>Ga0207889_1000033_pt1 | contig 150504 bp, 126 predicted proteins | sample LinPmetageLP47_FD_184058 | JGI IMG/M metagenome (GOLD analysis project Ga0207889, IMG submission 184058) | Marine viral communities from the Pacific Ocean - LP-47 (SPAdes) | ecosystem: Environmental > Aquatic > Marine > Oceanic | place: Pacific Ocean | collected 2011-06-12 | reverse complement strand
GGCTATCGTCTGTAGGATACGGTTTACCATACGACAATGGAAAGCTGCACTCGAGTGGTACAGCTCCTTAGTAGACGAAGCCTGGGGTGGAGGTACATGAAATTAAATTCGTGGGGATCCCTCAGGGGCAGAATACTTTTTAGAGATAATAAACTAACTCTTCCCCCTTATTCTATTCTGCTTGAGATGCGTATTCGTTATGCATAAGCCACGCATAAGCGGTAGTGAAGGCAGGCTCTTGGAACTGCTTCAAACCTGTTTCTGCAAAAGGCACTGCAATTGGGTTTCTTCGTATTGACTCTTTAATATCTGTCGAGCTAAATACAACTACATCCAACCCTTCAATTAATTCAATAGCCGCTTCTAATTTGAAGCCAATAGCGCTGCCAGCAAATTTACCTTTGCTTTGACGCTGGCGAATTATCACAGCATCAATTTTGTAGTCGGCAACAAGTTTAGCGAAAGTGCTTTGAAAGCTTTTTAGCCCTTTAGCACTGGTATCGGCCAACGTTAACCGGCGCGTTCGGCAGTCGGGAACATGAAACAAACCATCTATTAGCGACAACAGACACACATTTGCTTCGTTACTTTTTAAATCTACACCACAGACTTTCATATCAATTCCTATTCACATTTATAAATCATTATAACGTGTTTCACTGATGATATTTACCCACACTCAATTTTCTTTGGCTACTCAATATTTTTTTTCCCAGAAATAGTGTCGAAAAATAGCAGGAAATAGGATCAGCGTGCCTTTATATCAATAAAGTACTCTAACCCCACCATTTATATTTTCAAAAATCGCAAAAGTGTTTTGTCATTAGTGCTGTTTTTCGCAAACAAAATTATCGTCACACTGTGTGCACTTAAATAACAGCTCTTTTGAGCCACTTTTGTGAGGATTAACAATGCCTATTGCATTATTTGCGTTAACGTTAAGTGCGTTTGCTATTGGTACTACCGAATTTGTAATTGTGGGGTTAGTGCCCACGATAGCGTCAGATCTTGGCGTAACCCTACCCAGCGCGGGATTACTCGTCAGCCTTTACGCTGTTGGCGTGGCTGTTGGCGCCCCTGTATTAACCGCATTAACCGGTAAATGGAACAGAAAACACGTACTGCTAAGCCTTATGGCTTTGTTTGTTGCCGGTAATATTCTTGCCTGGCAGGCACCTAGTTACGAAAGCCTAATAGTGGCGCGTATCTTAACTGGCCTTGCCCATGGTGTGTTCTTTTCAATTGGCTCTACTATCGCCACCAGCTTGGTTGCTAAAGAAAAAGAAGCCAGTGCCATTGCTATTATGTTTACTGGCCTTACCGTTGCCTTGGTAACAGGTGTACCGCTTGGCACATGGATTGGACAAAGCTTTGGATGGAGAGCCACATTCTTAGTGGTATCTGCACTAGGCACTATTGCACTTATTGGCAGTGCGTTACTTGTGCCAAACAACTTAAAACAGAGTAAGCCTGCTACGTTAAGCGAGCAAATGAAAGTGTTGGTTCAGCCCCGTTTAGTCTTGGTATACCTAATGACCATTCTAGGTTACGGCGGTACCTTTACCGCGTTCACTTACCTTGCGCCTATTTTGCAACAAGAATCAGGGTTTGCGCCTTCTGCGATTAGCTTGATCATGCTGGTTTACGGTGCCTCAGTTGCTGTTGGAAATATTTATGGCGGTAAATTAGCTGATAAAAAAGGCCCTATTCGCGCGCTCACTATTATCTTCAGCGCTCTAGCCATTATTTTGTTCGCCCTCACCTTCACCATGGGTCACAAAATTGCTGCAGTAATTACTATTCTAGTGTGGGGTGCATTTGCATTTGGAAACGTACCAGGCCTGCAAGTATATGTTGTGCAGCTGGCTGAAAAATTCACACCAAATGCGGTAGATGTGGCTTCAGGGCTAAACATTGCAGCGTTCAACATTGGTATTGCGGTAGGTTCAATTGTTGGCGGTGCCATTGTAGAGGGCATGGAGCTATCTGATACCGCATGGATAGGCGCTGCTATTTCTGTGTCTGCGTTAGTGGTAACAAGGTACAGCGGTTACTTAGATAAGCGATCACATTAAACGCGTAGCCTTATGGCGGGAAGTTGCAGGTAATAAACCTTACGTTAGCTTTATCCACCTTAATTTGGTTGAAGACGACGAAGCGCCGATAAAACGCCACCGATTCGGGGTTGAAACTGGCGTAAACGGGCTTATCAAAGAACTTAAGGCAATGAAAAGCGCGGGCGTTAACCATATTGGCCTTCACTTCAGGCGAAATACGCTGCCGGTTGAAGACGCAATGCAGCGAATTGCTGAGCACGTGCTACCGCATTTTCATTGGTAACGGAAATTAACAAGGAGGCATTATGCCTAACGTAAATCAGTCGCAGACTAAAATTCCTTCTCTGGGAGTAGGCACATTTCGTTTAAAAGACGAAGAAGCATATAACAGCGTGACGATGGCGCTAGAAGTAGGTTTCCGCCACATTGATACCGCACAAATCTATGGCAATGAAGAAGCCGTGGGCCGGGCTATTAAAGACAGTGCCGTAGCACGTGAAGATTTATACGTTACCACCAAAGTGTGGAACGATAAGCTAAACAAAGCGAGCTTTGTTGACAGCGTAAAAGAAAGCTTGGCGAAACTTCAGCTAGATTACGTAGACCTACTGCTTATTCACTGGCCGTCACCAGAAAACGGTGAAAGCATGGAAGAATACTTAGGTGAGTTACTAAAAGTGAAAACGTTAGGCCTTGCCAAAGAAATCGGCATTTCTAACTTTACGGTGGCTCAAGTTGAACAAGCCGTAGGTATTTTAGGTGAAGGTGTTATTGCCACTAACCAAGTTGAAGTTCATCCATATCTGACCAACACTAAGGTGCGAGCTGCGTGTGAAAAACATGGCATTGTTGTTACCGGCTACATGCCATTTGCCGTAGGCAAAGTGTTAAAAGACGACACCATTGTTGCCATTGCAGAGAAGCATGGGGTGAGCGCGGCTGAAGTGGTAGTCGCTTGGGAGCTTGCCAACGGCCTTGTGACTATTCCATCGTCTACCAAACGTAAGAACTTGGAAACCAATTTCAAAGCACTTGAGCTAACGCTTGACGCAGAAGACATTGCAAAAATTGACGCACTAGACTGCGGCGATCGTCAGGCCACACCAGACTTTGCCCCAGAGTGGGATTAGAGAGGTATTAGATAGGTATTATGCAAGCGAAGGTTTGGCAGAAATACCCCAAGTGTTTGCTTTTGAAAACCTCAACGATGCGCTTCGTTATTCTAAAGAAGCCAAACAAAAAGCAGTGGTGACTGTTAGCTAAAAGAAATGGGGGCAGAGTACTTTTCTGAAAAAAATATACTCTGCCCCTTTGATTTGGCGATTTATTTACTGCCTAAATGCTCGGCCAAACCTGGAATGAATTCAGCTCCATGAACAACCTCTATGCTAGAGCCACTGAAATCATCACCTATCGGTTCTATTCGCCCCCCTAAACACGTGCCTAGAAAAGCTTCAGCAACGGCATAAAATGAAAGGTTATTTTCAGGCTTGCTAAAACCATGTCCTTCATCGGGGTAAAGCACATACGTTACAGGAATATTACGCTTTTTCATCGCTTCCACGATTTGGTCAGACTCCGCTTGTTTTACTCTAGGATCATTCGCTCCTTGTCCAATGAGTAAAGGCTTTTCTATCTTGTCCACATGAGTGATAGGCGAACGCGCTTTAAGCAGAGCTAACCCTTCCTCAGTATTTGGATCGCCTATCGCATGATAAAACACCTGACGAAAGCTTTCCCAGTAAGGAGGAATAGAGTCGAGCAAGGTGGTTAAGTTTGATGGCCCAACAATATCAACGCCACATTGGAATGCTTCCGGGGTAACAGTGAGCCCGGTTAGCGTAGCATAGCCGCCGTAACTTCCTCCCATAATGGCGACTTGGTCATTCGATGTAATACCTTTCTCTATCGCCCATTCTTTCGCATCAATTAGGTCGTTGTGCATGGCACCCGCCCACTCTTTATCTCCTGCGTTTACAAACGCTTTACCAAAACCTGTTGAAGCGCGAAAGTTAACTTGTAACACGCTGTAGCCTCGATTTGTTAGCCATTGCGCTAAAGGGTTAAAGCCAAATTCGTCCCTCCCCCAAGGGCCGCCATGTACCAATAAAACCAATGGGGAAGCGTGCTCTGCTTTGCCGTCTTGGTTAGGATCTGCCTCCAAGGGTATAGACAAATAACTCACTAAATCTAGATTATCTCGTGATGGAATAACCACACCATGCACAACAGAAAGAGGTAGGTTATTAATTTCTGGCTGAGTAATAAATAAGTCCGATAATTCACCGGTTGTAGTATCAAATACTTTATAAATAGGTGATTGATTACTTTGGTCAGTAAATACAGTCCAGAGAGAATTATCAATTGTTTGCGCTAAAACTTGTGAGCCGCCACTTAATTGGCTGTTCAGCTGTTTAATGGGGTCAATGAGAGCATCATCTATGGCGTGCCATACAGGCCTAATATAGTTTAGTACGTAAGCTAGTGGCTTATGGGTACGGGGATGAAAAAGTACATTTGTTACATCTACTTTATCACTACTAGCAATGGAAGTAGGTTTTGTGTCTCCTAATGGTAGATATACGAGAGCCGCAGTGTTTCGCTCCCGCGTATCTATCATGTATATTCCTTCATTGCGTTGATCGAAACCGAGAATATTAAAAGATGATGAATCTGCGAAGGAAACTTCAAACCAAGGATTCCATTCATCAAAGGATTTAATAAAAACATGGCTTGCCCCATCTTCTGCCGTCTTTACCGCGACACGCGCGTTTAACTTATTATCAAGCACGAAATAAGAAAAACCGTCGTTTTGAATAATTAAGCTACGCTGCCCAGTGGCGACGTCTACCTTATATACGTCGTGCCATTTTGCATCACGGTCATTCATACCAACAACAACTATGCCTGGAAATGCCGCGTTCTGATCCATCTGGCTAGCTTGCACACCGTCATAAGGAGTTAAGTCCTTTATGTCACCGCTGTCTAAATCTATTCGATACAAATGCCAATTTTCATCCCCATTTTTATCTCGGGTGAAAAATACATATCGACTGTCTAATGACCAAAAGTGAAGAGGAATACCGCGTCCTGAATCTTGCGTAACGGGGGTCGCGCTGTCGAAATCACCAATTTTGCCAACCCAAATATTCATGACACCATCTACTGGCGCTCTAAAACTCATGCTGTTGCCATCTGGGCTGACGCGCCCTTGATAGCGGCTTGGATTGCCGAATAAAACTTCTCTGGAGATAAGCGTTGGCGGCAATGTTTGTGGGTTAGATAAATCGGAAGCTTTTTGGGATGTTTGCTTTGTTTGGGTAACGCAACCGGGTAAGTTAAAAAGCACGCCCAACATGAACGCACAAAAAATGATCTTTTTCATTTTCTTTCCTTGTAGATAGCCTTGTATATGGGCCAATACTACTTGGCTTAACCTTTGTCCCTGTGTAGTAGCTTTTAATATAGTCACAGATAAACAAATACTACAACATACTTCGCGAATTAACGTATTTCGCTATAAATGCTGCATCCCCCCAAGACATCCGTTTGTAATAATTTGCGAGCGTATGCAAACCATTTGATATTAGGTGACAGAAAGCAAGACAGTAGCTACCTAAGGAAATAGCGCCCTTTATTCGAGAAATATTTACAGTTTTATTCGGTAAAATAGTCATCCCCTCTAGTCGTCACATAAATTGTGGCGTAAAACACGCACTTCCTTTTCTCGATAAAATCGGGCTACAAGCCGCATTCTGACGCTATTTTGAGCAACAATTTAAAACAATCTGGCAAAGTAGGCCTGTGGTTTGCAACTCCATAACTAACTCACATTAACTCACAAACTGAAGGGATACATTATGTTACGTTGGGCTTTAATATTTTTAGTAGTTGCATTAGTTGCAGCAGTTTTAGGATTTGGTGGAATTGCTGGTTCTGCAGCGGGTATCGCCAAAATTATATTCGGTGTTTTCGTTATCCTACTGATCATTTCAGTTGTTATGAATATGGTTAAAGGCAAAAGTTAAACGAAAGCCGAAGTAAAAAATTGGTTTTAAGACTTTGCGAGAGTCTGTAATAAACAGCCATTAGTCATTTGATTAATGGCTGTTTTTTTTAATTTACGCTTCATCAATGGAGATCATTATGAGCAACAAACAACGCATTACGAACGTAGGTATCGGTCTTGCCGCTGCATCTGCAGGAATTCTAGCGAGAAAAACGCTTCAAAAGTCGCGGGAAAAAGTGACTAACGACCCCGCCCCGAAAGACAAAGAAAGTGAAAATACAGACCTTAAAGAGGCCGTAACCTGGGCTGTAGTGTCAGGCATTGGAGCAGGCGTAGCCAGAATGGCCGTTCAATATGTACTGGACAAACGCCAGTCGAAATAACACTGCCAAATTGATACCTCTTAAAAGTGTAAGCACTTATAAGAGGTATCGAAACGTTGGTTAATTTTTGCGACCTGTTCCCATAACACATCTGTTAAATAAATCTGCAAGATTGAATACAAGCCAATTCATAATTTAACCCTGTATATCTCTCTTCTGGTATAAAAGAAAGCAATGATGGCGCTTAAAATAACGACAGTAACAATGGTGTAGAACATAGACACCATGGGGTAGCCCCACGCTACAATCAGTACATAGTTTATTGAGGCGGGCACAACAAGTTGACGGGCTATACCTAAATACATGGGAAACATAGGCTTTTGCATTGCCTGCAATATAGCCACACTTTGAAACAAAACCACGTAAGCATAAAAAGCTAATGTATCAATTCTAAGGTACGTTATTCCCGTATTTTTAATAGCACTGTCGTTAGTAAAAAGGCTCATTGCCAACGGCGATAGAAAATACATAACGGGAATAGACACTACCGCCATAAAGAAACCGATTAGTAACCCCTTGCGGTACGTTTCAGCCACACGGTCGTATTTGTTTACGCCCATATTCTGGCCAGCTATGGCCATTACCGCGCTATTTAACCCTAACGCTGGAAGCAACAACACCTGCTCTAGGCGCAGCCCAACGGTATACCCGGCCACATGCTCGCTACCAAATTGACCGATAAGTGCCACAGTAATAAAACCACCTAAAATAATGGTGAGCATATTGAAGCTAGCGGGCACAATTTGTTTAAGTAGCTTTTGCCAACGCTCTTTATCAAAAGTGGGCATTACCGATATATTTAAACGCTTCATCAGTACCCGGAACAGGTAAAACGCGGTGGCAAACTTAATCACAACGGTGGCTAGCGCTATACCGCTTACCCCTAAGTCGAGTACGAAAGTAAAGAAGGGGTTCAGCCCAAAATTGGCAAAGAAACCAATCATGAGTGCATTTCGGTTAGATTTGGTATCGCCTAGTGCCATCAACGCGCCCGCCGCCCCGAAAGATAAGGTGAAGCCTACCGAGCCTGCCAATGTTACCCATAAATATTCCATCGCCAGCGGCTCGATATGAGGTTCAGCGCCAAGTAAAACCACCAACGGACGCGCAGCAAAAAAACCTATAACACACGACACCGCACTAAAGGCAATGGCAAGGCCGCTTACGTTATCTAGCCAGCCTTTCACTTCGTGGGTTTCTCCCCTACCCGCCCCCGGCGCAATCATTGCAGAAGCCCCAGTTTGAATGCCAATACCAATAGACAGCAGTAGAAAGAAAACGCTAGAAGCAATGGATAAACCGGCCAGTGCATTATCTGACAAATAGCCCGCAAACCAAATGTCAGTCAGGTTATACAATGTATTGAAAATCATGCCCGTTGATGCCGGGATAGCAAGCCGCACCATATGGCCGACAATAGCGCCTTCTGTCAACGATGGTTCAGATTTGGTGGCTTCTTGCATTACGCTTCCTCCGGCTACAACGAATACCCGCAATAACATACCGATTTTTAAGCCCACTGGAAAAGTTTTGTTTTAATAATGAGGTAAGAGAATGAGGTCAGTGTGTATTTAGGAATTAATGTACTCTGCTCTCTTTATTCCTGCTCCCTTTATTCCTACTCCCTTTATTCCCTCCTTATTTAAAAGCTAGTCTAGAGCGCTAACTTTCCCTATACTTTTTGCAAACTGTTTAAAAAAGGGACAAGGAATGTATCGATTTGGCATTGTCGGCGCTGGCATGATCGCGGATTTTCATGCTCAGGCCATTAACGCTATACCTAATGCAGAGCTAACAGGGATTTATTCACGTTCAATCGATAAAGCGAACGCCTTCGCACAGAAACATAACTGCACACCTTTTGACGATTATGCTTCCTTTATAAATTCCCCCAATATTGATGTTATTACCGTATGCACCCCATCAGGGTTTCATTTAGAGCCCATATCTGCTGCAGCCAAAGCGGGTAAACACATTATTTGCGAAAAGCCCCTTGAAGTGACCGCCGAACGAGTGGATGAAATGATAGCCGTATGCGCAGAAAATAACGTGATGTTAGCGGGCATTTTCCCCCGCCGTTTCAATGCATCGTCGCAGCTACTTAAAAAGGCGTTAGCGCAAGGTAGATTTGGCAACATTGCCATGGCTGATGCCTATATTAAATGGTGGCGAACTCAAGAGTACTATGAAAGCGGCGCTTGGCGTGGCACCTGGAAGCTAGACGGCGGGGGCGCGTTAATGAACCAATCAATCCATACCATCGATTTATTACTTTACGTGATGGGCGATGTTAAATCCGTACGGGCAGAAACTAGGCTTGTGGCCCATGAGGGAATAGAAGTAGAAGATGTGGGTATTGCCATGGTGGAGTTTGAAAGTGGCGCGTTGGGTGTGATTCAAGGATCTACCGCGTGCTGGTCTAAAAACGGACATCCGGCAGAAATACAAATTACCGGCTCGCAGGGTTCTGTTTTCATGAGCGATGACAAATTCCGGCTGTGGGAGTTTGCTAATGAAAGTGAACATGACAATGAAATTAGACAGCAATATGGTCTTAATGAAAACGAAGCCGGCGCTGGCGCAGCCGACCCTTCAGCCATCGACTTTGTTTGGCACCAAAGAAATTTTGAAGACGTTTTACATGCGCTTGTAAACGGCACTAAACCATTGGTAGATGGTTTCGAAGGTCGCCGCTCTATTGCCTTGCTTAACGCAATTTATCGTTCAGCGGCAAAAGGTGGTGAAAAAGAATTTGTTTAAACTGCCACTTCAACTCCTAATGGCGGCTGATTGACGAGGTAAGTTTAGGAACGTACTCTGATATTTCTACACGTAATGGATTACTTAAATGAAAACAAAAACAATAATAACCGCGCTAACGCTCTCACTTTGCTTAACTTCATTATTGGGCTGCGCAGAGCCTGAAACCCTGCCGGCCTCCCCCTCTCCTGCTGACGAATCAAAAGAAGCCAACCTTTTGAAAACCGGCCTTGCAGAACGAATTCGAATTGAAGGGCAAGAGGTTGATTTTCAATCTTTAGCCCAGCGGCAGGCCCTTTATAATGTGCCAGGCGTTTCTGTCGCGTATATGAAAAATGGGCAGCTCGATTGGACCATGCAAAGCGGCGTTAAAGATTTAACCACTGGATTGGTTGTTGATGAAAACACAGTGTTCCAAGCAGGCAGTATTTCTAAACCCGCATTTGCAGCGGTATTGATGAAGTACCGCCAAGATAACCCTATTGATTTAGATACCGACGTAAATAACTTGCTTACCAGCTGGCAATTGCCCGTACATGAATGGACGGGGCCAGACGTTGTTTCATTACGCAGATTATTAAGCCACACGGCTGGCACCACAGTACATGGCTTTCCTGGTTACGCGGCTGGCGAACCCGTGCCTACTTTGCAGCAAGTGTTAGATGGTGTGGAGCCTGCTAATACCAGCGCGGTAGTGGTTGACCTTCAACCCGGCACGCAAATGCGTTATTCCGGTGGTGGTACTACGCTCGCTCAACTTACCTTACAAGACATAGCAAACGAACCCTTACCGACAATGGCACAACGACTTTTGTTTACGCCGTTAGGTATGACGCGCTCTGGTTTCGAACAGCCCATATCGCCTAAGTTATCAAACAATATGGCTACGCCCTACAACGATGACGGTACCCCAGTAGAAGGTGGCGCGCATACTTATGCCACGCTTGCTGCAGCTGGAATGTGGAGTACGCCTTCGGATATGTTGAAAATGGCGAGCAGCGTACGTAGCGCGTATTTAGGGCAAAAAACAGATTGGATATCGCAAGCTACTGCACGAGAAATGTTAACCAACAATACGCCAACGAATGAAGCACCTAATGTTGGTATTGGCTTTTTTATCAACATGGATAAAAACGGTGAAATTCTGGGCTTTGGTCATGGCGGCGCAGATAAAGGTTTTATGTCGCAGTTATATCTTGAGTTAGATACCGGCAACGGCTACGCCATTATGACTAACGGCGATAACGGTAGTCAGTTAATTAGCGAGTTAGAAGTTCGCCTAAAAGAAGTATTGGATGTGGGGTATTCGCAAGCTGAAGTTAAAAAGTTAATGCCAATCAACCAAACAGAGCAGAGTAAATATATTGGTACTTACGTGGTAACAGACCCCGTTAATGTTGAAATTGTGCTGCAAGAAGCAAAAAATGGCTTTGTGCTGAATGCTTTACCTTATATAGAAAATGAGATGTATTTTCATGAGGGTAAAGGCCGCTTTTTTGCTAAGAACGGTAGTAGTGTTCGTTTTGAAGACGATGCTGAAGGCGCGCTGGCTAAGACGCTTGTTATGGATGGGAATATTCGGGGAGTTAGGAATAGTCAGCGAGAAACCCAGTGATAATATGACGTATCAAATAAACTAGCTTGCTACTTTCTGGCTTTAGGCATTAAGGCTTTCTAACGTTGGTTTACGCCTTTAACAGTGTGAATAGCTAACCAAATTAAAGAAAGCGTACTGCGGTACAGTTTTGATACCGCATGTTATGCCTGTCTTATTAGCTTTTAAACGTAGGGTATTGAGCTATTAGCAATGACGTCCTTTTCAAGAACTAGTATCTCAGTGTGCAGATAGGTTAGCTGATAACCTACTGACTTTTGAGGTGCAAAAATTCTTTGCCCAATGGTCCGGTTTAGACAAAGAGCAGACGGTCAGTTTTGTGACGCCGGATTTCTGCCATCGGTCAATAGCGGACATCAGAAAGTAAAAGAAAAAGCGCTATAGACTATGCATATTCAGCGAACAAAGTTCTGTACATAATAGATTGAATTTCCATCAGATATAGGACAGACTGCAATCGATTAAAGCTAACATCATGAGCTAAAAGGACTTTACGAATGAGGTTTTTTTTCAAATATTTATGTATCGGTATGATAGTCCTTGTGTCGAGTGGTTTTGTTTATCAAACCTACTCTCAATATATCGACTCTAGCACTTTTACCAAAACTGGAGAGATGATTGATGTTGGTGGCTACAGCCTTTATACAGAAGATAGCGGCATAGGACGTGTAAACGTAATTTTTGATTCTGGTATGGGCGATGATTTGTCTGTTTGGAAGAAGGTGTCAGATGAAGTCTCAAAATTTGCCAGAGTAATAACTTACGACAGAGCTGGACTTGGCTGGAGCGACGAAAGCCCGAAAGAAAGGACAAGTGAAGAAATTGTCCGAGAGCTTCACTCAATGCTGGAGAAAAAGAAATTAATAGGGCCGATTATTCTTGTTGGTCATTCCTTCGGTGGCGTGAACATGCAGCAGTTCGCTCTGAAGTATCCCGACGAAATAGCTGGTTTGGTATTAATTGACTCAGCTCATGAAAGCCAAATTGATAACATGCCCAAGCCAAGCTTTATAAAAAAGTACCTTTTCAAATTTGGTATGTGGGCTGCGCCAGTTGGATTACCAAGATTATATCTTTCCAATTCTAACCCTGAAGAAAAGGCCAAGAAAAGTACAACTAAGCATCAATATACTAGCTTGGATGAAGCGAATTCATTCCAGCAAAGCCTTAATGAACTACAAGCACTAAAACCTAATTTTGGAAACTTACCGCTGATAGTGATTGCGCGAAATAAACAATCCTCTGAAGTATCTGCTTCAGATACAAGAAATTATGTGTGGGCTGGGCTGCAAGAAAACATCACAACTCGTTCGTCCAACAGCACAATTATCTTCACTGGTGAGCGACAACACTCCATTCACAAATCACAGCCTGACATTGTGGTGACAGCGATTCATAGACTAATTGACAACCTTTACTAAACGAAGCTGGGATAGTCACAGTTTTTATCATTACTTGAAATTATTGTTATGTCCGCTAATCGCTCAATGCGGAACCTGACCTACCTTATCGCCAACTTCCGCTTAACGTACACAGCAGTCGATTAAACACTAGCACTTCAAAGGTATATACTGGCACAAAAAAGCGAGCCAAATGGCTCGCTCCAAATTAGATCTAGCTATAACAGTAAAGCTGTTAATTCTGTGTAAATTTTCTAAGTTCCCCGTTGAGCCCCTTCGGAGACCTTATTTTACAAGCACTAAAATGAGCTTGAAAATTAACTAAGTTCCCCGTTGGAAATATATTAATCTAGTCAAAAAAGATAAATAGTTACAATTCATCTTTACAATCACGAAACCGATTAAATACAATCTATTCAAACGCAGTCTTAGGAACTAGATGTACAATACTCACTTAAAAATGAGATGTAGTGAAAAGCTTAGTCTATCTTCAGATCTAGAAGAGGGCCTACTAACTTCTATTGGCACAAATAGAACCTATATAGCGGTGTTTGAGATGAGATCAAAAAAAGAAAACAAACAAAAAGACCTGCCTGTTTTTCTTCGTTTCAGCCAATACCGTGAGCAACTAACTTTTATCCCAGTAGTAAACGTCCGTATTGATCTTAACTATTTCAATCGGGAAAAAGCATATTACCTATGTAATTCTCAGGGACTGTTCAGGAATGTAACTAGAGACAGAATTGTCTCCGCCATAAAGAATATTACATTTGGCCAAGGGCTATGTGTGTCAGACAAAGCACATCCACTCACCTACTTCAAAATATCATTGCCTGAGCACGAGCGTTGTTTTGGAACAGTTAGGAAAGTTAACCATATTAGATGCATTAACGATGCACGAAACAAAGCTTTGAATATCATCGACACCATGGAACCGATAATTATCTAAAGAGCTGCTTCCAGATTCTTTGCGTCCCTTCTGGAAAGTCTTGTCATTGCAAATTGACAGTTAAGTTTTGATTAATCATCCATGGCATCTTTCACAACGAATTTGATATCAAAATTACCCAACAAAAAATTCATTGCCTCAATTTCCGACATTTCTCCAGCAAGTTTTTGCCCAAGCTGGGCCCAGTGTTCAATTACCTGTTCGGGAGTTTTGGGTAATCTTTCCAAGTACGCAGTGGCCTCTGTAATCAACTCATCTGATAGTTCTACGTTTTGCTTATCGCTCATGTGATAGCTCCTATTTTTTGCTGTAATTCTGTGCTGGCGGTAGTGTTTGATACAGCCACTCATTGTCATGTTTATACAGCCATGTGTAATCGGCGTAATGCAAGTTCTTCAGTTCTTTTCGGGTAATATTAGTGTGTTCATCTATCGCATTAAGTATGACTTGTCTGGCTCGTTTACCCCTTTCTTCCATTCGTATACTTTTCCGTTTTTTACTCAATCCGGGAACACTCTGAATAAATTGCTCAACAGCTCCTACAGACACGCCCTCTCGCTTCGCGATGATTGCTCTGTGTAATCCATCATGAGCGCTTTGTAGTATTCGAGCTTCGATGTCAGCGGTAATAAACTGAGTGCGCCTCTGAAAGCCGATACTTTTTTGACTCGCAATACTCTTTACAAAATTAACACTGCGTTTAAGTCGTCTAGCAATCTCACGCAATGAATAAGCCTTTTGATTCAGCAATTTAATGCAGAGTTCACGATCCATCAGTAATTTGCCCGTATCTTCTTTTGTAGACACTTGGACTCTTCTTTCCTTACCACTCATTTGGTCAAGCACGTAGCACAGAAAGATGTATTTCAAAGGGTGGCAGTTATAGTTTGTTTTATGCAGAATGTTGTAAACGACATTCTCGGTGAGAAGTTGGCAGCCAAATATTAATTCTGATATTTCATCAATTTGGGGAATGAGTATGGCCATGTCTGCAATTTGGCCTTTGAGAACGTTCTTCAAACGGAGGTATTCTTCTGGGCCATTCCAGTATTCCTCTCGGCAGTAGTAAGTGCCGAATTGATAATCTTGATTGAAACGTAAGATTAAATCAGTGAGTCTCACCGCGTGTTTTGATGCGATTATTCTGGGAGCATTATCTGATTGTGGGGGAAGATAGAATTTGCGACTCAATGTATTCAAGTAACGCAGATTTATTGCGTGTATAGGGCAACTTGTTACGCCATGCATTTGATGGCTCAAATGCCAAAATCCGACACCGTATGTAAGCTTATCTTGTTCAATACATTCTGGACAATACCAACTACCTCCAAGTTGTTTCATAGCTGACTGCGCAACAGTGGAAGTATTTGCAAGGCTATGCCCAGAGTTGGAAAGCATGGTTTGTTTTAATAAATCTGGGCTGGAGACAAAACCTGAAAATAACGGAAAAAATGTGTGATTTTGAAGAAGATCACTAGATAAATAGCCCGTAGACTCAGCCAGATGTTGTATGCCAATGGGTAATCGCTGGTCAATATTTATAGGGCCTTTTCCAAACAATCGTTGCGCAGTAGCCCTATGGTTAGTTTCCACTCGATACATATGCAAACGCGCCACGTAAGAATATACAGTTTCATCATTGTATATTGGTGGCGCGTGAGCAGATGTCATGAAGCTTTAAACTCCGTCGCCTCTTCAGCAAACTTCATAGCGAGTAAAAACACTAGAGGATGGCGAACCCGCGCTGTCTGCTTCAATTGTTGAGCCAATCCCGAATTAGCTTTACCTGAAAAGAAAGCGTAATTCTGCGCTGACGGACATAGTCTAGTCAAAGCACTTGAAAGATATTTACGCCACTCTAGTCTGTAAGTAATATCTACATGCATACTCCTCGTGTTTTCTCTAGCTCCCATAGCGCTAGCCATAGAAGACTTTACGTCTTTTAGGCGGTAGCGGTTATCCTCTGATGATATCTTCAGCAACTGATTAGATTGATTGTTCAACCAATTACGAAGTTCATCCGGTTTAATCACGCTACTAAGACTCAACACCTCATCGTTAATCAATGGGTAATCTAACAATGTTTCACCTGCCTTAAGCTGGAAACTTAAAAGAGGCTTACTGTGTTCAGCACATGCATACATCGAAGTAATTTGATGAGTGGCATGCCAAATCGGTGCACCGTATTTTTCAATATCAGCAACACGACACTCTGCACAGAATTTCATAGGTTTCAGCCCATCCAATATCTCCTCGCCTTCAAAAACACTCCGCTTAGATTTCACACGGATTTTGACGCACTTGATATGTTCCCGATAGGCCTGCTCGTCGGTGAACCCTCTCCAAAACCTTGACCCTAGATGCTCCTTTAACAAAGCACCACTGTACTCTCTTGCACTTTCTCTATATGCAAAACATGAAGCAACGCGCGGGAATAGCTGATGTAATTTGCCTAACTGCACTGAACCACTAAATGACATCAATCTCTTTGGGTCAACACCGTTTGTCAGCTTGCGCAAACGAGCCAAATAAGCAGGGAGATATTCTCCCGGTAAAATGGGGATTTGAGCGGCATAATGGTCAATAATATGTGTATTCATCACTCTACCCCTTACGAAATAAGTCATGAGCGGCACGTCCCAGCTCTTTGCTTTGATTCAAAGCAACACTATCTGGGGACTGGTCATTTGGCATAGGCACAGCTCTCTTAGTATTCTTCGATACTAGTTTTGGCACTTTTAAGCTTATTTCCTTAATTGGTTTATTGTGGAAACGTGTCAATTTATTCAATACGGATTTATTAAGTTCATACACGTCCTTCAATAACTTTTCGCTCAAGCTCGTTATGTTTGAGGCCTCCACATGATCTATCAGCGCTTTGCAGTAAATCTGAAGAGCACTGTAATTCCCGGCTGTGTAAACGTAGATTTGCCGCAAATGCTTATTAGACATAACTACGTCACGGCAAAACACATACTGTTGAATAATCGTTATGACTAACTCTTCCCAATAATCACTGTCTTGTGGATAGTTGTCTAAAGTGATATCTGCGTCTTTTTTGTAGCGGCGAAGCGTATGTGCATTGCAAGATAAAAAATCTTCCAGTTCAGGTGTACCAATAAGTAATATTGGAACCTTCAATGAATTGAATAAACGCTGGAGAAATTTCGCATTTGGCGAGTCCTTTCCTGACGTTTTTCCACTCTCAGTAATAAGCATCTGTCCCTCATCCAAAATAACAAGGCCAATACCATGCTGCCAGCACGCATTTGCTAGAGCTTCAATTAGATGTCCTTCGCCTTTACGTTGGGGATTATCTTCGTAATACTTTGTCCCGATTTTGTCGTCAATTGCTGCTAATAAATTTTGCAGCACGCTGAGTGTAGAACGTCCATTGATATCAGCCTTAATACAAGGAATTTGTAAAAATGGCTTCTGATAAGCAGTATCACTGGCAGGGTGTAGGATCGTCGCTGGGAGCATATCCACGGCGCGGTTAACTGTTTCTGATTTACCCACTCCGGCAGGGCCTATAATGCACCCTCCCATATCAATCTTTTTATTTGCTTCGATTTTCCCCTCCACTCTTTTTTGACCGCCAAGTGCAGCCTTGTTCATATCTGCGTAAAAACTCGGGTAGGTGATATTTTTAAAGCGATAGCCAAATTCAATCATTTCACTAATTGCTTCGTATATTTTCCATGCAAAGTCGCTTGGCTCATAAAACTCACTGCCAAAGACTCGCTTCCTCTCACGAGCATCTACCCCACTAAAGTTAAACTGTTTATCCTGCCTTAACTCGACCTGAGACATAAACGCTTGCTTGTCGCGTATCAGGTTTAATTTAGCAACTAGTGGGTTACATGCCGTTGGTGAAACCCATTGGCTTTTTTGAGGTCTTAATTTCATTGATTCATACTCCTAGAATTAATTGTGAATCGCTTGGGGGTTATAATCGTCGTTCATTGCAGCGCAAACTGTATTGGCGTTATTTTGTGCCTCATAGAATCTGTCTGCCTTTGTATTTAACTGCCTGCCTTTAGTGGGTGACTTACCTTCAGAACGCAGTAGACCGCGCAGGTTTTCTCGGTTGCTTGTAGCGATATCTCTTTGTTTTTTTACTCGAATGGAATCATCAACACTGTTTGCGTAGCGTGCACCAGAAGCGAATACGGCCTGATCCTCTAATATTGCTAGTGCCTCTGCGGAGTGAAGGTTCTTCAGCAATTCACTAGAGTCAGCCAAATCAAAAGCGATGATGTCATTTGATGTAGTGCCCATCTGCAACCACACATTTTGAGTCCAAGAAGGAAGGGCCATGACTTCAATCTCGAAATCTGAGCACTTGTTATCTACTGCAATTTCCTGTCTCATTTCTTCAAACTGCTTGTTGGAGGTTTGATAATTGAAACCGTCTTTTGTTAATTTCACCCCTGTCTTACTGACAATAGCTTTTTTCTTTGGCAGCAATGCACTCATCAGAGTTTTAGGATCAACAGTTTTTCCGCCGTCCATCAACTCCTCCATACCCCAATTCCATAGCTCTCTGGGAATTCCCCTAACACCATTTTCAAGGTGTTCCTTTGTCACCTTCTTCTTAAGGATTGTTTGATTATTGTGTGCAATGATTTCCTCAATCAGGATGTAATAGAGATCATCAATGGTGTATACCGCATGATTGGATGGGTCTTTTTTGGCTTTAGCACGCCCTTTAATTAGCGCTCCGGGCAGACCGTGGATGCAGCTTTTATTAAGCTTATTGAATAACCCTTCTACTGACCCTTTAGCCCGACCTAGATAGGCTTCGGTGACTTGAATAGAAGCGAGTCCTATTTGTGATTTAATGAGTGCAGACATCGCAGCATCTAGATACTCTGCCCCTCTATCAATAACTAAGGTATGGCAGACGTGATGGCAAGGCCAGTCACCGGGCTGATAGTCATAACCCCATTGTTTACAGAATTGTTCCTTATCAGACATCGCATTGAACAGCGCAAGGGTTACCGCTTCGGCATTCGCTCCATTAAGGGATAAGTGAAAACCAGCAATAATGTTAGTACTAACATCAACAACTGAGTAAAGAATAGGGCGTTCAATAGGCAACCACTCTTCGGTGCAGTACCTAGAAATTAGGTGAACATCCAGAACAGTCGCGTCAATTTCATACATGTGACCCGGGCCGATCACATGTTTCATGACAGTGCTGGTCTGAATCTTAAATTTGTTACGATACTCTTTTGCGCCGAGCTGGATTTTTTTGAATTTAGCTCGACCACCACACGCTTTGAATAAGAGCGTTTTAAACTGAGGTACAGTTAAGAATTTTTCGGGAATATAGTCGTAAATCTTTCTCCCAAACTCATCTTCATAGATTAATTTAGTGGCGTACTCGGAGTTATAATATTTGCACAAATGTTTGATGCTAAAATATTGAATGCTATGAAAATTGGACTTGGTAAATTCCTCAACGTCTTTAAAGTCTTCTTTATTTGATGGACGTTTAACTTGATTGTTTGACTTTCGCTTTCTTCCTCTACCTGTAGGAAAACGACGCTCAGCGTCTTGAGCATTTTCAGGTAACGCAGTGTTACGGCCACAGTTCCCAGAAGCTGAAATAAGCGCCTCTTCACACTGGCCAAAGGCATAATATTTGGACAACGTATCCCACACAAAGTCGTATGTTACACCGAGGCTTTTGGCGAATGACTTCATACATTGAGTCGATATTTCTCCGTTGAAGAAAGCATATTTTCGTTGTGCAATTTGCTCAAAGGCCTCGACAACTCGTCGCCTAGCTTCCACTTCCTTTTTACGTTTTTCTCGTCGCTCAAAGAAGCGTTCAATGGTTTTAGGTTTACCCCTCGGGATGTTTTGCGACAGCCATAAATCTCGATAATAACGGACGTGAACTGCGTCCGAAAAACTCTGACTCTCCAATGAAAATAATTGCCAATCAACACATTCTGTTGCGGAACAGTGTGATAGTTTGATAGGGCTACCGATTCGATGGGAAAATGGTTTTTTAGGCCGTTTTCTATCCTGCTGACATAGTACAACGATGTCAGAACCATACCGGTATTCGACAACAGTGAATCGCGCAGGATTAGTGTCGTTACTATGGAGAGGCGGTGCGACAAGAACTTTATTTATTGCCAGTTCCATAATTTTTCTCCTATAGGCAAAGGGCGGTTAAAAATGATTTCTTTTGAGATATCCACAGGTAGTCTTTGCTGCCAAATCAATTTCCAGAATGACCCGCGAATTTTTCCTGTTGAGACACTTAATTGAAGTGCAATTTCAGATAACAATGTTGTAAAACATGCTCTAGGCATATCCCGAAACCAACGCTTGAAAGCTTCCTCGACCTTAATCAGAAATTCTTCATCAATTTCGAGTTCGCTTCGAACTTCTGCCTCTAGTAAGTTGCGGGCAAAATCATCTTTAAAACACACCATTTCAGACGTCGCCAATCGCCAACCTAACCCGTCCATTCGACAGAATTCGGCTTCAATATTGAGCTTATTGCGAATATTTACATCACGGATTTGCTTGTCAGAGAAAAATCCATCTTCGTTCACCCCTTTTAGGGCTATCGCACATTGTTCAATGACTCCATCCTCGTCGCGGTAGTCAATTAAATAATCTGTGGTCATCACGACCGCTTGATTAACTTTGAGCACTGGCCGTATGTGCTTGCCTTTTGGGGTATAACTGGGGTGTTTTACCCCCATGGCATCGGCTATTTCTAGTGTCGTGTTGATTGGTAGCAACGGGTACTGCGTTTTGATGGAAATAACATTCGGTAGGAAATCCAAGTACCTTAGTAATCGAGTTTCCATAATCGACAGAGTCTCATGACTATCATCAGATTCTGGGTTAAAAACCTTACTTCCCTTACCCATCGTTGGGGTCCGTTTTAGCTTAAGGTATGACGTATATTGCTTGGTCTTAACTGCTTGTGCTTCCCACTTCGCAATGCGATTGAGGGTGAGCGGTGTAACAGGCGGCTGATTCCCGATTCGAACAAAACCTAAATTTTCATGATTTTCTTGCATAAGTATTTCTCCTCTCCATTTCGAAAGTAGGCTAGAGAAATCAAATTTAAAATCAGTTTTAGTGGGTTAGAACAAGTTTATTGGTAAAGCCAATAAACTATAAAAACACAGGGAGATGATTTGACAACATTGATATGCACTTCAGGTGTAAGCTGAATGAGCCTATTTAAGAACAGCAGGATGGTTGTATGTATAAAAACACAAAAAGTAGCCAGTTCTTAATATCAATCACGAGTTTTGTAACGCAGATTCAGGGCTTGTCAACTAAGGTATCCGGCGCAATAAGGAGTGTGAAGTGATTACCTCTGTAAAGTATGTGTCAGATGGAGATTTTCGTCACTATTGACAAAAATCTCTATTATCCAAAATTCCATCATTCACCACTCACCTGCCATACCACTCGCTTTTTAGATTTAACAGCAATCGTAATTAAGTCTAATTTGCTAGAATCCGCCAAAAATCAAAATCAAATAAATAAAAATAATTTTTTACTTATTATAATTTTCAAATTGACAAAACTATATGACGTACATAATCTGATATTTTTATAAGCGTTAAAGTCTCTCCTCAATGATACTAATTTATTGGCATTGCCATGATGCACACAACACTGATAGTGCAAATGGATAAGAAATAATGCATCCCTCAATTAAACAAGTAATTGACTACTCATCTGAGCTTTCTCTTATAGACCATGATGAGTTTATCGAGCTGGTTTGTGCTTGCTTCGTTTATGTGTATATTTGTAACCCCAGCGAGTCACAACAAGCATTTCAACTTGATAAAAAGCTAACATTTAGCAGCCTAAACTCATCGGTCAAAACCGCTCTGCATTTGTCAGCACCTCTTAAGGTATGCCGTAAAAATAGGCCAGAACTGGAGAATGCATTAAATGAGTTTATTGCAAAACTTGTACGCCTAGTTCAAAACAAAGTCATCAATGGCAATGATCTAAGCACCGCCGCCAAAGAATTGTATGGTAAATCTAGTCATCACTACGTTATACCAAACGAACTGTGCCAACTTGGAGTCGGTTTATTAGGAAGTTCCATCCAACAAGTTTACTGCCCATTCGAGAAAGGCTGTGACTTTGGACTATATCTTCCTGAGGATTCGGAAGTGGTAACTGAAACGAGTAGTAAAGACGACGTGTTTTATGCAAAGGCCCAGAGTGCATTATTAAATAAACGACTTCAGGTTATTGAAACCGACCCCTTCAAAAATCCTACTCTCATCGAAGATGGACACCTAAAAAAGTTTGAGGCCGTTGTCGGTATGCCTCCATTAGGTGCTAGAGTGAAAGAGAAAGTTGACGGCGATATATGGTGCCGTTTTCCTGAGGACTCCCTTATGGGCGAGGTATATTACTTACGCCACATGCTAGCGCAAAGTAAAAGCCGCATTATTTGTTTCGTGTCTAACGCGTTTCTTTTCCGCACAGCTGCGGGTGAATATCAGTTTAAAGAAGACATAGTTGAAAACGAGTGGTTAGAAGGTGTCATTGCACTGCCTAAAGGGCTACTGACACATATATCAGTCGATATCAGCCTTGTTATATTGAACTCTAGTAAAACATCGCTGACCGTTAGATTCATGGATGCTAGTAGTAAGGCGTTCACTCACAAGCTATCGAAAACCCGTAATCAACTATGCAATGTTCAGGAGCTGCTGGATATCTATTGCAACCCTCACGATTATGACGACGACCTAATAGTTTACTCATCCAAGTATGAGATAGCAGATACTGACTACAACCTATCCCCCGCTCGCTATATAAAATCAAAAGATGATAGAAAGTTAGACGAATTCCTATCTAATTTTAAAACCGCCGCATTGTCTGAGCTGGTTGATATCATCCGACCTCAGGCATTGCAGAATAAAGAAGAAGGTAATGAAGCATTTAATGAATATGGACTAAATAACCTTAATGATATTGACCACCTCGTTGGCAGCCCAAGGCGGTTGACACTAGATAGCCGACAGTCAAAACGTGCGAAAAAGCAGTTAATAGAACCAAATGACGTTTTGGTCGTTTGTCGTGGCGCAGTAGGTAGAGTCGGGTTCGTTCCCGATGAAATAGGGGATAACGCCCTAGCAAACCAAGCATTTGCTATCTTGCGGGTGAAGCCACTGTGTAGAAGGATGTCTGCTAAAGCCTTATTTCAATACTTGTCATCCGATTATGGTAAACATCAGCTTAGCTCTCTTGCCACTGGAACAACATCACTCATGCTTTCAAGCAAAGATTTAAGCGTGATGGTTGTTCCTGCATTGAACAAAGCACAACAAGAAGTCATGGCTATCGCCCATCAGCAAGCCACCGACAAACAAAATACAATAGAAGTATTACAAAAAGAGCTTGTTGAATTACGAGCACAGGCAATCAAGGAAATTGCAGTATGATACTCAATTTTCAATTACTCTTAATCAATTCGAATATAGTGCGATCATTACTTCGGCACATCAGAAACGGAATTTAAAGGAATACCATGGCAATTAAAAAAACAGAATTATATTCATCTCTTTGGGCTAGCTGTGATGAGCTACGTGGCGGGATGGATGCCAGCCAATACAAAGACTACGTGCTAACTATGTTGTTTATGAAGTACGTTTCAGACAAATTCAAAGGTGACCCTTACGGCATGATAGTTGTGCCACAAGGTGCTAGTTATGACGATATGGTTGCCGCCAAAGGTGATAAAGAGATTGGCGATAAGATAAATAAAATCATCTCTGCTCTTGCTGAAGAAAATGACCTTAAAGGTGTAATTGACGTTGCCGACTTTAACGATGAAGAAAAGCTAGGTAAAGCGGATGAAATGGTTAAGAGACTCACTAAATTAGTTGGTATTTTTCAAAGCTTAGATTTATCAGTCAACCGCGCGACGGGTGACGATTTATTGGGTGACGCATATGAATACCTTATGCGCCACTTTTCTATTGAGTCAGGCAAGTCTAAAGGTCAGTTTTATACACCATCCGAGGTATCTCAAATATTGGCCAAAGTGGTCGGCATTAAAGAAGATACACCTCAGGACGCCACTGTTTACGATCCGACCTGTGGTTCAGGATCATTACTGTTAAAAGCCAATGATGAAGCAATTCGTGGCTTGTCTATCTTTGGTCAAGAGTCTGATGTTGCTACAAGTGCATTAGCTCGTATGAACATGATCTTGCATAACAATGCTACCGCAAAAATCTGGAAAGGTAATACTTTATCCGATCCTCAATGGAAAGATGCGTCCAACCAATTAAAAACCTTTGATTATGCAGTAGCCAACCCACCGTTTTCAAATAAAAACTGGACCAGTAGCATCAACCCTAACAATGATTTGTATGGTCGTTTTACATGGGGTATTCCGCCAGAGAAAAACGGTGATTACACATTCTTACTGCACATCATTAAAAGCTTAAAAAGCACGGGTAAAGGCGCGGTGATTTTGCCACATGGGGTGTTATTCAGGGGTAACGCCGAAGCAAACATTCGCGAAAACCTCATCAAGCAAGGCTACATCAAAGGCATTATTGGCCTTCCTGCTAACCTGTTCTACGGCACGGGTATTCCTGCCTGTATTATCATCATTGATAAAGAGCACGCTCAAAAAGCAGTAACTAGTTTTAACGAAGGAGATGAGGATCTTCCCACGATAACTGGTCGCCCAATCTTTATGATTGATGCCAGCAAAGGCTTTATCAAAGATGGCAATAAAAACCGCCTGCGTAGCCAAGATATTCATAAAATTGTTGATGTGTTTAACAAAGGTATATTGTTAGAAGGCTTTAGCCGTTTAGTGCCGTTGGATGTTATTGCCACCAACGACTATAACCTGAATATTCCCCGTTATATCGACTCGTCTGAACCAGAAGACTTACACGATTTAAGTGCGCACCTGCAAGGTGGCATTCCAAATCGTGACATTGATGCCTTAGAACATTACTGGAAGGTATTCCCCAGCATTCGAGCAACGCTATTTAAACCAGCTCGTGAAGGCTATAGTCACGGGCTGATTGAGGCTAGTAAGGTTAAAAGCAGCATTTTAGCGCACCAAGAATTTAAAGACTTTGCTGCCCGTAGTTTATTGCCTTTTAAAAAATGGATACCTGAAGCTAAACTAAAAGAAATCAAAGTGGGTGATAATCCAAAAAGCTTCATCTTCAATATTTCTGAAAATTTGCTCAACGCCTATGCCAATAGCGACTTACTTAGCAAATATGATATTTACCAAATTCTTATGGATTACTGGGCTGATACCATGCAAGACGATGTGTATGTATTGGCGCAAGACGATTGGCAAGCGGGTAACACCTTGCGTGAACTTGTGGCTAAAAAAGGTGAAAAACTTAAAGAAGCACCAGATTTAGTCATCAATAAGAAAAAGTACAAAGCTGAACTTATTCTGCCAAGCTTAATCGTTGCCCGTTTTTTTGCTGACGAACAAGCGCAGGTTGATGCCCTGCAAGCTAAACAAGATGAAGCCACTCTAGTTCTTGAAGCCTACATAGAAGAACATGGCGCTGAGGACGGTTTATTAGCTGATGCCATGAACGACAAAGACAAAATCACCAAAGCCAGCGTTGCGGCAAGAACCAAGCTAGCAACTGACCTTGATGAAGTTAAAGCACTTAAACAAGCAACCAAATTGTTTAACGCTGAAACTGCTGCAAAAAAAGCAGTAAAAGAAGCCCAAGAAGCATTGGACTTAGCGGTATTTAACCAATATCCAAAGCTCGACATTGATGAAATTAAACTTCTAATTGTGGAAGATAAATGGCTGGCAACATTACAAGCCAATATCATCGCAGAAATTGAGCGAGTTACTCAACAAATGGCGAATCGCGTAAAAGAGCTGGAAGAGCGGTATTGCGCACCTCTGCCAACACTGACAAAGTCAGTTGATGCCCTCAGCGATAAAGTGACAGACCACCTAAAAGCTATGGGCTTGGAGTGGTCGCTATGACAAATTTTTCTGGAAAAAATTTGAACGTCGCTTGCGACGGTCATCAGGGCGGAGGCATGGTCAGCCGACGTAACGCTTTAGAGCATATAGTTCCTGAAGGCTATAAACTAACTGACGTTGGTTCTATTCCTAAGTATTGGGAAATAACCAAAATTAAAAATGTAGCAAACGTAATAGATTCTCTTCATAAAACGCCTAGATTTTCAGAAACGGGGTTTTCTATGGTGCGTGTTGCGGATATAAGAACTGGAAATCTTAATTTAGAAAAAACTCTAAAGGTTAATAAAAGTGTTTTTGTGGATTTCACTCGTAACTATACTCCTAAAAAGGGAGATATTGTTCTAAGTCGAGTTGGTAGTTATGGTGTAAGCAGCTACGTAGAAACAGATGAGCCATTTTGTATCGGGCAGAATACCGTAGTAATAGATTCGAAAATATCTTCACGATATCTTTATTATATTTTAAACAGCCCTAGTACCAGAACACAAATTGAAGATGGTTCGTATGGTTCTGGTTACAAATCGTTATCTTTGAAAAACATCATTGAATTACAGTTACCTTTACCTATAGAAAAAGAGCAAACCGCCATTGCCAATGCCTTATCCGATGTTGATGCGCTATTAACGGAATTAGAAAACCTCATCGCCAAAAAACAAGCGATTAAAACTGCCAGCATGCAGCAACTGCTAACAGGTAAAACCCGTTTACCGCAGTTTGCTACCCACACCGAAGGCGAAAAGAAAGGTCAACTCAAAGACACAAAACCCAGCGAACTAGGCGAAATCCCTGAGGATTGGGATGTGCAGCCTCTATCTAAACTTAGTACTTATATAAATGATGGAACTCACCATACTCCAACCTACAAAAGAGATGGCATTCCTTTTTATAGCGTAGAAAATGTATCTGCAAATGATTTTTACAATGTGAAATTCATTTCTGAAGAAGAGCACAAGAAGTTAGTTAAGAGATGTAGGCCCGAAAAAGGCGACATTCTTATGACTAGAATTGGTACGCTTGGTATAACTAGAGTAATTGATTGGGAAGTTGATGCTAGTATTTATGTCAGCCTAGCACTTATAAAACTACGTCAAGAAGTCAAACCGGAGTATGTCTACTCCTTTTCAAAATCGAGTATTTTTCAGAAGGAAGTGGAAAAACGTTCGTTGATAAACGCCACGCCTCAAAAAATAAACATGGTCGAAATTGGTCAAGTTCCTATTCTATTTCCGACAAATGAAGAAGAGCAAACTACTATTACCACTATCCTCTCGGACATGGATAACGAAATCCAAACCCTTGAACAACGCCTAAAGAAAACTCGCCAAATCAAACAAGGTATGATGCAAGAGTTACTTACAGGCAAAACTAGGCTGCCATTTTGATTTGCGTGAACTGTGTTTACCACAGCTCTTTTAAAAAGTTTGTCACCAGCAAAGGCCGATGTACAAAATGTGATTACTGCGGCAATGAAAATATGTGCGTCAAAGATGAGGTGTTAGACGAGTTTTTGTTAGATAAAATTCATGAAATCTTGATCCCCACTAATGAGCTATCCGACTACCAACAAGCGATGATATTCGAATGTGGTAGTGATGAACCACCTGTACATGAACTGTTCGACTTCTTTGAACTCCATCTCAATACAGTTAACGGGTTATTCATTGAAGGACTTCTAGAAAGACTGCCGGATGAAAAAGATGAAAATGGCAATTCCATTTTATATGTTTTAAATGATGGAAACCTTGATGAGTTAAATGATTTCGAAAACCGTTGGTATGCTTTTAATCAATCAATAAGACACGGTAAGAGATTCTTCAATAAGTCGGCATTCGATTTTTGTAAGGACTTATTTGAAACAATTGTTGAAGACGGACAGTTATTACATAAGTTAGTCGTTGATTTACCGGTCACACAACCTCTTTATCGTGCAAGAGTTGGTTACAGTATCGCTGATATTGAAGTCATAAATACAGACCCGGTAAAACAGTTAGGAGCGGTTCCTGCAAAACTTGCTAGTTCGCAACGGATGACTCCAGCAGGTGTATCTGCATTCTATGCAGCGTTTGACCGAAATACATGTATTAGTGAATTAAGACCAATTGTAGGCGATAACGTGGTATCAGGAGAATTTCGCCCGAATAGAGCTTTAAATCTTTTAGATCTGAACGCTTTGAAAGATGTTCAAAATAATGACGATATATTTTCTGATCAATGGAAAATTCTATCTCACGCTTACGCTTTTTTTCCAGAGTTAGTCTTCAAACTTACTCGACCGTCTAGTCGCAATAATCAGCATGATTATTTAGCTACCCAAGTCATCTTCGAGTTTCTCAGCACTGAATTTGGTTCTCAAATTGATGGACTTATATATCCCTCGATTCAAACCAACGGTGATAGTCACAATGTGGCCTTATTCCCGGAACATTCTCTAGCAAACAACGGAACTGTATATCTCGATAATAGTGATCCTTTTCAAAAGGATAATGCTGCTTTATTTTTTGTTCCTGAGTCAATTAGGTTTCATAAAGTGAAAAGTGCAAGCTTTGAAGCAACGGAAGAAGACAGCTCAGTAATGCTTACCTCCGGAGATTCAGTGTTAAGGAAGCTATTCCCATGTGAGAGATATTAAACATGGTGTTAAGAGTGTTGGTGCGTACAAATGATTGAATCAAATAGTGTGCTCAAAGACTCTTATTTTATCGGCTGGGATGTAGGTGGGTGGAATTGTTCAAAGAACAGAAATAGCCGCGACGCCCTTGTGATTTTAGATAGTCTAGGGAAGATTGTACGCCTACCTTGGCGTGGTAATTTATCTTCAACTATCCATGATTCGCCAAACCAACAAGAGTTTATTAACGCACTCTTTACCCTTTGCAAAACAAAATATTTAGATGGGCACGTGACATTAGCCATTGATACACCATTGGGCTTTAGCCAAGGTTTCTGTGATTTGATAGCGGGTAAGGTTACTGTTTGTGAAACTGCTAGTGCACTTAACCCTTATCTATTTCGTTACACCGAACGTTACTTAGCTGAATGGGGCTACGCACCTCTTTCACCAATTAAAGACATGATAGGGAGTCAGGCCACCAAAGGTATTCACGCTTTGGCTAAGTTTATTCCAAACATAAAGCAAACGGGCATTTGGCAAAATGAAAGTTTGACTGCTATCGAGGCTTATCCTTCACCTTGTGCAAGGTCTACTGATATTTTTCATCTTCAACGAAAAGCTGGTTTGAACTGGATTCTTGACGAGACTGGTACTGAAAAGATATGCGATGAACGACTGCCGACTCAAGATCATGTAGATGCATTTGTGTGTGCTTTGATTGCTATGTTGTTTGTTAAGCAACCAGTTAGCTTAAAGTTTCCAGATGGGAAAACACCCAAGTGTGAAGGATGGATTTTTCTGCCAAAAGATTGTTTTAATGATAAAAATAGAAAAACACAGTTTTTAGTAAGTGAATAATTGCAAGGAAGTAATATGAGCAATGTCGGCCAAAAAGAACGAAATACACAAAGTCGAGTCGTTCAATTTTTTAGAGAACAACTCGGCTACGACTACTTAGGTGATTGGGAATACCGTGTTGGCAACAGCAATATTGAAACGGACATTCTGACCAAATGGCTTGAAAAACGTGGTGTTTCTGAAGCGCTCATCACTCGTGCATTACGTAAATTAGATGCAGCGGCAGCACTAGGTGAAGGCAAGAAGTTATTTGATGCGAACAAAGACGTGTATCGCTTACTTCGGTATGGCGTTAAAGAAAAAGAAGGCACAGGTGAGCAAAATAAAAACGTTTGGCTGATTGATTGGGATAACCCAGAAGCCAATCACTTTGCCATTGCGGAAGAAGTAACAATTAAAGGCGAGCTTAAAAAGCGCCCTGATATTGTGATTTATATAAACGGCATAGCGTTAGGCGTTATTGAACTTAAACGTTCATCGGTATCGGTTAGTGAAGGCATCCGCCAAAACCTCGATAATCAAAAGAAGGCGTTTATTCGCAACTTTTTCACTTCAATGCAATTGGTCATGGCGGGTAACGATACCCAAGGAATACGCTACGGCACTATTGAAACCTCTGAGAAATATTATTTAGAGTGGAAGGAGCCTGAAGGCGCTAGTAGCCTTCCTACGCCTAATATAGATACAGAAACCTTGTTAGACACAAATTTAGCTCAGCTATGCGATAAAAACCGATTTTTGCAGTTAATCCATGATTTTGTTGTGTTTGATGCAGGGGTTAAAAAGACCTGCCGACATAATCAGTATTTTGGTATTCAAGCGGCCAAGAACCATGTAAGAAACAAACAAGACGGTATTATTTGGCATACACAAGGTTCGGGCAAAAGCTTAACTATGGTGTGGTTGGCCAAGTGGATACGTGAAAATATCACCGACTCTCGCGTGCTGATTGTGACAGACCGCACCGAGTTAGATGAGCAAATTGAAAAAGTATTTTCGGGTGTTGATGAGGAGATCTACCGCACCAAGAGTGGCCGTGATTTAGTTGCAACCTTGAATCAACCCAACCCTTGGTTATTTTGCTCGCTTGTTCATAAGTTTGGCCGTAATGGCGAAGCAAGTGATGATGAAGACGATGCCGCAACGAAGGATTACGTAGAAGCGCTGAAACAAAGTATTTCTAGCGATTTTTCAGCTAAGGGCAATTTGTTTGTATTTGTTGATGAATGCCATAGAACACAATCAGGCAAGCTTCACGAAGCCATGAAAGCCATTGTGCCTAAAGCCATGTTTATTGGTTTTACAGGTACTCCTTTGATGAAAAGGGACAAAAAGAAATCCTTAGAGGTATTCGGACCATACATTCATACCTATAAATTCAATGAAGCGGTGAACGATGGTGTTGTGCTCGACTTACGTTATGAAGCTAGGGATATTGATCAGCATTTAACGTCAGAAAAGAAAGTAGATAAATGGTTTGAAGCAAAAACCAAAGGCCTTTCAAATTTAGCTAAAATACAGCTCAAACAAAAATGGGGCACGATGCAAAAAGTGCTATCCAGTAAGTCACGACTTGAGCAAATAGTTAGCGATATTTTAATGGACATGGAAATCAAGCCAGCTTTAGCAACTGGCCGAGGTAATGCGATGCTGGTTTGTGCCAGCGTTCATCAAGCTTGTGTGGTTTATGATCTATTTAATAAAACTGATTTAGCTGGAAAGTGTGCGGTAGTGACCAGCTATCAACCTGCTGCTAGCTCTATCAAAGGCGAAGAGTCTGGCGAAGGGCTTACCGAAAAATTATTCAAATACGATACCTACCGTAAAATGCTTGCAGACTATTTTGAGCAAAGCGAAGACGAAGCGTCTAAGCGAGTCGAAGAGTTCGAAAAAAACGTCAAAAAACGCTTTATAGAAGAACCCGGTCAAATGCGATTGTTGATAGTAGTAGATAAGCTGTTAACAGGGTTTGATGCGCCTTCAGCCACTTATTTGTATATTGATAAGAGCATGGCAGATCACAGCCTGTTTCAGGCAATTTGCCGCGTAAACAGACTAGATGGGGAGGACAAAGAATATGGCTATATCATCGATTATAAAGATTTATTCCGCTCACTTGATAAAGCCATTAAAGATTACACCGCCGAAGCCTTTGATGGCTACGACGAAGAGGATGTGGCTGGATTACTAAAAGACCGTTTAACTGAATCAAGAACAGACTTAGATAATGCTTTAGAAGTCGTTAGAGCTTTATGTGAACCAGTTAAAGCACCGAGAGATACCAAAGACTTTATCCACTACTTTTGTGGCGAATCAGGTATTGAGCCTGACGATGAAGAGTCTCGTTCAGAAAAAGAAGCACTGCGATTAACCCTTTATCAGGCAGTTGCTAAGCTTATTCGCGCCTACACAAATCTTGCAAATGAAATGGAACAAGCTGGTTATAGCGAACAAGAAGCTGCAAAAATTAAAAAAGAAGTCGCTTACTTTGAAAAAGTCAGAGATGAAGTAAAACTCGCTAGTGGCGACTTATTAGAAATGAAGCGTTTTGAACCCGCAATGCGCCATCTGCTTGACATGTATATTCGCGCTGACGACAGCGAGATATTAATGGACTTTGAGGAGCTTGGGTTAATAGATTTGGTGGTGAATAACAATTTAAACGCTGCACCCAAAGGGCTTAGAGAAAACGAAGAAGCCATGGCTGAAGCTATTGAAAATAACGTTCGCAAAACCATCGTTGATGAAAACCCAGTAAACCCCAAATACTTCGATAGCATGGCAACGTTACTTGATGAAATTATCAAACAACGCAGAGCTGGCGCGATTAAATATCAAGAGTACCTTGAGCAAATTCGCCAACTAGCTAAAAAGGTAGTAAATCCTGCTGGGAATACTACTCATAGCTACCCTGAAACGGTCGATACACCTGCTAAACAAGCGATTTATGATAACTTTGGTAATGACGAACTGTTAACAGCCAAAATCGATACTGCCGTTCGCTACACCAAAAAAGCAGAATGGCTAGGTGATAGGTTTAAAGAGCGGGAGATTGCCAATGCTATTCGTGAAGAAGCGGCTAGTTATAATGTGGATATTGATGAAGTGATGGAGCTTATTAAGGCCCAAAAGGAATATCACTAGTGACAGTAACTGATACTGAACTGGCCACTATCGGCGGAATAGACGTTGAGGTTAATCGCAGGAATATCAAAAATATTCACCTAAGTGTTTTGCCTCCCAATGGTAGGGTGCGATTATCTGTACCTACCAAAACAAGTGAGCAAACAATAAGGTTAGCGATCGTAAATAAACTAGCTTGGATCAAAAAACAGCAGTCTGATTTTGCCAAACAACCTCGTCAATCTATAAGAGAAATGGCCAATGGAGAATGCCACTATCTGTGGGGACAGAAGTATAGGCTGGCAATTAAAGAAGCCAATGGTAAATTTTCGGTTCAGATTAAAGGTAGTAATAAATTAGAGTTAGCAGTTAGTGGTTCGACAACAACCGACAATAAGCTGAAGTTGCTCAATCGTTTTTACCGTGATCAAATGCATGTTTCAATAGCTAAAATGCTTCCAAAATGGCAGAAGAAGTTAAGTGTTTCACCTGACTCATTAGGGATCAAAAAGATGAAAACTAAATGGGGCAGTTGCAATATCCAAGCAAAACGCATTTGGTTGAATTTAGAACTCGCTAAAAAACCAATCGAGTGTATGGAATTCATCTTAGTACATGAGTTAGTGCACCTTCATGAGCGCCACCACAATGAACGCTTTCGAGCATTAATGAATAAGCACATGCCCAATTGGAAAGAACGCAGAAATTTGCTTAATAGTCTTCCTTTGGCGTATGAAGATTGGAGTTATTAATAAATCAGTTCGGTTTTAAAGGAAAATAATGTCACACGCAATAGATATTGATGGAATCCAGAACACACTTTTTGTCTTGAGACACTTATCTCATGGAACAGAAAAATACTGCATACGAGACGAGATAAAAGATGAATACGATTTAAATCTAGAATTTTTTGACGGGTACTGGGGCAGATTAAAAGTTACGTTAAGCAACAATCTTATAGAAGTTGCGGCGAAAGTGAGAATGATAGAAGAGTATTGTCGATATCAAGGTTACAAAGATAAATTAAAGCAATTTGAGGAGGAAGCTACAGGCAAACGTCAGTTAGGGATAGTAAAGAAGGGTAGAGTTAATCTTTCCTTGCGCGAAGCATCAAACAAAATAATTCATGCGACTCACGCAGAAGTTAACTTCAAGAGTGTAATTTACTTAAAAAATGAATATCTATGTTGGGATGGGGCGTACTCCTTATTTGGACAACACTCAGGAAAAGATTGGGAAGTAGTTCTGGATGTGGAAAGTTGGGCCAAATCCCTGTCTGCATTCTTGGAGTTATTGGAAGAAAGCGAAATAGTTAACAGCATGGGTCATAACTGATTTACCTTAGCTTCAATGGACTCATCTTACTAAGAATATAATTTTGCCATTTGATGTTGTTTATCAAAAAACATAGTGACCGCCTAAAATTAGCTGCAAACAGTTCTTTAGGGATTGCTACTTAACTGACATTTAGGTATGAAATTGAAAATAAAACTATTCACGCATCATTTGTCTTAAAACGATAAGCCAACATTAACTTCTAAATGATGTTGAGAGAAAAAAACGTATATTAATTTGTAGTAGCTTATACTTGATCTTACACATTCATTTATAGATTTAGACACAATCTGACAGGCGGCTTTAGACGATTACCTGCCATTCGGCAATCTTATCCAGAGCAGAATACCGACGTCTATACACATATTTTGCTATTATTGCAGTATCAATGTGAATGTATGGTGAACGAATGAAAATTTTCGAAGAAAGAATAGTTGAAACTGTCGTTGATCGTGTCTGTGACGTTTGCAAAGAAAGCGTGATGACAGACGTTGATGAAGGCCGAGTTGAAGAATTTGGTGAGTTAAAAGCTAAATGGGGCTACGGGTCGAAAGAAGACGGAAACACATATCATCTCGATTTGTGCGCAAGCTGTTTCAAAGTTGCAATTTTCGCTCTAAAAGACCACAAAAGATCTTTATTCATGTTTGATGATGAAAATAACTTCCCTGACGAAAAGTTTGGTCTGAAATCAGATCTCTGTTAGTTTATTACTGAAATTTTGCGAATAACTGCTTCTGGCCGATCACAAGATCATCGCTACTGAGTCAGGGACTTTTAAAGACAAGGAACGGACATTCATGGTGGCGAAAAGGAGCGCGAGCTATGCGGTAGGATCCCTTGCCATTATTGAATTGTTATAAAGGATCAACAAGCTACTAACTTGTATCTGCATATATACCGTCCATGCTTTTTATAACTCGGCGACCAAGTTAATATTTCTCTATTAGAATCTAAAGTAGGTATATTATTTTCTGAAATTTCACTCTGGACTTTCTCAAAGTCTTCAAAGAAGTATTTAGTTATTTCTATCTTATATGAGGAAGGAGCAATCAGTACTAGTCGAGATAGGGCATAAGTTGCTGAGGAAAGAATAGATATAGAACTACCTTCATCGGTAAAAGCTTTCTCTTCTGATTTCGGAATGTTTATTTCATATCTGAATTTTAGATAGTCACCCTTTACTTTAAGAGGCTGACTAATCACGTAACGCCACTTTACTAGCTTGTGTTTTTTACCATCAATAACGTTGTCTGTTGAATTAGTGATTTTAAAAGAAAGTCTTTGATTCGAATAATTTGACTCTATTGATTTTGCAGCAATTTCATTAGGTAATTGGTTGGAGGAAGAGGAGATGCTGTAAATACTTGTTTCTTTAAGAGTGACCCCGCTTTTGATTACTTTGTACTCGATGTCTCTACAATATACGATATCACCATTATCATTATTTACTCTTATGACTGTATTACCAATACAGTCTGTACCTGAAATTTCATTGTAGTAATTTTTTAACTCTTTAAATTCATTGAGCTTTCTCGACGCCTTACTCCATAGAAAATGAACTGCGATAAGTACGATAGCTATTAGCGTAGGAGAAACAACAAGAAGTGCTTGGGTATCCCAAAGAGTAGAATCTAAGAAGTAAATTATAAGCGATGTGGCTAAACCAACTATCCCTAACGACTTGTCTATCCAGTTTATCTGACTCATCATCTATCCATATAAAAATTTAATATCTATCCACGGGGCGTTTATTTACCAAGTCTGTGGTTGTTTTTTATCCATAGTGCCATGATTACCAAATGCCTGCTAGTATGGCAATGCTATATTTGCAAGACGATGGCGGGAATTTCGTTTCGTACTAAAACGCGATTGGGTCGCTTTCCTGAATATTGGAGCAAATAACTGTTTGAGCCAGTGATAGCAATATTGTTTACACTTTTCGTAGCTAAGCTGATTAAAAAAACAATCGCACAAAGCATCAACCATCTGATGATGGATTTTGCTAATGTTGATTAATCCGGATGTCGGCAATACGTACACAAGAGACTGTCAGCGTTAGTCGCATTCTGTTATTGCAGATGTCTGACTAGATAATGACTAATCCAATTAATTTTGATGATACTTATCTCTGATTATGGAGATCTTCTCGATTAAATAGTCAGGATAGGCTCCATTAAAATACTCATACATTAGAGGGTTTCCAGTGTAATAATGTGAACAAAACTCAACCCAATGAGCAACAGAAAACTCTCCATTAAATTTGAATAACTTTATATACTTTGCCTTTATTGGAAATGAAGACTTGCTGTCAAAGTTAAAGTCATTATTTATCCGTTGTGTATACTCTTCAGGTGTAAAGTGTTGAACAGCCCCGTCAAAATGCCTGAACTTACCTTTATTTGTATCGTACTCGGCATGCATGTATCTGACAGGATGGTATGTATGACCATCTAGCTCAATTTGCACGTCTTGACTTTTAAACTCCAATGATTGAAATGTTTTGATATTGCCTTTTGTAGTCCACTTAATATCTAATGAGTACACTTTATTGAAAAAGATATTGACGTAATTGACTGGTAAATCGATGGGAGGACGTAATTTCACAATACCATCAGGTATTTTTTTTATGTCTTTATTGAAAGGGGCACCAAACCAAGTGTCAAGTTCGACATAAAAGAATGGTTCTGTATTGATTCTAACATTGTCATAGTCCAAGGCTATAAAAGCATCAATATTTTCATCATTTAGTTGCCAGAAAAGTTCTACAAACGCAGGTGCCCAATTGTTCTCAATGTGCAGACTTCTTCTAAAGTAATGATGAACCATGGCTATAAAATTTCCGAAATCAACATAGCCCGTCATTTGGTTGGTTCTTTTTAGTTTTTCTTTCAGAAAGTTCCAAGAAACCAGCCCGTCCTTATCTACTGGTAAGCTTGGATATATATCTTTAAGTAAATTCTTCTTACTAGCAACTACACCAACCCTTTGGATATAATCAAAGTTATTTTCAAATAGTTCTAGCTCGTAGTTTTTCTCGCAAAAATTGCTGAAATCTGAGATTTTTTGCTGATTTTTATCTAATTTAGATTTTTTTTCTTCCTTTAACTGCTCATAGTATTCTTTAATCATTTTTGAGTCGTCAACGTCCATGTAAATCACCTTTTATATGTAAGGACTAAAAGTCACTTAGCACTTCAGATCGTCCGGAACAAAAAATAGAGCGATGAAAGTGCAGCGTCTTATGTGGCCGAGTTCATTTCCATTAGAATTTGAAGACGCCCTAAGCTCAATCTAACAGCTCCGGATGTTTGTTTAAGTACTCCCATGCCCAAGGTTGCATGATGTAATCAAAGCCTTGCATAGATCCAAGGGTGCTCCCTCTAATAATAATTCTTTCTTTTTCTAACGCATTCACAGTACCATCTTGAATCCTCAAGTTTTGGCTTCTGATTTGGTTTTGAATGTAATAACTCAATATTTGCTTTTCAGTAGGAGTCAGATTTTGTAATCTTTTTCTTCCAGCACGTATCCAATATGCTTCAGCAATCCATGGGTATATAAATCTCCAAATTGACGCAAGACAATTGACAAGAGTTAATGCAAACGCTAAGAGAAAAGCAACCCCCAAATATTGGCGGTACTCCAAAACTAAACCTTTTAATCCAAACTGATCAAGAGTGTTTTCAGCAGAAAAAATAAGTATTCCCGAAACTATGCATAGCGCAGCTAGTGTTTTAGTCGGCAACTTTAACCAATCTAGAATTTTGCTTAGGTCCATTGTTTTTCTCTTCAGCTAATTAATTATGCAAACGTCTTAGTAACTTACCTACATCTTCGCTCATTTGATTTTTAGTAATTTGACATAAAAACAAAAGCTTAGGAAGCAATTTGAGCATTAAACTTACCTATCAATTAGAAATTAATTTGGAAGTCCTTGTAATACTTTCGATTAATTGGGTGGTTAACGTCTGTTTAGTAGCTGAGAAAATCTGATTTGGTAGCTGTGAACTATATTTAATGGCGTAAGCGAATTGTTAGAAATCAAAGCGAAAGTCAAATTTATCTGTATCAAAAAGCTTTAGAGCAATATATTCCAAGATAAGCTCCTCACTCGAAAGCAATAATCTGAATTATTCGAACTTTTTAATTTGGGAAAGGTTAGATTGAATTTTAACCAAATTTAAATTGGGTCTAATATTAGCTTGCACAAACATAGTCAAAAATAAGAAGCCCTCACTTTTCAGGAGGGCTTTGAAAAATACAGAAATTCCAATGTATTGAAAAACTAGCTCCTAACGGGGCACTTAATTCCCAGCGGGGAACCCATTATTTCTATAGGGGAACTTAGTTAATCTGCACAAATTCCCCCTACCCCTCAATATAACTCTCAATACTAGGGCAAGAACAAATCAAATTACGGTCACCGAACACATCATCAATGCGGTTAACCGACGGCCAGAACTTGTTTCTGTGTACTTCTGGTACTGGGTACGCCGCTAGGTTACGGTCGTAGCTGCGGTTCCAGTCGCTGTCACAAATATCGGCTAGCGTATGTGGTGCATTGTGTAACGGGTTGTCGGTAGCATCCCACTCGCCGCTTTCTACTTTTGCCACTTCTTGGCGAATGCTTATCATGGCGTTTACGAAGCGGTCTAGCTCGTATTTGGCTTCCGACTCAGTCGGCTCAATCATTAGCGTGCCGGCTACTGGGAAGCTCATGGTTGGTGCGTGGAAACCGTAGTCGTTTAATCGTTTTGCTATGTCTACTTCGGTTACACCGCTGGCTTCTTTTAAGGGGCGCAGGTCAATAATACATTCATGGGCTACGCGGCCGTTTCGGCCTTTGTACAATACGTTGTAGTGCCCTTCTAACGCCTTGGCTACATAGTTGGCGTTAAGTATAGCTACTTCGGTTGCCTTACGTAGGCCAGCCGAGCCCATCATTTTAATGTACATGTAGCTTATTGGCAGAATAGACGCACTGCCCCACGGGGCTGCTGAAACCGCACCACAGTCTTTACCGGCTGTCTCAATATTCACTACCGTGTGGTTTGGTAAGAAAGGCGCAAGGTGCGACTTAACACCAATTGGCCCCATACCTGGGCCGCCACCACCGTGTGGAATACAGAAGGTTTTGTGTAGGTTTAAGTGCGATACGTCTGAGCCTATATAACCAGGTGACGTAATGCCCACCTGCGCGTTCATGTTCGCGCCATCCATGTACACTTGGCCGCCGTACTGGTGCACAATTTCACACATTTCACGAATGGTTTCTTCGTACACGCCGTGGGTAGATGGGTAAGTGATCATAGCGCACGATAAGTTATCGCCCACTTCTTCGGCTTTCTTGCGAAGGTCGTCTAAGTCTACGTTACCGTTGTTGTCACACTTCACTACCACTACGTTTAGGCTAACCATTTGTGCCGAAGCTGGGTTAGTGCCGTGTGCTGAACTTGGAATTAAGCATACGTTTCTGTGCCCTTCACCGCGACTTTCGTGGTAACGCTGAATGGCCAACAAGCCTGCGTATTCACCTTGTGCACCTGAGTTAGGTTGCATAGAAAGGTTGTCGTACCCAGTGACGTTAATTAACCACTCGGCTAGCTCGGCAATCATTTCTTGATAGCCTTCTGCTTGGTTTAGTGGTGCAAATGGGTGAATTTGGCCAAACTCTGCCCACGTTACGGGGATCATTTCCGCAGTAGCGTTTAGCTTCATGGTGCACGAACCCAATGAAATCATTGAGTGGTTCAAGGCTAAATCTTTATTCTCTAAGCTTTTAATATAACGCAGCATTTCAGTTTCTGAATGGTACTGGTTAAACACTTCGTGCGTAAGAATATCGCTAGTGCGTAATAAGTTTTCTGGAATGGCGCTAGCTGGCTGCGTGGTTACATTGGCATCTAGTGCTTCTACGCTTAGGCCGTGGTCGCTGCCTAGAATAACGTTAAACAAGGTAGCAATGTCTTCACGGGTAGTGGTTTCATCAATTGAAACCCCTACTGCGCCGTCTAAATCGGCACGTAGGTTTAGGCCGTGTTCGTAGCCTTTGTTTAGTACAGCGTCTTTGTTATCTACCAATACGGTTAGCGTATCGAAGTAGGTGCTGTGCTTAAGGGCTACACCCTTGTTTGTTAGCCCTGTCGCTAAAATATTGGTTAAGCGGTGTATGCGCTGAGCAATGGTTTTTAAGCCTTTAGGGCCGTGGTATACGGCGTAAAAGCTGGCCATGTTAGCTAGCAGTACTTGCGCGGTACAAATGTTCGAGTTGGCTTTTTCGCGGCGAATATGTTGCTCGCGAGTTTGCAATGCCATACGTAGTGCTGGGCGGCCACGGGTATCTTTACTTACGCCAATAATACGGCCAGGCAATGAACGCTTGTAGCTGTCGCGTGTTGCGAAGAAGGCAGCATGTGGGCCGCCGTAACCCATTGGCACACCAAAGCGTTGTGCGCTGCCTAAGGCAACATCTGCGCCTAGTTCACCAGGCGATTTTAATAACACCAAGCTCATTAGGTCGGCGGCTACTGCCACTATGCCTTTTTTGGCTTGTACTGCGGCAATAATGTCTGAAATGTCGGTTACTTCACCGGTAGTGCTTGGGTATTGCAGTAACGCACCAAATACATCGTGATCGGCAGCTTCGCTGGCTGGGCCGGTAATAATACCAAAACCAAACATTTCAGCGCGTGTGGCTACTACATCGTGAGTTTGTGGGTGTACGTCATCAGCAATAAAGTAACTGCTGGCTTTTTTGTTTTTTGATACACGCTTAGCTAACGCCATGGCTTCAGCGGCGGCGGTGCCTTCATCAAGTAATGAAGCAGACGCTAGCTCTAAACCGGTTAAATCGATGGTTAACTGTTGAAAGTTAAGAATGGCTTCTAAACGGCCTTGGGCAATTTCTGGCTGATACGGGGTGTAGGCGGTGTACCAACCTGGGTTTTCCAATACATTGCGCAAAATAACGTTAGGTACGTGGGTGTCGTAATAGCCCATACCAATGAAAGATCGGTTCACTACGTTTTTGCCAGCAACTGCTTTTAATGCGGCTAGTGCATCTACTTCGGTTGCCCCTTCGCCTACTTTTAGCGGCTCGGGTAGCGCTATGCCAGCCGGTACGGTTTGCGCAATTAAATCGTCTAACGATGTTGCGTCAATGGCCGACAGCATTTGTTGAATTTCTTCTTCGCCTGGGCCTACGTGGCGGCGAATGAATGCGTCTTTTTGCTCTAGTTGAGCTAATGTAGGGGAAGTATTCGACATAACGTTGTTAAGCACTCGCAATGTATTGCCCCGAAAGGCAGGATAAAACACAAATAAAAACGTAAAGATAAAAAGGGGCCAATTAGAAGCCCCTTTTTAATTATTACTGGTTACTACGCTCCGGTTTAGAAGCAACTAACGAATTATTCTTCGTCAATGCTGTTTTCGTAACCTTCAGCGTCTAACAAGCCTTCAACTTCTTCGGCGTCATCTGCTTTAATTTTGAATAACCAGCCATCGCCGTAAGGGTCTGAGTTTACAAGCTCTGGTGAATCTTCTAGGTCTTCATTAACGCCAACGACTTCGCCGCTAATAGGCGCGTAAACGTCTGAAGCCGCTTTTACCGATTCAGCAACAGCGATATCGTCGCCAGTACTTACGGTGTCGCCAACGTCTGGCAGTTCTACAAATACCATATCGCCAAGCAAGCCTTGAGCGTGCTCAGAAATACCTACTGTGAAAACACCGTCGCCGTCTGGACGAACCCATTCATGGGTAGATGCGTAACGTAAATCTGTTGGAATGTTGCTCATAATCGTTCCTGTTATTCTCTGTTAACTTATAAAACACTTTTTCCGTTGCGAACAAAGGAGGGCTTAACCACTTTTACTGTAACCCACTTTTTGCGCATTTCCACCTCAACAGTTTCGCCAACATCTGAAGGTACTCGTGCTAACGCAACAGAGTGGCCTAATGTAGGTGAAAATGTGCCCGAGGTAATAATGCCTTCGCCGCTTTCGGTTTTAATTTTTTGACCGTGGCGCAACACGCCTTTATCTGTCATAACCAAGCCAACTAACTTGTCGGTACCGGCTTCACGCTGTGCTTCTAGTGCGCTGCGGCCAACAAAGTTACGGTCGCTTGGTTCCCACGTAATGGTCCAGCCCATGTTAGCGGCTAGTGGCGATACGGTTTCATCCATATCTTGACCGTACAAGTTCATGCCTGCTTCTAAACGAAGGGTGTCACGTGCACCTAAACCGCAAGGCTTAACGCCTGCGTCTAGCAAGTCTTGCCAGAAGCCAGCGGCTTGCGCAGTTGGTACCATAATTTCGTAGCCTGCTTCTCCGGTATAACCCGTGGTGGCAATAAATAGATCTTCAGCTTGTACACCGAAAAATGGCTTCATGCCTGCTACCGCTTCTTTTTGCGCGGCGCTGAAAAGCGTTGCAGCTTTTTCTTTGGCGTTGGGGCCTTGCACGGCAATCATGGCAAATTCTGGGCGTTCGGTAATAGATACGTGAAAACCTTCGGCGTTGCTATTAAGCCAGTTCATGTCTTTTTCGCGTGTGGCTGAATTTACTACTAGGCGATAGTTAGTTTCATCGAAGTAATACACGATTAAATCGTCTACCACGCCGCCTTCTTCATTAAGCATGCCGCTGTATAGCGCTTTGCCTTTTACTTGAAGTTTAGCAACGTCGTTGGCAAGAAGGTGTTGAAGGTATGCTTTGGCTTGTGTGCCTTTTACATCAACAATGGTCATGTGCGACACGTCGAACATGCCTGCATCTTGGCGAACTGCGTGATGCTCTTCTATTTGTGAACCATAGTTAATTGGCATATCCCAGCCAAAGAAATCAACCATTTTGGCACCAGATTCTAGGTGCTTGGCATGTAGGGCGGTGGTGTTAGACATTCCACTTTCTCTTAGGTAAGGGTAGAAAACACCACCGAGTATAGTGAGTGAAATAAAGCACAACAAATTGAAAATTCTTATCAATACATTTATAAAGGTAATGTTTACGATTTACTACATCAGGAATTCAAATCTTAATGAAGCAGCTATCGCTAGATAATTTGCGCACGTTTGTGAGTGTTATAGAGCTTGGCGGCTATGCCAAAGCCGGTGAATTTGTGGGGCGTTCTCAGCCTGCTATTAGTTTGCAAATAAAAAAACTAGAATCCCAGTTAGAGCGAAAGCTGTTTACTAAAGTAGGCCAACGGCACTTACCTAGCGCCGATGGCAATTGGCTTTACCCTAAAGCCAAGGAATTACTAGAGCTTAACGACAACATATTTAAAAGCTTAATTCCTGCGCCGTTAAGTGGCCGTTTGCGTTTAGGTATTCCCAACGAATTTGCATCAACCTTACTGCCAGGGCTTATTGGTGAATTTTCAAAGCGCTACCCTGATGTGTCGCTTGAAGTTACCTCATCACTTAGCCGCGATTTACTGCACCCCAGCCAGCGCGATCATTTCGATTTAATTTTAGCGCTGGTAAACCCTAGTGAAGATACTAAAGGGGAAGTGGTACTTGAAGATGAAGTAGTATGGGTAGGTGATGCCACCCGCCCATTTGTAGGCGACAGTATTCCGTTGGTGCTTGCCCCCGATGGCTGCATGTACCGAAGCCGGGTAATAGAGCAATTAAAACAGCAAACCTTTGCGTGGAAAATTACCTATACCAACGCCGATTTAGGCGGCTTAGTGGCGGCTATTCAACAAGGTTTGGGCATTACCGCCCTTGCCCGCTCTAGTTTGCCGCAAAACCTATCGCCCCTTAACCACCCCAAACTCCCTAAACTAGGCAGAGTAAATATTTGCCTATTCAACCAAGACACCCAACACCCGGTTATTAGTAAAACGTTGGCGGAGTTTATAACCTCGCGACTCAAAGACAGTGCATAAGCGCTAACGCTAAACGCCGCGGCTTTCATACTTTTGAAAACCGCAGATATTGGCGTTTAAAAGCCGACGCACTGTTAGGCGTTAGCTACGAGATAGCTACGAGATAGCTACTAGATAACTGCTGAATACCAGGCCACATGCCAGAAACTAGCCCACCGTCACCTTGCTTTACGCTCTTAAAGGCACCAACTTACCCAAGGGTTTCTCAATACTTTCTGGTGGTTCGGTAAAGTAAACCGGCGCTTTGTCGGTCATGTATAAACAGTCTTCTAGGCGCACACCGAATTTGCCTGGTATGTATAAGCCGGGTTCATTTGAAAAGCACATGCCTTTGTTAAGTGGTGTGGTTTCGCCGCGCACAAAGTTCACGCTTTCGTGGCCTTCCATACCAATGCCGTGGCCTGTACGGTGGCTTAAGCCTGGCAACGCGTAGTCTTTGTCGTAGCCTTGGGTAACATAATATTTGCGAACCGCATCATCTACTTTGCCTGCTGGCGTACCAATTTTAGCCGCAGAAAACGCTACGTTTTGGCCTTCACGCACGGTATTCCAAACATCTACCACCTGCTGTGATGCTTTACCAAATACCAATGTACGGCTAATGTCCGACTGATACCCATGTACGCTGCAGCCGCTGTCTAACAATATTACCGAGCCTTCACTAATGGTTTGTTTGGCATTGGTGCCGTGCGGGTACGCACTGGCGTCGTTGAACAATGCCAAGCACCATGCGCCGCTACCGCCCAATTGTTGCTGTGCGCTATTCATTAAACTTTTCACTTGGGCTTGGCTCATGCCAATTTCAAGCTTGCTGAATACATACTCGTAAGCACGAAGGGTAACTTCGTTGGCTTTATGCATAAGGGTAAGTTCAGCCGCCGTTTTATACATTCTACAGCCACGGGTAACCGGCTCGGCTGCCACAATATTCATGTTTGGCAGTACCTTGGTTACGCCTGTTACCACAAAATAGCGAACGCTGCTTTCAAAGCCAATATTGCCTTTTTCGATGCCGCGAGATTTTAATATGTTGGCGACCACATCGAACGGGCTTTCGTGTTCTTGCCATACACGTACGTCGTCGCCCACTTTTAAACTTTCTAACACACTGGGTTGTTCAAAGAAGGGAGTAACCACGGCTACCTCACCTTTTTGCGGAATAACTAATGCGGTTAAGCGCTCGCTGCGCCACCACTGAATACCCGAGAAATAATCCATGGCCGCGCCCGGCTCTATGATCATGGCAGCCATATTATGCTGCGCCATTAACGACTGCGCTTTTTTAATACGCGCTTCACGCTCGGCATTGGTAATGGGCGAAACACCAGAAGTAATAGATTGTAACGATGACGAACTGCTATTTGCACTAGCACTCCCAGCGTCATTGGCATCAGCGAAAGCTGCGGTGGATGCTAAGGTAAGAGGGGCCAATGTTGCTGCGCCAGAAAGCTTTAGAAAATCGCGTTTGTTCATCATCATTCCTTTTTATAGATTTTTATCTGCCGAAAGACTATTTTTGAGGGTTAAGCCCACACTAGGCCCACATAACTAGCACCGCCGCTAGGGCAATGAGTAACAAGCCCACTATTTCTTGCAAGGTGACTTTATTTTTAAGCCAATAGTGCGCTAGCAGCAAGGTTAATAATACTTCTAATTGCCCTAAAGTTTTTACTAACGCCACATGTTGCAGCGCCATGGCAGTAAACCAGCATATAGAGCCGAAGCAACTCACCGCACTAATAGTAATGCAGTGGGGTAAACGCCCAACAATCTGTTTAAACACTTGAGGTTTGGTAACCAAAATATAACTGCTTAAACCAACGGCCTGAATACATAACACCCACAACAACACCCAAGCAGCACTGTGCACAAAAGGCATGGCTAGCATATGGCTGGCTTCGCGAACAAATAACGAGGTAAGTGCAAAGCAGGTTCCACACGCTATGCCTATCAACAAGGTTTTTAAACTTAAGCCCTGCGCTTTGTTGCCACTACTTAAGACAAATACGGCTAGCCCACCTATTCCAATGCCTATCCATCCGAGTAACGTTAAATAGCTGCCAAAAAACAGCATACCTAGCACGCCCGCCACCAGCGCTTCACTTTTGGCAAGCCCTGCTCCAATGGCAAAGTTCTTTTGTTTGAATAACACCACCATAAACGCGGTGGCTGCAATTTGAAGTACCGAGGCTAACAGTACAACGACTATAAATGAGAGGCTAAACGAAGCGCTTGATGCTTCTACTAAAGAGCTTCCAAAAGAAGGAAGAGGCTGAGGTGAAACTGTATGCAGAATAATTAAATAAATTAGGGCTATGGGTGGTGCGAATAAAAACCGAGAAAGGGTAACGCCCACGGTATCGACGTGAGCGCTAAGTTTGCTTTGCAGGGCATTTCGCACGGTTTGCATTACTACCGCACCAAGGGTGAAAAATACCCAGCTCATAGATGTTAATTCGCTTATTGTTTAGATGTTTTAAACCGCCGCTTTAGAACGGCCATTAAATATCAGCCGTACTACTGTTTTGGTGCTTCAGACTCTGCTGTTTCAGCCGCTGTTTCAACTAAGCCGGCGGCCGGTGCCTCTGGTCTGTCTATCAAGCGTTTTTTCTTAAAGTCTGAATCGCGTTTCCACACCGGCCATTGCTGGCCGTTTGCTAAATTAGACATCATGGTGCCAATTAAAGCTAAGTCTTGTTGTACACCGCCCAATGTCCAGCTTGGTAGGTAATCGTCGTCGGCTTTGTGGTAGCGGTTGGCTATAAAATTAGGGTCGGTATCGCCTAAGCTCATAAACAATAATGAAGGCACGCCTTGGCGAGCAAGCGCGAAATGATCAGAGCGAAAGAACAACCCATTTTGTGGGCGCGGATCGAGCTTCACCGAGCGCCCTTGCGCTGCGGCAGTAGCACTTAAATCATCTTCAAGTGAAGAGTACCCTTCGCCATACTGCAAAATATAATCTACCGCGTTATTTACGTTCATGCCGTCTATATTTAAAAACGCCACCATATTAGCGGTTGGAATAGGCGGATTTTTGGCAAAGTGATCGGCGCCCAGTAAGCCGGTTTCTTCGGCAGTAAATGCACTGAACATTAGGGTACGTTCAAACGGTGTTTGCTCGCTTTGTGCTACCAAGTTATTGGCTAGGGTTAGCACTCCGGCCACGCCCGAGGCATTATCTACCGCGCCATTATAAATCACGGTTTTACCGTTTTTCTCACTTTTCCCTAAGTGATCCCAATGGGCATGCAACATTACCCACTCGTCTGCGGCCGATGCGCCGGGCAATATGGCGGCTACGTTCAGCGACTGAGCATGGGTGATGGTATTTGAAAAGGTCAACGAGGCTTTCACTTTCATAGGAATAGGTTTGAACCCTGGCGTTGATGCTTGTTCTTTAAGTGCGGCGTAATCTAGCCCAGCTTGTTCGAACACCGTACGTGCCGTATTAAGATGTAACCACCCCATTACGCCAACTTGAGATAAGTTTTTATTGTTATCTACTAAGGTGAATTTGGTATTTGAGTTAGAGTTTTCAACCACACCCCAGCCATAACCAGCAGGCATGGTTTCGTGAACAATAAATACGGCTTCAGCGCCTTGACGGGCGGCTTCTTCGTACTTGTAAGTCCAGCGGCCATAGTAGGTCATGGCATTGCCTTGGAATAAGTCAGGGTCTTTTGACGCAAAGCCAGGGTCGTTCACCAGCATAACCACTGTTTTGCCTTTCACATCTAACCCAGCGTAGTCATTCCAATTATATTCAGGCGCATTAATGCCGTAGCCCACAAAAATGACATCGCTATTTTTTAATGTGATGTCTTTCACAATTCGTTGAGTTCTAGCGGTGAATGCACTGCCACCAGCAAAGGTGTGCTGGCCTAAGGTTAAGGCCATATCACTTGAAGGGGTAATTTTTGCCAAGGGCACAGGCTGGGTGTAGCTATCGCCAAAAGCCGGTTTTAAACCAAGGGCTTTGTAGGCTTCCACTAAATAATTAACGGTAAGGGTTTCGCCTGCTGACAAGGGCCCGCGGCCTTCAAACTTGTCGCTTGCTAACGTACTAACATGAGTACGATATAAGTCTAAGTCGCTGTCGCTGATGGCAAGCGTTGAAGGCGTATCTGCCTGCGCTAACGCGGGTAGCGCTACACTGGCTGATCCTATACTGGCTAGCGCCAATAAGGCAAAAGCCATTAGCCCAGACTTACTGGTAGTAAGTGAAGAGGTGCGAACAGTAAACGAAGAAGTAAAACAAACTTTCTGGATAAATTGACGAATTATCATTAATTTAGGCGCTTGTATAAAACAGATACCTTAAGAGTATCGTTATACAGCGCCTAGCTCAATCGTTGGTATGCATTTGGGCGTATTTGGCTGCTTTTGTATGCGGCTTGAATGTGGCTGATAACGTGACTGAAAATGTGATCGGTTGTGCCTGAATGTGTTTAAAGCCCCATTGCGTGGTTGACAAAAGCCTGTTTAACCGCGCTAAGTTTATCGGTAGCGGCTAAGCCTACACCTCTAATTAGCTTCTTAAGCGGGTCGTTGCCATCGAATAAAAATTTAAACCCGTCCATCGCGGCAATCATCTTCATTGCCTCGGTTTTACGCGCTCGCTCGTAAGGGCGCAGGTAACGAAGCTGGCCTATGTCTTTTTGTTCCTCTAACAAGGTGCCGAGTAATGCAGCCAAGGCTAATGCGTCTTGCATACCTAAGTTGGCCCCCTGCCCCGCCAATGGATGAATAGTGTGGGCAGCATCGCCCACCAGCACTATGCCGTCTTTTGCCCATTCTCGGGCATAACGCATCGTTAGCGGAAATGCGGTTCTAGAGGTTTCAAGCGATACTGGGCCTAATGCATTGTTGCTTGCCGCTACTAGCGCATTACAAAATTCGCTATCGGAATACCCTTGTAAGGTTTTAGCAGCATCTGGGGTTTGCGACCATACAATAGAGCATACATTGGGGTCGCGCATAGGCAATAACGCTAATGGCCCTGTTGGCGTGAATGCTTGGCGCGCTACGTTTTCATGAGGTTTTTGGGTACGAATGTTTGCAACAATGGCGGTGTGTTCGTAATCGCGAAACGTAATAGGAAAATTAGCTTGTTTGCGCACGAAGGAATTAGCACCGTCGGCGCCCACTAATAATCTGCACGACAGCGCATCGCCGTTTTCTAGCATTAGCATGTTTTGCTGAGAGCTACTTAATACACGCTCTATGGTGGTATCAATTACCACAACGTTATCTTGCTTTAGTACCGAATGGGCTAGGCCATTAACTAAAGCAAGATTTTCGATAATAACGCCCAAGGTATCGCTTTCTAGTTCACCCCCAGTATCGTTACCTGCAAAGTGAATATCACCAAAGCTGTCTTTATCCCACACGTGCATGGCATTGTACGGGTTAGCTCTGCTTGCATCGATATGCTGCCAAACATCGGCTTTTTTCAACGCGCTAATATTAGCCTGATTAATTGCGCTAACCCGTGCCCCTGGCTTGTCGCCTAGTGGCTGGTCTATCAAGCCTTTATTTATAATAGCGATACGGCACGGCGCGTCTTTTAGCGCTGCGGCTAGGGTTAACCCTACTATTCCACCGCCTACAATGGCGATATCGGCATGTTGCATATCGGCTCTCTTTTTTTCTGTTTTTTTGGGTTCTAGATCTTGGTTTTAGCTTCTTGGTTTTAGCTTCTTGGTGCTAGGCTTTTGATACTAACTTTTTCCTGCCAGCCCTATAGCTTAAACACTGCGCCCATATCCTGTGGTTTGCTGCACAAACGCACGCTTCGCACTTGGTATCACATTTAATGCAGTTAGTGCCATATTTCTTGCTGCCACTAAGGGGAAATGACTATTCGAAAACGTACGTACTAACGTGTCGGTTAACGTAATAGTGGCGGTTCTGTCTTTACTGCGCTTGGCGGCGTAATCATTAAGTACGTTAAATTCCCCCGGATCGGTCACGCCTTTAAGCGTGTTCACCAAGGTAATAATATCGCGAAGTCCAAGGTTAAACCCTTGCCCTGCAATTGGGTGCAACGCTTGGGCCGCATTACCTACCACTACCGCACGATGGCTGGTAAGTGCATCGGTGTAACTTAATGCTAGTGGGTAGCTAGCCAATTCACTGATGGCTGTAATTTGCCCCTGCCGGTAACCAAATTCTTGCTGTAACCGCCGAATAAACGCTTCAGGGCTAAGCTGAATAAGTGATTCCGCGTGCTCACGAGCAACCGTCCATACTACGGAAAACCCCTTTCCTTTCGCCACATGCCCATTAATTTCACTGTCGAAAGGTAAAAATGCAACGGGCCCGTTTTTGGTAAAACGCTCGTAAGCTTTGTTGTGATGAGGCTCGCTAGTATGGGCATTGAAAATAATAGCCACTTGCTGGTAATCGTCAGTGTGGCGGGTTAGCCCTACTTGCTGAGCAAGTGAAGAGCGACCACCATCGGCAATCACCAAAAGTTTTGCATTAATGGTGCTGCCGTTATTAAGCGTGACTAGCGTACTGTCGGTTTCACGGGCTAAATGAGTGACCGTGGCGGGTGCAATGTGCTGATACTGCTTGCTTTGCGACATCACATTATGGGTAAGCGCACTTAGCGACACTACTTGCCCAAAGGTATTAATACCAAATTCACTGCTCGATAAATTCGTTAAGCCAATACCACCTTTATCGCTTACTTCAATATGTTCAATTTTGCCTTGATTTTGTTTTGCTAGCTCAGCTAGCCCTACGCCCATGGCATTTAACTCATTGACTGTTCGCCTAGCAAGGGCGATTACCCGCGTATCGGTTAACGGGTTAAAGACGTTGCTTTCATTAGAGGAGCTGCTTGCATTGGAAGAGCTAGCTGCATTTGAGGGGCTGGCGGCATCTACCAAAGTCACCGAAAGGCCCGCTTGTTCAGATAGGCCTTTAGCCAACACGCAGCCTACTATGCCGCCACCTACAATCACTACGTCTTGCTGGCTCACGCTTTAGAACCTTCTTTTGTATTTTCTTTTTTACTTTCTTTATTAGCTGGCTGTATCAGGGCTTCGATGTCTTTCACCGTTTTAGGTACATCGGCGGTTAGGATGTCTACGCCTGTTGCAGTCACCACAACATCATCTTCAATACGCACCCCAATACCTTTGTATTGTTCAGGCACATCGCTGTCGCTAGCAATATAAATACCCGGTTCTACGGTAAGCACCATGCCGGGTTTTAATAAGCGGTCTTGGCCGTTCAATTTGTAGTTACCTACATCATGCACATCTAAGCCTAAAAAGTGCCCTAGCCCGTGCATGTAAAACTGCCGCCATGCTTTTTGGTCAAGGTTTTCACCTACCGAGCCTTTTAACACGCCAAGGGCAACCAAGCCTTCGGTGATGACTTCAGCGCTGTGGGTCATAGCATCGGTTAAGGTAATACCTGGCCCAAGCATGGCCAATACACTCTCTTGTGCTTTTAACACCAACTCATATATCTCGCGCTGTGGCTTAGTAAATTTACCATTTACGGGGAAAGTACGGGTAATGTCTGCGGCATAACCCTGAAATTCAGCGCCTGCGTCTATTAGTACTAAATCGCCGTCTTGGATTTGCGATGAATTTTCGGTGTAATGCAAAATACAGGCATTTTCACCGCTACCCACAATTGTGCTGTAAGCCGGCGCGCGAGCACCTGCCATAGCGAACTCATGATGTAATTCCGCTTCCAGTTGATATTCGAAGCAGCCAGGTTTGGCATATTGCATAGCCCGCTTGTGCGCGCGGGCGGTAATTTCTGCGGCGGCTTTCATCATGGCCACTTCACAGGCCGATTTAAACACCCGCATTTCATGCAAAATAGGGCGAACGTCGGTAATAGTTTTGGGCGCTAAGGCTTCTTTTGGTGCATTGCGCAAAGTAGCAACAGCGCTATTCACCTGTGCATCGGCTTCTTCATTTTCACCTAAGGCGAAATAAAGATGGTCTTGGCCTTGAAGTGATTCAAGCAAAGCATCGCCTAGTTCAGATAGCTCAAAGGCTTCATCTAGGCTGAAGCGTGATAGTGCCGCTTCTGCGCCTAAACGTCTGCCTTGCCAAATTTCAGCGTCTTTATCTTTTGGTAAACACACCATGGCACGATAACTTTCACCATAGCGTGGATGATTCGATAAAATTAACCAAGCGTCGGCTTCTTCAAACCCGGTTAAATACCAAAAGTCGCTGTTTTGTCTGAACAAGTATTCAGTATCTCGGCTTCGGGTCACTAAACCTGCTGCCGGAATAACACAGACACTATTAGGCAAACATTGCGCTAACAGTCTATCTTGACGAGCGATAAATTCTTGCGCACTAATCATCTCATTCGCCTTTCTTCATCAATATTATAAAACTCATGCATCTAATGACGATCATGCTATTCGAAAGATTACCCTTACTTGTCACTTCACTCATGCCTTATGGAACAACGTTTTATTGCTTACGCGTTCCAACAAGCTTGAGATTATTTATTTAATGAACAGATGGCTTATCTTGCTGATCATCAAGCAAAGACTGCCCTAATTCGCTAAAGCACAAAATAGCGGATATCTTCACATATTCCATCACTTCAAATAAGGCGCGTTCCGACTCTTCATCGGCATCCATAGGTTCTTCCATACGGGCGATGTCAGCAAAATCTTCTAATGCTTCTTTTACATCGGCAGAACATTGCATTAAATCTTGCTGGTGTAAGCCAAATCCTAACATAAAGCCGTGCACCCAATTAATTAACGCTTCGCCTCTGTCATTGATAGGGGCTTGATCGTCAGGCAGCATTAACTGTAAGGCGAACTCAGGTTCAAGTAACTGCTGACACGTTTGATTAAACAATGTGTTTAACAGATAAGTGGTCGCATCGTTGAAGTTTTCACCTTGATTAATAGTGTCACTTAATGCAGAAAGCCACTTCTGATCGGTTAGCGACATTCCGCCACACAACATGCCACATAAAATACCGTGAACTTCGGCGCCATCTACCACTATGCCGTGTTGCGATAACTTGTTGCTAACGCTGTCGTAATCGAGCTGTTTTTCCACAAATAGGTTTCCTTTTTCGTTGAAACTTAATATTAGCAAAATAGCGCTATAAAACACACCATTGGTGATTTGGTCAGATGTTATTCAAGTAGTACTGGTCTTATGGGTTTTAACTGGCAACCTAGGATCAATTGCTCTATGATCGTCGTTACTGGATATGGAACTTCCTTTGCAGCAGATTAAGGTAAATGAGTAAAACAGACCTCACTTAAGCGAAGCAAATTTGAGCTTAAGTGAATAGCGTGTATAATTGCTGACCAACTGGTCAAGATTGGATTTATCGAATCTCATCAGTAATGGTTAAATTAGCTACGCAAATAATTCATTGGCGCTTTGGTGATCTACTTCACCCCACACCGCGTTTGATATACCCTGTTGCGTTATACAATAACAATGTTTCCTGGAATGTTCGCCAGTTCACTCTTGTCCCTGGCCGATGCTATTAAACTAGGAAGTTGAAACCATGGCTACTGTGCAAGCTCGGCTCGTATCGAGAAGCCTACGGCCATAGTGATGCTTCCGCCCTGAACTTTCGGTTCACGGGCGAACGATGAACAGCGGCATTTCGGGAGACGCCCTCTTTCGACGGAAGAAGAAATGGCAATAATAAATTTTGGCTCTATTAATATCGATCATGTTTATCAGGTAGATCACTTCGTTCAACCTGGTGAAACTCTTGCGTCTACTCACTACCAACAATTACTTGGTGGTAAAGGTGCGAACCAGTCAATTGCCCTAGCGCAAGCCGGTGCAGATGTTCGTCACGTAGGCAGCATTCATGAAAATGACGCAACGTTCAAACAAACGCTAATTAAAAAAGGCGTAGATTGTCGTGGTGTTAAATGCTCTGAAACCCCTTCAGGTCATGCCATTATTCAAGTAACGCCCAGTGGCGAAAATGCTATTGTGTTATTTGGTGGCGCAAACCAAACCATTACTGCCGATACCGTAAACAAAGCGTTGTTAGATACGTCGTCTTCTGATTGGGTACTTACCCAAAACGAAACCAGCAGTATTGCTGACGTACTTCGCTTGGCAAAAGAAAGTCAGCTTAAAGTTGCCTTTAACCCTGCACCTATGAGTGAGTCGGTTAAAGCCCTTCCTTTAGATTGTATCGATTTACTGATTGTAAACGAGACGGAAGCAGCAGCATTAACGGATAAAGAAGAATTAGACGATATTCTTACGGTATTTAAAGAGCAGTGGTCTCATTGCGAAGTTATTATTACACTAGGTAAAGCGGGTGTAATGATGTTAAGAGGAAACGATACCATAGAAGTGGAAGCGTTTTCTGTTGATGCAGTAGATACCACCGCCGCTGGCGATACTTTTATAGGTTACTTTTTATCTGCTTACAGTACTCACACTGATGCGAAACGTGCATTAATTAGAGGTTGTGCAGCTTCTGCTATTGCGGTTACCCGAGAGGGCGCTGCGCAGAGTATTCCTACGCAGAAAGAAGTAGACCGTTTCTTGGCAAAGCACACTAAATAAAAAACGCACTAGAGTATTATTAATGGCACATAAGATAATTTTAGATACGGATCCTGGCATCGATGATGCAATGGCAATATTTTTTGCGTTTCAGTCTCCAGATATTGAAGTACTTGGTTTAACCACAGTTTACGGCAACGTACCTGTCACCATGGCGGCACAAAATGCCCTTACCCTTTGCGAAATTGCAGGTAAAGACATTCCAGTAACCAAAGGTGTTGGTATGCCTTGGGTGGGCCCTGAATCAACGTACGCGCATTTTGTACATGGTGATTATGGTTTTGGTCACATTAAACCAGAAGCGCCTAAAACCGAACTAGACCCTCGTAGTTCTGCTCAGTTTATTGTGGATATGGCCCGTAAATACCCTGGCGAAGTGACGCTTGTGGCTATTGGCCCATTAGGTAACTTAGCGCTAGCACTACGTTTAGAGCCAGAACTGCCCAAGTTAGTCAAGGGCGTTACCATTATGGGCGGCGCAGCCTTTGTACGTGGTAACGTAACACCACTTGCCGAAGCAAATATTTGGAACGATGCCTACGCTGCTGAAATTGTATTTGGTGCAGATTGGGACTTAACCATGTTCGGCTTAGACGTAACTAACGACACGCCGTTTTCTCCTTCTTTTGTTGAAACATTAGAAGAAAAGAATGCGAAGCTTGGTGGTTTTGTAAAAGACACTGCCCAGTTCTATATGGATTTCTATTCAGCCAATCGTGAGGATCGTGTTTGTTTCTTCCACGATGCATTCCCGCTTGCACATTTACGCCATCCTGAGTTATTCGAACTCACCGAAGGTCATGTGCGTGTTGGTACTGGCGAGCTAGATCGTGGTCAAACAGCAGTGGCCCCTAAGGGTACAACCCCTAGCCCACTGTGGAACAATGCGAACACCATTAAAGTGGCTACAAAAGTAGATCACGCTAAATTGGAACAATTGTTCATAGACACCTACGCTTTATAGATGTGAAAGGAGGCTCTTCTATGGTAGTCGGCCTCCTGTTTTCACATTTTAGTTGAGTTGAGGTAATGTGAAAGAATGATCCCTGCCAAGGTTCCAGCAAACGAAGAACAGCGTCTTAGAGAGCTATTAAGCTACGATGTACTTGATACGGACGCCGAACAACTCTTCGACGACTTAACTCAACTTGCTTCACAAATTTGTGACGCGCCCATTGCATTAATTAGCCTAGTTGACCCCGACAGACAATGGTTCAAATCTCGTGTAGGGATTGAAGCCACCGAAACCTCTCGTAATATCGCTTTTTGCTCACATGCTATTTTACAGCGTGAAGTGTTCGAAGTATCTAACGCAAAAGAAGATCCGCGCTTTCATGATAACCCGTTAGTGACGGGCGAGCCCAATATTCGATTCTACGCCGGCGCACCGCTATTAACGCCATCAGGACATGCCATTGGCACGTTATGCGCAATAGACGATAAACCCAAAACCCTAACTAGTCTTCAACGCAATGCACTTAAGACATTAAGTGAATCAGTGGTTGCGCATTTGGAATTGAAACGTAAGAACAGAGAACTTGAGCGAACCAGCCAGTTTAAATCTGACTTTCTTTCCTACATTAGCCATGAAATTAGAACGCCCCTAAATGCGATAAACACGTTCAGCAATTTGCTTGAAGGCGAAGCCAAGCAACTTTCACTGCCCACTAACTTTACAGACTCGCTTGGGCATATAAGCAAAAGCGGTGAGCGCTTGCTTGAAATAGTGAACTCTGTGTTGGATATGAAGCAAATAGAAGCGGGTAAAATGCGCGTCATGCCCCGCCCTGTAGGTACAGCTGACTTTTTCACTCATTTATTCTCGTTAACCCGAATTCGCGCTGAAGACGGGAATGTTATTTTTAATTCTGTTATTGATGACAATGTTCCCTACTCTCTTAATTTCGACGACACTAAGTTTGGACAAGTAGCCTTAAACCTATTATCGAATGCCATTAAGTACACTCATGCCAATAAGCACGTATCCATTCGAGTGAAGTACAAGCAAGGGAATTTGTTGCTGGCGATTAAAGACGAAGGCATCGGTATTAGTGAAGAGGAACAAAAAAAGCTCTTCGCACCATTCGAGCGAATGGAGAACGCGCATCAATTTGATGGTACAGGCTTAGGCCTAAATATTACCAAGAAGCTGGTTGAGTTGATGGGAGGGTCTATAAAACTTAGCAGTAAGCTAAACGAAGGTACTCACGTAAGCGTAGCCATTCCTGCAGAAAAAGTTAGCGCCGATACTATCGAGCACGATCCCGCGCTTTTACAGCCCCAAGAGCTAAATATTCCTACAGACTCTCACGTACTAGTAGTGGAAGATCATTATATTAATCAGATAGTGATTAAAACCATATTTGATAAACTTGGTTTGCCATTATCGGTTGTAGATAGCGGTGAAGAAGGCGTAGAGTATGTAAAATCGAACCCTGTAGATTTGGTGCTGATGGACATTAACTTACCGGGAATTGACGGAACAGAAGCCACTCGGCAAATTAAGAAAGTGCGCGCCACACTACCTGTTATAGCCTTAACCGCAGATGTTATCACGCAACGAGATTTGTTATTAAAAAATGGCTTAGACGACCTACTCACCAAGCCCGTTGAAAACGCAGAGCTTATTAGGGTACTTAATCACTATTTAGGAAAGTAAGACAACGTGGAGCCACTGGAAGCCTGCTGTATGAAACGGAACACGTCACAAATTATGTCCAAAAAAACATCACGAGTAACACTGCGAAAGGCATTAAGAGCATTGCGCAATGAATTACCTGAATCTGAGCAGCAGCACGCTGCTTTCGCAGTACGCGACAACCTCTTGTCATTACCCGATATTACCAACGCATCATCTATTGCTTGTTACCTGCCTAACGACGGTGAAGTAGACTTACGCCCCTTTATGCACGCATGCTGGAAGCTGAACAACGCATCTGCCCTTCATACTTCTTTGCCTGTGTTGCATCCAGTTTGCAAAGGCCACCTGCTTTTTCTTCGGTATACAGAAAAAACGCCAATGCGCGTGAACAAATACAACATTGAAGAGCCAATACTAGCCTGCTCAGATGTAATTCCGACCTTCCATCATCAGGTGATACTTATGCCATTGGTAGGGTTTGATGCGAGTGGAAATCGTTTGGGCATGGGCGGTGGCTATTACGACCGCACGTTAGCTAGCATTCAAGCACAAATCATAAAGCCAAAGCTCATAGGTATTGCCCACGATTGCCAGCAAGTAGACCAACTTCCGGTTCAGCATTGGGACATTCCTGTAAACGCTATTGTCACCCCAACACAGCAGTTGAGCTTTAATCGTACATAACGCACCGTAAATTCCCCTATCACGGTGGGTTAGCTAGCGGTTTTCCGGTAAACTGATGAAAATTTAGTTAGGAGAGTCACTATGGATCAGAATGCAAAGAAGCAAGCAGTAGCGAAAGCAGCCATCGAATATGTTGAAAACGGCAGTATTGTTGGTGTAGGTACTGGCTCCACGGTTAATTTTTTCATTGAAGAACTCGGCAAAATTAAAAATAACATTGAAGGGGCAGTATCCAGTTCTGATGCCTCTACCAAGTTGCTAGAAGCCCTAGGCATTGAAGTATTCGCACTAAACGATGTTAGCAATATTTCAGTGTATATCGACGGTGCTGATGAAGTTACCGAACACAAACACATGATTAAAGGCGGCGGTGCAGCCCTTACCCGGGAAAAAATTGTGGCGGGTGCATCAACTACATTCGTGTGTATTGTAGATGATAGCAAGCGCGTTCCCGTGCTTGGCAAATTCCCTCTTCCTGTTGAAGTTATTCCAATGGCGCGATCTTTTGTGGCTCGCGAGTTGGTAAAACTAGGCGGCGATCCTGAATACCGTCAAGGCGTAGTAACCGATAACGGCAACGTTATTTTAGACGTACATAACCTTGAAATCTTAAACCCAAGAGAGCTTGAACAGTCGATTAATAATATTCCTGGTGTGGTCACCAACGGCATATTCGCCCTACGTGGCGCAGACATCGTACTATCGGCCACCGAAACCGGTGTTGATACCTTTAAATAATAGCTTTCAAGTTAAACTGATTTCTGTTAGATTTCCGTTTAGACGTCTAGATGGCCTTTCGAGAGTTTGAGGTTAGTACTAGTCGGGGTAGGTAAGACTTCCGCAAACACGCTGTGAACCCATCCATGGGAGCTCCGCCGCCGCATCCATGCGGCGGAGGGTTTGCTCCAGTCTTACCTACCCCGCCTGCACCAGCCTCGAGCTCTGTAAATACTAATACTTTTTAAGAGATAGCAAATCCATGAGCAAAGTTTCACTAGAGAAGGATAAGATCCGGATATTGTTGTTAGAGGGTGTGCATCAAAGTGCACTAGAAACCTTTAAGAATAATGGATACACCAATATTGAGTATCTCAAAACGTCCCTTCCTGAAGAAGAGCTTGTTGAGAAAGTGAAAGATGCACATTTTATTGGCCTTCGTTCGCGCACTCAAATTACTGAGAAGGTGGTAGACGCCGCTCAAAAATTGGTGGCTATTGGTTGTTTCTGTATTGGTACTAACCAAGTTAATTTAGAAGCAACACAGCGCCGTGGTATTCCGGTATTTAATGCCCCATTTTCTAATACTCGTTCAGTAGCAGAGCTTGTGCTTGGTCAGCTTATTCTTTTGCTTCGCCAAGTGCCTAGCAAAAGTGCTAAAGCGCACCGCGGTGAGTGGGAAAAAACAGCAAATGGTTCATACGAAGCCCGTGGAAAAACACTGGGTATTATTGGTTATGGACACATTGGTACTCAACTAAGTATTCTTGCTGAACACCTTGGTATGCGTGTACAGTTTTTCGATATTGAAGATAAGTTGGTATTAGGTAACTCTACGCAGATAAAGTCGTTAGAGAAGCTATTAAACACTTCTGATGTGGTATCGCTTCACGTGCCTGAAACTCAGCAAACGCAAAACATGTTTGCAGCTGAGCAATTTGCGCAAATGAAAAAAGGCAGCATTTTTATTAATGCTTCACGCGGAACGGTTGTAGATATTGACGCTCTTGCCGATGCACTTGAAAGCGGGCAGTTAAATGGCGCTGCTATTGACGTATTCCCCGTTGAGCCTAAGTCGAATAACGAAGAATTCCAATCACCTCTACGTAAGTTTGATAACGTGATTCTTACGCCGCATGTAGGCGGTAGCACTCAAGAAGCCCAAGAAAACATTGGCATAGAAGTAGCCGGTAAATTGGCGAAGTACAGTGATAATGGTTCTACCTTATCTGCAGTTAACTTCCCTGAAGTATCATTACCAGAGCACATTAGCCGCTCTCGTCTGCTTCACGTGCACAAAAACCAGCCGGGTATTCTTACACAGATTAACCAAGCATTTGCAGAGAAAGGCATTAACATTGAAGCCCAGTACCTTCAAACTAACGCAGAAATTGGTTATGTAGTGGTAGATGTTCAGCAAGACAGAGCTTATGACGCGCTTGCACAACTACAACAGATTGACGGTACGATTAAGACCCGTATTCTTCACTAATGCTAGGGGTGGCGGTCGTTAGTTACCGTCATACTCTTTTGAAGACATAAAAAAACGCTGCCAATTGACAGCGTTTTTTGTTTCTACAACCGTTAATACGGTTTTAGAAGAAGTTGTAAACTAGTGTTACTGCAGTTTCAGTATCAAGCTTTTCAACGTCGTCAGATACGTTTGAGTTATGGTCTAACTTAAACGACAGCTTCATAGAAAGGTTACCGCTAATAGTAGCCGTAAGCGCCGACTCAGCACGAGATTTCGTGTTATCAGAACCCACTTCCGTACTCACTGTTTGAGTAAATTTAGCTGTGTCTGAAATTTTCCAAGAGTAAGCACTTGAAGCACGAACAATCATACTGTTCTGCTCTTCGCCTTCTTGTGTTTCAGCAAACGAGTAACCAGGACCGATTGAGTACTCTAAAGTGTGACGTTTATTTTCAAGTACTTTTTGGTTCCAACCCACAGCAAGTGTTGATTGATAGTCGAAGTTACTTAAACGGTCATCTTCATACGATGCGAAACCAAACAAACGATAATCAGGGTTATCTAACTTGTAGTTACCCTGTGCAGAACCGTAAAACTTTTGTGCCGATGTGTATTCTTCTTCAGTACCGTCGTCGTTATCTACCGTTTCTTTCTTGTAAAGACCTTCAAGAATGTAGTCGTTGCTCCACTGCTGCAATTCTTGGTGAGCAGTAATACCAGCACTGATTGATGACGTTTCAGTGTTACCTGTTGTTGCGATAATACCTAGCTCACCTTCCATCGTGAAAGGTTTAACATCGTCTTGAGCAAAAGTAACAGAAGAGAAAGACAAGGCCAAAAGTGAAGCGAGAAGCTGTTTTTTCATTAGCAATCCTAGTAGTGTTTTATCCTTTGCCATGCTGTAAATACCCTGCGTAAGCGCTAGCCAGCATAGCCTGAAAAATCTGCGCCAATAGTACCTACCTAATAGAGCGAGTCAATGAGGGTCGAATAAAAATTAGACTATAAGACGCAAAATTTACACTTATTGATAAGCTTTGAGCCTGATTATTAGAAGAATTGATAAACCAAAGCAACCGAAGTCTCTGTACTTAACCCATCTACATCTTCGGTAGTATCGGTTTCGTGATTTAAAATAAACGACAGCTTCATGGCTAAAGAGCCGAAAACGTTGGCTGACAAAGACGTCTCAGAACGAGATTTAGTATTTTCATCACCCGCTTCAGTGCTAACAAATTGTCGAAGGTTAGCACCCGATGCCCAATGGTATTTGTATTCAGCAGATGCCCTTACAATTACACCGTCGTTGATATCTTCATCTAACGGCTCTTCAAGCTCGACAAAAGAATAACCAGGCCCAACACTGTAACGAAACTCACTGACTTCGTCTCGCCACACACGCTGTGACCAACCAGCAGCCAGTGAAGCACGATGATCATACCCGCTAAAAGAATCATCTTCATAATCGCCGTACATGAATAAACGTCTACCAGGCTGGTTTAATTTGTAATCGAACTGAGCGCTGCCATAGAAGCGTTTGGCCGATACTTCGCGACCAGTGCCATCGGTATTACTTTCTTGATAAAGCATTTCTGCAAAGTACAGACTGCTCCAATTTTCAGTTTCATGATCGGCGTTAATACCCGCTTTGATGCTCGCTGCAGATGTATTTCCAGTATTTGACAGAATACCTAACTCACCGTTCAGCGAAAATCTAGGTACTTCGTCGTCGGTGTCTGGCGTAAAATCGGCGTGATAAAGCGTTTGAATTAAATCGCGATCTGCCGCAAAGACGGCAGTGCTTATACTGAGTAGACAGCATGCTGCACAAAATAATTTGGTTAGATTAAGCATAATTTTTAGTAATTTTTTATAGGTTCGGTGCTGTTATGGCATAGCCATTTAACACCCTATTATGCCCTTCCGTGGGTATTACGTAAGCTATGTGTTTTTACCGCTTAGCTTTTTACCGCTTTGCTTTTTACCGCTTAGTTGTACAATCGAGCGCTTGTAGAACGGTTTCTAAATTCATATTCAACAACCATCAAGCTGCTTTGCGCCACATAAAGCCCAAAGCTACTTACCATTGTTTTACCTCACTGCCGGTAAATCAATGTATAAGCATAGAAATTTTTGCTGTTTCTCTATCGGCGAACTCTATGGCATTTGCCACGTCATCTAGATTCACACCACTATTATTGGCTATGTCTTCTAAAAAAAGTTCAATGTCAGCATCAGTTTTTTTATTTTGCTGCATGGAAGTGACCCTTGACGCCAATGCCAGTAGCGCAATATCGCTATCTGCAGCCTGCCTAGACATATCATTAGCGTGCATAACCGGATAATAGAGCACAAGAGGAAGCTTCCAACTTTCTAATATGGTACCGCTACAGTTAGAAAAGGTAAAACCAAAATGGTGAATTTGTCTTGCCCCTAGCAGCATATCGTTATCTTGCTCAATGTAGTTTTTGTAAAGCTCGGGCGAGCGTTTAGCAATCACCAACTCACTGAGATTTTGCAATATCCCCATCACGAAGAAACGCTCGCTACCACGAATATTACTGGCCTTGGCCAATTGCTTCGCCACCATTCCACAATACACCGAATCGAACCAATGTTTATCAAGATCAATAAGCTTGGTATCAAAGTATTTAAATGCGGTGTTTGCGGTTTCTGCCACTACCAAATTATACAATGCTTCACCACCAATAATGTTAATGGCTTTTGAAACAGACTCTACCTGTGATGGAAATCGGAACAGTGAACTATTTGCCAATCGCAGCACCTTGGCTGTTAATGACGAATCTAAACTGATCAAATCGCCAAGGTCGTTTGCACTTGAACGCGGGTTATCTAATACCGAGCGGATACGTATACATATATCTGGCAAGGTAAATGACTTTGTAGCAAACGACACATATTTATCTAAAGACATGCAAAGGTTCCACTTTTAACTATTACATAGCGGTGTATAAAGAAAAAAACTACACCACTTATGCTTTATCAATTTTCTCGGGAGGCGTATCAAACATAGAAATTTGACTCGGCTCTCGGACTTCTTGTATTGCTTCGTTTTGACGACGGTCTCTGCTTAAGGCCGCTTTTTTACGGCGCTGACATGCCACTATAACTTTTCGGCGAGTTCCGTCGTCAATCTTGAGCCAATACAATCGCTCTTCTCGGCTGCGGTAGCATCCTTTGCAATACCCTCGCGGTCCAGACTCACAAACACCAATACAGGGGCTTGGAATTTCAAAGAACTCCAGTTGCTGTGCTGGTGGCTTTTGGTCTGTCATGTTTACCTGTATGCGCTTGCTAAAACGCGTTGCGTTAAATTAAAAACACCTTCTTAATGCCACTAATATATTGTTACTGGCCACGTAAACCAAGATAGTTATTACATTACTCCAGTATATTTTGGGCAAACTCACCAAAATAGCAACTCTGTAATAATACATGAGTATTAATCTACCAGTGTATAGTCAATAGTCGAAACTACCCGTACCTGCTTAATATGGGGGTGATGATGGTCTCTACTCGAGATAGAAAACCGTCCCTGATTAGCCCGCTTTATTTTCCCTAAGGTACTTTTTGAGTCTTGCGCGAATTTTTCAGCAACCTCTCTGGCGTTAACAGTGGCTTCCTCAATCATTGCTGGCTTCACTTCATTTAAACGCGTAAATACATACTCGGGCTGTGCTTGATAGTGTTGATTGGTTAGCACAACACCAGACTTTAATAAGCTACCTATCTGGCTCATGACTAAGCGCACATTTTCTACATCGTTTGAAAACACGGTAATGGTTTGCACTGCGCTATAACGAAACGGCGCTTTTTCTGTTCCTCCATATTGCTGGGCTAGCTTGTCGGTAATGTCTGGCTTACCGATGGAAATTCCCTCTTTGGCAATACCGTTATTCTGTAAGAAGGTAGATACTTTCATGCTGTTAGCTTCAATGTGGTTGTATAGCGCGGGTAAATCATTGCCCGCATCAACAAATTGAATAGGCCAAATCACGCGATCAGCCACGTATTCTCGTTCTGATAATCCTTTAACGGTAACTACCCTGTCCCACGTTTGCATCTCGTTTAAGGCCGAAGACACCTGTTGACCCAATACGCCAAGCGCACTCACCATCCCTATTGCCACTACCACTGCTGCACCTATCTTCATAACTCTCGTTCCAGTTTTTATTGTTGATAGTGCTAGCTTACGTTCAGTTGGAGTCGAATTTAGGGATGAAAAAAGCCGAGATTGTTGATACTTAACGATACATAATGACCAATTGTGGCCGCAAAGAGGCTGGAGAAATGAATTAGCGTTTATTCCCATCAACTATCATTTTGCGCGCTCTCGCATCCGAATTTCGAATCATATCGTCAATCAAAGCTGTTTCGGGCATATTCTTCCAGTACTTTTTGGGCATTGAGCTCAACATTGCGCTCTTTTTGATACGGGCGGGATTAAATATATTAGCGTAGTAAGTGAGCCAATATTTTTCGATACGATCTTCATCAGGAAACACTCTCGGATCGGGATTATCTTCTAAAACTAGCTTTTCAGTATCCCAATGAGCAGCCCGATAAGGCGTCAATATAGACCACCGCATATTCTTAAAGCGAGTTTGGAAGAAGTCGAGTTTAATCTCTAAGCTAAAATGTTCTGGTTCATACCAAGCGATAAAGTGCTCTTGTCCGTCAAGCGTAACTTCTCGAAATCTCAAAAAAGCACTTATTTTATATGCATCGCGCTTTACCGCTTTGGCTAACGTAGTAAGTTGCAGTATATCTTGGTCAGTCTTTAACTGAATAAGGTTTTTGTTCTCGAAAATAACGCGCCATAACACCCGATAACACAATGCGAATCGGCTCGCATCTTGATGACACAGTGCATATTTAAAAAGTATTAAGACTGACTTGGGAATAGTGTGTTGCGTTTTTGGCTTACTGGCTGCTATGTCTTGTTCCCCATCGCCAAACAGGTCGTCTTGTATCGACTCTGAATTTTGCCAGATAATATTTTCGGGGGGGATAGCTTGCGCCAAACATTCTCTTGCTGCAATGCGCCACTCATCGTACCCAGGCACCGAAGTGATTGTAATTGTTTTCATCTTGATCTTACTGCTAATCCTACTTCAGTTAGGCGCCGAATAACTCAAACTGCTTCGGCTGTTTGAACTGCAACTCAAAATTATTACTATCGAGTAAGTGAATAGCAGGTGAGTAATCACTTACGCTAATGAAAGGTTTCAGCTTTTGTAATGGCAGACGCAATTTCGTGAGATCCATCCAGCTAAGCTTTGTATAACGACGAATCGCCAGAATTTTTTGTACGGTGCGTGCACCAAGACCTGGCACTCTTAACAACATGAGTTTGTCGGCTTTATTTAAATCAATGGGAAACACATGACGATTGCGCAATGCCCACGCTAGTTTAGGATCGTGGTCCATATCAAGCATGTCATCGTGCACGATTTCGTCAAGCGTAAATCCATAGAAACGCAGTAGCCAATCAGCTTGATAAAGACGATGCTCTCGCACCAAAGGCGCAGGTTTCAAAGGCAAAACTTCTGATGCATCAGGTATTGGCGAGAACGCAGAATAATAAACTCGGCGCAGCTTTTGTTGGCTATAAAGTTGAACACTCGCTCCCAAGATGGTTTTATCATTTGAGCCATCGGCTCCTATAATCATTTGAGTGGACTGCCCGCCAGGGGCAAAACGAGGAGGACGTTTGCCTGTATGCGTTTTATCTACTTTATGCTCAGTAATTTTGTCTTTCAGGGTATTCATCGCGCTATGAATAGCGCCGAGATCTTTTTCGGGCGCGTATTGATTTAATGAAGGCTGGGTAGGCATTTCTACATTAATACTAAGCCTGTCAGCGTATAAACCTGCTTCGGCCTGAAGTTCAGGCGATGCATTGGGAATGGTTTTAAGATGAATATACCCCTTAAATCCGTGATCGATACGTAAGGATTTGGCAATACGCACCATGCTTTCCATTGTAAGGTCTGGCGAACCGACAATGCCTGAACTAAGAAATAAACCTTCGATATAGTTACGCTTATAAAAATTCAGTGTTAGCTCAACCGTTTCTTTGACCGTGAAACGGGCACGTTGAACACTACTCGATACTCTATTGATGCAATAGTGACAATCGTAAATACAGTAGTTTGTCATGAGTATCTTCAGTAAAGAAACACACCGTCCATCAGGAGTAAAACTGTGGCATATACCCATTCCGCCAGTAAGAGAACCAATACCAGTTTTATCAGTTTTACCTGCCTTTCGTTTACCTGCCGAACCGCTTGCACAGGAAGCGTCATACTTGGCTGCATCTGAGAGAATTTCGAGTTTTTGAATCAGTTTGTCATGCATTGCAAATTGTCACTTTCTCTAAGCAAATACACAAAATCAGCGGGTTCGGTAATAAAATACGAAAATAGAAGTGTGTATTTATAGGTGGTTTTTAGATTACAAAGCCGTTATATCATGTATAAATATACAGTACAAATGCATTCTGCTATCACAAAATAAAGGGGTGTAGCGTTGAGCCATTGTGGCCCATCCCCTATGCCTACCATAAAAAAAGGCCACTTAAATTAAGTGGCCTGAAGTGCCTCCAAAGTACGAGGAGGAGGCAACGCTTGGGTAAACGGGAGAGTTAACCGTTACGTTTCAACAAATAGTAAAATACAGGGGTAAGAATTAAGCCGAACACGGTAACCCCTATCATGCCTGAGAATACCGCTACGCCCATGGCTTGACGCATTTCTGCACCCGCACCAGTGGAAAGCACCATAGGTAACACACCCATAATGAAAGCAATCGATGTCATCAGGATGGGGCGAAGACGCAACTTGCTGGCCTCTTTAATGGCTGATAGTGCGTCCATACCCTTGTCTTGTAGTTCTTTGGCAAATTCCACAATCAGAATGGCATTTTTAGTAGCAAGCCCCACCAACACAATTAAGCCAATTTGGGTAAATATGTTGTTGTCGCCGCCATAAATCACCACACCAATTAATGCGCTTAGCAAGGTCATGGGAACAATTAATATAATAGCCAGTGGTAAGCGTAAGCTTTCATACTGTGCCGCCAACACTAAGAACACCAACAGTACGACTAACGGGAAAATAAAGGCCGACGCATTACCTGCCAATATTTGCTGATAGGTTAGCTCGGTCCACTCGTAGGTCATGCCTAGCGGAAGCGTTTCATCAAGAATTTGCTCAATCGCGGCTTTGGCTTGATCTGAACTGTAGCCCGGCGCTGGTGAACCATTTACTTCAGCGGTGACATAACCGTTGTAATGCATCACCCTGTCTGGCCCTGCACTGTGCTGAATATCTAGGAATGAACCTAGCGGGATCATATCCCCTTTATCGTTTCGCACCTTAAATTGAGTGATGTTTTCAACGTCTTGGCGGTACTGTGCATCGGCCTGAACATTCACCTGATAGGTTCTACCGAACAAGTTGAAATCGTTCACATACACCGAGCCTAAATACGCCTGCATGGTGTCAAACAAGGTGCCAATATTTACCCCTTGGCTAACGGCTTTCTCGCGATCTACATCCACATTTAACTGAGGTACATTAACCGTAAAGCTAGTGAAGTTACCGGTTAATGCAGGGTGCGCCCACGCTTTGCCAATCACCTCTTGAGTTACTTTTTCAAGTTCAGCAAAACCCAAATTTCCTCTGTCTTGAACTTGCAGCCTAAACCCACCAATGGTGCCAAGCCCCATTACCGGTGGTGGCGGGAATATAGCCACATACGCCCCTTTAATAGAACCAAATTGCTGGTTTAATTGCATCGCAATTGCACCGGCTGAAAGCTCTGGACTTTGGCGCTCACTAAAAGGCTTTAGCGGCGTAAACAGCACACCGGAACTTGGGCTATTGGTGAAGCCATTAATATTCAAACCTGGAAACGCTACTGCATCAGAAACCCCAGGGTGCTCCATCGCAATTCGTGACATTTCACGTACCACTTCCTCGGTTCTATCTAGCGACGATGCATTAGGAAGTTGAGCAAATGCAATAAGGTACTGCTTATCTTGCGGTGGTACATAGCCAGTAGGCGTGTTAGCAAACTGGAAATAGGTTAGGCCTAATAAACCGGCATAAAGCACCACTACCACACCGCTTTTGCGAATAAGCCCACCTACAGCGCCTGTGTATTTTTTGGCTCCGCGATCGAACATTTTATTAAATGGCGTAAATACAAAACGGCCAAATAGTTTATCCATACCACGGCTTAACCAATCTTTCGATTGCCCATGAGGCTTTAATAATAACGCCGACAGCGCTGGGCTTAGGGTTAGTGAATTGATCGCCGAAATAAAGGTAGAAATGGTAATCGTTAACGCAAACTGCTTATAAAATTGACCCGTTAAGCCACTCATAAAAGCAGTAGGGATAAACACCGCAGCCAGTACCAAGGTGGTGGCTATAATAGGGCCTGTAACTTCTTTCATGGCTTGCACAGTGGCATCGAACGGCGCTTTGCCATCGGCAATATTCCGCTCTACGTTTTCCACCACCACAATGGCATCATCAACCACAATCCCGATAGCCAGTACCAAGCCAAACAACGATAGCGCGTTTAACGAAAAGCCCATCAATTGCATAAACGCAAAAGTACCAACCAATGAAATAGGAACGGCCACTAAAGGAATAATAGAGGCGCGCCAGGTTTGTAAAAACAGTACAACAACCAAAACAACCAGTAACACAGCTTCAAATAACGTATTTACCACCGCTTCAATTGAGCCGCGCACGAATACCGTGGGGTCGTAAACGATGTCGTACTCCAACCCTTCTGGAAACATTTTTTCTAGCTCGGCCATGCGCGCACGCACGTCATCAGAAATTTGAATGGCGTTAGAACCTGGTGCCTGAAATATAGGTAATGCTGCCGCAGGGTTATTGTTTAACAGAGAACGCAAAGTGTAGTAATCGGCACCTAACTCAATGCGTGCTACGTCTTTCAAGCGGGTAATTTGGCCATTATCCCCCGTCTTAACGATGATATTTTCAAACTCACTTTCGTCTTCTAGACGACCGCGTACATTAATTAGTAACTGAAACTCACTGGTGCCCGTAGGCTGTGCGCCTAGACTTCCTGCCGCCGCTTGTTGGTTTTGCTCGGAAATAGCCGTAACCACATCGCCAGGGTTCATTTGAAGTGAAGCCAACTTGTTTGGATCTAGCCATACACGCATGCTGTATTCACCAGCACCAAATAAACGAACTTGCCCTACCCCTTCAACACGTGCGAGTTCATCTTTCACAAACTGGTCGGCATAGTTAGACAAATAAAGCATGTCGTAACGTTTATCAGGCGACGTTAAATGCACCACCATCGTTAAATCTGGTGACGATTTTTCGGTAACAATACCTAAGCGCTGTACTTCCTGTGGCAATCGCGGAGTGGCGCGGTTAACACGGTTTTGTACTAGCGTAGTGGCATCATCAGGGTCGGTACCAATGGCAAACGTAATGGTAAGGGTCATACGCCCATCAGATGTGGCCTGCGAAGACATATAAATCATATCTTCTACGCCATTAATCTCTTGCTCTAGGGGCGTAGCCACAGTTTCAGCTATCACCTTAGGATTTGCGCCAGGATAGTTAGCCGTTACCACAACCGTAGGTGGCACCACTTCTGGGTATTCTGTGATAGGTAGTTGCCAAACAGCAATGGCGCCGCCAATGAAAATGAGCAGGCTTAGTACACCTGCAAAGATAGGGCGGCGAATGAAAAATTGCGAAAAATTCATTAGTTAATTCCAGTACCGGCAACGCTACCAGTTAGCGCATCAACGTTAGCCAAATTTGTTACGTTATCTACACGTGCCTGCCAATTTTGTAGGCTTGCTAGTGCTTCTTTATCACCCATATCAACCTGGTTTGGCGCAACAACAGCTCCTGGACGTACGCGCTGAAGGCCATCAACTACAATGGTGTCGCCAGCTACTAGGCCACTTTGAATAATGCGCATGCTACCTACTTTGTCACCCAAGGTAACAGCGCGGTATTCCACTTTATTGTCGGTGTTTACCACCAATACAAATTTGTTGTTAAGGTCGGTACCTATCGCTTTTTCTTTAATTAAAATGCCCTGCTCGTTGGTATCACCCGCTAGTTTCAAGTGGGTAAATAAACCCGGCATTAAACGGCCATTTTCGTTGTTGAAAACCGCGCGAACACGAAGGGTACCCGTATTGCCATTCACTTGATTATCGACAAAATCGATTTGTCCCCAGTGACCATAGTCTTGCTCATTGGCAAGACGCATAGCCACCGCTTGGTCGTTTACCGCAGAATCTGCTTTACCATCGCTACTTACGTAATTTAGGTAGGTTTGCTCATCAATATCGAAGTAAGCGTAAAGCTGATGAGTAGATACGATGCTGGTAAGCTCAGACTGTCCTGCCGTTACATAGTTACCTTCGGTGATGTTTGCCCGAGACACATGGCCAGAGATTGGCGCTTCAACACGGGCAAAACCGCGATTTAAACGAGCAACGTCTAATGCCGCTTTCGTTTGATTGATGCTAGCAAAAGCTTGATTCTTACCCGCTAAACGCTCATCTAGCACCTCTTGTGAAACCGCTTGGGTTTTACGAAGTTTTACGACTCTGTCGTAACTTTGCACAGATAAGTCGTAACGGCTTTTTGCTTCTTCAAGTTGCGCGGTTAAACGCTCAACTTCTGCTTTAAAAGCGCGGTTATCAATAAGGAATAAGGTTTCGCCCTGCTCTACATATTCGCCTTCTTCAAACGCTACAAATTCAATGTAGCCTGAAACACGTGGGCGAAGCGATACCGTTTGCGGCGCTTCTAAACGGCCAGTAAAACTGTCCCACTCAGTTAAACGCTGCGAGACCACTGGCGCAACATCTACAGGAATGCCCGCATTCGCATGCATTTGCTGGCCAGGATCCGTATCGTCGCTACCACATGCGGCGACAAGTGCTGTAAGGCTTAGAATTGCCAAAAATCGAGTTAAAGTCGTCATTGCAAGCGTCTCTAAAAGTGTGAAGGCGTGCATTATGCACATGGCAATACAATAAAAATAATTATATTTTCGTATGCAACACATCATAAAATGATATATATTGAGAAGTATGAAATTTAGGCTATTTTGCTCAAGGTGTTACATAAAAGTTGGCACCACAGTCTGAAGCGAAAAAGTGTTGTGATAATAGTTAGACACGCCGTGTAGAGAAGAGCCGAAGCGATAAAAAGCGATGGGTTCGCCGCGTGTTTACGGAGTATTTCCTTACCTCGGCTTTACCTCAGCATTGAACTAGAACCCAGATACAGAACTATTTTACGAATAACCGGAGAGACTGGTGCGTCCACATGATTTAAATTTATTGATGATATTTGATGCCATCATGACGGAAGGCGCGATTACCCGTGCTGCTGATAGATTGTCGATGACACAGCCAGCAGTCTCAAACGCCCTTTCTCGCATGCGTACCGCATGGAAAGACGAGTTATTCGTAAAGGATGGTCGGGGTATTCAGCCTACCTCTTATGCCAAAAACCTGTGGAGCCAAATTCAAGGCCCGCTAGGGCAACTTGAAGTTGCCGTCAGCCCCGCGGAATTTGACCCTGCTACGGCCAAGCGCACCTTTCGTATATCAGCCACTGACAGCATTGTTGCTATGGTATGGGGGCCGCTTCGTAAGGTTATTGAAAATGAAGCGCCAGGCATTAATATTCATGCGATCCCCAGTTACGATTTGGGTACTGATAAGGTATTAAAAGACGCTGAGGCTGAACTAACTTTTTCTAAATACCATCAACCTGATGCGGTAATACGTACCGAGCACGTGTTAGATCCTAGTTGGGTAGTCGTGATGCGCCCCGATCACCCGTTAGCGAAAGCGCAGCTTACCTTGGAAGACTTTATTGCCGCAGATCACTTATTGGTGTCGGTAACAGGCGATGTTACCGGCCCTACCGATCAAGTATTAGCTAACATGGGGTTAAAACGCCGTATTGCTATGTCGGTCAATCAGTTCTACAACGCCACGCCGCTGCTAAAAGAAAGCAACTTAATATGTGTTGCACCATCACTGGTCGTTGAGAAGGAGATTTTCTCTGGTGAGCTCGCAGTATTTGAAACACCTGTTGAAATTAAAGGCCTGCCAATGTCTGTTATGTGGCACAAACGCCAAGACTTAGATGCTGGGTTACAGTGGTTACGTAAATTAGTGGTGAAGTTCATTCGCGAGCGTGTAGAGCGCCACGAAATGCTGCTATCTCAGTGCTGCCGCAAAGCATACTGCGCCGAAACTGTTAAGCGCTTCTTGGCTCAGCGTAATATAGACAGCAGCGACTGTACGCCATCGCATATTAAGCATGGTGATGAGGTAGACGTATCCGAGGCCGCCGAGATTTCAAATTTAGATAACGCTGTGAACGACCCGAAGGGAAAAGTAATTGCGTAGTTTTTTAAATAAACCTTGTTGGTGACAGGTTGCAATAAACCTTAAAGATAAGCTGCTATTAATCCCCTCTGATAGACAGCTTTTCACCTGTTTAGGCTTACTTGTACTTGCACTCTTTACTGGCAAGCCACGCTAAACCCTCTTTTTCATCAGCACAAAAGAAATAATCGATATCTGCTGCCAAGTACACCCGCTCGAACTGACTTTGGACCAGCGCTGGAATATCAGCGTTGGCAACCACTAAAGCACAGGCTGACATACCGTATATTTTACGAAGTTTGATTGAGTCTATTAAGGTAGATTCTGCTGCCGGCGTTAAAATCCCAGTACCCTGAACAAATCCTAAAAAGCCCCATTTTTGGCCTTTAAGGCTAATGACAATATCTTTAACGTCCTCGTGGTATTGCTTCAAAATCTCTTCATTCACCACGCCACGTCCGTCTACTCTGAGCACATTTCCTTTGAGCTCAATATCATATTCGGCGTGTTTAGTTTCTGCATGAGAGGTGTTCTTTCCAATAGTATGAATGTTGCTCGGGACCATTTTGTCTCGTTTAAATCTAACTGCTAATAACCTGCATTAATAATAGGTGCTACATGTAGATTGCGCCAAGTTAGCTGCACCAAAAATAAAAAAACCCGCCATGTGGCGGGTTTCTGCGTTAACTAATTAGCTAACTTACTTCTTTTTCTTTGCCTTAGCATTTGGCAAATCGGTAATACTACCTTCGAAGATTTCAGACGCTAGACCAATAGACTCGTTTAGCGTTGGGTGAGCGTGAATTGTTAATGCAACATCTTCCGCGTCTGCGCCCATTTCAACAGCAAGACCAATTTCACCAAGCATTTCGCCTGCGTTAGTACCTACCATTGCGCCACCAAGTACTCGACCGGTGTCTTTTTCGAAAATCATCTTAGTCATACCGTTTGTTGCGTCAGACGCAATGGCTCGACCTGAAGCAGCCCATGGGAATACGGCTGTTTCGTAGCTTAAACCTTGCTCTTTCGCTTCTTTCTCGGTAACACCAACCCAGGCAACTTCCGGCTCAGTGTACGCTACTGAAGGAATACCACGTGGGTCGAAGTAATGTTTCTGCCCAGCAATAACTTCAGCAGCAACATGGCCTTCGTGAACCGCTTTATGCGCAAGCATAGGTTGGCCAACTAAATCACCGATAGCAAAGATATGCTCAACGTTAGTACGCATTTGCTTATCAACGTTAATAAAGCCACGATCGTCAACATTAACACCAGCTGTGTCTGCGCCAACCATTTTACCGTTTGGACGACGCCCAACAGCCACTAATACTTTGTCGTAGCGTACTTGCTCTGAAGGTGCATTTTTACCTTCAAACGTTACGTATAAGCCGTCATCTTTTGCTTCAACCGCAGTAACCTTGGTTTCAAGCATGATGTTGAATTTTTCTTTATAATCTTTCATAAAGACTTTCATGATGTCTTTATCAGCAGCTGGAATAAGCTGATCTAAAAATTCAACAACATCAATTTTTGAACCTAGCGCTTCGTATACTGTACCCATTTCTAGGCCAATGATACCGCCACCAAGTACTAGCATTTTCTCTGGAATATCTTTCATTTCCAAAGCGCCAGTTGAGTCAATAATACGATCGTCTTCTGGAATAAACGGTAGGCTTACTGGCTCAGAGCCCGCAGCAATAATCGCTTTTTCAAAAGTAATAGTAGTAACGTCGTCACCATTTTTTACTTCAAGGGTATTAGCACCGGTAAATTTACCGTACCCTTTTACGTGCTTGGTTTTACGCATTTTAGACATGCCGCCAAGACCGTTAGTCAGCTGTTTTACAACGCTGTCTTTATATTCGCGAATTTTGTCTAAATCGATTTTTGGTTCGCCAAAAGTCACACCATGGCTTGCCAAGTGCTTCGCTTCTTTCATTACTTTCGCTACGTGAAGTAATGCTTTTGAAGGAATACAACCAACGTTAAGACATACGCCGCCTAGCACTTCGCGTGAATCAACAATAACGGTTTCTATGCCTAAGTCGGCAGCACGGAATGCTGCAGAGTAACCGCCAGGGCCGCCGCCCAGTACCACTAATTGCGTTTTAATTTCGCTCATTGTGAACCTCAATCCTATTTTTTGTTATCTATCACCTTGTGTGTAATAGCATAACCTAAATACTGCCCCAAGGGCTTATAAAATCATCGAGAATGTTCATGATATAACAAACATTCTCGTATTTTTATTTAAAGTATAATTCTGCGCAAGTCAGTTAAGTTTGCAGCCACTTCAGTAGAGAACCTTGCACCTACTGCGCCATCGATAACACGATGATCGTACGACAAGCTTAATGGAACCATTAGACGAGGTTCAAACTCGCTACCATTCCACTTTGGTTTCATATCAGACTTAGACACACCTAAGATAGCAACTTCAGGGGCATTCACAATTGGTGTGAACGCTGTTCCGCCAATTCCGCCTAAACTTGAAATGGTGAAGGTACCGCCTTGCATATCTGAAGACTTCAGCTTGCCGTCGCGTGCTTTCTTCGACGTTTCAATAAGCTCTTGAGACAACTGCTCAATACCTTTCTTGTTCACGTCTTTGATTACCGGCACTACCAAGCCACCTGGCGTTTCTACCGCAATACCAATGTTGATGAACTTCTTGATAATCAAGCTTTCACCATCATCAGAAAGCGAAGAGTTAAATACTTCGTATTTCTCTAGTGCTTTTGCGACCGCTTTCATGATGAAAACAAGCGGCGTGATCTTCAAGCCAGACTTAATTTTCGCATGATACGCATTTTGTTCTTTACGGAACGCTTCTACGTCGGTGATATCAGCCTCATCAAACTGTGTTACATGAGGGATAGTCGCCCAGTTACGGTGTAAGAACGGACCAGAAATTTTTTGAATACGCGACAGCTTAACTTCTTCAACTTCGCCAAACTTGCTGTGATCAACAGGTTTAACCGGCACAATTTGAAGTACGTTATCGCCTGCTGGTGCAGCGGCACTTGCAGCACTGCCTTTCGGCTTAGCAAGTTCAGCTTTCACGTAAGCCTGAACGTCTTCTTTAAGAATACGATTCTTAGGGCCTGTTCCATTAACAAGGGTAAGGTCTACACCAAACTCTCTTGCTACACGGCGCACAGAAGGAGAAGCATGTGCTTTACCGTTGCCTTTAGGCTCTGGCGCTTCTTGTGCTGGTACAGGAGACTTATTTTGCGCAGCTGGTTTTTCAGCCGCTTTCGGCTTCTCAGGCGCAGATTCCGCTTTCTTCGGTGCAGGTGCTTCGCTACTAGCTGAACCGCCACTCCCGGCAGTTTCCAGCTTAATAACTAGCGTACCTTGCTTAACTTTGTCACCGGCCTTAATGAAGACTTCTTTTACTGTACCTGCATGGGTAGAAGGCACATCCATTGTCGCTTTATCAGTTTCAAGGGTAATAAGACCATCTTCTTTCTCAATGGTGTCGCCCACAGAAACTAATACATCGATAACGTCTACTTCACCGTCTTCGCCAATATCAGGTACTTCAACTTCTACTACGCCGCCGGCAGATTCTGAAGACGGGGCAGATGAAGCCGCGTCGTCAGAAGATGATTCAGCCGCAGGTGCCGCCTTTTCAGAACTTGACTGAGCATGCGCATCGCTGCTAGCTGCTTCACCACTTCCAGCGGTTTCTAGTTTAATAACTAGCGTACCTTCTTTTACTTTATCGCCAGTACTGATGAACACTTCTTTCACAGTACCTGCGTGAGTAGAAGGCACATCCATAGTGGCTTTATCGGTTTCTAACGTAATAAGCCCATCTTCTTTTTCGATGGTATCGCCTACAGAAACCAATACATCAATAACATCTACTTCGCCGTCGTCACCAATATCAGGAACCGCAACTTCTATCACTTCACCGCCACCTGAAGATGCTGGTGCCGCTTCTGATTTACTTTCTTCTTTAGGTTCTTCTTTCGGCTCTTCTGGTGCAGACGCTGCTTCAGCTGGCTCTTCTTTCTCTTCAGAAGAGGCTTCTTCGCCACCTGCTTTTTTCATTTCGCCGATAACATCGCCTTCTTTAATCTTGTCGCCAACGGCAACAGATAAGCTAACGATTTCACCTTCAAATGGTGCAGGAATGTCCATAGAGGCTTTGTCACTTTCTACAGTAACAACGCCTTCATCTGCATCAATGGTGTCGCCTACGGCAACACATAGCTCGATAACTTCAACTTCGTCACCGCCTACATCCGGTACGATAATCTTTTGAATATCTGACATATGTAAAATACCTTATCTGCCTGTGACTACGCGTAAAGTGGGTTTAGTTTTTCAACGTTAATATCAAAACGTTTAATCGCTTCAGCAACATCTTTCTTATCGAAATCACCGCGCTGCGCTAACTCGTACAATGAAGCCACTACAATGTATGCAGCGTTAACTTCAAAGTGAGTACGCAAGTTTTCTCGGCTGTCACTTCTACCAAAACCATCAGTACCTAGGCAGCGATAATCTGTATCGATAAATGCGCGAACCTGATCAGAGTAGTTTTTAACGTAATCAGTTGCAGAAATAGCAGGACCTGCATCTTTCGTAATAACTTGACCGATGTAAGCTGTTTTCTGATCTGCTTCTGGATTTAACATGTTCCAGCGCGCCACTTCTTGACCTTCACGAGCCAATTCGTTGAACGAGGTTACCGAGTAAACGTCTGAAGAAACGTTGTAATCGTCACAAAGAATTTGTGCCGCTTTACGTACTTCATTCAAGATAGTACCCGAGCCCATTAACTGTACATTGGTCTTGGTCTTCTTGTTTTCAACTCGTTCAAGCTTATAAATACCTTTAATGATTTGATCAGCTACGTCATCACCTTCAGGCATAGCTGGGTGTTGGTAGTTCTCGTTCATCAATGTTAGGTAATAGAATACGTTTTCGTTGTTGCCATACATGCGACGTAAACCGTCTTGTACAATAACAGCCACTTCGTATCCGTAAGTTGGATCGTAAGTTACACAGTTCGGGATAAGGTTCGCTTGAACATGTGAATGTCCATCTTGGTGCTGTAGACCTTCACCGTTCAATGTGGTTCTACCTGCGGTAGCACCTAACAAGAAACCTCTTGCTTGGCTATCGCCAGCTGCCCACGTCAAGTCGCCAACACGTTGGAAACCAAACATTGAGTAGTAAATGTAGAACGGAATAGTCGTAGCGTTACAGGTTGAGTAAGACGTACCTGCCGCAACCCACGATGCCATTGCACCTAATTCGTTAATACCTTCCTGCAATACCTGGCCTTTCTTATCTTCACGATAGTAAGCCACTTGATCGGCATCTTGTGGAACGTACTTTTGGCCTTCGTTAGCGTAAATGCCCACTTGGCGGAACAGCCCTTCCATACCGAATGTACGTGCTTCATCAGGAATAATTGGCACAATACGCTTACCAATCTTCTTGTCTTTCAATAATGCGTTAAGTACACGTACGAAAGTCATAGTAGACGAAACTGAACGATCGCCAGAGCCTTTTAAAATTGCATCAAATGCTTTTAGCTCAGGTACTTCAAGTTGCTCGTCAGCTTGTTCTCTACGAGAAGGTAAGTAACCGCCTAAAGACTCACGACGCTCGCGCAAGTACTTCATTTCTTCACTGTCTTCAGGGAACTTGAAGTAAGGAAGTTCTTCAATTTTTTCGTCAGCAATTGGAATATTGAAACGATCGCGGAATACTTTAAGTGAATCTACGTCCATCTTCTTCACGTTATGCGCAATGTTCAAGGCTTCACCAGAAGCACCTAAACCAAAGCCTTTAACGGTTTTAGCAAGAATAACCGTTGGACGACCTTTGGTCTCTTTCGCTTTTTGATAAGCAGCAAAGACTTTTACTGGATCGTGTCCACCACGGTTCAAGCGCCAGATGTCATCGTCAGACATGTTCGCTACAAGTGCAGCCGTTTCTGGGTACTTGTTGAAGAAGTTTTCGCGAGTGTATTTACCACCCTTCGCTTTACAGTTCTGGTACTCACCGTCTACGGTTTCGCCCATTAACTGAATAAGTTTGCCTGATTTATCACGGGCAAGAAGCTCATCCCAGTAACTGCCCCAAATAACTTTAACCACTTCCCAGCCTGCGCCGCGGAATGTGCCTTCAAGTTCTTGGATAATTTTGCCGTTACCACGAACCGGGCCATCTAGGCGCTGTAGGTTACAGTTGATAACGAAAGTTAGGTTATCTAGGCCTTCACGTGAAGCAAGACCAATAGCACCCAATGATTCTGGCTCATCACACTCGCCGTCTCCCATGTAGCAATATACGCGCTGTTCAGAACAGTCTTTAATACCACGGTTAGTGAGGTACTTAAGGAAACGTGCAGTATAAATAGCTTGAAGTGGACCTAAGCCCATCGATACTGTTGGGAACTGCCAGTAATCTTTCATCAAATGAGGATGCGGGTATGAAGATAGACCTTCACCAGCGCATTCTTGACGGAAGTTATTTAGCTGTTCTTCAGAAAGGTTACCTTCAATGAAAGAACGGGCATAAATACCTGGAGAGATATGGCCTTGGGCAAAAATAAAGTCGCCACCAGCGTTTTCTGTCGGCGCTTTAAAGAAGTGGTTAAAACCAACATCATATAGCATGGCAGATGACGCAAAACTACCAATGTGACCACCAAGCTCTAAGTCTTTTTTAGAAGCACGTAATACAATCATCAATGCATTCCAACGAATGGCGGCACGAATGCGTGCTTCAATCGTTAGGTCGCCAGGCATTTTTGGCTCTTGCGCTGAAGGAATTGTATTGATGTACGCTGTGGTGGCGTCGTACGGTAAGTGCGCTCCGCTACGACGAGCCTTATCAATAAGTTTCTCGAGTAGATAATGGGCGCGTTCTACACCTTCCTCTTCCAAAACAGATTCAAGAGCATCAATCCACTCTTTAGTTTCTTGAGGATCCACATCTTGGTGCATCATATCAGTCATGGTGCCATCCTATTTTTGCTTTATATATAGAGAATTCTTCCTTCGACCTAATTATCGAAAGAAGAATGACCAAATTACGTTGTACTCGCTGTGAACCTTAATGGCTCACCTGTGCTTTTTGCATATCACAGTAGCTAAAATTCTCTTTAAGCCTCTGCTTATATAATCACGCCTTATAAAACTGGGTAAACAAGAAGGCATGTTAAATTTCTAATCGTCGTAACGCGCGTTGTACACGGGTGTCACGCTGATTAATGGTTAATAATGTCTTTTCAATGAACGCAAGGTGCGTATTACACGCCTGACGTGCCGCTTCTGGATCCCGTGCAGCGATAGCTTCAACAATTTCTTGTCTTTGACGAGCAATATCTGCCACTGCATCAGGGTGAGTCGCTAACATATCAAAGTTACGTTCTATGTTTTCCACCAGCATACTTTGCATGGTGCTCATTACATGTAAAAGCACCATGTTATGGGATGCTCTTGCCATAATGATGTAGAACTTACCTAGCGCTTCAGCCTGTTCCCGCTTACTTTCTTCGGGTGCTGGCGTGGGCAGTTCATTAAGCGCATTTTTTAGTGCTTCATAATCTTCAGGTTGCCCACGAAGCGCTGCGTAATACGCCGCCATACCTTCTAAGGCATGACGAAACTCAAGTAAATCGAACTGAGTTTCAGGCCGTTTACTGACAAGTGCCATCAATGGGTCTTTCATGGCAGAGTTAAGGTTGCGGTTTACAAACGTGCCGCCGCCCTGCTTGCGCTCAACCAGTCCACGTGCCTGGAGATTACCTATGGCTTCTCGTAAGGAAGGCCGCGATACCTCAAACTGAATCGCAAGTTCACGCTCTGGTGGCAATTTCTGACCTGCCAATAAGCTCCCATCCAAAATCATGGATTCAAGCTGCTCGGTGATAACATCGGCAAGTTTTTTTCGCTGCTGACGCATGCGTGACTGTTTTCCTTCATCTACTTGAGTATGCGACTATTTTGTAAACAAGTAAGGTCTACAGCCACAATTGGTAATACCATTTTACCTATATAGTTTAAGATAGATCGAAAGTGAGGTAAATACTCTCAAGCATAGCAAACTTGTAAGGAGTTGCTTATTGTTAAGCTTTATTGTTGAATTTGTTGCAAAAATTTAGCAAACACTCACTGGTCTGATGAGGTAAAGTGGCGAGGGTATGAGACGTGAAATACCTGATCTATAAATGAAAAATTCATAGACCAGGATAGAATGGTAATACGTTTGTTAACTGAAATAGTTAAGCAAGGGTGCCAACAACGGTTAGCGCAGAGGTAATAACAAGCAGAAAAATAACATTACGTTTTGCTAACTTGACCAGCACTTTAGGCTCTACCGCTGCATTTTCTGTCTGAGCTTGACGTTCTTCAGCCGTTAACATCTCGGCTTTTGACGATACTCGGGTAAGCAAATCGTACGCGGGAACATTAAGTGAAAGTCCGTCTTTCAACCATTGAGGAAGTGCACGGGAAAAATGCCCCATCATCAACATGCCAAACGCAGTAATGCGTACCGGTATAAAATCAAGTGCGTACATTAACTTGCCCGCCGCCATAGCTAATGGATGTTGAGATGCACAGAAACGCTCAGTAGCACTTCTACTGAAACAGTAGAACACGGCACCCGGTGCACCAAATGCTATAAACCACAACATCACCGCAGCGTAGTGCTGATAGTTCAGCCAAGTAAGGTGTTGGCCGAAGCTTTTTCCCTCAGCCATGGCCGTACCGTCACTATCACGCTTGCTACCGCAATGCCCTAGTTGGTCGGTGTACATACTGCAAGCTTGTAAATCGCCTCGGTCTGCGGCGTTCAAAAATTGCTTATACGTGGCACGCAATACCGGGCAGCCTATACAAATAAACAGAATGATACTTTGTTCAATAAAGGTAAGAAAAGCGCCGAACAGCCAATGCTCAATTAGCCCAATGATTATTGCTGGCAGCAACATATATAAATAAAAAGCAATCGATGACGTGTCTTCTTCTAGCCATTTTCGCTCGTAAAGCCAATTTTGATAGGCAACTGCATAACGTTCTATGTGCCATACCGGCGTTTTAGTAATGAGCCTTTCAAGACTTAATACCAGCAGTAAACTCATTAGTATCATGTTTATTTCCTACCGTAGAATTATAGGTAATAGGCAGACGCATAATCGCCTTGCTTACCGATTTAAATAATCGTGTTGCTTGAGATGTTAGTTGCATCAAGTGACTGTCTGTAGCGTGACCAATCGAACGCTACACCTGGATCGGTCTTTCGCCCTGGCGCAATATCATTATGACCCACAATTCGACCCAAGGTAATGCGCGGGTATTGTTGTAATATAAACCTACTCAATATCGATAGTTGCTCATATTGAGCATCCGTGTAAGGCAGAGTATCCGTACCTTCTAATTCAATACCAATGGTAAAGTCGTTACAACGTGAGCGACCTTGAAATGTCGATAACCCTGCATGCCACGCCCGCTTATTAAAGGGAACAAACTGCTCTATTTCGCCGTTGCGGTAAATAACGCAATGGGCAGATACCCTAATTCCTGCTATTGATTTGTAAAATGGGTGCTCATCAGGGTTTAACGTACCGGTAAACAGTTCACGAATGCCTGATGTACCAAACTGTGAGGGTGGCAACGAAATATTATGAATAACCAACACACTCACATCGCTTTCGTCGGGCCGTTCATCATAATGGGGGCAATCAATTTGCTTCGCGGGCTTGTATAACACCATATAATTTGAAGATTCGTTACGTGGTTTTCATTAATAACAGTGTGACACCAGCTGCCCAAGGGCACAAGCTAAACGCCGTTTCTGGTGAAAGGTGAGTTTGAGGGTAAAGCACGCCGTGAATCCATCCATGGAGGCTCGGCTGCAGCATCCATGCTGCAGACGGCTTTACCCTCAAAATCACCTTGCACTTAAATAGGCAAGTTACATATTTGAAAAAAGAGAAGAATGCAGCTCCCTGCTGCATAAAGTTTTAAATGGATGCTGCCTTACTGCTTTGACGAATGACCACTTGATTTGAACGTTAATAATGTTTCAAGAAAAATTGCGCAGATGGCTTTACTCTCAAATTCACCTTGCACTTAAATAGGCAAGTTACATATTAAAAAAGAGAAGAATTCAGCTCCTTGCTGCATAAGGTTTTAAATGGATGCTGCCTTACTGCTTTGACGAATGACCACTTGAATTGAGCGTGAATAATGTTTCAAGAGATATTGCGCAGACGGCTTTACCCTCAAACTCACCTTGCACTTAATAATCGCGAGCGTTTTTTGAAAAAGAAAAAAGTGCTACCCCTTACTCCATAAAGTTTCACTGGGTACGAACTCCTTTTGTTAGGCCGATACATTTATATATACGTAGAAAGGCGGTATAAATAGAACGTATAAAAAGAAGTGAGATGTTTTATATGAGTGAAGATGATTCTGTGGGCGAGAATTCTGCGGCAAAGTATATGGTGGTGCTGGCGTGGATTTGTGGGTTTGGCCTGCTGGTCTATGTCTTTTCTGGCTTGCTCGATAAGCAAGTTAACCCTAATAGCGAACCTCAATCACAGCGTATTGGGTCACAAACCGAAGTACGCTTAAAGCAAAACCGAGCAGGACATTACGTGACCTCAGGCTTTATTAATGGCGAAGAAGTAGTGTTTTTGGTAGATACCGGCGCTACCGATGTGTCTATTCCCGCCCATCTAGCCCAGAGACTTCAACTACAAGCGGGTCGTAAAGGCTTGGCCAATACAGCGAATGGAACCGTTACCGTTGCTGAATCACGTATTGATACTCTTCGAATTGGCGACATTGTATTAAACAATGTTAGCGCAAACCTAAACCCCGGTATGCAAAGTGAGCATATCTTGCTTGGAATGAGCGTTTTACGGCAATTAGAGTTTACTCAGCGCGGAGATTGGTTAATATTGCGTACCCTTTAATTCTAAACAGCAGCCATCATGATTTCACCCGACATTAACGCCATCCGCGAACAAGTTTCTCTCGCACTTATTGAAGATTTAGGTGGCGAGCTTAACGCGCATAACGATATTACTGCGAACTTAATAGACGAAAGCGAAAACGCGACTGCTACTATTATTACCCGTGAGCAATGCGTTATTTGCGGCGTAGCTTGGGTTGAACAAGCGTTTGCGTTAATTGATGAGCACCTAGAATTAGTATGGCAAGTAAAAGACGGCGATACCGTTGCAGCAGATACTACCCTACTGACTTTAACAGGCTCGGCTCGCGCTATTCTTACTGCCGAGCGGGTAGCACTTAATTTTCTGCAAACCCTTTCAGCAACGGCAACCGTCACAGCCAGCTATGCGAAGTTGCTTGCCGGAAGCAACACCAAAATTCTTGATACACGCAAAACCCTACCAGGCCTTCGCATGGCACAGAAGTACGCTGTGCATTGTGGCGGGGGACAAAATCATCGTATTGGTTTGTTTGATGCGTTCTTAATTAAAGAAAATCACATTTTTTCCTGCGGCTCTATAAAGAAAGCAGTAAGCCGTGCTAAAGAAATGAAACCTGGGAAGCCTGTTGAAGTAGAAGTAGAAAGCTTGGAAGAATTACAACAAGCACTTCTTGCAGGGGCTGACATCGTTATGTTGGATAACTTTACCAACGAACAGATCCAAAAGGCAGTAGCGCTAACCCAAGGGCAATGTAAACTGGAAGTGTCAGGTAACATTACCGATGAACGGTTATCGTCGCTAGCAACACTGGGTGTAGACTATATTTCATCTGGTGCATTAACCAAGAATGTGAAAGCAATTGATTTGTCGCTAAGGGTTAACTTAGCGTAAAAAAGGTTGCGAATAGCGTGCGTTAATTTCATATGTAACAGTTCAAATGACGTGCTTAGGTATAAAGCTACTTTACTACTTTATAAGCACGTTTCATCGGTTTTGTTCTAGCTAGTATAGTTATCTATACGTACGAAAGTTGTAAATTCATACGAAAGTTCAATAACATAGGGCTGCAAAGCCCTTTTTGAACGTGTCATACTGAAAAAGTCAGACATAGGTATTTTTCTGCATACTTGTCACTGACCAATTAATTTATATACTTAGATTCAAGTACCAGGGGCGTTTAAGGACGACTCGGGTATAAACGTCAATTTGAATTACATTTAAACTTAACGTGCTATACACGTCCCGGAGCAAACCATGATGAACATGAAAACTAAAAACCAAAAGGGTTTCACCCTAATCGAACTTATGATCGTTGTTGCCATTATCGGTATTTTGGCAGCAATCGCTTTACCTGCTTATCAGGGTTATACCCAGAAAGCACGCTTCACTGAAGTGGTCAATGCAACCGCAGCAGCGAAATCAGCGGTTGAAGTTTGTGCGCAAACTGAAAGCGGTACAACTGCCATCCTGATTTTAGATGGTTGTGACGCCGGTTCTAAAGGCATTCCAGCTACAGTTTCCGCGGGAACAAATACTGTGGGACTTACTGTAAGTGACGGAGTAATAACAGCAACTAAGGCTACTGACTCATCAATTACAGGTAACGGAACTTACAAAATGACCCCTACTGTTGACGCCACTTCGCGCAAGGTAACTTGGGCAACTGTATGTGACCCTACAACTCTTTGCTAAGTAAAGTAAACTTTTAATAGCCCAGTTTCGACTGGGCTTTTTTGTATTATTAAACGCACTCTATCGATTTTATGCATTAGGTTTTTAATATGGCAAAAGCAGCTATCACTTATACTTGGCAAGGAAAAGATAGAAAAGGGAATAAGCTTAAAGGTGAAATATCCGCCACATCCCTATCCGAAGCGAAGAACTTGTTACGACGCCAAGGTATATCAGCCAATAGAGTTAAAAAATTTGCTAAACCATTGTTTGGTGCTAGAGAGAAGAAAATTACTGCTGCAGATATATCTGTTTTTTCTCGCCAAATAGCCACTATGCTCTCTGCTGGTGTAACACTTATTCAATCGTTAGATATGGTAGCGCAAGGTCATGCTAAAGCATCAATGCGAAAACTACTTAACGAAATTGCCAATGAAGTACGCTCTGGTAACCCTCTTTCAAATTCATTACGCGCGCATCCTGAATATTTTGATGATTTGTATTGCGACTTGGTTTACACCGGAGAACAGTCAGGTGCTTTAGAAACTATTTACGACCGAATAGCCACCTATAAAGAAAAGTCTGAAGCGCTAAAATCGAAAATTAAAAAGGCCATGTTTTACCCTATTGCGGTTGTCGTGGTGGCATTTATTGTAACCACTATATTGCTAGTTTTTGTCGTACCACAATTTGAAGAAATTTTTAGTAGTTTCGGGGCGCAGCTTCCTGCCTTTACACTCTTCGTACTGGCCATATCAAATTTTGTGCAAAGTTACGGGATATTTATAGGCATTGGCATTGGTATAGCTGGCTACCTATTTATGCGTGCTCACAAAAAAAGTCAAAGCTTCCGCGATAAAGTTGATAAAGCGGTTCTTAAAATTCCCGTCATTGGGGAAATACTTAAAAAAGCCAGTATTGCACGATTTACTCGTACCCTCGCAACCACCTTTGCTGCCGGTGTACCTTTAATTGGCGCCCTTGAATCGGCTGCAGGGGCTTCCGGCAATGCTGTATTTAGAGAGGCTATCTTATATATAAGAAAAGAAGTGGCTGGCGGTATGCCAATGTATATCTCCATGCGGGCCACCAATGTATTTCCTGATATGGTGACGCAGATGGTTGCCATTGGTGAAGAGTCTGGCTCGGTTGACGCAATGCTCAGTAAAATTGCTACCATCTATGAAGCTGAAGTGGATGATATGGTCGATGGCTTAACCAGCTTATTAGAGCCAATGATTATGGCTGTGCTAGGCGTGGTAATTGGCGGGCTTATTATTGCCATGTACCTTCCCATATTTGAAATGGGTAATGTGGTATAACTTTTTGCCAGCTGGCACTTGTTTTGTTTGTCCTCTACACAGATTAGGCTTGCCCAGCGCAGGCCTTTTTTGCATTATTGACTAAAATAAAAAAGAGAACGCTATTTTATGGAAGCGATATTGCTTACCAGCCAATTATACCCGTGGTTATTCTATCTCCTTGTTTTCGTGGTTAGCTTAATGGTAGGAAGCTTCTTAAATGTGGTTATTCATCGCTTACCTATTATGATGGAAAACAGTTGGAAGCAGGAATACGCCAGTTACTTCAGTGAAACAGATAGCGAAAATGAAGTTATTCAAGCTACTGGTAAGCAAACTTCCTCTGAAACGTTTAATTTAGCTAAGCCAGATAGCACTTGCCCAAGTTGCGGTCATAAAATTCGGGCTTGGGAAAATATTCCTATTATTAGCTATCTTTTCCTTCGCGGGAAATGTTCAAACTGTAAAACTCCTATTTCTATTCGCTACCCATTAGTAGAGTTATTTACAGCGCTAACTTGTACGTTCGCCGCCTACTATTTTGGCCCGACACCTCAAGCAATATGGGCAGTGATCTTTACTTATATTCTTATCGCTCTAATTTTTATCGATTTAGATAAAATGCTGCTTCCAGACCAACTTACTCTACCCTTACTTTGGCTTGGTTTAATACTTAGCACCCAATCCATTTTTGTTGGGCCAGTTGACGCCATTATTGGTGCCGCCGCCGGATATTTGAGTTTATGGTCTGTATTCTGGTTGTTTAAAATAGTCACTGGAAAGGAAGGTATGGGATATGGCGACTTTAAAATATTAGCAGCTCTTGGTGCCTTTACTGGCTGGCAGGGCTTACCTATCATCATCTTACTGTCTTCAATCGTAGGGGCTATTGCTGGCATTGCCATAATGATGTTCCAAAACAAAGGAAAATCATTGGCTATCCCGTTCGGGCCCTATTTAGCCGTTGCTGGTTGGATAACCTTATTTTATAAAGATACGATTATTACCCTCTATTTAAAATGGGCACTGCAGTAATGGCAGTAACTAAAAGAACAGCCGAAGCAGAACCAAAGAGGCCTTCGAATAAAAGCGATAAAATCGTGATTGGCCTTACCGGCGGAATTGGTAGTGGAAAGTCTGCCGCTACGAATAAATTCGCAGCGTTAGGTATTGATATTATTGACGCCGATGAAGTGGCTAGAGAGGTTGTTACCCTTGGCAGTGAAGGGTTAACTAAAATAACCGAGCATTTTGGCCACGCTATTTTGTTAGAAGACGGCACTCTGAACAGAGCCGCTTTACGAGAACAAGTTTTTAATAACAGCGAAGAAAAACAATGGCTCAATCAATTGTTACATCCGCTTATTCGCAACACTATGCTTCAACAAATAGCTGACGCGACTAGCCATTATTGTATTTTATCGGTTCCCTTACTAATTGAGGGAAACCTTAGTGAATTATGCGACCGAATAATTGTGGTAGATTGCCCCGAATCAATGCAGCTTGAACGAGCCATGCAACGCGATGGCAGTACCAAGCAACTAATTGAAAATATTATGGCATCGCAAGCGACTAGAAAAGAACGATTAGCCGCTGCAGACGATGTCATCGATAATAGTAAAACTATTGAGTTCCTCAATGAGCAAGTTATCGCGCTACATAACGAGTACACCCGTAAATACAGTGCAAATAACGAAAATTCTTCGTAAATTCGGTTTTACTGCAACTTTTTTCCTTAAAACTCGTCAAAAGTTTAATTGATTATGAAAGTAGGCTTGGCTTAGGGCAGTTCATGCATTAGGCTTTAGGGTTAAGTCTATGTGTTTTAAGGATATCCATGAGCGAAGCTGTATTCGAATTCCCCCTAAAGGAAAAAGTGCGTAACTATCTGCGCGTAGAGCAGCTTCTTGGGCAATTAAAAAGCACTGCGAAATCTGACAGTGTGCCGCTGCAAATGGTTTTCTTTGAACAGTTATTTGAGTTACTCGATTTGATTGAGCGACTGGATTTACGCTCAGACATGAGCAAAGATTTAGATGCCCACGAAAAAAATCTCGTTTACTGGTCACAGCACCCTAAGATAGACAGTGCCGCGCTAGATCAGGCACTTAAAACCATAGTGAACCTTAAGCAAAAGCTTAAAACCGACCGTCGCTTTGGCAGCGCGCTTAAAGAAGATAAGCTGCTAAGTGCGATTAGGCAGCGCTTCGCTATTCCAGGTGGTTCTTGTAGCTTTGACCTACCCAACCTTCACTTTTGGCTTCAACAACCTTCCGAGGTTCGCCAACAAGAAATTGGCCAATGGCTTGAAACCTTGAGTTTATTAGACGACACCATAGCCGTTAGCTTGTCGTTTATTCGTGAACGCGGACAATTCAAAACGGTTACTGCAGACAATGGATTTTACCAAGGTGCGGCTGAAGATAAAAACGAGCTTATCCGCATAAAATGCCGTGTAGATGAAGGTTACTACCCTACCCTTAGCGGCAATAAATACCGCTATGCCTTGCGCTTTTTATGGTTTTCTCCCGCTGAAGGCCAAAACGCGGCTGTTGAATCTAATATTCAGTTTAAACTGGCAGCCTGTTAAACTACGCCTATCGAAAACCTAATCTGCCACTGGAGTGATTCATGGTTGTAAATTGCCCAACTTGTGCGAAGTCCGTTACTTGGAATAGTGAAAGCGAATTTCGTCCTTTTTGTAGTAAAAAATGTCAACTTATTGATTTAGGCGAATGGGCTTCTGAAGAACATAAAATTGCTGCAAAACCATCTGAACAGCCTTCCGCTAAAGAAGTCGACATTGAAGAAATAGAAGCAATGCTTGCTAAGCAATCTGACGACTTTTTCAAACACTAATAGGAAGTATATGATTAATAAAATTGCGCTTTTTGGTGGAACACATGGTAATGAAACCAGTGGTATTCAACTTATTCATAACTGGCAATCTGAAGGGTTCTCTGATGCGCTATCATCGCGCTATTCATCACTGGACGTGTCGCTTACCATTGCTAACCCTGACGCCCTAAGCGCTAATGTGCGATTTGTTGAAGAAGATTTGAATCGTCAGTTCACCCTAGAAGCCTTAAGCAATTCCAGCGATGCTAAAGAGGCGAAGCTAGCCAAAAAGCTTAACCAGCAATTTGGCCCTAAAGGCAATTCTACAACTGACTTGGTAATTGATATTCACAACACCACCAGTAACATGGGTGCAACGCTAATCATTTTAGAAGCTGATGATTTCCATATTCAGCTCGCGCGATTTGTGAAGCATCATATGCCTGAAGCGAACATTCTTTTAGAAGATGAAAAACCGTATTTAGAGCACGGTTATTTGTGTACCACGGGCAAACGTGGCGTAATGATTGAGGTAGGCGCACAACCTCAAGGTGTGTTGCGAGAAGACGTTTATTTGCTTACCCAAACCATGGCTGAAGTTATTCTGGATTTTTGCCAAGCGTATAACACAGATAGCCTTGAACAATACGCTGAGTGCGAGGTGTTTAGACTAGGGGAAAATATTAAATTCCCACTTAGTGCCGAGGGTAAACGTACTGCGATGATCCACCACTCATTGCAAGATAACGACTTCGCCCCGCTTATTCCAGGTGCACCGGTATTTCGCACCTTTGATGGTAAAGACATTGAATGGCAAGAAGCACAGGAAACCTATCCTCACTTCATCAACGAAGCGGCTTATCACAAGCTAGATGTGGCTTTTGCCACTGCGACTAGGGTAATGCTATAAGCGGTTAAACCCGTATTTCAGGACGGGACATAGAATACAAAAAAGGGCGGTCACTTCACTTCAACTTCAAAGACCGCCCTTTTTATTTTGAAGTATGTATTTTAGGCTAAAAGCCGTCAGCTACTTCGAGTATTTCTGTTGAAGCGCATCGATAATAGCCACATTAGCTGCTGGAAATTCACTAGCTTCCAATGCACTGACTTCAACCCAGCGCGTTTGTTGGTTTTCCTTACCTTCAGGCTCTCCGTTAAACGCACTCACAGCATGTACATCAAGCTTAACAAGCTTATCGCCATAATCATGTTCAATGACAAGCAAAGGCTCGCTAGACTGAACTTGAATACCAATTTCTTCCTGCAACTCTCGGCGCAATGCATCAAGTAGGGTTTCATTAGCTTCAACTTTGCCGCCAGGAAATTCCCACTTACCGCCTTGATGGGCGTTATCAGCCCGTAGGCTGATAAATACTTGTGTGCCGCGACGTACTACCCCAACGGCAACATGTACAACTTTCATTAGCTTAATTTACCGTGGCACTGCTTGTATTTTTTGCCTGAACCACAAGGGCAAGGATCGTTACGACCTACTTTAGGGCCGTCACGTACCTCTGTACGTACCTTATCGCTTGCTGCTTCTGGCGGTGCTTCTGTAGCTGACGCGTTTTCGTGCTCAAATTGCTTAGGCACGTTATCCGCTTGACGACGCTGCTCTTCAACTTTCTCAACGTCTTCTTCAGCTTGTACTTTCACACGTGAAAGAATCGTAATCACTTCAACTTTCAACGCTTCTAGCATTTGTGAAAACAAAGCAAACGACTCGCGCTTGTATTCTTGCTTCGGATTTTTCTGCGCGTAGCTGCGAAGTCCAATACCTTGACGAAGGTGATCCATGGCCGCCAAATGTTCTTTCCAATGGCTGTCTAGGTTTTGTAGCATCACGGCTTTTTCAAACTGACGAAGTACTTGTTCGCCCACTACCGCTTCTTTCTCTTTATAGCTAGCGACTACTTCACCATGAATACGCTCACGAAGCTTTTCTTCATAAAGTTTGTCGTCGCTTTCTAACCAGTTTTGAATAGGCAAGTCTACGGCGAAGTCAGCGCGTAAACGCTCTTCTAACCCTTTCACATCCCACATTTCTTCTAGAGACTGTGGTGGAATATATTCATCAACCACACCGCTTACCACGTCTTCGCGGATTACTGCGATGGTTTCGCTAATGTCGCCTTCATCAAGCAACTCATTGCGCTGCTCATAAATCACTTTACGTTGGTCGTTTGCCACATCATCGTATTCAAGTAGTTGCTTACGAATATCGAAGTTACGACCTTCTACTTTACGTTGGGCGTTTTCGATAGCGCGGGTTACCCATGGGTGTTCAATGGCTTCGCCTTTTTCCATCCCTAAGCGCTTCATCATGTTGCCCATTTTTTCAGAGGCAAAAATACGCATTAGGGCATCATCTAGAGACAAGTAAAAACGGCTTGAACCTGGATCACCCTGACGACCTGAACGACCGCGCAGCTGATTATCGATACGGCGAGATTCATGGCGCTCTGTACCAATGATATGCAAACCGCCTGATGCTAGAACGGCGTCATGACGTACTTTCCACTCAGCCTTAATCTTATCGATTTGTGCTTGAGTAGGGTTTTCAATTTTTTCGACTTCTGCTTGCCAGTTACCACCAAGCACAATATCCGTACCACGTCCCGCCATGTTGGTTGCAATAGTCACTGCACCAGGCTTACCGGCTTGAGCAACAATGTCAGCTTCATGTTCGTGGAACTTAGCGTTAAGTACTTTATGGGGAATTTTGCTTTTCTTCAGTACCCGAGACAACAACTCAGAGTTTTCAATCGATACTGTCCCTACCAAGGTAGGCTGACCGCGCTCAACACACGCTTTAATATCTTCTACGATAGCATCGTATTTTTCTTCTGCAGTTAAGTAAATAAGGTCGGCCTTATCTTTACGCTGCATAGGTTTATTGGTTGGCAATACAACCGTTTCTAGGCTGTAAATATGCTGAAATTCGAACGCTTCCGTATCGGCAGTACCTGTCATACCCGCAAGTTTGTTGTACAAACGGAAGTAATTTTGGAAAGTAATAGATGCTAGGGTTTGGTTCTCATTTTGAATCTTCACACCTTCTTTTGCTTCAACAGCTTGGTGTAAACCTTCAGACCAACGACGACCTTCCATTGTACGACCAGTATGCTCATCAACAATAACGATTTGGTCTTCTTTAACGATGTAATCTACATCTCTTGAGAACAATTTGTGTGCACGAAGGGCAGCATTAATGTGGTGAAGTAATGAAATATTACCCGCAGCAAATAACGATTCGCCTTCTGGTAATACGCCTGCACGATGCAAAATTTCTTCTACATGACCCTGGCCACGTTCTGTTAAATGAATTTGTTTCGCTTTAAGGTCGATAGTGTAATCACCGTCGCCTTCTTTGCCTTCTTCATCTTCTTCTTCTTGTTGAACTAATTCAGGGATAACCAAATTAATACGGCGATAAAGTTCAGAGCTGTCTTCAGCTTGGCCTGAAATAATAAGCGGAGTACGAGCTTCATCAATTAGGATTGAATCCACTTCATCCACGACAGCAAAGTTAAGTGGGCGCTGAACGCGGTCTTGCGGGCTAAACGCCATGTTGTCACGCAAATAATCAAAGCCGAACTCGTTGTTTGTACCATAGGTAACGTCAGCTTGATAAGCGTCACGCTTTTGCTCGTGCGCCATACCAGGTACGTTACAACCTACACGCATACCCAAGAAAGTGAACAGCTGGTTTGCCCATTCAGCATCACGCTTAGCAAGGTAATCATTCACGGTAATAACATGAACACCTTTACCAGACAGAGCGTTTAAATAAGTTGGCAAGGTAGCGGTAAGGGTTTTACCTTCACCGGTACGCATTTCTGAAATTTTACCTTCGTGTAATACCTGGCCGCCTAACATTTGCACGTCGAAGTGGCGCATGCCGTACACACGTTTACTCGCTTCACGTACGGTAGCAAAAGCTTCGTACATGAGATCTTCAAGGCTTTCGCCTTTTTCGATTCGCTGTTTAAACTCAGCCGTTTTTGCTTTTAACGCCTCATCAGAAAGCTGTTCATACTCTGCTTCCAGTGCATTGATGGCATCTACATTTTTTTGTAATTTTTTTAATAGACGGTCGTTTCGGCTACCGAACACTTTTCTAAGGATGCTTGAAAACATTAGCTTGTTATTTCCACTACTTGTCGAGACGCCGCACGGTAAGAGCACAGCTGCGATTAAACGTAAAAGACACTACCTCTAAAGATAATGCCAAGCGATAACTAATTGTTGCGTAAGCTGAACGCTTACTTACCTGGCTGCTGCCGTGTTTATTTTTTATAAACGTATGGCAGAGGATCGATTTGCTTACCGTTTCTTATTACTTCGTAGTGAACATGAACGCCCGTAGAGCGCCCCGTATTACCCATTTTAGCGATAGCTTGACCCTTGGTCACCACGTCGCCTATTGAGACAGATAACGTTTCATTATGCCCATAACGGGTAATAAAACCATCACCATGTTCTATTTCTACTAGATGCCCGTAACCGCTACGTTCGCCCGCCCAGGTAACAATACCTGCTGCAGTAGCTAAAACGTCATCACCCGCTTTACCCGCGAAATCTAAGCCTTTGTGCATAGCTGTTTCACCAGTGAAGGGGTCGGCGCGCATACCATAATAAGATGACAACCATCCCGATGCTATCGGTCGACCAGATAATTGACTCTGCTCATGGATATGGTGACCCCTCACCAAACTTTCAAGCATAGAAAGCTGCTGAGATTTTACGTCGAGAGATTGCTGAAGCTTATTAATCTCGCTGAGTAAGGGATCATCTTGGAGGTTGTCCGGTATCGATACCGGTACGAAAGCGTCCAGGTCAGCCGCTGTCATACCTAATTCTGTTGCTATCTGCTTTCCTTTACCATCGAGCATAGACGCTTGTGCTGAAAGCTCGGCAATATGGGAAATCAAAGTTTGTAATTTAATGGTGGTCTGTTGTTTAAGTGCTTCAACGTCTTGTTGCGTTTCATTCACTTCAGATTGTGCTAGGCGAACCCTAGCTACATCTTCAGACACAGATTCTGTGGAACGACTAGACACTAACATAAATATCGACGACAACACGGTCGCGCTCACCAGCGTACGTACACTGATGCTATGACGATAGCGTTTGTTCTTGCCTGATAGCGTTATTGTTAGCTTCATACCACAAATAGGAAATTTCTGTCGTGCTCAGTGAACTTCTAATACCTGTTTGCTAACAAACATAGACACGGCTGAAGCCGAGCTGAGAAGTAAAAAAGTTATGGCACATTAATTATAATTATATAGATTGCTTACTTTATCATTGTTTAGTCTAAAAGCTAAACGAAAAAAAGCCGCCATGTAGGCGGCTTTTTATATACCGGTTTACGCTAATACTGGTTGAGCGTAACGTATAGGTGCTTCGTCTTGAGAATCGTAGGTTATAAATTCCCAGCAGTCTTTCTGCGCAAGCACGGCGTTCAATAGTTTATTGTTTAAGCCGTGACCTGTTTTGTAAGCGCGCAATTCACCAATAAGGCTATGCCCACCTAAATACAAATCACCAATAGCATCTAAAATTTTATGCTTTAAAAATTCGTCGTCGTAACGTAAACCTTCGGGGTTCAACACGCGAAATTCATCAAGAGCAACCGCATTTTCCATGCTGCCGCCTAACGCTAAGTTGTTAGCATTCATGTATTCAAGGTCGCGCATAAAACCGAAGGTACGTGCACGGCTTACTTCGTTCACATAAGAACATGAATCGAAATCCATGGTCATATGCTGACGAGTTTGGCTGATAACTGGGTGATCGAAGTCAATTTGGAAGTCGACACGGAAACCATCATAAGGCACTAGTTCGGCCCACTTATCGCCATCTTCAACGCGAACGGTTTTCTTAATACGGATAAAGCGCTTAAGGGCATTCAACTCTTCTATTCCTGCTGATTGAAGCAAGAATACGAAGGGGCTAGCACTACCATCCATAATAGGCAGCTCGTTGCTATCAACTTCAACAATGATATTGTCGATACCAAGCCCTGCAAGCGCAGATGCCAAATGTTCAACGGTTTGAATCGTTACGCCGTCTTCATTATTCAAACAGGTACACAGCATGGTATTACCCACTGCGTTTGCACGCGATGGAATATCAACATGAGGTTCAAGGTCAACACGCCTAAACACAATTCCCGTGTTTGCAGGCGCAGGCCGGAGAGTCATTGTGACCTTTTCCCCTTTATGAAGCCCAATTCCGGTTTCTTGCACCGGGTGCTTGATTGTACGTTGTCTAATCATCTGCTTATGCTTTTACCTATAAAAAAAGCGGTCGCGAATTATAGTGACTTACCACTCATTTGTCAAAAAATACGCAATTTGGACCATTCGCGAATCCAAAATTTTACGCGCAAGTAGCCACTCTGGTCACTAACCTGGAAAAATTCCAGTTTAAAACCTACCAGACATATAGTGCCCTTAATACCGTTCTGACAACGGTATTTCAGAAAAATTCACTTCAATTTCAGCGAGGTGAATTAGTCTGCTTGCTTACGCAAAAACGCTGGAATGTCTAGATACTCTAAATCATTACCAGGTTGCGCTTCATCTTCAGCTTTAAGTGCTTGGTTGCCTTCAGTACTGCCAACCGATGCTGAACGAGGTTCAGACGCTGTTGTGCTACCGTACTCTTTAGCTGGCGTAGTTAAACGCGAACCTTCTGAGCTTACTAGTGAAATGTCAGGCTTGCGCTCTGCGCCAATACCGGTTGCAACAACCGTTACGCGAAGCTCATCTGTCATTTCCATGTCAATAACGGTACCCACAACCACTGTCGCATTTTCAGAAGCAAATGCTTTAACAGCGTTACCAACAGTTTCAAACTCGTCGATAGCAAAATCTGGGCCGGCTGTGATATTCACAAGAATACCGCGCGCACCTGATAAATCGATATCTTCAAGTAGCGGACTTGCAATTGCTGATTCAGAGGCTTCTTCAGCACGATCCGGACCACTTGCTGAACCACTGCCCATCATGGCTTTACCCATCTCAGACATTACTGTACGTACGTCGGCGAAATCCACGTTGATCAATCCAGGGCGAGTAATTAGCTCTGCAATCCCCTGAACAGCACCACGTAATACGTCGTTCGCTGCGCTGAACGCTTGAAGTAAAGGCGTACCTGGCCCCATCACTTTTAACAATTTCTCGTTTGGTATAGTGATAAGTGAATCTACGTTGTTAGCCAGTTCAACAATACCCTGCTCTGCAAACGTAGTACGCTTTTTGCCTTCAAATGGGAATGGCTTGGTAACAACAGCCACAGTAAGAATTCCCATTTCGCGGGCAATTTTTGCTACTTCAGGTGCTGCACCAGTACCTGTACCACCACCCATACCAGCGGTGATGAAAACCATATCTGCGCCATCTAATGCCTGGCGAATGGTTTCTCTGTCTTCGTGTGCAGCATCGCGTCCAATGTTAGGATCGGCGCCTGCGCCTAAACCTTTAGTAACACTTGAACCAATTTGTAAGGTAACGTCAGCATTTGAGCTGCGTAGTACCTGCGCGTCGGTGTTTATCGCAATAAACTCTACGCCTTCAATGCTTTGAGACACCATGTGCTCAACTGCATTTCCGCCGCCGCCACCAACGCCGATGACTTTGATTACGGCTTCTTCGCCGTGACTATCCATTAATTCGAACATACTTACTCTCCGGTTGTACGTCTTCTATGCTTCGCTACGACACATAGTCGATTATATGCATCCTGCCAATCGTGATGCCGTAGCTATAGCGACCCCAAAAAATTAAAATTCACCTTTAAACCAGCTTTGCACGCGATGAAATAAACTCTCACCAGGTTTCTGCTTACTGGACTTCTTATTATCTGCTTGCACTTTGCCGTATTGCAGAAGCCCTACGACGGTTGCAAATCCTGCATCATCAACGTATTCAGACAAGCCTTTAACGTTGATTGGATTGCCTACTCTCACAGGCATCTGGAAAATTTCCTCGGCAAATTCAACCGCACCTTCCATTTTGGCGGTACCACCAGTTAGCACTAAGCCGGCGGCAATTTGCTCTTCCAGACCACTGGCACGAATTTCATCATGTACCAGTTCAAAAAGTTCTTGGTATCGAGGCTCAATCACTTCAGCTAGCGTATGTCGCGACATGACTCGCGCGGCACGCCCGCCTACACTGGGCACCTCAATACTTTCTTCCATACTGACCATGTCTTTCAGCGCGCAGGCATAATTAACTTTAATCTCTTCTGCGTTGCTAATTGGCGTACGGAAAATCTTAGCGATGTCGCTGGTAATCTGATTACCGGCAACAGGGATAACAGCGGTATGCCTAATGGCACCATCTGTGTAAATAACGATATCCATGGTGCCACCACCAATATCGACTACACACACGCCTAATTCACGTTCATCGTCCGTTAGCACAGCATAACTTGATGCCAATGCTGAAAATATCAATTGGTCGGCGTTTAGTTCGCAGCGCTCAACACACTTCACTAAATTTTTCGCCATATCGTCTGCACAGGTAATAATGTGTGCATCAGCTTCCATTCGTACGCCTGACATGCCAATTGGGTTCTTAATTCCTTCTTGCACATCAATAGTAAATTCTTGTGGTAAAACATGAAGTAACCTGCGTTCAGCTGCAATAGGAACACTACGTGCTGCGTGAATAACGTTATCTACATCTTCTTGGGTTACTTCTTGGTTGTTAATCGGCACCATACCGTTTTCGTTTTGGCATTTTACGTGACGGCCTGAAATAGACATAAACACTGAAGAAACACGACAATCTGCCATGAGCTCCATTTCATTTACCGCACGTTGCACCGACTTAACCACAAGGTTTAAGTCATTTACGCCGCCTTTATCCATGCCTTTCGCAGCATGCGTACCGACACCGACAATACTGATTTGATCGTCGTCTAACAGCTCGCCCACCACAGCCTTTACCTGGCTAGTGCCTATATCTAAGCCTACAATCAAATTACGTTCAGCAGGTTTTGACATGGTTTCCTTAACTCTCTTTGTTTGTTGTACCGCTGTTGCTGTTTTCCCAGCCAACCGCGACACCCGTATCGTAACGAAGATCGATATATTTTACCGTCTTCTCTTGCTGCGCAAGTAAGGGATATACATCGATAAAGCGTTGTAACCTATCGATAAATTCCTTGCGCCCTAAATTCAATTCAATACCATTTTCAAGCTGAACTTGCCATGCGAAGCGCTCGCTCAACGATAATTCTTCAATATTCATTGCAGTAGTGGCCAATAGCGCATGCATGGAGTTATATCCTTCAAGCGCGGTCTTCTCGCTACCACCTGGGCCGTACAACCTTGGTAAGGCTAAATCATGCCCATCGGCGTTAAACGTATCGCCGTAGGGGTTTAGCAACAAATCTTCGTTCCATTTGGCAACGGGTTGCTGCTCAACCAAATATATCTTTAACGTGTTTGGCCATTTTTTGCGTACCGACGCGCGATACACCCATGGCTGCGCTTCTACCAGTTCAAACACTTCATTCACATTTAGAGCAAAAAAACTGCCCGGTTGTGACTTTCTTATTAGGCGTTCTAGCCTAGTAATATTCACATGTTGGTAATCGCCTGAAAAATCGATTACCTGAACAGGCATTTGCTGTTCATCTTGCATATAGCCGTTGGCCTTAATAGCGCCAAACACTAATGCCGCGATAACAAACAATAAGAAGACTACACCGCCCCACAAAGACGCTCTGTCTTTAGATGGCTTATTGCTTACGGTGCTCGTCTTACTTGTCATTGCGCTTTATGCTCTGCTGTCAGGGTCAAAACTGGTGGCCAATATTGCTAAAACCAGTTCATCAAAACTTAACCCAGCCACTTTGGCCGCTTTAGGCACCAAGCTCTTTTCTGTCATTCCAGGCACCGTATTCGCTTCAAGCAAATAAAAATGCCCATCACTATCTTGCATCACGTCAATGCGACCCCAGCCAGAGCCAGAAATAGAATCGAATGCCTGCGTCGATAGCTGAGCAAGATGTGCTTCTTGCTCGTCAGACAAACCACTTGGACAAAAATACTCTGTGGTATCGTCTTGGTACTTGGCAGCGTAATCATAAAACGTATGTGGAGTAGACATGCGAATAGACGGCAATGCCTGCCCCTGAATTACTGAAACTGTAAACTCAGGGCCTTTAATGTATTGCTCTAACAGGACCTGGTTGTCATAGTTAAAGGCGTCCTGTATGGCATTTTCGAGTTGTTCAGCGCTTGTCACTCTCGCCATGCCAATGCTCGACCCTTCTCGGGCCGGTTTTACCATGACTTCATTCCCCAACTTTTCCATTATAGCGCTGCACTTACCAGCTTCAAAGCGCCTTTTATCAGCAATTTCATATTTAGCAGTAGGTAAGCCAAGGCTTTGCCATACTTGCTTGGTGTGAATTTTGTCCATCGCCAATGCAGAACCTAAAACCGGCGTTCCCGTGTAGGGAATTTTAAGCAGTTGTAGTGCCCCTTGCATTGAACCATCTTCACCACCTCGACCGTGTAACATGATAAGTACTCGGTCGACTTTTTCGCTGATTAAATCAGTAAGTGGTCGCTCTGCCGGATCGAAAGCTATGGCGTTTACATTTTCTCGTAAAAGCGCTGCAAGCACCGCGTTTCCTGAGTTTAGCGACACGTCACGTTCGGCAGAGTCGCCGCCAAACATGACCGCCACTTTTCCAAATTCGGCAGCATCATATTTTTTTACGTTGCTAAAAAGACTCATGCATCGCTCTCCTGATGCAGCACTTTTGGCTCCATCTCACGGCTGGCGAGCAACTTAGCAATTTGACCAATGTTTCCAGCGCCTTGGGTCATCACGATATCGCCCTCTACCAAAATATTGGCAAGAATGGCGGGAAGCGCTTCTTTACCGCCTACGTAAACGGGCTCAATTTGGCCACGTTGACGGATAGAACGACACAAAGATTTACTATCAGCACCTTCAATAGGTTGTTCACTGGCCGGATAAACGTCTAACAATAGCAATACATCTACCGTAGAAAGCACGTTAACAAAGTCTTCGTACAAATCACGAGTACGAGTAAACCGGTGTGGTTGATACACCATCACTAAACGATTCTCGGGCCAATTAGCCCTCGCTGCCGCTATCGTGGCTTTCACTTCTGTAGGGTGATGACCATAATCGTCAACCAAGGTAACATTGCCAACACTGGTTTTAAAATCGCCAAGCACTTCAAACCGACGTCCGATACCACCAAAGCTCGCCAATGCAGTCACTATGGAGTCATCATCAATACCTTCATCCGTTGCCACAGCAATGGCTGCCAACGCATTTAGCACATTGTGGTTACCGGTAAGGTTTAATGTCACCTTCAAAGGCTCACGCTCTGGCCGTATAACGGTGAAATTAGCTTGCCCGAATGACAAGGTAATATCCTGGGCACGTACATCGTTGTGCGCTTCAAAGCCATAAGTAATGATACTGCGGCCAATACGGGGGCTAACCTCTTGTATGTTGGCGTCGTCGCCACACACAATTGCCTGCCCGTAAAATGGCAAATTACTCAAAAACTCAACAAAAGTGTCTTTCACTTTCGAGAAGTCACCGCCATAGGTATCCATATGGTCAGCTTCAATATTCGTAACTACCGACACCATAGGCTGCAAGTGTAAGAACGATGCATCACTTTCATCGGCTTCAGCAATTAAATAACGGCTTCTGCCTAAACGTGCGTTAGTACCCGCACTATTTAACAAGCCACCAATCACAAACGTGGGGTCGTACTGCGCTTGTGCAAAAATGGTAGAGATCAAACTGGTTGTTGTGGTTTTACCATGGGTTCCTGCCACGGCTATACCATGACGAAAACGCATTAATTCCGCTAACATCTCCGCACGACGTATAATTGGAATACGCTGTTCTCTGGCGGTAATAATCTCTGGGTTAGCTTCGTTAATGGCACTAGAAACCACAATCACATCCATACCATCAACGTTTTCGGCTTTATGACCTATCTTTACATCCACGCCCAAATCATTAAGGCGCTGAGTCATAGGCCCTGAATTTATGTCAGAGCCAGCAATGTCGTAACCTTCATTAAGCAGTACTTCAGCAATACCGCCCATACCCGCACCGCCAATGCCGATAAAAAATATTTTCTTCACCCTGCGCATTTGCGGGCTCTCAAATGGGGTCTTAAAAACCATTATTCCCCTACTCCTACTACTGCCATGCAATGGCTTACTACTTGTTCAGTGGCGTGAGTACTGGCGTGCTGCCTTGCTACTTCACCCATTTTTAGGCAATCGCTAGGGTGTGTTACCCAGTGCCGAACCGCCTGCCTTAAATTGTCTTTTAATGCTGACTGCGCAATCATAATGGCTGCGCCATGCTTCACTAACGATTGCGCATTTTTTGTTTGATGATCGTCTACCGCGTGTGGCAGAGGTACAAACAATGCTGCCCTGCCCGCTGCCGCCACTTCCGCAACGGTGAGCGCGCCCGCTCTGCAAATCACAAAATCAGCCCACTCGTAGGCCGCTGCCATATCATCAATAAAGTCGCTGACTTCAACGGGATTAGCCGAACCTGCATAAAGCGCTTCTACCGACGCTTTATTGCCTTTCCCACATTGATGGCGAATAGACAAACCGTCCAGCGCCGCGCATGTGGCAGGCACAGTATCATTAAGTACTTTGGCACCCAAACTTCCGCCAACAACCAGAAGGTTAAGTTTACCCTTTACTGTTTCGTCTGAAACTGCTTCTTTAGGGTTAACTTGCCAAATTTCGTCTCGCACAGGGTTGCCAACGGTGTGCACTTTAAAAGCAACTTTAGCAAACTGCGGCTTTGCGTCGTCAAACCCGAGTAACACCCGCGTGGCAATATTAGCCAATAACTTATTGGTCATGCCCGCGGCCGCATTTTGCTCGTGAATAACCACGGGGATGCCTAACGATTTGGCAGCAACACCCCCAGGGCCACTGGCGTAACCACCAAACCCAAGCACTAAATCTGGTTGCACCCGTTTAATAATACGGCGAGCCGAAAACAAACTTTTTATTAATGCTATACCGCCCGATAATTTGGCTTTTAGCCCTTTACCTCGAATACCTTTCACTGGAATAAAGTGAATGGGAATACCATGCTTGGGCACAACGTCGGCTTCCATTCGCTCTGCGGTGCCAAGCCATTCTATTTCCCAACCCGCTGATTGCAGCGCGTGAGCCACGGCTAACCCAGGGAAAACATGCCCCCCAGTACCACCAGCCATAATTAAGCAACGCTTACTCACTCGACGCCTCCTTAGATACACGGGCTAAAATAGCTTTAATGCCGGCTTTGCCTTCGTCTTCAGGAGAAACTGTATTGGATGCTTTTTTTGAACCAACGTCTTTTGTTTTAGCTACTGGCGCGTCTTCGCTACTCTCATGCATATCAGGAGCGTTCACATCAGATGCTTTCAGATCAGGGGCTTGGTTGTAATCCGCCTCGGCATCAGCGAACGGTTCAGCATTGGTATGTTTCGTTCTTACTGCCGGCTTAGCCGCTGATTTAGCTGAAGGCTTTGCCTTTGCTTTGCTGGTTCTCTTATTGTCGCCACGTCCTAACGCTTGAACTCCGTCTACGCGAAGTTCAAAATCGATACGCAACAATAAAGCCACCGCCACCGACATAACAATAAGCGATGAACCACCGTAACTAACTAATGGCAGCGTTAACCCTTTAGTAGGCAGAATACCTGCACTTGCACCAATATTCACCGCGGTTTGGAAACTGAACCAAATCCCTACGCTGTAAGCTAAATACCCTTCGAATGGGCGTGATTTCAATAAGGCTTTGTTCCCTATTTGTAACGCACGCACCACCATCCATAATATTAAGCCAAGTACCGCAAGCACACCCACAAAGCCAAGCTCTTCAGCTAAAATGGCCATCACAAAATCGGTATGGGCTTCAGGTAAGAACTCTAACTTTTGTAGGCTATTACCTAAACCTTGGCCAAACCAATTACCTCGGCCATAAGCCATTAGCGATTGGGTAAGCTGATACCCCGCGCCGAATGGGTCGGCCCAAGGATCAAGAAACGAGGTTACCCGCTTCATGCGGTATTCTTCAAACACGATAAGGGCAACAACGGCCAACACGCCCGCAAACACCAACGCAAAGAACTGCCATAAGCGAGCACCCGCTAAAAATAACAGCCCAATGGTGGTGGCAAACATTACTACCACAGTACCCAAATCGGGTTGTAGCAGCAGTAACATGGCTAATGCGAAGAACACCACTAATGGCTTTATAAACCCTTTTAAATTTTCCGTTACTTCTTCATAACGGCGAACTAGGTAGCCGGCCAAGTAAGTGAAGAAGAAAAGCTTGGCAGGCTCAGCCGCTTGAATGGTAATGGGGCCTAGTGCCAACCAACGGGTACTTCCGTTTACGGTACGCCCAACAAGCAGCACTGCCACCAATAGCCCAATCGCCGCTAATAACAGATAAGGGTTTGCCGTGCGCCAAAACTGCATAGGAAGTTCTAGTACCACCATAGCAGCAATAATTGCCCCCACAATGTAAATACCGTGACGAATAGCAAAGTAAAAAGGATTATCGTGAATTCTCTCAGCAACAGGCATTGAAGCTGATGTCACTATGATAATACCAATCGTCATTAGGGCTAACGCAACAATGATTAAGCCAATATCGTAAGGGCTTTGAAGGTTTTGTTCGTCATGACGAGCCGCAAACAACGCACTTAATTTAGTGTCGGCTTGCGACGTATCTTTTGTTTTTAACGCGCGATTTGCTTGGGGAGCGTTTGCAGTCGTCATCATGATGGCAAACCTCCCGCTTCTTTCACTGCGCCAGCGTCACTTTCAAATTTTACCTTTTCGGTAATATGTGTAACTGCATCAGTAAATACTTGTGCACGGTGCATATAGTTTTTAAACATGTCGATACTGGCACACGCTGGGGATAGCAAGACGATATCGCCGTTACCAGCACGTAAGTTAGCAGCCAATACCGCCTTCTCCATTGAAGCCACTATTGTGGTGTCTCTAAAAACAGCGCTGAATTTTTCTGCGTCTTTGCCTAGCGCAATCACTTCACCAACACTTTCATCTAGCGCTGGTTTTAATGCACTTAAATCTGCACCTTTGCTATCACCACCGGCAATGAGGATAATTTTTCCATTGGTAGTAGGAGCTAGCCCTTGAATAGCAGCGATAGTGGCACCCACGTTGGTAGCCTTTGAATCATCTATCCACTTCACGCCATTAATGTTGGCAATTTGTACGCAGCGGTGCGGCGCTGAAGTGAAGCTAGCCACTGCACGTGCGGCTGTATTAAGCAGGGCTGGTTTATTCAATGAAGTACTAAACGCTTGGCATAATGCCAGCGACGCCATCACGTTAAGCACATTGTGCATGCCAGCCAATCGAATATCGGCGGTATTAAGCAGCGCTTCACCGTTGAAGGTTATAACGCCTTCGCGTAAACCAAAGCCGGTATCGCTAATATCAAGGCCATAGGTGATAGTGTTTTCACAATTTGAAGTTGGCGTAACCTGCTTGTCGCCGCGCCAAACTACTGCGGTATTACAATGACTAAAAATACGCTGTTTGGCAGCTATGTATTGCTGCATATCGCCGTGTCTATCTAAATGGTCATCGCTAACATTCAAAATCGATGCGGCGTTCAACTTCAAGCTAGAAGTCGTTTCAAGCTGAAAACTGGAAAGCTCTAAAACAATGACATCCAAAGAAGAAGACTGAGTTTCAAGCTCTGCCATGGATTCTGGAAGGGTTTCAAGTACTGGGCGCCCTACATTACCCGCCTCACACACCTCGTACCCACAAGCTTTCAGCATATGCGTTGTTAGCAGGGTAACCGTGGTTTTACCATTTGAACCAGTTATTCCTATGGTTGGCGTATTGTTAAGACGTGCAAACAATTCCACGTCGCCAATAACTTCAACACCACAGGCTTTTGCTTGTTTTACTTGTTCAATGTTAAGCGGTAAGCCTGGGCTCAGCACTAACGTGTCGACGCCTGCGAAATAATCACGAGGTAATGTCCCAGTGGTTACGCAGATATTTAATGGTGCTGACACATTGAAAGTATCGCGGGTATCAAAGGCCTTAACCTTCGCCCCTTGCTGTTTTAGAAAACGCACGCAAGCCTGACCTGTTACTCCCAGGCCGCCTACCACATAAGAATGTGCACGTACGTTATATGTCATTATCTAAGTTTCAACGTTGCCAGCCCAACAAGGACTAAAATGATAGAAATGATCCAGAAGCGCACAATAACTCGCGGCTCCGGCCAACCTTTTAATTCGTAATGGTGATGAATAGGTGCCATTCTAAAAATACGTTGTCCACGCAACTTAAATGAACCCACTTGCAAAATGACCGATAAGGTTTCTACTACAAACACACCACCCATAATAATCAGTACAATTTCTTGGCGAACTAATACGGCTAGTACGCCCAATGTGCCACCTAATGCCAATGAACCTACATCGCCCATGAAGACTTGTGCTGGATAGGTGTTAAACCATAAAAATCCTAGCCCAGCACCAACAATGGCCGTACACACAATAACCAACTCACTGGTAAGGGGAATATGCGGAATATTAAGGTAATCGGCGAAATTCGCGTTCCCAGTTACATAAGCAAAAATAGCGAAAGCACCTGCCACTAAAATAGTCGGCACGATGGCTAATCCATCAAGGCCGTCGGTTAGGTTGACTGCGTTACTTGTGCCCACAATGGCAAAGTAAGTAATAATGATAAAAAAGGCGCCTAGTTGCGGAAACACTTCTTTAAAGAAAGGGATAAGCAATGAGGTTTCAGCACTTAATGTGGCACTGCTATATAGGAAGAAAGCTACCCCAATGGCTACCACCGATTGCCAGAAATACTTCCAGCGCGCAATCAAGCCTTTTGAGTCTTTACGGATCACTTTGCGATAGTCATCCACAAACCCGATAATGCCGTACGACACCACTACGGCTAAGGTCACTAAGACGTAGCGGTTACTTAAATCTGCCCACAATAAGACACTCACTACTATAGCCGCTAAAATCAATAAGCCACCCATAGTAGGTGTACCCGATTTAGATAAATGACTTTGCGGGCCATCATCACGTACAGTTTGTCCTATCTGCATGGTTTGCAAATAACGAATCATTTTAGGGCCAATTAAAATAGCAATGAGCAACGCCGTTAGCGTACTTAAAATCGCTCTTAGGGTAAGGTATGAAAATACGTTAAACCCAGTATCAAATTGTGTCAGCCAGTCAGCTAGCCAAATTAACATGCAATACGCTCCCGACGGCGTTCAAACTTTCCCAGCGAAGAGGCCTCGATCGCCTCTACCACGCGTTCCATACGAGAACTGCGTGAGCCTTTTACTAAAATTGAAATATCTTGTTGTTCTACTTGTAAGTCTTGCTCTAACGCACTCACCAAACTGTCGATGTCGGTAAAATGCTCGCCGTTTTTTCCAGGTGCCGCGTCAAAAACCGCACTGGCCGACTGACTTAACACACCAAATGAATACAGGTAATCGATACCTTTACTTAGTGCGTAATTACCTACTTGCTCATGATAGAAACGCGCTTTTTCGCCGAGTTCTTTCATGTCGCCCAGTATCAAAACATTAATGCCAGAGAAGGTACTTAGTGTATCGATAGCCGCATTCACAGAAGCAACGTTGGCGTTGTAAGTGTCATCAAGCAAACGTACTTGGCTACCTAATGTCTTAACATTCAAGCGCCCTTTCACTTGCTTCATCGCAAGCAAACCGTCGCGTACGTTCTCAAGGGTGGCACCCAATTGCATAGTAAGGGCCGCAGCAACTAGCACATTCCCCACATTATGGATACCCGGAATAGTTAATTGAATAGCAGCTTCACCTTCATTGCTACACAACTGAAATGCTGCGCAACCATCAAGACCTACAATGATATCTTCTGCTGTGAAGTCAGCTTCGTTCTTTTGCATTGGCGAGAAAGTTAATACCCGCTTTTGCTTGAGCTTGCCTTGCCAGAAATCGGCAAATTGGCTGTCTACATTAACGATGGCAGTGCCGCTATCGCCTAAGCCTTTAAAGATTTCGCTTTTTGCACGAGCTACACCTAACAAACTCCCAAACCCTTCAAGGTGAGAAGCAGCAGCATTTACAATAGTGGCGACATCAGGCTTAACCAGATTAGTGGTGTACGCAATTTCACATAGATGGTTTGCACCTAATTCCATCACCGCGTATTCGTGGTGGTGTTCTAGGCGAAGTAAGGTAAGCGGAACCCCAATATCATTGTTGAAATTTCCGTTTGTGGCGAGTACTGAACCGCGACGCTCAAGGATAGCCGCACACATTTCTTTCACGGTAGTTTTACCGCTACTTCCTGTGATAGCGATGGTTTTAGGTGCTATTTCACGTTTTACGGCAGCGCCTAAAAGGCCTAAAGCCAGTTTAGTGTCTTCAACATACACCACAGGAATGGAAACATTCACAGGTTCGCTGGCAATAATTGCGCTCGCCCCTGCATTTTCTGCGCTTTTCGCAAATTCATGGCCGTTAAAATTTTCGCCTTTTAGTGCAAGGTAGACAGAGCCCGAATCTATGGTTCGCGTGTCTGTACTTACCGCACTGACTTCACAATCTTGTCCGTCAAGTTTGCCGTCAATTTGGCTGGCTATCCACGACAGTGTTGTAGTTATCATTTTTTGTACTCCTGCTGTAGTCGCGCCACAACTGTACGTTCGTTATAGTCTGTCTGTTGGGTACCAATAATTTGGTAATCTTCATGGCCTTTACCGGCCACTATAATAATGTCGTTCTCATCTGCACTATCTAAGCAATAGCGAATAGCGCTTTCTCTGTCTGCTTCTTCAACTGCGTCATTAGGGCGTTGCAAGCCCGCCTTAATATCGCTAGCAATACTTTCTGGCGACTCGCTACGACTGTTGTCAGTGGTAATGACAATTACGTCAGCATGCTGTTCAGCCGCCGCGCCCATTAAGGGACGCTTGCCTTTATCGCGATCGCCACCACACCCAAACACGCACCACACTTTGCCGGCAGTATGTGTTTTAGCGCTTTTCAGCACTTGTTCTAACGCGTCTGGCGTGTGCGCATAATCAACAATTACGCTGGCACTACCCCCAACGGGGAACACTTCCATTCTTCCCGGTACAGGTTGCAAACCATTCACTACCCGCACTACATTTTCAAAGCGTTCGCCCTGCGCCAATAAACATGAAATAGCGCTTAGCGTATTGCTCACGTTAAACGAGCCAAACAATGCCAATTCAATAGGTGCTGAGCCCCATGAAGAAACAAGGTCGAATCGAATTCCTGAAGAATGGTATGAAACATTTGTGGCGAAACAATGGCGATCTTGTGGTTGTTTGTGCGTGGCTAAAACATCATCAGTAGGTTCAAACCCTGTCCATACTCGTGTCACTCTCGGCTTACTAATTGCTATTTCTTCTGAGCTTCCATCTTTAGCTGCATTAGCGTCTAAGTAGTCAGCCCAATTCTGGCTTTCACTGTCGTTTACATTCAATACAACAGCTTCAAGGCCAGGTTGATCTAACAACAAACGTTTTGCCTTAGCGTACTCTTCCATGGTGCCGTGATAATCAAGATGGTCTCGCGTTAAGTTGGTGAATACTGCAATATCCGTTTTCACTTGGCTTAACCGGCCTTGCACTAATGCATGAGAGCTGGCTTCAAACGCCGTATGTCGCACTTCGCATTGCACAAACTCTGCCAACACGTACTGCAAACGAATAGCATTAGGGGTGGTATTAGCCGCGGCGGTCGTAACCCATTGGGTATTTTCACCTTCATATACGCTACTGCCAAGAGTGCCAACGCTTGCACTGCGCGTACCTAGCGCATCTTTTAACTGGGTAAGCAATTGAACTGTCGAGGTTTTTCCGTTAGTTCCCGTTACCGCCACTGTCATCATTTTCAAAGCGGGGTAATCGTAAAATGCAGCCGCCAATGCCGATAGCATGCTAGGTAATTGATATAGCGAAATAATTACCGAATGGTCGCGCATTTCCATTTGGCCATGGGCTTGACTGTCGTCAGTTTGCGCCAGAATGACACGCGCGCCTAAACTAATTGCCTGTGGTATGAAATCTCTTCCGTCACGCTCATGACCTTTAACCGCTACAAATGCTGTTTTTGTGTTCACATCACGGCTATCTAAAGTTAGGCCTTCAATACGAATATCTGGCGCGTCTATGCCAAACTTTGCTAACAGCGCACGCGTACTTTGAATAAAGGAATTAACTACCACTGTTGCCTCCTTTCAGCCATGCGCCTGACGTCACGTGCTTGTCATCGGGAGTTACATTTAACATGTGTAAAGCACCGCCCATGATTGACGAAAACACAGGTGCTGCAGTGTCACCGGCGTGATACAAATCACCACCAGGCTCGTTAATAAGCACAATAGTGACAAGTCTTGGGTCGGAAACAGGGGCAATACCAGCAAAGATATTCACATACTCTTCGCCATAACCACCTGCCACAGCCTTACGACTGGTACCTGTTTTTCCTGCCACACGGTAACCTGGAACGGCCGCTTTTTTCGCTGTACCGCCTCGCTGGGTTACGCTTTCCATCATTTGGACTATGGCTTTTGCATTCTCTTCACTGATAACCCGTTCAGGCTGACCTTGCCATCCGGTTTGCTGTGGCGACTTAATAATATTCAGTGGCTGCTTGATACCGCCATTCGCCAATGTGGCGTATAACCGCCCAAGTTGCGCAGTGGTTACCGATATCCCATAGCCAAATGACAAGGTGGCAAGTTCGAATTCAGACCAACGGCTTCGGTCGTAGAAGATACCACTGCTTTCACCGGCCATATTTAGGCCAGTATCTGACATCAACCCAATGTTGTAATAGGTGTCGAGTAGAAATTGCTTAGGCACAGACAGCGCTAATTTCGAAGTACCCATATTGCTTGAATGCTGAATAATTTCTTCAAGGGTAAGCTCGCCATAGTTACGCGAGTCTTTAACTAAGCTTCCGCCTAGGCGCATCCAACCAGGGTTGGTATCTACGACATCCTCCGCTCCTACTTCACCAAATTCCATAGCAGTTAGTACCGCTAACGGCTTTAACGCAGAGCCTGGCTCGAATGCATCCGTAATGACGCGGTTACGCATGCGGTGGGGTGAAATATTACTGCGATCGTTAGGGTTAAAAGACGGCGCATTTACCATGGCCAGTACATCGCCCGTTTTTACATCAATCACCACTGCCGAGGCAGAACTGGATTGATAGTAAATCATGGCTTCTTTAATTTCTTTGTACGCTAACGCTTGAATACGTTGGTCGATAGTCAGTTGCAGATTACCCGCATCCTCACCCGTGGTGGTTTCTAAAATCTCTACCTGACGACCTTTGGCATCTCGACGAATTTTGCGGGAACCTGGCGTACCAGTAAGCCACTCATCGTACATACGCTCTAGGCCTTCAACACCTGTATCATCAACATCGGTAACACCGATTAATTGAGCCGACACTTCACCGGTAGGATAATAACGACGACTTTCGCGGCGTAAGTAAATACCTGGAATATCAAGTTTATCAACATACTCGGCCATGGCAGGAGACACTTGACGCTGCAAGTACACAAAACGGCGTTTAGGATTGCTCACTTTTTCTTGTAAGCTATCTACCGACTGGCCTAGTACGTCGGCCAGTGCTTGCCAACGACGTGGCTCAGCAAGGCCATCGTTCTCATGAATAATTTTAGGATCGGCATAAATGGCTCGAACCGGCACGCTAACGGCTAGCTCAACCCCATTTCTGTCTGTGACCAGTCCGCGATAGGTAGGCATGTTGCGCGTACGCAAGGTACGGCTATCGCCTTGTTGGATAAGTTCATCAGGCTCAATAACTTGAATAAACGCCGCGCGGGCAGCCAGTGCCGCAAAAACCGAGATAACCACGATAAGCACAACCACAAAGCGCCAGTGCACCAAGCTTGGTGTGACGTTTTGTTTTGCTCCGCTCGCTTTGCGGCTACGTTTAACGGTAGACGTGGTCATTTAAGCCTCACTACCACTTCGTCATCGGCTGTAGGACGGTACATATCAAGTTGCTTTTCAACCAAGGTTTCAATGCGGTTATGTTCGGTAAGCGCACGTTGTTCTAGCACTAAGTTGCGCCATTCAACATCGAGCTCATCTTTCTGTTGCATCAGGTCTTCAAGGGCAATAACTTGCTGACGATTTTGGTGGCTACCAAGAATAACCGCCATGCCACTAAGCAGAACCGCTAAATACAACAAAACCCGCAACTTGTTGCGGGTTAAATCTGACACAATAATCAGCAGTAAACTGAAGTTTGTATTTGCCCTATCAGGCTTACCTAACGTCATAGCTTTTCGGCCACCCTTAACACGGAACTGCGTGAGCGAACGTTGTTCGCAATCTCCAATTCAGAGGGTTTTATGGCACGGCTTAACGCTTTTAATACTTTATCGGCATCTATTTCAGCTTGGGTTATGGGCAAATTATGCGGTACTGATTTGCCTTTGCTTTGGTCTTTTATAAAGCGTTTTACGAGTCGGTCTTCCAAAGAATGAAACGAAATAACCGCCAAGCGTCCTTCTTTTGCTAACACTTGAGTCGCTGCTTTTAGGCCTATTCGCAACTGCTCTAGCTCAGCATTAATGTAAATTCGGATACCTTGGAATGCACGTGTAGCTGGGTGTTTAAACTTATCTTTTACTGGTACGGCTTCATCAATAAGTGCGGCTAACTGAGCAGTACGGGTAATAGGCGTGGTTTCGCGAGTATTTACAATGGCGTGCGCGATGCGTTTACCAAACTTCTCTTCACCAAACTCTTTAATTACTTGGGTAATGTCTTGTTCTTCAGCGCGGGCTAGCCAATCGGCTGCACTTTCACCGCGTGAGGTGTCCATACGCATATCTAGCGGGCCGTCGCGAAGGAAACTAAAGCCACGTTCGGCATCATCAAGTTGAGGAGACGAAACACCCAAGTCCATTAATACGCCGTCAATCTTTCCGGTTAAACCCAAGGCTTCAATTTCTTCGGCCATGTCGCCAAAAGGAGAATGAATAATACGGAAGCGGCTGTCATCGGCAAAACGCTTAGCCGCCTCTATAGCCTGTGGGTCGCGATCAAACGCAATTAAGCTACCATCGCTACCCAACGCATCAAGAATATGCGCAGAATGGCCTCCACGACCGAATGTGGCATCAATGTAGATACCGTTAGGTTTGATAGCTAGGGCTTCTATACACTCGTCGAGTAACACAGAAACATGCTTGAATTCGTTAGATTGGCTCATAAGGAAAAGTCCTGTAAACGTTCGGTGAGTTCAAATTCGCCTTTGCGTTCGGTATCCATATCAAGCTCAACTTGTTCAGCCCATACTTCGGCATCCCAAATTTCAAACTTATTCAACTGACCAACTAACATGACTTCTTTTGATAGGTGAGCATGAAGGCGTAGCGGAGTAGGAAGCAGAATTCGTCCGCTTTTATCCATTTCACCTTCAGTAGCATGGCCGAGTAATAAACGCTGCATGCGTCTTTCCGCTGGAATCATGCTTGAGAACTTAATGAGTTTAAGCTCAATTTCTTCCCATTCGGGAAGTGGGTAAAGCAGCAAACAACTTTGCTGTGTATCGACCGTACAGACCAGCTGTCCATTACAATCATCCAGCAGCGACTGCCGATACTTTGTTGGTATCGCTAGTCTGCCTTTTGTATCCAGATTGATTGCGTTAGCGCCGCGGAACATTCCCCTAGCCTTCTATATTTTGCTCTTGGTTTTCTTGTTTTTTTGAGTACTGATCTGCAAAACAATGATGGTTCGATCCACTATTCGCCACATTTACCCACTGATTGACAGTTTAGGTATCATTGATCCCCACTGTCAAGCTAAAAAGCACAGTGAAGGCCACGTATTTACTGGCTTTGAACTGTGTGCATATACAGTGTTTTGGCGAAGTAGTTGATAACCCCTAAGAAAAGAGGGGCAAAATAAAAAGGGGTTGGGGAAAGTAAATATGATAAATACGAAAAAACCGATACTCGTTTCCCAGTATCGGTTTTATTATCTAGCTTAGCGCTTCAATCACCCTAGTGGGTGATAATACCTATGCGCTTGGCGCTTCAGCTTGTGCTTCTTCAGGTTTAACCACTGACAATTGCATGCTGCGAATTGGGTTGTCTGTACCATTTGAAAGCTCAACCAAACGGTTCAATTGGCCTGCTGACATCATTACCGCGTACATAGCGCCTAAGAAACCAGACTTGTGAAGCTCAGTCACTTTCTCTTCTGGCAACTCAAGTACTTTCTTTTCGTTAATGCTTAGCATGCCAGTAACGTTACGTTGTTGGCCGCTTTGGTAAGTAAGACGAATTTGAATTGGGTCTAGCAGGTCTAGGTCAACAACTTGTTGAACAAAACGCTGAGTCATCATTTCGCTGTTAGCAAGGTCAGCTAAAAACTGCTGACGGTTTTGCAAGAATTCCGTTGGCTCACCAGCGTCAGTAAATAAGGCTTCACCTTCTTCACCGATTAGGTCGCTGTTTTCATCAATGTATACGCCTAACTTCTCGCCATCAGGGCGAACATCAAAAGGGTAACGAAGAATGTTCATTGGAACGTGAGGGCCCTGCCATTTGTCGCCAGTAAGAAACAGGTTTTTGTTCTGTTCCATGCCAAGCATTGCAACAACATGGTGGCGCTTAGCGTTAGCATCTTCAATAAATACTAGCGGCATAGTGGCAGCCAATTGAGCAAACTCACGAATAGTGGCTGCAGCAAGGTGCGTATCTTTCGCAAACTTAAAGGTATTGCTAACCGCGACTTTTAAGTCTTTGTGTTTTTCTTTATCTAGCGGTACAAAATTAATAGCCATTTTACTTTCTCATACTTGTTTACTGTGGCCCCTGTAAAATAACTGAGAAGTGAGGGGTGCCACGAAAAATTATGTAGGCCGCGCGGATGAACTCACTCTCATCCTATTCGGCGACGCGCTCGGGAGTATCCCGCATTCGCGTTATGAAGTCACGCGTCAACACAATAACAAGTTTTAAATTTTTATTGCAATGTAAAATTAAAGTGAATGGTAGTAACCGCTCTAAAAACGCACAATTTAACTGTTTTTAGGGGCTTTGAGAATAAAAAAGCCCGAAATGAAAGGAAATCAGAAGAAATAAAAGATTAAGGCGTTCGGGCCATTGTAGGCATGAAGGTTTTCTTTTAGTCTTTTGTCTTACAACAACGATAAGGAAAAACAAAAATGAAGGGCTTCTTCCCGCTAAAATCTTGTGCACTCGCGATCTCCACTTTACTTTGCGCGCAGGCTGTTGCTGCCGATGTCCCCACTTATGCCGCAAGCGAAAAAGCGGTAAAAATAGCCCAAGAAACGATTATTGTTGATGGCCATATTGATGTGCCTTATCGGGTTAAAAATGCATGGGTAGATGTCACCAAAGCCACAGAAGGCGGAGACTTTGATTACCCTCGCGCGGTCAAAGGCGGTTTAAATGCCCCTTTCATGTCAATTTACGTACCTGCGAGTTTAGATAATTCACCGGAATCTACCCAGCTTGCTCATCTGCTTATTGATTCTGTGGAAGCCATTGTGGCGCGAGCCCCTGATAAATTTGCCATTGCCAAAAGCCCGTCAGACGTAAAAGCCCAGTTCGAGAAAGGCATTATTTCATTACCCATGGGGATGGAAAATGGCTCTCCACTTCAAGGCGATTTAGCTAATTTAGAAGCGTTTCACGAACGTGGCATTCGCTACATTACACTTGCGCACAGTCAGTCGAATCATATTTCAGATTCGTCATACGATTTGCGCCGTCAGTGGAACGGGTTAAGCCCGTTTGGTAAAACACTGGTTACTGAGATGAACAACATCGGCATCATGCTCGATATTTCTCATGTATCTGACGATGCCTTTTATCAAGTTATTGAGCTGACCAAGGTCCCTGTCATTGCGTCTCACTCATCGCTTCGCCGCTTTACACCTGGCTTCGAGCGTAATATGAATGACGAAATGGTTAAAGCGCTTGGCGATAATGGCGGCGTTATCATGATCAACTTTGGCTCAAGCTTTGTCACAAAAGAAGCGGGTAAATGGCGTACAGGGTTAACACAAGCGCGCAAAGCATTAATTGCCGCTGAAGGTGAAGATAGCCCGAAACTGGAAGACTTCGAAGCTAACTACCGTAAAGAAGTACCTTACCCTTACTCAACACTTGATGAAGTGCTTGACCACATCGACCATGTGGTAGAGCTGGTTGGTATTGAGCACGTAGGAATTGGTTCTGATTATGACGGCGTAGGTGACTCGTTACCTATCGGCCTGAAAGATGTGGCTAGCTTTCCTAATTTAGTTCAGGGGTTACTGGACAGAGAATACAGCCGTGCAGATATTGAAAAAATCTTGAGCGGAAATTTACTGCGTGTATGGACCCAAGTGGAAGAATACGCCAGCAAGCATTAATCGTTGAAATAAAACAGCCGAACAAATACTAAAAAGGCAGTTAGGTTATCCTAACTGCCTTTTTGTTTCTAAGGTGGTTATGTAGCGTGTTTTCTTACGAACGTCGCTTCATCTGCCACGCCTGAACAAGGTAAAACATAGTAGGTAGCACAAACAGAGTTAGCGCTAGCGCACTTAACATGCCTCCTACCATGGGTGCAGCAATACGTCGCATAATTTCAGCACCGGTTCCCGTTGCATACAGCACAGGTAGTAAGCCTATTATAATAGACAGCGCCGTCATCATTACCGGCCTAACACGCCGGGTGGCGCCTTCAATGATGGCTTCTTTAAGTGCTTGTTTTATTTGCTCAGCAGATGCTTGGGCATGCGTAGTAGAGCAAGCTTTTCCATCAAACGCTTCAACCGCTTGATGCAGGTACACCAGCATAATAACGCCTATTTCAACCGCGACACCCGCCAAGGCAATAAACCCAACGGCAACGGCTACAGAGAAGTTGAACTCCAGTGCATACAGTAGCCAGTAGCTGCCAATTAGTGCCAATGGCAAGGTAACCATAATAAGTGCTACATCGGCAACTCGCCTGAAGCTTAAATACAGCAGCAACACGATAACGGCTATGGTAAATGGCACCATTATGCTAAGCCGTGCTTCCGCCCTTTCTAAGTATTCAAACTGCCCCGCCCACGTTAAGGAGTAGCCTGGAGGCAATGAAACCGTATTAGCAATATGCTCTTTTGCGCTTTGTACGTAACTGCCTAAATCGCCGCTTTCAATATCGATAAATACCCAACCGTTTAATCGAGCATTTTCGCTTTTTATTGCTGCGGGCCCCACCTCAATAGCAATATCGGCTACCTCGCCCAAGGTAATATTGGCACCGTTTGCTAACACTATGGGAAGTTGTCTTAGCGCTTCTGGAGAATCTCTGTATTGTTGTGGGTAACGCATACTGATAGGAAAACGCTGCCTTCCCTCTACGGTTTCACCCAATGTACGCCCACCTATAGCAGTGTTGATGACCTCTTGGATATCAGCGATATTAAGCCCATATCGCGCCGCCCTATCACGACTAATATCAATAGTGATATAACGCCCACCTGCAACTTTCTCGGCAAATACCGATGCGGTATTCTCAAAGTCTTGTAGCGCTTGTTCTATTTGTACACCCACCTGCTGAATGCCCGCTAATTCTGGCCCCGCTATTTTGATACCCACCGGCGTTTTAATACCAGTAGCGAGCATGTCGATACGCGTTTTAATTGGCATCACCCACGCATTGGATACGCCTGGAAATTGCACCGTACTGTTTAATATTTCCTTCAATTTTGATGTTGTCATACCTGCACGCCACTGGGATTTTGGCTTTAATTGCACAAAGGTTTCTATCATAGTTAAAGGCGCAGGATCGGTAGCGGTATCTGCTCTACCCACTTTACCGAATACATTTTGCACCTCGGGTATTGTGGCAATCAGCTTATCGGTTTGTTGTAGCAACTCTCTGGCTTTGCCCACCGAAATTCCAGGGTAAGTAGTAGGCATATAGAGTAAGCCCCCCTCATCCAAAGATGGCATGAATTCACTACCGATATGCTGCATTGGCCATACTACAGAAACTAACGCAATAAGGGCTGCGAACACTATTTTTCGAGGGTGGTTCAGCGCAGCCGTTAACGCCTTAACATACCCTGTCGAAATAGCCCTGTTTAACGGGTTGCGATGCTCTGCTTTTAGCTTGCCTGTCACGAAATAGCCGGCTAACACTGGCACCAAGGTAATGGCTAACGCCGCAGCGGCAGCCATGGCATAGGTTTTCGTAAAAGCGAGAGGGGCAAACATTCGCCCTTCTTGTGCTTCTAAGGTAAAAACAGGGATAAAAGACACGGTAATTATCAACAGTGAAAAGAACAGGGCTGGCCCCACTTCGGTGGCCGACTTCACCACTAGCGCCCAACGCGCTTCACCTTTTACTTGCTCTCCTTGCGCTGTCGCTCGTTCAATATGCTTATGCAGGTTTTCCACCAACACAATAGCGCCATCCACCATGGCCCCCATAGCAATGGCAATACCACCTAAAGACATAATATTTGCGTTAAGGCCTTGAAACTTCATTACAATAAAGGCCTTGAAACTTCATTACAATAAAGGCCATTAATATGCCAATTGGCAATGTGATTATGGCAACCAGCGACGACCGCACATGAAAAAGAAACACTAAGCAGACGGCACCCACCACAAGTAACTCTTCAACAAGCTTGCTCCATAGGTTATCGACGGCATTATCGATAAGGGTGGAACGGTCGTATACAGGTACAATATTTACGCCATTAGGTAAACTGGCCTTCAACGTTTCAATACGCGCCTTCACATTATCAATGGTCGCCTTAGCATTTTCGCCAAAGCGCATCACCACTATGCCACCTACCACTTCGCCGTTTCCGTTTAGCTCAGCGATGCCTCTTCGCATAAGTGGCGCCTCTACTACACTCGCGACATGGCCTATCGTTATCGCCACGCCATTGTGAACAACGCCTAAAGGAATATTAGCAATATCTTCAGTACCCGTAAGATAGGCAGAAGATGTCACCATATACTCGGCTTCAGCCATTTCTATCACTGACGCCCCCGCTGCATTGTTGCCTCGGGCGAGTGCCGTTTCAATATGACGTAAAGGCACGTTATACGCTTGCAACTTTTGCGGATGAAGTTGCAGTAAATACTGTTTAACCATGCCGCCTACAGAGGCGACTTCCGACACCCCTTGCACGCTTTGCAATTCGTATTTTAAGAACCAGTCTTGCAAAGCCCTAAGCTCACCAGCATCGTAGTTGTGTAACTCATCAACAAGGGCATACATGTAAACCCAACCTACCCCAGTCGCATCAGGCCCCAGTTTGGGTACCACGCCATCAGGCAAGGTTATTTGGCTAAGGTATTCCAGCACTCTGCTTCGTGCCCAATACATATCGGTACTGTCGTCAAAAATAACGTACACATAAGAGTCACCAAAAAATGAAAATCCTCGAACTGTTTTTGCACCCGGCACAGACATTAAGGCAGTGGTGAGCGGATAGGTTACTTGATCTTCCACCACTTGAGGCGATTGCCCTGCATAGCTGGTTTTAACAATCACCTGAACATCTGATAAATCAGGAATAGCATCAATGGGAGTTTGTTTTACCGCTATTACCCCACCAATAGAGATAAACACCGTTGCCAGCAGCACTAATATGCGATTGGCCACCGACCAGCGTATGATGGCTTCAATCATGGTGCATGCCCTCGTGATGCTTGGCCTCGTGATGCTTGGCCTCGTGGTTCACTTCCTGATGATGTACTCCATGATGGGATTTCTCTGGCAGGTTTGATTCTTTTTGGGTTGAATCGTGTTGTGTTGAGCCATGTTTTGTTGAATCGTGTTGCATTAGGTCATGTTGCATTAGCCCCTGCTTAGGCATATCAGACATTGGCTTGTTGTCTTTTACCATTTCCTGATCGCCATGAGACTGCATACGCTTGAAATCTGATGTTTTAGACGACTCTGAATCAATCAGAAACTGCGCCGACAGCACTATTTTGTCACCTTCATTTACGCCTTGAGTTATTTCAATGAACTCCCCGGCTTTACGCCCCACGTTGACGGCTATAGATTTGAAGTTTTCTTCGACGTTCATAACGACTCGGTTTTGGCCGAGATTTTGATTTTGGTCCTGCGACTGTATTTGAATAACGCTTTGATAAGGCACATACAGCACAGGCCTTTCGGTTTGCTTGGTAAAAATCATATTGGCGAACATATTCGGTTTAATATCACCGCTGTCGTTCTTTAAAGTAACCCGTACTTTGAGCGTACGTGTTTCAACATCAAGTGCTGGGTAGATAAAATCAACTTTTCCTGAAAAGATTTTATTTGGCAGATAGTCAAACGTGACCGATACCTGCTGATCAAGTGCCACTTTAGGGACATCTTGTTCAAATACGCGCGCTTCAACCCATACACTGTCTAAACGAGCAATGCTAAGCACCGTGGTGCCAGGTTGAACGTAGAACCCTTCGCGAACGCCTAAATGTTCTACCACGCCGGCTTGGGGAGCAAAGAAGGTAATAGTTTGTGAAACCTCGCGGCTTTTTTCGAGTTGCGCAATAAACCCATCCGATAAGTGCAGCGCTTTTAAACGTTGTTTAGCACCTGCGGCTAAGCGTGTGTCTCCTCGCTTTAGCGCAATAACAAATTCCTCTTGCGCAGTCACCAAAGCAGGTGAATAAAGGGTATACAGTTTTTGCCCTTGGCTAACGGCCTCACCTTCCGTTTTAATAAACAGCTTATCAATCCAACCCTCTACTCTGGGGTGGATATGCACCAAGTAGTCTTCGTTATAGGTAACATTCCCCACAGCACTAAAGGTCAAATCCAGTTGCCCTCGTTTTACCGTGGTAAACTTCACACCCATATTTTGCTGTACCTGGGGTGAAATTGTCACCTCACCTTCACCATGATTTTCACTGCTATCCAATGCCGGATATACAGGCACTAGATCCATGCCCATTGGCGACTTACCCGGTTTATCTCGACGGTAGGCATCATCCATAGGTGCAACCCAATAAAGGGGCTTTTTATTAATTAACTTGTCATCACTGCCAGCAACCACACTCTCAACAGCAGCCTCGCCCTGCATATTTGTATTCCAAACAAACATAGCCGCTGCGCCACCGAGTAACCCGACTATTAAAATAAATAGTGTCTTCATTGTTTTGCTGCTCCGTCGGTAGTGATTTTGTGGGTGTCCATGTTTGAATTAGTGTGGATGTCCACTTTAGTCTCCACTCTAGTCAGTAGTGATTCATTGTTTGATTCAGAGCTTTGAAGTGGGTGTCCATAACCGAATTGTCCATAACCGAATTGTGCACTGGATGGGGTATGCACATGGCTACTTGAAATATGGGTGTCTAGAAATCTGTCTTTTAATCGAGAAACTGTTAACTGATTTTGTTCGTTTGTCAGCGGGTAATATAGGTAAGCGAGTTCGGCTAAAGTCTTTGCTATATCGACGTGAAGCGCTAAGGCATCTAACTTTGCTGATATATATAAGATACGTGCACGCATTACACCGTCGAATGTGCCCTTATCCGCTATGTATGTATTAAGCGCTGACTCGGCTAAACTCTCTGATTGTTCAAGTAGTGCGGTATCAAATAATTGCTGCCTAGCGGACAAACTGACAAGCTCTGCTTCACGTGCTTTAGCAAGGGCTGCTAATCGCCTCACTTCTAGTCGTCGCTGTGTGGATGTCACCCCTAATCTTGCTGCTGATGCCGACACATTTGCATCTTGCCGCTTACTGCTAAACAGCGGTAAATCGACTTGGACACCCACACTAAGGTAAATCGACTTGGACACCCACACTAATAAAGTCAGCCTGACTCATGCCGTTTTGGGCATCTTGTCGATATCCGTAGGCTGCTTCGAAGGCCCACATAGGTTTGGTTTGCTCTTTGGCTAGACTAAGTTTCTGTGTAGCCACCAACTCGTCTTTTGCAAGTAACTGCACAGAAGGATGAGCGTCAATAACATCTAGTACGTCACGTCGTTTGACCTGTCTAGCTACGGATTTATTAAAAGGGAATATATCGTGATGATTAAGGGTTTCGGGCACAGTAAAACTGACTTCACTGGAGAAATCGAACCATCTCGACAACTGCGCTAAAGCCACCGATGCAGCTTGTTGTTTCTGCAAAATCGTATCTTTTAAGCGAAGGCGCTCTAGTCGAATCTGAATAATATCTTGCTGTTGAGTGCTCCCCACACCACTTCGGTAAGACGACTCTACTGTCTCGAGTAATTGCACTAACGAGTGCGACTCTTCTCGTAACAAGGCTAGGGTTTGCTCTGCCCGATACCACGCCAGCCACTCCAGCGACACTTCTCGCAACAACCACGCTCGCCTTGCTGCTCTTTTCACAGGTTCTTTTTGGGCTTGCTCAATGGCAATGGTGCGGGAGATGTTTGCGGAATTCCCCCTTGGCATAGCTTGTCGAATACCCAATTTCAACTGTGTCATAGGCTCTTGATTCAGCGAAAATCCATCTGTTGGCACGCTTTGCAATGTAGTGCTGATTGTGGGGTTATCCCAACTATCAGCCGCATTACTATCGTGCTGATACGCAGCCTCTTCAAGTTTGCTGCCTTGAAAATAAACGTCTTGGTTTAGTGCGAGATGTTGCGCATCTTTAAGACTGAGGGTCGTTGCGAGGGAAGGTGTATTAATTACAAAAAGTAATATCCCTAGCCAAGCACGCTGAAGGTAACAAGTACGTAATCGAACTTGAGTTTGGTAGTTAAAAATCATACCCAGATTAAATGCAAACATGAGAAAACCACATCAATTTCCCTTTGTACTAAGGGAATAAAAAGAAAACCATGGGTGCTATACGCTCCCGCCAGATACAACTATCCTGCGAAAGTGAATTTTGGGGGGCGAAATTGGGTGTTGGGTATAGTGTAAGGAGTTTGGTGGTTAACAAAAACCACCAACGGAGTGGGCGCAATAACTGCTACCGAGAGTTCGTTATTTATGACGGCATAAACAGTGGCACATACACCTGTAGGGCATTGACACTGGACGTCGCAGCACGACTCAGATGTGTCACCGTGCATACTAGATTTCATAGCTTCGCGGGGAGCACTTGAGCCACTATGAATGGCGTGAGCATTTTTTGCAGTAGATTGAGCGCTTGAAGGCGTGATTACTTCGCTTGTAGAAGCGTAAATAGCTGAATGGCACCCACTAGCACCAGCATGCATTTTTTTATTGGCGCGACTTGCTTCTGATGAATTGTACTCAGAATTCACTTCAATATACATTGCGTCCACAGGCACTGTCGCGGTCTTTGACATAGCTTTTGGCATCGCCATTCCCGGCGACAATTTAGCCACCAAGGAAATAACCATTATCAGCATGACCACATAGCCATATCGCTGCTTTTTCAATTTAGCTATCATGCCTTAAAGCTTAATCGCATTTGTTAGAGCTGTAAAACGCTAGAATTGTTGCGCATAGGTTTTCAGCATCATTGTCATGGTTGAAAATAAAGGATTTGCTTTTGGTACTGCACATTCTTCGTTTTCATTTACCATGACTTTATTGAACTTCATATCGTGTAACATTGACGTGTTCACCACAAGGTCGGCGTGGCACAACGCATAAGATGCATCGATAACAAAAAACGTATTTGGCCCTGCGCTATTTTCCATTAGATTTTCTACACCGTGAATAGGCGTGGTGGCATCAGCTTGAGAGTGCGCAGCAAAAAGAGGCACTTCAATACGCTTGCCGTCTTCGAAGTCGTCGCGAATTTTTTCAATAATATCCATCAACTCTAACCCCGCAAAGCCTGCAACATTTGGGTATTTAAAAGGGTTCGGACCGTGCGTGATATAACTACCATCCACAATTTTCGCCACCCACTTAATACCCCAAATTCTAGACATACTCTCGGCATTTTCAGAAAGTGCCAATGCACCAGAAAACAACATAAGCCCATCTATGTTTTCATTTGTGTCTAGGTACTGATCGACCGCTAATGCGCCACCAGTAGAAAACCCTCCAACAATCAGGGTGTCGCCCATGTCATCAGCTAACGCGATAACCTCATCAACATGTGCTTGCCAACGCTCGGCTAAATCGCTGTCACTCATTGCCCCCTCATCATCTCGCAACCCATGCCCAGGTAACAGTGGAACAATAACGTCGTAGCCTTCGTTGAATAAAATATTGCTAATTTCTCGCATAAAGAAAGGTGAATCACTAAGTCCGTGGACTAGCACGGCCACTTTCTTTGAAGGGGTATCGTGATGCAGCACGAAGGGAGCATTACCTTCGTTGCGAAGTACGTTGCCACATACCGTGTAGCGATGCAGTTTAGAAGATTTACATCGCTGCGTTTCACCCCACTCTTGCTTATAAAAATCAGCAAATCGCGTTAATGCGTCTTGTGTTTCAAGAGTGCTGGCTGCTGCAGAACTAGCGAAAAATGTTCCTATTAATGTGCCTATCAATGCAAAGCACACTACTGCAACAGGAAGTATAGATAATTTTGCGAGAGCAAACTTTGAATGCACGTATATTCTCCAGAAGGCATTACAATTAGCCAATTATAACAAAATAAGGCCATTAAATAATGACCTTACGCTATTACAGTTACACTGTGACGGTATGCTGTTTTAACAAATTTCAGCTCAACAAGCCCTGTTTTAGCACATGTTGTGTTAGTAAGCGCTTTGTTACCGTCGTTACTTGTATTTAGCTAAAATACAATGCTAAGTCGTCTGACCCGCCAATATGCTTACCGCCAATGAATACTTGAGGTACGGTGTCACGGCCAGTCATTGCGTTAAGGCTAGTTAACGAGGCATCTTTCCCTAGTACAATCTCTTCAAAGTCGTAACCCTTGTCGGTTAACAACGCTTTCGCTTTTGTACAAAATGGGCAGTTAGGCTTAGTGAATAGTGATACCGGCGCTTGTTTCTCAGCGCCTGGGGCTATATAAGCAAGCATAGTGTCGGCATCAGAAACCTCAAACGGGTCGCCAGGCACGTCTGGTTCAATGAACATTTTCTCTACAGTGCCGTTTTTAACCAACATAGAATAGCGCCAGCTACGCTTTCCAAAACCTAAATCGGCTTTGTCTACCAACATACCCATTCCGTCAGTAAAATCCCCATTTCCATCCGGTATAACAGTAACATTTTCTGCTTCTTGATCGGCTGCCCATGCATTCATTACAAACGTATCGTTGACTGATATGCACAATATGTCATCTACGCCATGCTGTTTAAAAACTTTGGCGAGTGCATTGTAGCGAGGTAAGTGCGTAGAAGAACATGTAGGCGTAAACGCGCCGGGAAGTGAAAAAACCACCACTGTTTTGTTGCTAAACAATTCTTCAGTGGTTTTAGTTGCCCACGTTTCGCCATCGCGAACAGGAATAGATACGGAAGGTACTTGCTGACCTTCTTTTGATATAAAACGACTTTCTGTCATAGTGTTCTCGCTACGCGCAAATAAATGAAGTTGCTAGCATAGAGAAATCTAAGAAAAAAGAACAGCCTCGGTTCATCTAATCCGAGTAAAGGTATGAATTAGCATGCGTAACGACTAATATTAATGCTTATTAAGACACATTAAGCTTTTCAATATTGTGCATCTCACTATATTCTTATTTTATGTTAGACAAAAGTTTCAACCTGTCAGGGAATGATTCAGCCTTACGCTTCCGGCAAGCCGAACTCAAAAAAGCATAACAGTTTTATTTAATGTGTAAATTCTGATTAGAACAGGTACTCTGCGTGCCAAATTTATACTTTAGTCTAATGCCTGATACGTTATTTCTTCGGGTTGTTCGCCATAATAGTAGTGATAGAAATTGACTGCTTATAACGATATCAGCACTTCAGTTTTACTCATAAATTTTCAGTCCTTCTTCTTTATTAAAGGGAGGGCAATAAATGCGTAGTCGTAAGGAAGCTTCTATAATGCCCAGACAGTCGGCTCGGCGTTTTGCCACCAGCATTGTCACCGTTTCGCTACTTTTCGCTTTAGTGGGCTTTTCTTCGCCTACAAAAGCAGTTTCTAATGCCCTTACTCAAACTGTTCAAGAATTCGTTCAAAGCGGTGCTTTCGAAGAAGCCGAGCGTCAAACCCTACTTGCTATTGAACAAGCTCACCAAAGCGGCGTATTGTCGGTAAGTACATTGTCGGCCAGTACATTCTTTGAGGTTGGAGTATTATTACAAAGTGCATCTCGTTTCAACGTTGCAAACGATGCACTGTACGTTGCGTTAGATGGCTTCACCCGCCACGGCCAACTTATTGATATGGCAAAAACCTTACACCATCTTGGTACCGCGCAACGCTTTCTAGGGAACTATGAGCAATCTATTGGCTACCTGCGACGTGCACAATCTATTGCGCAAACACAAGGGTTCCTCCCGTTAAATGCGACCATTCAAATGGAAATTGGTCTTGTCCAAAAAGAACAAGGCCAAGTACAAGCGGCACTCTACACATTAAAAAAAGCATTGGGTTTGTTTCGGGTACAACATGACGATAAAAGTACCGGCCAAGGTCTAGCCACCATTGGTGATATATATGTCACATTAAATCAGTTTTCTGAGGCCAACACGTATTATCAAGACGCATTACAAATAGCGAAAACAAGTAATGATAAGCCGCTAACAGCTCAAATACTGGGTAAGATTGGCGCTTTGCTGTTACTTAAAGGCGATATTGAAGAAGCGTCAGAAGCACTTACACACGCACTAACCCTATTAAAAGAGAATGGGGAGGCAAGTGAAATTTCTACTACTCAGGCATGGTTAGGCGAAGCGCTGGTAAAAACCGGTGACACAGAGCAAGGCTTGATGTTGCTAGAGGAATCACTCGCGGTGGCTAAATCTACAGGCCAGCAAAAGTTGCTGCAACAAGCCCGCCTAGCATTAGCCAATGCAATGATGTCATTGCAACAGTTTGACGATGCGCTAGCGTACGCTAAAAATGGCACTATTGAAGCAAGACGGCGCGGAGATTTACGCAGCCAGCTGAACTTCTTATCGATTCAAGTGAAAGCCCTAGCAGCAAAGGGGGAGTTTAAGCGCGCATTAGATATTCAGTCGGTATTGCAAAATATACGAGAAGAGGTGCTGAGCTCAGGTAGCGAGGTCGCTATTGCGCAACTTCAAGCCGAAATAGAAATTGAGCGTCAAGCACAGTCTATTCAGGTATTACAGAAAACCAAACAACTTGCATTAGCTGAAGCCGAGCAAACTAATCTGCGCACGACATTGTTTTGGAGTACCTTAATTGCAGGGTTATTAACGCTTTTTCTCATTTGGAGCAGATACACTCAGCGCCAACAAACCATCAGGCTTCGCCGTGAAGTTAAGCAGCGAACAAAAGAGCTTGAACAAAAAAATTCTGAGCTACAAACAGCCTATAAAACCCTTGAGCAAGTGAGTCTGCATGATTCCCTGACAGGCTTGTATAACCGGCACTACCTTGAATCCCAATTGCCAGGTGAACTTAAGCGCAGTGCTCATGCGAACAAACATCAAGAAGGTCACAATGAACGCAACCAAGACCTGCTTTGCTTCTTAATAGACATCGACCATTTTAAACGTATTAATGATGAGCATGGCCATTTAGCGGGCGATAAAGTACTGAGTCAGTTCGCCGACGTCCTTCGAGAAGTTTTCAGGCAAACGGATTTACTTATTCGCTGGGGCGGCGAAGAGTTCTTGGTAATATGCCGTCACTCTATGCGAGATGACCTTCCCCAACTGGCCGAACGATGCCGCGCCGCAGTAAATGATAACGTGTTTCATATCGACGATACTCGCTCGCTTCGTGTTACCTGCAGTATCGGCTTTAGTATTCTTCCCCCTGTTGAACATGTGTCCTTCGAAGAAAGCTGGAAGAGCACCTTTTCAGTGGTAGATTATTGTTTATATGCCACCAAAATGTCTGGCCGCAATGGGTGGATTGGGGTTATCGATACCAATAAAGCCCTGATTGGCGATGTGCAAGACACCCCTCTCGATAAAAAATTTCATTTTAAGCAGTCATACATTTCTACATCATTTAACACGCTGTCGAGCATAAATTGGCCCGATGAGTAGGAGCGTACATTATGTATAAAGGTAGTTGCCAGTGTCAGGCCGTGCAATTTGAGTTGTCTGATATTAGCGAAGATGAGTTGGACGTAGAAACATTATCCTGCAGCGAAACGCTTAACCTCACCATCGCCGGTGCACGTGAGCATCTAGTGATAGATTGTGCGCCATCGATGCTAGGTGAGCTACAGCTATCGCCAAACAGCAAACAGTTTTTCTGTAATGAATGCTCGACGCCAATTTTTACCGAAGATGATCAGGGCAATATTGGGTTGCATGTCGCCTTTTACGGGCATGATTTATTAGCTAAACATCACAGCCAATACCATATTCCCTGAGCAGAGCCACTGTTTGAGTACCTCTGGAGACGCAGCATGGGTTTTGAGACATTGTGAGTTGTCGCAGTGAAGTTGTCACAGTGAAGCTGTCCCAACGAATCCGCTATAAGACTAGCGCGCTCGACCAAGCTTGTCGTAGTAACAGGTTATACCTAAATAGTGGCTTTATGAAGCCTATCGCACCTAAGGGTGCGATAGGCAAGAGCGTAGCATCAAACTACGCCTTTTCGATGAGTCTCACGCCGAACTTTTTAAGTCATCCAAGTGGTATTTATCAATAAGTGAGTACAAGGTTGGGCGCGTAACACCTAGCAATTCAGCGGTTTTAGACATATTTTTATCCGCTTGATGATACGCCCTACGAATTGCCTTACTTTCAGCAACCTCTCGTACCTCGCGAAGATTCAAGGTTTCAGACTCTCCACTACCATCTACCGCGAACAAACCTAAGTCATCAGGCTGTATGACTGTACCCTCGGCCATGATCACTGCCGATTTCAGCTTATTTTGCATTTCACGAATATTCCCAGGCCATTTGTGAGCCAGCATGGAATTAATCGCAGATTCAGAAAAGCTCTTTGCCTTGGCATTAAACTCTTCACGATAAATATTAAGGAAGGTACGGGCAAGCAAGATAATATCTTGATCTCTATCTCGCAACGGCGGGATCATAATGGGAATTTCACCAACACGGTAATATAAATCTTCCCTAAAACGCTCTTCTGCCACCATGGTTTGCAAATCTCTGTGGGTCGCACAAATAACCCTAATATCCACAGGAATTTCGGCACGGCCCCCCACTCGCTCAATAACACGTTCTTGTAAAAAACGTAGCATTTTGGCTTGCAGTCCGATAGGCATATCGCCAATTTCATCTAGAAATAGCGTGCCACCTTGGGCGGTTTCAATTTTACCTAGGGTCGTTTTATTGGCGCCAGTAAATGCGCCTTTCTCGTAACCGAAAAGCTCACTTTCCAAAAGATTTTCAGGAATAGATGCACAGTTAATGGCAACAAACGGTTTATCTTTACGAGGGCTGTGTTCATGGATGCTGCGAGCAAACACCTCTTTACCCGTTCCACTTTCACCTAGCAGTAACGTACTCACATCGGTATTCGCTATTTTTTCAGCTTTACGCACTACCGTTTGAATAGACTCACTGTTACCAATGATACGGCTCATACCTGTGCGCACTTTGGATAAAATGCTGTTTTCTAACTCTAATTTCGCCAAATTAAGCGCGCGATACACGAGTAGCTTTATGGTGTCAGAATCTATGGGTTTTTGGTAAAAGTCGTAGGCACCGAAGTTGATAGCTTTAAGTGCATTCTCTTTTTCGTTGTTACCGGTGACAACAATGACCTTGGTTCTAGGCGCTAAGGAAATAATATCTTGTAGAATTCTCAAGCCTTCCGACGCATTTGCTGGGTCGGGTGGCAGCCCTAAATCTAGTGTCACGACTTTAGGTTCGTAACGGCGCAGTTGCGCAATTGCCGAGGTATGATCGTCAGCAAAAACAACGTCGTAGTCGGTTAAGCTCCACTTTAATTGTTTCTGAATACCTAAATCGTCATCTACCACTAAAACGGTATCTGTCATCAGTCTGTTCCTGTGTTACTTCGTCCATATCAACATAGGTTGGTTGTCATCGCTCACTTTGCTCAATTCAGCGTAAATGCTAGCGTAAAACAACTCCCTTTCCCTGGTTCACTTTGAACGCTTATTTTCCCACCAATAGATTCAATGTACGTTTTCGCATCGTACGCACCAATCCCCATTCCTGCGTTACCTTTCGTGGTATCGAAAGGTGTAAACAAGCGAGTATCGATGAAGTCTTGATCCATCCCGGTTCCTGTGTCCTCTATCATTACATATTGAACACGGTTTTGGATGTCATGCGTTAGTACAATATCTATTTCGCCGCTATCTTCGGTTGCTTGTTGCGCATTACTTATTAGGTGATAGAAAACATTGGCGACTTTTTCTTTATCAATTAATACCGGCTCTTCGCTGCTGCAGTGCACTTTAGGGGCGGGAAGAAGCCCCATGCATCGGTTTGCCACTACATCATTAATAATATGCGATAACGAGCACGAAGTGTGAGCCCCATCATCATTAATCTTTTTATCCGTTAATTGCTTTAACATTTTATCCATACGCGCTTTGGTATGTTCCAATGTTTCAAATGTGTCTTCAATAAACTCGGGGTTGTGTTTATGCTGCTGCGCGTTGGCCAAGATCAAATCGACTTGTGCCATCACATTCTTCAAATCATGCACAACAAACGCTGACATTCTATTAAACGCAGCAAACTGGGCATTTTCCGCTACCAGCTTTGAAGCTTCATGATGGAACACAAACATACTTACCTGCTCGGTGATAGCATTGAGATAATCTCTCACTTCCCAATTTAAGCTCAGTCGTTCTTTATCACCAGCCGCAAGGATGGCGAAGCCCCAAATTTCATCATTTTTGTAAAATGGAAGATAAAGCTGATAGCCCCATTCTTTCAAAATAGCTCTGTCGATTTGTAGCCCTTTATAATGAAATGGCTTTGCCTGGTATTCGTGTACATCAATTAACCAGGTATTAGACGCACAATACTCTGTTAGCGCACTAATAATGGTTAAGTCATCACGGGTGTCTGGTAATGGGTTAACTTGTGCCAACTGCTCGAAGTCGTTATTTACCCGTTTAAACAATTTGCCAGAGTCATATTCGATTGCTTCAAGTATGCCGCGAAGTGCACTTTCGTGAACGGTATTAGGGGCGTCCATTGAGCTAGACAGTGTTTTGGTTAGCTTTATCCACTCTACGCGGTAGTCAAACTGATTAGCAAAAAAGTGCTTGGTAATAAAGACCTTACACTTGGTTCTAAAAGAGTTAGACAAAAATACGGTAACCAGCAGGGCAAGCGACAGTACTACCAAGATAGTTTGCACCATGGCGCCCCAGTTTCCACCTACGTAGCTGATGGCGTAGCCAATAATGGCCATAATGAAAAGGTAAGCGCCTGCAACCAATAATAAAGAGCTGTGTAGTACTACATCCCTAGAAATGAATATATCAACGCCCCAGTGCTTTATACGTCGAATGGCAATAACTAAAAATGGAATAAGCAGGAAATAGATATAGCCACGAGCCGCAATATAATTAACCTCAACCTGATTCACCATGGTGGCATTGGCGTAAGTAACGAAATCAAAAAGGTGGGTAGCGCCAAGATATAAAATTAAAGGCTTATATGCCCATTGATCGGCATCCGCTTGACGGTAAATAACTTCCAATAAGATAAGCACTTCAAGGGCCAGAATAATCAGCATCAGATAACGCCACGAGGCGTCAATCCACAAGACGTGGGGCAGCACCAAGGCTATGCAGCCGGGAAGTAGTATAAAAAGCGTTGTTGGGCGGCGCAGAACATCGAACAGGTTGGTGAAATTATTTTTCAGGCACCCAGCTAAAAAGAGCAACCATGCCACTTGCCTGAGCGCATCAATAGTGAGCAACCAGGAAAGGCTGATGGGACCAAACAGTGCCGTTATCATGCTAGTAGACCAGAACAGCGTAGTGGCTGTTGCCAAAATCAACAAGTGATTAGCTAACCCAGGCTTTCGTACTGCGAAAAGTAATAGCATTAACAGTAAGTAAGCCAGACTGTTAAGGGCATAGCCTATATCTGAAATCATCCCTATTTATTCTCACCCGGTTTTTATTGTTTTTTGAGGTTCTGTTTTTAAAGTTCTGGTGTTAGCAGGTGGTGCTGACAGCAAACTAGGTTACTGCCAGCTTAGGCTAATCGCCTACCGTTTTTTAAGTAACAATGACCCAATTGAATAACCGGCTCCAAAAGAGCACAACACACCAATATCACCGGCGACTAAATCTTCATGGTTCAGTCCAAAAGCAATCACAGATCCTGCTGATGCCGTATTAGCATATTCATCTAGAACAATAGGTGCTTCATCAGCATTAGCATCGCGCCCCAATAAACGCTTTATGATCAGCGTATTCATGTTGATATTCGCTTGATGCAACCACCAACGTCTTACGTCTGTCGCCGTTAACTGATGTCTGTCTAAGTGGCTTTCTATGTGATTTGCTGCCATTGGACACACTTCTTTAAATACCTTACGCCCTGCTTGATGAAAGAGCTTATCTGCGCCATAAGGGTCGACATCTTCTGTACGCGTAATGTAACCGAAGTTTGAGCGAATGTTATTTGAAAACTTAGTTACCGCGTTTGTACTCATAACATCGTAACTGTGTTTGCTATTCACAGTTTCAGCTGTTTCTAATACCGTCGCTGTCGCTACGTCACCAAAAATAAAGTGGCTGTCTCTGTCGGTATAATTAATTTGCGGTGACACTAATTCAGGGTTTATTACCAATACACACTTAGCATTACCGGCACTTAGCATTTCGTACGCGCGGTGCATACCAAAAGTGGCGGCAGAGCACGCCACTAGCATATCGAAACCAAAGCCTTCAATGCCTAGCGCTTCTTGCACTTCAATCGCAATAGCTGGATAAGCACGTTGTGTATAGGCGCAAGATACAATAACGGCATCAACGTCTTGGGCGGTTTTATTTGCAGAAGCCAACGCCAATTTGGCTGCTTCTACTGCTATTTCCGCTTGGTGAGATAGCGCTTCATCTTCACGAGCCTCAATTTTGGGCTTCATGCGCGAAATATCAAGCGCACCTTCTTTTTGGTAAATATATCGGCTTTTAATACCTGACGCTTTTTCAATGAACTCGGCACTAGAATAAGGTTTTGCAGTAACCTGCTGTGCTTCTATTTCCGCTTTATGCTCTTCGTTATACGAATCAACATACGCATTATAACTATCTACCAGTTCCTGATTTGTAATACTGCTTTCAGGGTGCCAAACACCCACACCGCTAACAACGATCTGTTGAGACATCTGCATTCTCTTTTTCTATTATTTCTGTTTAAGCCATACGGCCATGACATAACGGAGAAATAGGATAAGTGAAATCCGACAGACTGTTAGCAGGCAACCACAATCTGTGCTCAGACAATTTGAGCGCTACTACGCTGCACTTATCGTTTCAATGTTAATACGTATAGTTATAGCTTAACTCAAACCATCCCTTATGTAATCACCGCTCAACGATTTACCCTAGGCATAAAATGTACACGTTTTTTTGTTTACATAAAAAAACGGCGCCAAGGGCGCCGTTTCATCACAGGTTTCTAACCAGTGTTTTTGCTCACTATTTTCTACTTATTACCGCGTTTCACTTAGTTTTGCGTGATTTGCCACACCGTAACAGTGCCGCTGACTTCGTTACCTACAAGTAACAATGGAACGCCGCTTGCGCTGTTTTCTGCGCTAACAAATACAAGGCTTTCAGGCGCCAAATCACCAATAACGTCAGACGCTGATAACCCTTCTGTTAAATCGCGATTGATAATGTAATCGGCAAACTGAACATCGTAAGGGTTGGTCACATCGTATACGAATATACCGCCCATCCGTTCCGTACCAACAAACGCATAAGTTCTATCACCTATAACACCTATGGTTAATGCTTCAGGCTCAGGTCCTTTATTTTCAGAACGAGAATCACCTTCGTTTTCATCATCACCATTATTGAATGACGCCCCATGCACTGATGCAGTAATTCGTTCAAAATCATCGCCTGAATCGTAAACCGCTAAACCGTTTTGATCCCAAATGGTAAATGAACGTGAACCATACGCATAAGCTGCATCATATTCACCGTTACCATCCGCATCGCCCATTGCATTAGTGACACGTAAATCATCTGCTTCGCCATTGGCTTGTAAGTCAGCAAGTTCAGAATTCGCTTCTGCCGTTAAGTCTTCAACTTTAACTTCGTCGATATAAGCTAAACAGCCATCGTCCTCATCAAACTCTAGTCCACCTTCACTTAGGCAGGTTGCTTCATCAGCAGAGTCAAAGAAATATTCACGCGCGTCACCTTCATTCGCTGTCACGATAAAAGTGGCATCTTTCCAAGAGTAATTGGCAATAGTATCGGGCTGATATACACCGTAAAGGCCATCATACTGACCAAAACTTACGCTGCCATCTTCTTGAATATCAATATTCAAGTCAGACCAACTTTTTACACCCAAGCCAACAATTTCTACGGTTAGTTCTTCAAGATCAAGAATGGCTAAACCGTTGTTTTCTTGCAGGCTGACGTACGCTACATCGTTAGTCGCCGTAATATATTCTGGTTCTAAATCTTGAGCCACAGTGGTAGCAATATCTACACCTTTAATCGTACGGCCACTTGGGTTAGGGAACATCATTCCCTGTGCAACCAAGTCGTCTTGACTGCCGTTAAAGCCCGTGAAGCTCACTGAGGTCGCTGTTTCTTCAGGCTCACCACTTGCTAGAATATTAATTACCGAGATAGAACCTTCTGGGTCAATCGTGTAATCATCTGAAGGCTCCCCTTCATTGGCTACTAATACTTTTCCGCCATCTGGCGTAAAAGTCACCATGTCAGGCAGGGCGCCAACAACGACTGAATCTAAAAATACTGGTGCAGAAGTGTCTAACCCATTATAGAAAAGTACGTAGCCGTTATCTGTTTTCACATCAGCAGGCACTGCAACAGCCATTAGGTCGCCACTAATAGCAATACTAGTGAGGCTTCCTAACGTTACGCCGTCAATATCAGCAGGTAGCGTAATATCACTCACTGTAAGGTTGGTCGTATTGATTGGGTCGCTCATAGCAGTAGTACTTACTGTATCAGCGGCAATAACTGCGATGGCATTGGTTTCACCGTTGGTGGCATAAATAGTTTGGGTGTCAGCATGATATTGCACGATTTCTGCCGACGTTAGGTTACCCAAAAAAGCGCGGGCAACAACGTCAAGAGAAACACCTAAAGATGCATCGCTACCGTCAACACCGTCGGCGCCATCTGACCCCGCTTCACCTTGCTCGCCCTGAGGGCCTTGAGCACCTGTTTCACCTTGTGCACCATCATCGCCATCTAGACCACAGCCGGTAAGAGCCGCTGAGATAAGAAGCGCTAAGACGCCGTATTTGAATTTTGACTGCGCAGACATTTAATTTCCTTTTTATCATGTTGTTACGCCAAACCTCAGCTTGCCAACTAGGCTGTTTAATTCTCGCTTTCAGTACGGGAACGAACCGATGGCATACAATGTAGATTTAGCTATTATTTTTAATTACATCTGTATATAAGCTAGAGCCAGTGTATGACACAAATATTAATTTGGCAAAAGGGTAAATTTACAAATGAATAACACCCCAATTTGTAGTATTAATAGAAGCTAATATTGGTCTGCTCTTACGCACTGTACGTAACAAACAATAAGAGTCGTAACTCACTAATATTTCTCTATTTCGCGACAACAAGGATTAAAATATGAAATTGAGGTTTACCGCATCAATCGCCGCAGTAGCCCTTGCAGTGACAGCGTGTGCTACATCGCCCACAGGTCGTAATCAGGTACTCTTATATTCTGAATCCCAACTGGAAGAAATGGGCGACCAAGCATTTAGCGGAATGAAAGAAGAACTTAAAATCTCAAACAAAGCTGTTCAAAATAGCTATGTTGAATGCGTCGCCAATGCGATCACCGCGAAGGTCCCTAATAGTGTGTTCGATGGTACATGGGAAGTTGTGGTATTTGACGATGAGCAGGTTAATGCCTTTGCTTTGCCTGGGGGGAAAATTGGTGTTTATACAGGGTTATTAAATGTAGCTGAAAACCAACACCAGCTTGCGGCAGTCATCGGCCATGAAGTGGGTCATGTAATTGCAGAACATGGTAATGAGCGTATGTCTCAATCAACGCTTATCAATATGGGCACCCAAGCAGCAGGTGCAGCTTTGGCGATGAACGAAGTTTCTCAAACGGCTCCTATCATGGCAGCCATTGGTTTAGGGTTACAAGTTGGGGTTCAACTACCGTTTAGCCGTACCCATGAGTCTGAAGCCGATGTTATTGGCCTTCAATTAATGGCTATGTCAGGCTTTGACCCTCGCCAATCCGTAAACTTATGGCAGAACATGGATGCGGCAAGTAATGGCGAACGCCCCTTAGAGTTACTTTCTACTCACCCTGCCCCGCAAACACGGATTAGCAACTTGCAAGCAAACATGAACGCTGCGTACACTGATTACCAGGCATCGGCGTATAGACCTAACTGTGGCTAGTTATTCAACGTCGCTAACGTAAAATAGAGCAAAAAAAACGCCACATTAATGTGGCGTTTTTGTATCAGGGAATAAAATCTTATTCGCTGTCGTTTTTGTGAAGGTGTACATCCATTTGTGGGAACGGAATTGAAATACCTTCTTGGTCGAAGCGAAGTTTAACTTGCTCAGTGAAGTCAAACTTAACGCCCCAGAAGTCAGACGCTTTACACCATGGACGAACCACGAAGTTAACGCTGCTATCAGCCAATTCAGAAACGGCAACAGTAGGTGCTGGCTCGCTGAGGATACGCTCATCGGCACGAACCATTTCATTAAGGATTTCTTTCGCTTTGCGCAAGTCTGCGTCATAACCAATACCAACAACCATATCAACACGACGTGTTTCTTTCGCTGAATAGTTAGTAATGTTATTGCTGTAAATGCCACCATTAGGAACAATAATTTCTTTGTTATCTGGTGTAGCCATTGTAGTAGTGAAAATGCCAATCTTATTGATTGTACCCGCAGTTCCAGCAGCTTCAACGAAATCGCCTGATTTGAAAGGCTTAAATACAAGAAGCATTACGCCAGCAGCAAAGTTTTTCAGTGAGTCTTGCAGTGACAAACCAATAGCTAAACCGGCAGCACCTAATATTGCAACAAGCGAGGTGGTATCGACACCAAGTTGGTTTAGCGACGCCACAATAACGAACAACATCAAAATAGCGCTAATAATGGCTTCTAAGAAGTCCACCAACATTGCATCGTACTTTGATTTTGCCATTAAACGGCGGAATAAAGATAGGATGAACCCTACAACGATTCGACCAATAACGTAGATAACAATCGCCATGGCAATATTAATGCCCCATGGGATTGCATAATCGTTAATGTAGCGTTCAACATCACTCGATGAGAATAATGATAAATTTTCTTCCATAATTTTGTCCTTGTTTTATCAATCGTAGTGTAAGCCGATTCAAAGTAGCAGGCTTTTAGAACTACGCCAACGACTTTGATGCACAAATAGCCATTTTTGGCCCAAAGTCTAATATTCACGTGGCCTACAGGCAATAAATATTATCCTAAAGTCGACTTTTTTCCTGCTAATTATTTCTTCAGAATTGTTTTCGAGCTGTTTAAACTTATTGTCGTAAATTCGTCATTAGGGTGTCATTTAAGCAATCTAATCTCAATGGCTCGTCAAGTTAGTTAGTAGCACCGAATAGCGAATCAGCCATAACGGACTATCGAAAACTTTACGAGAATTGATGATTTTTCCATCTAATTGGTGTAGAGTTTTTAGTCAAAATAAGCAGGATGCTTTAAAAAGTCTGCAAAGCGCTGAAAAACATTTAAAAAGAATGTGAACCGGACATGACGTTAGCAGGTATTGCTATTGTCAATTTTGTACAGCTTAGCAAATAGAATAAAAGGAATAATCTATGTTTTACTTTATATTACTGGCAATTATCGTAGCAGCATTGTTCTTGTATTCTTTGAGAACAGATAAAGGCGAACATACCAAGTACGCACGAAAGGACGGGCAAGCAGTACCTCCTCATCAAAACGAAACGCAAAACACCACTTCAACACCTTCGGCAGCTTAATTAACCCTAGTGCTATCAAAGCTATCGTAAATCTCAAAAAAATAGCTTTTTACAACGCATTGTAGCGATTTTCAGCTACGATGCGTTGCATCCACTTGCTCTAGACAAGTATCATATCTACATTATCCGCCATTTTTAGTTTCCCAATGCGCATACCGAGAATTTATTACCCCAACCCAATTCCTCTTGAAGAAGAATTTCAGTTAACTGAAGAAGCTGGGCATCACATTGCCAGTGTGCTTCGTTTGAAAGCGAATCATCCTATCGTATTATTTAACGGTGACGGCAACGAGTACAGCGCACAGATAATTAATGCTCAAAGAAAAAAGGTTTTTGTAGAGGCCGATGCGTGTTTAACGCTGTCAAAAGAATCATCGCTAAATATACATTTAGGCCAAGGTGTATCTAAAGGTGACCGAATGGATACGGTGCTGCAAAAAAGTGTAGAGCTTGGTGTTACCGAAATTACGCCTATTTTGTCCGAACGATGTACAGTTAAATTAGATGAAGCCAGGTGGGAAAAAAAGCTGCTGCAATGGCAAAAGATCATCATCGGTGCATGTGAGCAAAGTGGCAGAAATACACTGCCCTCGCTTAACCCGCCAATTGCCCTTAACAAATGGTTATCTGAATCAACCTCGAGTTCGCGGTTAGTATTGGCGCCGGGTGCAGAGAAGCCATTGGCCCGTCAACCATATAACTCTCAAGGCTTTCGTTTATTGATAGGTCCAGAGGGCGGACTTTCTGAAGGCGAAATTCACCAAGCTAATGAAAGCGGATTTACATCGTGCAGTTTAGGGCCTCGAATACTGCGTACTGAAACTGCCGCCATTAGCAGTATTAGCATTCTGCAAGCCCAGCATGGCGATTTTTAGGCGGGCAGTTTACGCAAGCTTTACAGGTTAATGATTAGAAAGTTTGGTTTTTTCGATACTTGATCTAAATGCTGAATGCCCCCACTTAAGTTTTAGTGGTATTCATACCTAAACCAACTTCGACAAATAAAATGCACCAACAGCCAACTATCACAATCAGTGCGTAATGCTGTTGGCAATTTATCTACCTTTATCAAAGAGTGAGAACATACATGCACTACACCCTTGGCGTGATTATGGATCCTATCGCGGTGATTAAGCCGCATAAAGACACCAGCTTAGCAATGATGCTTGAAGCCCAGCGCCGTGGCGCAACCGTACTGTACTTCGAACTTAAAGATATCTTTATAAACAACGGTAAGCCAATGGGGCTGGCTAGAACCATTACCGTGCGTGATCAAGTAACTGACTTTTACACCCTAGGTGAAGAACATACTGTTTCACTAGGCGACATTGATGTGTTGCTAATGCGCAAGGATCCGCCCTTCGACAGCGAGTTTTTGTATGCTACCCATATATTATCGCTTGCCCAGGACGAAGGCGCGCTGGTTGTAAATAATCCGCAAGCGCTTCGAGACTACAACGAAAAATTATTTACCTCTTTGTTTCCTGAGCACATTCCTAACACATTGGTAACCAATAATCAGAAGCTTATTCGTGATTTTCATGCAAAGCATCAAGATATTATTTGTAAGCCTTTGGATGGAATGGGCGGTGCTTCAATTTTCAGAGTGAAGCCAGATGGAAATAACTTAGGCGTGATCATTGAAACGCTAACCAATTTAGGCAAACGTTACATGATGGTTCAAGAATACTTGCCACAAATTAAGGATGGCGATAAACGTATTCTTATTGTGGACGGTGAAGTGATTCCTTATTGCTTGGCGCGCTTACCCACCAAGGGGGAGACTCGTGGCAATCTGGCAGCAGGCGGAACAGGCAGACCCCAAGAAATTTCAGAAACTGATCGTGCGTTAGCTGAAGCTGTTGCTCCCACATTACGAGAGAATAATATTTTATTTGTTGGGCTCGACGTGATTGGCGAAAAAATCACAGAAATAAACATTACTAGCCCAACATGCGTAAGAGAGATAGAGGGTCATTATAATATTAATATTATGGCCTCGTTATTCGACGCAATTGAAAAGCGCCTTACAACTAAGTAGCGTTTTGCACTAACTGTAAGTAAGTGAGAAGTAGAGGAAACAATGACAGAACTGAAAAGTTTACAAAACCACTTTCTAGTAGCGATGCCTTCGCTAGATGACCCGTATTTTTCTCGCTCTCTCACTTATATTTGCGAACACAACAAAGACGGTGCCATGGGGCTGGTAATCAATCAGCCTTCAACTATGAACTTAAAAGAACTGCTCGAGCAAACCGACAAAGACTTAACCGTGGCGGAAGACAAAGCCGAGCAAATTATTCTTGCCGGCGGGCCGGTAAGCCAAGAACGAGGGTTCGTTCTGCATTCCAGTCAAAGTGGCTGGGACTCAAGCTTAGCCTTATCGCCTGACGTTATGATCACCACTTCAAAAGATATTTTATCAGCAATAGGCACTAACACTGGGCCAGATTCATCGATTATCGCGTTAGGTTATGCGGGCTGGACTGCTGGGCAACTTGAACAGGAAATGCAAGATAACTCGTGGCTAACCATAGAGGCCGATGACGACATTTTGTTTAACACGCCTATTCATAAAAAATGGCAAGCAGCGGTAAATAAACTTGGTGTAGATGTGTGGCAACTCGCACCAGGAGCCGGACATGCCTGATATTGGCAGTAGAACAGTATTAGCCTTCGACTTCGGTACAAAAAGTATTGGAGTTGCAGTAGGACAAGAAATTACCGGTACGGCGTCACCGCTAGCCGCACTGAAAGCCCGCGATGGTATTCCAGATTGGAATGTTATTGAAAAGCTTTATGAAGAGTGGCAACCGCAGCTTGTGGTGGTGGGTTTACCGCTGAATATGGATGGCACCGAGCAAGAAGTTACACAGCGCGCCAAAAAATTCGCCAATCGCTTACATGGTAGATTCAAAGTAGCAGTAGATTTATGCGATGAAAGGCTTACCACAACGGATGCAAAATCTATGTTGTTCGAACTTGGCGGCTATAAAAAGCTAACCAAAGAAAAAATAGACAGCGTATCGGCCTGCGTGATTTTTACCAGCTGGGTTGAAAACCAATACGGCGACTAGTTTCTCGCCGTTATTTGGACACCCACCTTTTCCGTTAGTTGGACACCCATTTATTTAGGCTGTGATCACCTTTTCCGTTAGCTGGACACCCACCTTTTTATGTAACTGCGCCGTTATTTGCGTTAGCTGGACACCCACCTTTTTATGTAACTGCGCGGTTATTTGGACACCCACCTTTTAAAAGATTTGGAGTTCCTTTTTATCATCACTTCTTTTAAGACAGCCACAATTTCAATCATTACCTCTTGGACACCCACAGTTTCAATCACGAATTAATGAATAAGAAAATCAGAAACCCGTAATGCTAAAATCATTACCTCTCGGACACCCACAATTTCAATCACGAATTAATGAATAAGAAAACCAGAAACCCGCAATGCTAAGGTCTACTTTCTCCGCACTTCCAGCAGGTATCAAAAGCTTCGCCGTTTGGTTCATTACAATGTCCGCACACCCATGGAAATTTCTCAGCTGGTTCGTGGCTGTCCATGAGAGAATTCACAACTTTATTGGCTCTGGTAGACCAAGATTCATCTATTAACCAAAGTTCGGGTTGTGACTCTTGCCATGGCAGTTCACCCATCGCCCCACCTGCAAATTCGTTTTTCACTAGGTAAGGTATAGAAAGCGCATCGAGTTCACTCTTTACCGACTGAAGTAAGAAAGGGTCTGAAGACGTAAAAAGCTTAATCAAGAGTTTTAGTCATCCATATCGATTGAGACATTCGATAATGTGCCCAAGCTCGATCCATCGTTAGAATCTAGCTTAATCATTAGGCGCAAATCATTGGGAGAATCAGCATGGTGTAAGGCTTGGTCTAAATCAATACTACCCTCGCGATATAAATCGTACAACGCCATATCGAAACTTTGCATGCCTAACTCTTTGCCCTTTTTCATGGCTTCTTTCAAGCTACCTATTTCATTGCGTTGAATAAGGTCGCTCACTAGAGGAGAGTTTAATAGTATTTCAATTGCCGCTACCCTTCCCTCGCCGTCTTTGGTTGGAAGAAGTTGTTGTGCCACTATAGCTTTTATATTTTGGCTTAAGTCAAAACGTAACTTGTCATGTTGGTCTTTTGGCGCTAAATGCATAATGCGCTCAATTGCTTGGTTAGCGTTGTTGGCATGGAGTGTTGCCACACATAAATGCCCCGTATCAGCGAACGACATGGCGTATTCCATTGTCTCCATTGAACGAATTTCACCAATAAGAATGACATCAGGCGCTTGCCGCAAGGAGCTTTTCAATGCATCGTCGAATGAGTGGGTGTCTATACCCACTTCACGCTGAGTTATCACGCAAGATTTATGCTCATGCACAAATTCAATAGGATCTTCAATAGTTAAAATATGCCCATAAGAATTACTATTTCGATGGCCGATAAGTGCGGCAAGCGAGGTCGATTTCCCCGTGCCTGTACCACCTACAAAAAGTACCAAGCCGCGCTTTGACATAATGATATCTTTTAACACCGAAGGTAAACCCAGGTCATCAACCTTAGGAATTTCGGTCACAATACGACGTACCACCATCCCGGCTTGATCTCGTTGCCAGAAGGCCGAACAACGAAAACGCCCTAGGCCTTCTCGTACAATGGCAAAATTACATTCCTTGGTAGTATGAAAAGCCTCTTTTTGCTTTTCATTCATAGCCTCATGAACAAGTGCTAATGCATCTTCATCATTAAATGAATTTTCCGAAATGGGAGTAAGCTTACCGTGCACTTTGGCGCTAACGGGAAAGCCCGCGGTAACGAATAAGTCAGAAGCAGATTTCTCTACCATTTTTTCTAAAAAGTTATCTAACATTACCCGTCCTTAAAAATTACTCATCGATTGCTTGTCTTTCGATTTAGCAGCGGCGTCTTCTTTAGAAATGGCACCTAATGCCAACAAGCGTTGTAAACACTGATCCATAGTTTGCATACCCGTAGCTTGCCCCGTTTGAATAACCGAATACATTTGAGGCACTTTATCTTCACGAATAAGATTTCGTATTGCAGGGATACCTACCATGATTTCATGCGCTGCGATTCGCCCTCCCCCTACTTTCTTCAACAGGGTTTGAGAAATTACAGCTCTTAGCGATTCAGACAACATAGAGCGCACCATCGCTTTTTCTTCGGCAGGAAACACATCAATAATACGGTCTATTGTTTTAGGTGCTGAGTTAGTATGTAGGGTGCCAAATACTAAATGCCCTGTTTCCGCGGCTGAAATAGCCAAGCGAATTGTTTCTAAATCACGTAACTCACCAACTAAAATAACATCTGGATCTTCACGTAATGCAGAGCGAAGTGCGTTACTGAAAGAGTGGGTGTCTCGATGGACTTCCCGTTGGTTTACAAGACTTAATTTATTTTCGTGCACAAACTCGATAGGATCTTCGATAGTAAGAATGTGCTCGCGCTTATGTGAATTGATATGGTCAACCATAGCAGCTAGGGTTGTACTCTTACCCGACCCTGTGGCGCCAGTGACTAGAACAATGCCGGTAGGTTGGTTGATTATTTCTTTGAATATTTCAGGCGCACCTAAATCATCAAGGGTAAGAACCGTGTTGGGGATAGTACGAAGCACAGCTGCTGCACCGCGATTTTGCACAAAAGCATTTACACGAAACCGCGACAAGCCACTAATTTCGAATGAGAAATCGGTTTCCAAGTTCTCTTCGTATTCTTTACGTTGCATGTCATTCATTATTTCATAAATAAGTGCATGGACTTGTTTATGATCTAATGCGGGTACATTAAGCTTACGCATTTCTCCGTCTACGCGGATAAGAGGTGGCAGACCTGCTGATAAGTGCAAATCTGACGCTTTATTTTTAACGCTGAAAGCCAAAAGTTCGGTAATATCCACAACAACTCCTCAAAAAGGTGAATAATGCAAACAATAGCAGAAAGACTCAATAGTGCACGACAGGATGTGAGCCTAGCTACTGCCAACGCTAATCGTCCACCAAATTCAGTTAAATTGCTAGCCGTGAGTAAAACTAAACCGGTATCGGATATTATGGCAGCGTATGAAGAGGGACAACGTACATTCGGCGAAAACTATATACAAGAAGGTGTAGATAAAATACAGCAGCTGTCTGCACTTAGTGATATTGAATGGCATATGATAGGCCCCATTCAATCAAATAAGACAAAAATAGTAGCCGAGCATTTTGATTGGGTACAATCCGTTGATAGGGAAAAAATAGCGCGTCGTTTGAATGACCAACGTCCGGCGGAGATGGCCCCCTTAAATGTATGTATTCAAGTGAATATAGATGATGAAGCAAGTAAGTCAGGTGTAAAACCTGAAGACGTAGATGAACTGGTGCGCTTTATTACCAAGCAGGACAAACTTTGCTTACGCGGGCTAATGGCAATTCCAAAAGCAAACCCAGACAGCCATGAACAAGCGCAAAGCTTAAGTGCTTTAAAGGAATTGTTCGACCGATACCATACAAACTTGACCAATTTTGATACCCTGTCCGTAGGAATGAGTAGTGATATGCAAAGCGCCATCGCTCATGGGTCTACCATGGTAAGAATTGGCACCGCAATCTTCGGCGCACGAAATTAGTTCCTACTATTTTTAACTGAACGCTGTTAGTTTTTTCAACTTACAATAGGATTCATATGCAACAAAAGAAATTGGCATTCATTGGCGCGGGCAACATGAGCCGCAGCATCATTAGTGGTTTAATTCAGTCTGGCTACGATAAGACACGCATTTTAGCGAGCAACCCGTCTACTCCGAAACTCGATAAGTTAAAAGAGGAATTCGGTATTCAAATTACCCAGTCTAATGATGAAGCCTGCCAATTTGCAGATGCTATTGTGTTAGCCGTGAAACCCCAGATGATGGGTGACATGTGCGCAGACCTTAAGCAGAACAATGACTTAACTGGCAAGCTATTCCTTAGTATCGCAGCCGGGTTACCCGTATCTCGATTACAAGAAATGCTAGGCGGTGAATATCCCGTTGTTCGTATTATGCCAAACACACCAAGCCTACTTGGTAAGGGTATGTCGGGCATGTATGCAGATAATACCGTGTCAGAAGATGACAGAACTTACGTTGATGATGTGATGAATAGCGTAGGTGAGACAGTATGGGTTGAAGAGGAAGACGGTATCAATGGCGTTATCGCTGCAGCTGGCAGTAGCCCTGCGTATTTCTTCTTGTTTTTACAAGCTATGCAAGAGGAAGCTATAAACATGGGCTTCGATAAAGCACAGTCACGTTTGATGGTACAACAAGCCATGTTAGGGGCCGCTGAAATGGTTTGTCACAATCCTGACCTTGAATTAAGTGAGCTTCGTGCCCAAGTTACTTCTAAAGGCGGCACTACAGCTGCGGCAGTCAATACCTTAATTGATCAAGGCTTGAGTGATATCGTAAGTAAAGCGATGCGCGCTGCGGTAGCTCGTGCTGAAGAAATGGCAAAACAGCTTTAACGTTTTTAGGAACATCAAAACATGAATGCAACGGTTTTTCTGGTAGATACACTATTTGGTTTGTATTTAATGGTGGTTATCTTACGCCTATGGTTGCAACTGGTTAGGGCTGATTTTTATAACCCTATGAGCCAGTTTATTGTAAAGGCCACTCACCCTATCGTGGGGCCGTTGCGCAGAATAATCCCTTCAATTGGTCGCTTCGACACTGCTACCTTTGTGCTGGCGCTTGTTGTTGCCGCGTTAAAAATAATCACGCTTTCGCTGATGGTCGGTGGCAGTTTGAATCCAGTAGGCATCGTAATAGTTGCGCTGATTGAAGTGGTAAAAGAAACGCTTTCTATCATGTTCTGGGTGTTGATTTTACGCGCCATTTTAAGTTGGGTATCACAGGGTCAAACGCCTATCGACTACCTTCTTTATCAACTAACTGAGCCTTTCTTAGCACCCATCAGAAAAGTTATACCGCCTTTAGGTGGTTTAGACTTATCTGTGCTGATTGCCATTATCGGACTACAGTTTTTACAATTGCTACTTCAAGACACATTCAGGTTCTTTTAAGCTGAACGTGCGGAGTGATAACATGAAAAAAATCAGTACATTACTTTTTGGTTTACTGGGTAGTTTGTTACTTATTACAAGTAGCGCAGCGTACGCTGAGCAAAAGCAACAATTAGGCGAGTGGGATGTACATTACATGGTAGTGAGTACTCCTTTTCTTACCCCTGAGGTCGCGGCCTCTTACGGCATAGTTCGTAGTAAGTTTAACGCCTTGGTCAATATTTCAGTACTAGACGCCGTAACAGGAACTGCTCAACGGGTATCGGTTTCTGGTACTGCTAAGAACTTGATAGGCACCACTAAGACACTCACCTTTAAAAAGGTAGAAGAAGGTGATGCTATTTACTACCTAGCAGTGCTGCCTTTTAGAGATAGAGAAAACTACCGGTTTAGTATTGATGTTCAGCGTGGGAATACCATGCAGACCTTGAATTTTAAACAAGAAATGTTTGTTGATGGCTAAGGTTTAAAGTAAGCCGAAAGCGCGAAACACGTAATATAATTTTGTAAAAATACTAATTGGCGAGTGAAAACTCGCCTTTTTTATGCGCGCTAAAAGGTTAGACACCCACCCAAACCATCCTCTTGTTCAGTATATTCAACAAGAGAAATACCTCAGTATCTTAATCACTATTTTGAGATTGAGCTCCCTTATGCCAAGCCCTAGAAAGTCATTAATCTGTTTACAGAACACGCCCTACTATCACTGCGTATCTCGGTGTGTAAGACGAGCATTTTTGTGTGGAGATGACCATTACACTGGGAAAAGTTACGAGCATCGACGTCAATGGGTTGAAGACCGGCTCATAGCATTAACGAACGTATTTTCAATTGATGTATGTGCCTATGCGGTAATGAGTAACCATACCCACTTGGTATTACATGTAGATAGAAACGAAGCCTTGTCGTGGACCACCGAGGAAGTATTAAGGCGTTGGCATTCTCTGCATAAGGGCACTGTGTTAACCCAGCAATATATGCAGCCTACACAGCGGGCATCACTTACAGAAGCTCAGATAACCACTATCATATCGACAGCAAATGTTTATAGACAACGGTTGTACGATATCAGTTGGTTTATGAGGTTGCTTAATGAGTTTATTGCTCGTGAAGCTAACAAGGAGGATGAGTGCACGGGGCGTTTTTGGGAAGGAAGGTTTAAATCTCAGGCTCTACTTGATGAAGCCGCATTGGCAGCGTGCATGGCTTATGTAGATTTAAATCCGCTACGTGCGGGTATCTCAAAGGCGCCAGAAAAATCTGAATTCACAAGCATTAAACATCGAATAGAGGCAGCACAATTTGGCCTCCAACCAGCGTTCCTTAAGCCTCTGGTGGGAAGTTCGTCACACGGCTTGAAAGGGTTGCCGTTTAATTTAGCTGATTATTTAACTTTGGTCGATGAAACTGCCAGGCAAATTAGTGCAGGTAAATCAGGCTACGTACTCCACAATGTCTCCCCAATTTTACAGCGTACCGGCTTGTCGCAAACAAATTGGAATAGTATGGTCGTTGGGATTGAAGCTATCTTTTCAAACTCTATTGGCCTATCGATTGCCCAACGTAAGCTAGCTCTTTCTAAAACTGGGTGATATCACACAGTTAAATCAAATTCGATAAAATAATGCGCGGCTAGGTGCACCCAAACCATATTTACCATCAGTTTTCTCTTGGTGCATGCCACACCTAGAACCTTTAGTGCTAGGTGAATATTCGCGACACCATTTTGTCTCACTAATGTTTGTTATCCGTCCTGGAAATCATAGTTCATCTGTCTCATAGCTCTAAAACTATGTTTGAAACTGTGGGTGTCTTAACATTATCTTCGATTTTTTATACCTCAATCCTTTACCCCCAAAGCATACTGGTAAATAATCTTAAGATACTGGTCGGGCTAGTTTATGGCTGTCCGAATAAAAATTATAACGAGAATAACCATGACCAACGCATACCCTCACTTACTTGAGCCCCTAGATCTCGGCTTCACCACGTTAAAAAACCGTACTTTAATGGGCTCTATGCACTTAGGCCTTGAAGAAGAAAAAGGCGGATTCGATAAGCTTGCAGCCTTTTACGCAGAACGAGCAAAAGGGGGTGTGGCACTTATCGTAACAGGGGGAATTAGCCCCAACATTTCTGGCTGGGTTGCCCCTTTCGCTGGCAGAATGACAGCCAAACGTCACGCAAAAAAGCACAGAGTAATTACTGAAGCCGTGCATGCTGAAGGCGGTAAAATTTGTATGCAAATTTTGCACTCTGGTCGTTACGGCTATCACCCTCTTGCCGTATCGGCTTCCCCTGTTAAGTCTCCAATTACGCCGTTTAAACCTCGCGCCTTATCTTCAAAAGCTGTGACATCCACAATTAAAGACTACGTTAGTTGTGCCGCTCTTGCGAAAGAAGCTGGTTACGATGGCGTAGAGGTGATGGGATCTGAAGGTTATTTAATTAACCAGTTCTTGGTAAAGCGTACTAATCATCGTGATGACGAATGGGGTGGGTGTCTAGAAAACAGGGTAAAAATAGCGGTCGATATCGTAAAAGGTATTCGTGAAAAGGTGGGCACTGACTTCATCATTATTTACCGCCTGTCGATGCTCGATTTGGTTGAAGGTGGCGCTAAATGGGATGAAGTTGTCTATCTTGCCAAAGCGATTGAAAAAGCTGGTGCTACACTTATTAATACCGGCATCGGTTGGCATGAAGCACGTGTTCCAACTATTTCGACTTCGGTGCCGCGCGCAGCCTTCACGTGGATAACACAGCGGATGAAAAAGGAAGTATCACTGCCGCTTGTTACAACAAACAGAATTAATACGCCTGAAGTGGCCGAAGGCGTTTTAGCCGATGGCCATGCAGACATGGTATCAATGGCAAGACCATTTTTAGCCGATTCACAGTTTGTAGCCAAAGCGATGCGCAATGAATCTCAACTAATTAACACCTGTATTGCGTGTAATCAAGCGTGCTTAGACCATGCATTTGAACAAAAACGTGCTAGCTGTTTAGTTAATCCGCAAGCCTGCTACGAAACAGAACTGACCTTTACTCCAGTAACACATAGTAAACGTATTGCAGTGGTTGGAGCTGGCCCTGCTGGGCTTGCATTTGCTATGTATGCTGCAGATAGAGGCCATCAAGTCATCTTGTTCGACAAAGCAAGTGAGCTTGGTGGGCAGTTCAACTACGCAAAACAAGTACCAGGCAAAGAAGAGTTTTATGAAACTATTCGCTACTTCAGCAATCAACTTGAACGGACTGGGGTTACCGTAACCCTTAATACCGATGTTACCTGTGAATTTCTTACTGAAAGCGGTTTTGATGAGGTGGTATTGGCTACTGGTATCAACCCTAGAAGCCTAACTATCGAAGGTGCTGACCATTCTAAAGTCATGAGTTATATAGATGTGCTACGCGACCACAAGGCTGTGGGGCAAAAAGTCGCTATTATTGGAGCGGGCGGCATCGGTTTCGATGTGGCCGAGTATTTAGTTGAAGACGAAGACCTATCGCTCAATACTGATAAGTGGCTGTCTCATTGGGGGATTGATAAAAACTATACCAATGAAGGCGCGCTCACCGAGAAATCTTATACTCCTTCAAGCCGAGAAGTATTCTTACTTCAACGTAAGACATCCAAAGTTGGCAAGGGCTTGGGTAAAACAACAGGTTGGATCCACCGACAATCCTTGAAGCTGCATAATGTGCAAATGGTGAATGGTGTAAGTTACGAGAAGGTTGATGATGAAGGTTTACATGTTCTAATAAATGATAAACCGAAATGCTTAGCCGTAGACAACGTTATCGTGTGTGCAGGACAAGAACCGTTTAAGCCTTTGCAAGCACCGCTGGAGGCTGCCGGTGTGAGTGTCCACATTATTGGTGGTGCAGATGTAGCCGCTGAACTTGATGCGAAGCGTGCTATTCGCCAAGGTGCAGAGTTAGCCGCTAAAATTTAAAGTTGATTGCACTTAAAGGTGGGTGTCTCAGTTTAGTTTTATAAAAAGATGGGAAGCTAATTAGCTTCCCTTCCTTATATTTCTTATATATCTACTAGAACTGATCGAACATAATCGTATTACCGTCTGGATCTTTTACTACGCAATGCCCTGGCCCTTCATCGCCTTTGACTGGCACATCTATTTCAATGCCTTTATCCTTCAAGCGCTGCTCAAGTTCACGCACATCAGTGGGATTGAAGGTTAAAATATTGCCCTCAAACATACCCTCGAACAAACCAATCATGGTTTGCCCACTTTTCATGATAACCCATTTCTCTTCTACCGAACCGCACGACGGCATGGCCTCAAAGCCAAGCGTTTCATAAAACGCTTTCGAGATGGCAATATCACTGACCGCTAAACTTAACGAAAAAAGCCCAGGTTGCACTGTGTTCTCCTAAGAATCTAACAGAATGAATTACATACTGTAGATAAGTGCACAAGCAAGATCACTGTATTTGGTCGCAAAACGTTCAATTATTCCGCTAAGTTAGTGTTGCCACTCTTTTGCTAGCACAACCGCTTCGCCGCCTTCTACTTTCACTTCTTTACGCGACTCTTTGCCTTGACTGTCCACCGCATAAAACTCATAAACGGTTATTCCCGTGCCATGCTGAATACTTTCAATAATGCGCTTTGCTTCGAAATCAGGTGAAGATTGTTTTAATGCCCCACTAACATTTTCAGGCAGCTGAGACCAGACTAAGTCTCTTTGTACCTCTACTACTTTCCATTCGTCAGCCACTTGTAGCATATCGAACTCAATTTCTCTGCCATCGGCCAATACGCCTTCAACATCAAGATAAGTCTTGCCATGTTTCAGTTCTTTTTCTACTTCATTTACTGTGAAAGATGGCTCAATGGCTTTGATAGCAGTTAACGCATTATCTGGAATATCACTAATACTCATACCAACTTTTTCGTTTAACGTGGCACCAATTTTAGTTTGTTCGCCATGATTAGCTTTTGGCGCAACGCTTTCCCCCACTTCTAAACGCGTGAACGTCACACTGGCGTAATCGCCATTTGCCTTATCTTCTTCCCAGTTGCCTGTTCCTAAACACGCCGGATACCAGAAACCAGGGTCATCTTTAGTACTACATTGGTTATAAGCACCAGCTTTAAAGTAATTCCAATCTAACGTGTAGCCGTATGGATGGTCGTGCTTATCAAGTTTACCGTTAGCGTCTACGGCATTCGCGAGGTTGATTTTATATTCAACGGTTTCATGTCCATCAGCTTCGAAAGTTAAATACATCACATCACCGTGAACATTTACTACGTAACTCAGAGCTTCACCTAAGGCTAATCCTGCTTCACCAGGATCTTCAGGATTTGTCCATAAGTTACCCCACACTGGATAAGCAATATCTCTTCGATTAGCGTCATCTTTGGGAAGGTTTCTTTCATAGGTCCAAAATACCGAGCCCTTGTCGTGATTCGGCCATTTCTTGTAATAAATCTTAAGCGGTTCGTTCCCCCATCCAAAACCTTTTACCTTTTTCTCCCATTTACTGGCATGTATTTGACCGATAACCACTGAATAGGCTGGTGCTTTTTCAGGGTATTTCGCGCGCAGAGCTACATGGTTTACTTTTAAGGTAGCTTCCATCTTGCCGCCTATTCGCCCGAAGCGTTTCGCTATAGGGTTACTAAGGCGTGTTGATCTTTCGTGATTGGTTTTTGAGCAGCATGGTAAAGAGTTATAATTTGCTTCGCCAAAAGTAAAAGAACAACTCACTACCATGCCGAGACTAATGCTAACTGATAAGCGGTGGC
>Ga0207889_1000023_pt1 | contig 197979 bp, 183 predicted proteins | sample LinPmetageLP47_FD_184058 | JGI IMG/M metagenome (GOLD analysis project Ga0207889, IMG submission 184058) | Marine viral communities from the Pacific Ocean - LP-47 (SPAdes) | ecosystem: Environmental > Aquatic > Marine > Oceanic | place: Pacific Ocean | collected 2011-06-12 | reverse complement strand
GGATGGCCGAAAAGGGGCTGCAACGCGCTGAAAACGCGACTGAGGGCGATGAAATCGTTCCTGAAATGTTTTTTTTGTGAGCCGAGGTCATAATCGCCGCCCATATGGCCGGTATTTCAGACCTTCCCTAAGGCGTTTGAATAAGGAATACACGCTCGCCGTATCTGACCAACTGAAACAGCTGCCGCACAAAACGCTGGTGATGTGGGGCGAAAAGGATCCATTCCAAAAACCTGAATATGCTCCGAAATTGGCAGCAGAAATTCCGAACTCGGACCTTATTTGGGTTGCGGACGCGGGGCATTGGTTGATAGACGAAAAGCCTACTGAAGTAGGAGAGAACCTTATACGCTTTCTTGGGTAACCCTAGACGGGCGAGGTGGTGAACCCATCCCAGATACCTCAATGGAAGGTTCCACCTCGTGAATTAGCGTCATTTATTGGTATAGATCGCCCGCTCATCAACTGTGTTATGCCAACCCCTTAGGGTAAATAACATAGCTTGAGCGGGCTCTATCACATCTCTTCTCGTACCTGGCCGTGGGCGAGCATCGCGAACAGTCCGGTACCACCCAGCACGTTGCCGATGAGTACTGGGGAGATATGGTAAATCAGGGCTGTCAGCATATTCATATCCCCATTGAGCACTAACAAGAAAATCTCGTTCGACCCGGCGATCACATGAGTGAAACCACCTACCGCGATCAGCCACGTAAACATGACGATAACCAAGACCTCCGATCCCTTTGCCGAAGGCAGCATCCACACCAGTGCCGCGATAAAAAAGCCTGCAGGAATAGCGCGCAAAAAGGATTCGGCGGGCGTTAGCGTTGCCACGTGTTGTGATAATTCGAGTACTGCGCCCAGCGTGTCTGCGGGGATAACGCCTCCATAGAGGCTAATGGCAGCCGTCATGAAGGTGCCAAACAAATTGGCCGCCAGCACCACCCCCCATAGGCGAGCAGTGCAATAAAACCGACGCCGAGAAGGCTGAGCCAGCATAGGCAGCACAACGGTGATGGTATTTTCAGTAAACAATTGCAGACGGCACAGAATCACCAGCACAAAACCAAAGGAGTAACCCAGGCTTTGGATCAAGACCAGGTAGGGGTGATCCGCGCCCAGCTTGGCTTGGATAATTCCCTCGGTGAGCACTGATGTCGAAATCCCAACCCCTGCTGCCACACCGGACCACCAGAGTGACGTGACCGGGCGTTTTAGCTCACCTTCACCCTCGCGCAAGATAACGGCGTATACCGACAGCGCAGACAAACTGCCATGTTCGGTTACGGCTTCCCGTTCGCCCTCAGTCAGTGACTCTTCGCTGGGATTCTGGGGTCGGTTCCTGGCCTCGCGTTCGCTAACCGGCTCGCGAGGCTCATGTTGGTCTGGCGACGACTCGGAGGGTTTGTTCCGAGCGTCACTCTGATCAACTTCGTCATGCTTCATTCAAGCGTTCTCCTGCTACCCAATACGGGTATAAATTGTTGCCGGCTCTGGCCGTATTGATCGGCAAAACCGGTTATTACAACCGTTATAGAACTGCAGAGAAGCAAGCGCCGAGGAGTCTCTTCATACTACCCTCGTTGCCTAAACGCAGGGTTAGCGTGCGTTCAGACAAATCAACTTGGGTCTTTATCATGCTCTCGTTCCAGCGCCTCAGCTTTTTGCGCAGCAGGTCGTGCCAGAATACGCTGTAAATAGGATTCAATATGGGGGAACTGGCTTAGGCCGCGGGTTTCACTGATTTTCTCAAACACGAAGGAGTTTAGTATGTCTGCGCCGGAAAACTGCGCCCCGGTCAGATAATCTTTGTTAGCCAACTCGTCATTCACGTAGGTCAGCACGTCCAGCATCTGCTCGCGCGCAAAGTCACCTAAGAAGCATTTCTGACTGCTGTCGGCGCTCAACAGATAAAGGGTAATCAGCGGATAGGCGGCCGTGCCTTCGGCAAAATGCAGCCATTGAATATAGCGCCCGTGCTCAGGCGTATTCACTGCAGGCGCCAACGTGTCTGCACCGTAACGGCTGACCAGATAATCAACAATGGCGCCGGATTCCGACAGCACAAGATCGCCATCCTGAATCACCGGCGATTTAGCCAAGGGATGTACTGCTTTGAGCGCAGCGGGGGCACGGCGAGTGACACTGTCGCGTTGATAGGCAACCAGTTGATACTCGATGCCGAGCTCTTCGAGCAACCAGATAATGCGCTTGGAACGAGATTGGTTCAGGTGATGTAAGGTGATCATATTGGGCGCTTCCGCTGTTTTCTAAGGGAGGTGGGGCATGGATCAAGCTTTCATCGTATCTACATTTGCCTGCTGTTGAATACCTATGTTGAGCCAAGACGCGACACCCAAATATGATTTTCTTATTTTGGCTACGCTCTCTGGCACCACTGCAGCAGCTTGCGGTCAATCAGATAGTTGCACCCTGATTGGTTACCAAGGAAGCCGCCCAATGTCCGATGCCGAGCTACACGCAGACCTGCCGCCCGACCTGCATTATGTTGACGACAGCCAGCCCGGCATTAGTCGCAAAAAATGGCGGGATACGTTCAGGTATTTTGATGCCAAGGGCGAGCGCATTACAGACAAAGCCGAGATCAGTCGGCTCGACTCGCTCGCCGTACCACCTGCGTATACCGACGTGTGGATATGCACTGACCCGCGTGGCCACCTGCAAGCCACCGGCCGGGACGCCCGAGGCCGCAAACAGTACCGCTATCACCCACGCTGGCGCGAGGTGCGCGACGCGGACAAATACGCGCGTCTGCAGGAGTTTGGTAACGCGCTACCTAAGCTGCGTAAACAACTGGAAGCACAACTCGCCGAACGAAAATTCACCCGCGAAAAGGTCTTGGCTACCGTGGTGATGCTGCTGGATGCTACGCTGATTCGCGTTGGCAACACCCAGTACGCCAAGGCGAATAAGTCTTACGGCTTAACGACCCTGCGCAACCGTCATGTGGATATCAAGGGCAGTGAGATCCAATTTCAGTTTCGGGGCAAAAGCGGCGTAGAGCACCAAATCACCGTGAAAGACCGGCGCCTGGCAAACGTGGTCAAGCGTTGCCTGGATTTGCCGGGGCAGGACCTTTTTCAATATTTGGACGAAGAGGGCAATCGTCACACTGTCAGCTCCTCCGACGTGAACGACTACCTGCATAGCCTCACCGGGGCCGACTTCACCGCCAAGGACTACCGCACCTGGGCCGGCACCGCTATGGCGTTGGCCGTTTTGCGGGAGTTGGAATGGCAGCCAGAATCCGACGCCAAACGGCACGTTGTTACCATGGTCAAAGACGTTGCCAAACAACTGGGCAACACCCCGGCAGTCTGCCGCAAATGTTATATCCATCCAGCCGTACTGGAGCATTTCAACCTAGGTGAATTGACCAAGCTTCCCAAGCCTCGCGTGCGTAAAGGCCTCAAAGCCGAAGAAGTAGCGCTGGCGATGTTTCTGGAGCAGCTGAATGAAGAACTGCCAAAGAAAAAGTCGAAGGCGAGTTAGGTTTCATCCGGATCAGGTATTACCTTTTCTAGTTGCGGATATGCCCATTCAACAAAAGCCCGCATGCGTGGTGAGAGCTGCAGCGAATGCGGGTAAACCAGGTGAATCGGCAAGTCTGCCGGTTCAAAGTCTTTGAGCACCCTGACCAAGCGCCCATCGGCTAACTCATCGATCACTTGATAATGCATAAAACGCGCAATGCCAACGCCTTGCACGCAAGCCTGGCTGGCGGCGCGGATCTGGTTGCAAATCAGCCTTGGGGTAACTTCTGCAGCCAGTTGTTTGTCGTTGTGCCGGAAGTACCAGTGTTTACCTTGGGATGCCACCGTGATGCAGGCGTGGTCTTGCAGCGCTGCAGGGTTATCTATCGCGGTAGTAGTGCTGAGGTATTCGGGGCTCGCACAGGTCACCAGCCGGGTGGCACCTACCTTGCGCGCAACCATGGCAGAATCGGGCAAATGGCCGATGCGCAGGGCAAGGTCCAGCCGCTCATCCAGCAGCGGTAGCAACTGGTCGTTCAAGCTCAGCTCAACGCTCAACTCGGCATGCGTTCTGAGAAATTCATTCACCAGCGGCGCAAGGTAGCGTTGGCCAAACTCAACCGGCGCGGTCATGCGCAGCAGGCCGCGAATATGGCCGTCCTGCGCCTCCAGACGCTGCTCCATATCGTCAAAGTCCGCCAGCATGCGGCGGGTCCAGGCCAGGTATTGAGTGCCTTCGTCGGTCAGCGCCATGCGCCGAGTGGTGCGGTTCAACAAGCGTACGCCCAGGTAACGCTCCAACCCGGCAAGAGAGCGCACCAGCGAGGCCACCGACTGTCCAGTCGCATCGGCAGCCGAGCTCAAGCTGCCGTGATCGACAATACGAACAAAATTGGCCATTGCCTTGAGCCTATCCATCACCACCTTCCGATTTGTGCATTTAGTGCATAGGTATTGTCAGGCTCACACCATAGGTCAAACACGTTACCGAGCGGACACTGCAGCGACTGATGTCAACTGGAGTGCCCAACCCATGAATCACCCATCAAACCCCGCCCGCATTCTTGCCTACGACCATATCGGAATTCGCGTCAGCGACAAATCCCGCGCGATCAATTTTTACCAATCACTTGGCTTTGTCGAGAGTGCAAGCTTCCCACAGTTTGAAGCCAACGAAATGCTCAGCGCCGATGGCGTGCGCATCAACCTCATCTTTAACGGCACACGCACCGCCAACGCACACAACGCATTGCTGGATGAGCCCATAAAGCTGCCGGGTATCACGCACCCTGCCTTTATCGTCGACGACCTTCAGCGGCTGCAAAACTGGATGGGCGAGCAGGGCATCACCATTACCGAAGGCCCACACCCCATCGGCCCCAGACGGGTCGCGCTCTTTATCCGCGACCCCGACGGCAACGTTCTTGAATTCAACCAACTCATCACCGGAGACGCCCAATGAAACTCTATGACCTAGAACCTTCAGGCAACTGCTACAAAGTGCGGCTGTTCGCCTCGCTGATAAACCTAAACCTTGAATTGGTCGCGGTAGACTTTGTAAACGGTGAGCACAAACAGCCGCCGCTGTCTGATCTCAACCCGCTGGGTCAGTTGCCGGTACTGCAAGATAATAATCTGGTACTGCGCGACTCCCAGGCCATTCTGGTTTATCTGGCTGGTCAGTACGGTGGTCTGGCCTGGTGGCCCGCGCATGCGCAGGGCCAGGCAGAGATCATGCAGTGGTTGTCTTTCGCCGGCAATGAAGTAGAGCACAGCGTATGCGCCGCCCGGTTGGTCACCCAGTTTGGTAATGACCTGGACAAGCCCGCTGCATTAGCGAGGGCGGAGGTAATTCTGCCAATACTGGACGCGCACCTTGCCCAGCACGACTGGCTAGCGATAGGCCGCCCCACCATTGCGGATTGCGCGGTTTACCCCTATGTAGCACTGGCACCGGAGGGTGATGTTGATCTAACGCCTTATCGCCATATTGCGCGGTGGCTCAAAAGGGTAGAGGCGTTGCCTGGGTATTTGGCTAAGCCTTGAGCGAATAACGGGGCAACGTTTAAACGCCGGGGTTTGGTCGATCAGTAACTAACCCCGGTCGGCCGACTGAACTATGGAGCGGACAAACTCAGTGGGAATCCTTACGTGTCGCGGCTGATCCAGCGAGGGGCGCAGCAGAATAGCGTCACCAAAGGACCAGACCACATGGACATTACGCAGCGTGCAGTCCTCAGCTATGCCAAGTTCGCTCAGGTCGCGGTCGCAGAAAGCAGGATCAAGCATGATTATTTCTGCTTCGTAGGCGCCAAGGCCTAAACCTTTCACTGTTTTTTCGGGGATTGTTGTGAGCACGCCGCTGTAAGCAGCCACAAAGAACCCAAAAAATATGCCGAAATGCAGGGCCGCGCTCCAACCTGCGAAGTGAGCCATCGAACAGATCGCCATCATAAATGCGATGACCAGGGGTATAGCCCAGAGAATTGGGTAGTGCCAGAAGGTATCTAAATTCTGAACGATTGGCAGGCTGCTTCGAAGCACGATAGATAGCAGCAGGACCAAAAACATCTGAGCTATGTAAGAGGTATAACCGTAGTTAAAGAAGCTCCAACGGGGGAGGTCGAAACGTATCTGTAATGCAATGCCGAACCCTAGTGCAACCAGTGCTGGCCAAATCAGACAAGTAATCAGGAAAAGGCCAGGAGCGATCACCAACGCGGTTGTGATTCCAAGGCCGGCAGCACAAAAAGGCCCAAAATAGGCTAACACCACGAGTAGCCATACGGTTTTACTTCTAGCCTCGTCGGAATAGGGCAGAGCATACAAGAGCTCTTCTTTAACCTTCTCCGTGTTCAAAAACCAGTGAAAAATAGCGGCGCCAGGAAGCATCATAGTAATGATAACGCCCCCGGCAATGGCAAACCCAATGCAAGCAGCAGCTAGCAGTAGCGACGAGAACTGGAAAAGGTCGAAGCTGGGATAGAAGTTATTTCGGTAAAAATACAGCAGAAAGATACCGAACCCGGTTACAGGCGGGAGGGCTTTCGCGAGCAAAGGGCCGTGTTTCTGAAGAAAGGCAGGTGATGCTCTAAGAACCACATCAATAGCGTCCTCTCTTGGCGGGTGATCCTTCCATTTCTGCATGTGGCTTCCTTGCTGATGTGTTGAGCCAGGATCATATCGTTATCGGTTGCCGGTGAGCTATCATGGTGGTGCTCTATATGGCCGCACGATGCCCGCAGCAACATGTATATATTTCCCGATTTTCTAGACACGTTACGAAAGCATGCCGAGTAATCGGGGTCAGATGAACATTTTTATAAGCTCACTCCGACGAAGATAGCGGAGTTAATATTTATCTGATGCCTGCTACGTTTCGCCTCCGAGGTAACCCATGTCTGAAACAAAAATTGCCATTATCGGAGGTGGCTTGGCAGGGCTGTATGCCGCGTACCGGCTACGTCAGCAGGGCATCGCGTTTGATCTATTTGAAGCACAAAATCGGCTAGGCGGCCGCATTCTGTCCACCGAATCAGGCGGCTTTGATCTTGGGCCGTCGTGGTTCTGGCCGGACTTTCAGCTGCGCATGCATAATCTGGTGTCTGAGTTGGGTTTGCCGGTGTTTGAGCAATACACCACCGGTGCGACCATGCTTGAGGACCGGGCCACGGGTGCCGTGCGCGGCGCGGGGTATCTACCGGGTAATACGTCGATGCGTGTCGAGGGCGGAACCAGTCAACTGGTGCAGGCACTGGCGGGCTTATTGCCGCCAGAGCAGATGCACCTGAACGCTGATCTGAAGGCCTTGCATCTGGAAGAGCACGGGGTGAGTCTAGTGTTTGCTGACACGCCAGGCCAGCTGCCTCTCTACTCGCATGTTTGGCTGGCGTTGCCACCTCGACTGACTGCGAGCATTCAATTCAGCCCATCGCTGCCTGAGCAGAATGTGCAGACGATGATGGCGGTACCGACCTGGATGGCTGCGCATGCTAAATATGTCGCGCGTTATGCCACGCCGTTCTGGCGTGAGGCGGGGTTATCGGGCGACGCCTTCAGTCGTATCGGACCCTTGGCTGAAATTCACGACGCGTGCAATGAACAGGGCGCTGCGTTATTTGGCTTTTTCGGAGTTAATGCCGCGCAGCGCGCAGGCCTGAGTGCGCTTGAGCTTAAAGCTGCTTGCCGTGTTCAGCTGGTGCGTTTGTTTGGTGAGCAGGCGGCAGAGCCGATTGACGATTCCGTTTACGACTGGGCGGCTGATCCCTATACGGCAACAGCGCAGGACCGGGGCTCATCGGGCGAGCATGGTTCACTGGATTCGAAGTTTACGTTCGCACCGCCATGGACAGACCGCGTGCAATTGATCGGCAGCGAGGCAGCGGTTGAGCAGGGCGGCTATATGGAAGGCGCGTTGTCTGCAGTAGAGAGGGTATTGGCGGGGCTGAGTGAGACAATAAAACAACAGCAGGCGTAATGCCGCCTGAGCAGGACTGTTCATTTTGTTAAGCTGCATGTGCTTACACGCGAGGACGCGCTCCTCTCACCTACCCGAACACAACTGAGGTGCCGCATGATCTGGACTGTTTATTTATCCGGTGAGATCCATACCGATTGGCGCGAGCAGATCCAAGCCGGGGCAGAAGCCGCCGGGTTGCCGGTAGAGTTCACCGCACCTGTAACTCACCACGAATCCAGCGATGCGGCGGGCGATGTACTTGGCAAGCCCGAGGTGCCGTTCTGGCGCGATCACCAGTCGGCCAAGGTCAATGGCATTCGCACAAAGACGCTGCTGGAGCAATGCGACGTGGCCGTGATCCGCTTCGGCGACAAGTACAAACAGTGGAACGCCGCTTTCGACGCCGGCTACTGCGCCGCCATGGGCACGCCCTACATTACCCTGCACGATGAAGACATCATCCATCCGCTGAAGGAAGTGGACGCAGCGGCGATGGCCTGGGCGCAGACCCCCGAGCAGGTGGTTGAGGTATTGAAGTACGTTACGTCAACCAAATAGCGCCTTTACCCTAGAGCACCTTTGGTGCTTGGGCTTTATGGGCGTTGACTAAAAGCGGCCCGACCAACAGCGCGAACTGATGCGTGCCTATTTTTTGTGCTTATGGAACCTGATCGGCTCGTCGGCCATTCTCTATATATAGAAGTCATCTAAGGTCGATTTCCCGAGCTGCTTATTAATAGCGCCCTGAACCCTGCTGGCGACTACCGCTCCCGTAATTGCGGTGCTGATTTCGCTGCGGGCTCTGCTCATACTGCTGTGGCCTGGCGTTTCGCAGCATGCTGTCGCGGTTCCGAATCTGAATTTCACGCTCGTAGGCACGCTGCTCCTTGTACCGCTGTTGTTGTGCGCGGTAATCCGGCCGTTGATATTGGTTATTTTGCTGCTGACTGGGGCGCTGGTGCTGCGGCCAACGATCACGAGGCTGATTGTATTGATTGTGCCTGGGTTGCTGGCCATAACTGGGCTGTTGATATTGTTGCGGCAACTGATGCTGCCTCGGTTGCTGATGTTGTAGGCCGGGGTAATAGTTGTATTGCTGCACTTGGCCCTGCTGGCCGTAAATGCGCGTGGATTGGCCATAGGTCTGCCGGTTTGGCTGTACGATGATTACCCGCGGCTGAGACTGGTATACCTGAGCATGCTGCTGAGGCGCAGAGTTGTAGGGGCTGGCATAGAGGTTATTGGCACAGCCACTGAGTAACAGGGTTGAAATGCCAAAAAGGGCAACACTAAGAAGTATGTTCATTTGACTGTCTCGCTTAGGCTGACCGCATTCATACCGGCGTCGGATGCATCCTGCAGCGCGCGAATTATTCATATGACAACAAAGTGAACGTAAAAACTGCGTTTTAAATGTAACTTTACATTGATTCATTCAGGCCACGCCGTTGGCTGGAGGCTATGGGCGTTGCCCAAGCCTTGAACGGCAGAACGAAAATATCGGAGTAGTAAGGCTGCCATGGAACCCACACATGCAATTTGAAACCTGGTTGGTTTACGTTCTGGCGGTGATTGGTTTGTCGCTGTCACCGGGGCCTAATGGCTTGTTAGCGCTTTCCCATGGCGCCTTGTACGGTCGCCGCATGGCGCTCTACACCATCATCGGTGGTTGCGTTGGCTTCGTCATGGTGATCGCGGTGTCGATGTTTGGTATAGGGGCCTTACTCAAATCGTCGCTGTTTTGGTTGAGCGTACTCAAATGGGTGGGCGGTGCTTATTTGGTCTGGCTTGGTATACAAATCTGGCGCTCGCCACCCATAGGGTTACCCGCTCACACAGCGGTGGTAGCCAAGTCCGGTAGGGTGCTGTTTAGGCAGGGCCTGCTGGCTGCCATCAGCAATCCCAAGGTGATTCTGTTCTTCGTCGCTTTCCTGCCCCAATTTATTGATCCAACTCGCAGCTTGCTGATTCAGTTTGCTGTTCTGGCGGGCACCTTTGCCGTCGTCGAGTTCAGTATCGAGTTGCTGGTAGCCAGCTTGGCGAGCCGAATCAGTATCTGGTTGACCAAGGTCGGGCGGCGATTCAATCAGGGCTGTGGTGCCGCTTTTATCGCCATTGGTATAGCGCTCCCGCTGCGTACTTAATGCGCCATGCGATTGATCGTTGCTCGGATACACATGCACGGTTTAACAGTGAGAAGGCGGGCTAGTTGATGCTATCTGCCAGCAAAGCGCTGACAGATAGCTTTTGGCGTTGCGCGCTAGAACAGCGTTACGCCTCAGGCAGCTTGGCAATGACTTTGATCTCAAAGTCGAACCCGGCCAGCCAAGTCACACCCACGCACGTAATGTTGGGGTAGGGCGCTGCGCCCCAATGCTCTTTCACTACTGTCGGCCAGATAGTTTCGAAGCGTGATTGCGGGTCGACGATAAACACGGTCACGTCTACCACATCGTCAAAGCTGCTGCCGGCCGCTTCTAGGATGGCATTTAGGTTCTTGAACGCCAGCGCTACCTGATCCAGCAGGTCCGGCTCGGGTGTACCGTCTGCCTTGCTGCCAACCTGCCCAGAGACGAACAGAAAGCCGTTGGAGCGAATGGCCGGCGAGTAATGGTGTTGCTCGTATAGCGCATGGCGTCCGGCGGGAAAGACTACGTCACGTTTGCTCATAACTACCTCTTCATTGGATTGTGGCGGGCTTGTTAAAGCCCGATGAGCAAACTTTAGGCGCTTGTGCGGGCGCGATAAACGCGCAACAGTAGCCTTCACTGTTTGTGAATCTCAAACAATCCGCTGGTTAGCCGAGGCGAAAATGGACCGTTTTGATGCGATGCAGGCCTTTGCCAGAGTGGTGGAGGCGGGTAGCTTTACCAAGGCAGCTGAAACCCTGCACATGAGCAAGACGACCGTTACCCAGCTGGTGCAGCAGCTGGAAGCGCGGCTGCGGGTCAAGCTGCTGAACCGTACAACTCGCAAGGTTAACGTGACTGCCGATGGCGCGGTTTACTACGAGCGGGTGATAAAGCTGCTGGCTGAGATGGAAGACGCTGAAACCAGCATCTCCGGTGCTTCGGCGTTGCCCAGAGGACGGCTGCGCGTCGATGTGCCCAGTCCGCTGGCGAGTATGGTTCTGGTACCTGCTCTGCCTTCCTTCTACCAGCGTTACCCTGATATCCAGATTGATATGGGCGTGAGTGATCGGGTGGTGGATATGATCGATGAAAACGTAGATTGCGTGGTGCGTGGTGGCGAGCTAACGGATCTGTCGTTGATGGCTCGCAGGGTAGGTGATCTTGAACTGGGTGTGTTTGCCGCGCCCAGTTACTTAGAGCGATTTGGCACCCCGTTGCACCCGCAAGAGCTCGAAGGCACGCATCATCGTACCGTTGGTTTTTTATGGGCTCGCACTGGCCGGGCGCTGCCCTATGCCATGCGCAACAACACCGAGCAGCTGCACATCAAGGGCCAGCATATGCTGTCTGTGGACGACGGTGTTGCCTTCCTTGCAGCGGGTCTTGCCGGTCTCGGTGTGCTCTGGTTGCCCAAATATATGTCTCGCACCCACGAGGCGGAGGGCAAGCTGGTGCCGCTATTTAAAAATTGGACGCTGGAACCCATGCCGCTCTACGTGGCTTACCCGCCAAACCGGCATATCAGCCTGAAGCTGCGGGTTTTTATTGATTGGGTTGCCGAGCTGATGGCAGAGCACGCGCCCGTTGCCGACCGACGTCCCAAGCCAACTGGAGACCTGTAGCTCATGCCCGACCAATACAAACTGCAACGCTTTCTCGATGCCCAAACTGACACTTACAATCACGCGCTGGACGAGCTGAAGGCTGGCCGCAAACAAACCCATTGGATGTGGTTTGTATTCCCGCAGTTGGCGGGGCTGGGGCGCAGTGATACTGCGCAGCGCTACGCCATAAGCGATCTTGATGAAGCGAGCGCTTATGCCGCGCATCCGGTGCTCGGCCCAAGGCTGGAGGCATGCGCCCAGGCCTTGCTTGGCTGGCGGCAGCGCACGGCGGCGCAGATTCTAGGTTCGCCTGATGATATAAAGCTTCGCTCCAGCATGACTTTGTTCGCGCTGGCCGTGCCGCAAAATCCGGTTTTTACGGAGGTGCTCAAGGTGTTTTTTTCCGGTGAGCAAGATGAAGGAACGCTGGAGTTAGCTCAAGCAGGGCGAGTGTCGGGCGGGCGGGATGAGCTGGCGCTGCTGGCTAGGCAGACCCTGCAGCATTATCAGCACAACGCGGAGAGTTTTCGGGAAGGCACCCGCGATCACGATGTGAGCCAGAACATGGATGCGCTGCTGCGGCATCTTCAGGCGCCAGCACCCTTGCAGATTCTGGATGTGGGTTGCGGGCCGGGGCGTGACTTGCAGCGTTTTACCGCCCTTGGCCATCACGCGACGGGGCTGGATGGGTGCGAGCGCTTTGTGGCGATGGCGCGCGAAGACAGTGGGTGCGAGGTGTGGCTACAAGACTTTTTGGCGCTGGATCTGCCAGGGCAGCACTTTGATGGCATTTTTGCCAATGCCGCGCTCTTTCATATCCCGAGCCGCAAACTGCCTGCTGCGCTGCGGCAGTTACATCAGAGCCTCAAGCCAGACGGCGTGTTGTTCAGCTCCAATCCACGGGGTGACGATCAGGAAGGCTGGACCGGCGACCGTTACGCGGCTTATTACCGCTTGGAAACCTGGCAGGCGCTAATGCAGGCTGCGGGTTTTAGCGAGTTGGAGCACTTCTACCGGCCAGCGGGGTTGCCGCGCGAGCAGCAGCCCTGGTTAGCGAGCGTTTGGCGGCGGCAGTGAACTAGGCCGCCATTCAGTCATTAGCTGGGCTTGAGCAAGCCACTTATGACGGCCTAGCAGCATGGGCTAGGTATTCAGGCGTAGACCGTCACTTGGTAATAAGCATGTATTTGCAAATACCTATTTTCAGGTCTAGTATTTGTAGGTACACGCTTAATGTGGATGTAAACATGCTGACGCTGACCGCCACCGCCCCCGAAAAAACTACCGCTGCCACCGGCCTGCGCGCTGCCGTTGCCATCCTCGATAAGTGGGGTGCCACCGGGGAGCAGGGCGAGGCAATACTGCGGGTCTCGCACAGTACCTATGCTCGCGCCAAGCGTACGGATGGCCTGGCGGCGATTAATCTGGATCGCGATCAGCTTACCCGCGTGAGCTTCGTGCTGAACATGCACGGCGCGTTGCGCACAGTGTTTGATAACCCGGAAAACATCTACGGTTTTATGCGCATGCCTAACGAGAACGCCTTCTTTCTTGGCCGGTCGCCGCTTGAGGTGATGGGCAGCGGCGATATAGTCGCGGTGTATGAAACCTTCCGGCGCATTGATGTGCTGCGTGGCAGCCAGTGGTAACGGCGGGTAGCCTCAAGGCGCTGCCCGCCGCTGATATACGCGCTTACCGCCTGGTGAACTCCAAGTTTCCGCCGATTGCGATCTTTGATGACGTGGCCAGCGCGGACGAGTTTGAGTCACTTTATGCGCTGCAGGCACTCACTAATCCTCGGCTTGCCAATCAGGCCGGGCGGTTGGAGCTGATTCCGCGCGCGGATATTCCCTTCGGCATTCCCGGTTGTTCTTACGCGGCGGCGCCCTTTACCCACGTAAACCCCGATGGCTCGCGCTTCAGCGATGGCTCGTTTGGGGTTTTATACCTGGCCGACAGCATGGAAACAGCCTTGGCCGAAGTGCGGCATCACCAGCAGACTTACTGGTCGCGCGTGCCGGATCTGCGCTATGAGCGCTTTGTGTTTCGCGGGCTCACCACGCGCTTTGATGAGACCGGCGCGCTGGATGCCTTGGCCGTGCCGCGTCATGATGCCATCTATTCCCCCACCGATTACAGTGCGTCGCGGCTGTTAGGGCGGGGCGCTTTAAAGGCGGCTGCTTCTGCAATTCGCTTTCATTCTGTGCGCCAACTTGAAGGTATTTGTTGGGGTTTGTTTACGCCACGGCAGGTAACCTCGGTGGTGCAGACAGCGCATTACGAGATGATCTGGAGCGGGGAGATTGCTGCGGTGCACAAACTCTCTACACAGATAGGTTAGGCGGCATTCCGACATCGTCACTTTGCGACCCGGGAGGCGAGCGCTGTGCACAACAACAGCAAAGCGTATCGCCTGGGGTTAAAGCTGAAGGCGAGCGGCTTAGAGCATAAAAAACCCGGCGCGATGCCGGGTTATATTCACGTACAACTGAGGCTTATTCTGCATCGGCGCGCTCACGGGAAAGTTTTTTCGCCATGTCCAGATGCGCTTCCAATCCGGATAACGCTTTTTCCGCCAAAGCGCTGACTTCCTGATCACGGCTTTGCTGCGCGCTTTTGAATAGCTCTATGCTTCGCTGGTGCTCGGTTATCTGGCTGTTGAGATAAGCCGCATCAAAGGACTCGCCATCGCGCCGCTCTAATATCCACTGTTTGCCTTGATCAACCAGGCTGGCATCGGTGGATACTTCAATGTCCAAGCGTTTTGCGAGGGCGGTGAGCTGTTCATTCAAGGCCGTGTGATCATCCAACACTGTCTGCGCAAATACACGAATGTCGGGCGAGCCCTCTTTCAAGGCAACCTTGGCACCTTCTATGGCAGCTATGTTGTTAGCCGTGGCTTTCTCAAAAAATGTCTCCAGATCCTCACCTTGCAGATAGTCCGAGTTTTCAGCGTCCATGCCTTCGGAGTCATTCGACTCAGCTTCTTGCTGCATCTGTTGATTGCCATCACTGAGCGCGTGAGGCTGCTCGTCACTGGCGGCGTATGCAGTTAAAGCCGTGCAACTCAATAGCATTGCGGCAGCTGTGGCACAGGCAATAGGTAACTTTTTCATAATCTTATCCTCTGTTCGGCATCAGCAGGTATCCTACGCCATTGCTATCGTTCGGATAGAACCTTGAGTTTGCCGAGATAATTATCTCAAACGCCACTCTAGAGCAGCGCTCGAGACAGCCGTTACTAAGGCGCTGTAGCGCCGGATGTTCCGGTGGCGCCGCCACCCGCTGGGCCAGGCCGTGTACCCATTCCAGTGCCGGTGCCTGAGTTAGTGCCGGCTCCATTACCCATATCGGTGCCCGGTCTGGTGCCATTACTCGTCCCCGTAGCTCCGCCGGCGCCGTTATTGATAGTGCCCGTGCCCGCTGGGCGTGTACTGCGGTTGCTCTGATCACGATCATCGGTCTGAATGTTATCCAGCCGTTTTTGGCGAGCATCATCCATCGCATCACCCGCATCGTGCTCTATCACATTGGTGCGGTTTTCAGCAGGGCTTTCCGAGCTGGACATGGCATTGCTGGTATTGCGATCCCTCGTCGGGGCGTTGTCATATTCGGTCGCGACAGCCGACAGGCTGCTAGCGAGGGCGACTGAAAATAGCGCTGAACTTAGTAGTTTGAGCTTGGTGTTCATCACATTCTCCTGAAGGCATTGGGTGTGCAAGGCTTGGCCGAGCATAACGGTAGAGCCCGGAGGCTGGGTAGTAGTTCAAGGTTTTTCGTCAGGGCGGCGTTGGATCGCCGCATTAAATCGAACCTCTTGGCTATTGTGTTATCACAACTACAGGGCCACTCCATTTTGGCCCACAAGGAGATAACCATGACAACTGATCAAAAGCATCCCGGTGAAAACGACCTGCCCCACAAGCCCACACCCGAAGAGGATGTGCCGCATACCAAGTGGGAAGGTGAAGTGAATAGCGAGAACCTTAAAGAAGTGGACGCGGGTGAAATTGCCAAAAAGGTAAAGGAAGAAGACTGACCGCGCAGGCATTCATTTCGCTTATGGGCACCTAATCCTGTTGGCTTGGCAGCTGCCGATCACTTGCATTGCGGTTGAGTGCTGATTAGCTTCAAGGAAAGCTTACTCACACAACAACAAACAGGATTGGCTAGCCATGCTCAACGCAGTCGGTTTCGCAGCGCGCCACTCGCGCGTTCTTTTTGCGTCGGAAGAGAAAGGTGCTCCCAGCTTCCCAAGTTCAGCCAGCATTCCACTGGCTGAACTGCGTTATATGCAGGGTTTTCCTGCTCCAGCTGATAAACAGATCAACCGCTCGGATTATCTAGTGGAGTACCCCAAGGTACGGTGGGCATTTCAGCATATGCGCGAGCTAATACCGTCTCGTCAGATTGCACGAGGACAAGGCCCGGTAACGGCATTACCCGCGAGCGCAGATATTTCAGCGAAAATTAATGCGCTGTCTGTCGAGATGCTGGACGGTCAAAGTATCAGCTTTGCCGAATTCCTTGACCGTTCTTACGCCGACGCCATGCTGATCATCCACCGAGGCAAGGTGGTTTACGAAGCGTACCCAAACATGGCAGATGCGCAGAGCCCCCACATGCTCTGGTCGGTGACCAAATCCTTCACCGGCCTAATTGCCAACATCTTGATGCTAGAGGGCCTCCTCGACCCTAACTCACAGGTAACCGAGCATATTCCCGAACTGGCTGAATCGGGCTGGGCCGGAGCGACAGTGCAACAGGTGTTGGATATGACCGCGGATGTGAAGTATTCCGAGGTTTACGCAGACGGCACCTCGGATGTCATTCACTACGGTTTATCTGCGGGCATTACTCAGTCCTCACAATGGACGGGGCCAACCAGTCTTTATGATTACTTGCCATCCGTTGGCGCGGCTCGTGGGCATGGTGAGCATTTTGCTTATCGCACTGTGCATACGGAAGTGCTGGGTTGGATCATCCGCCGCGTGAGCGGTAAAGAGCTGGCCCAGCAAATCAACGAGCGCATCTGGAGCAAACTGGGTGCCGAGCAAGATGCCTATATTTTGCTGGACGCCAAAGGCACAGAATGGGCTGGAGCCGGACTGAACGCCAGCTTGCGAGACCTTGGCCGCTTTGCGGAAATGCTGAGGCTTGGTGGGCATTACAATGGCCAGCAAGTCGTGCCGGCAGAACTGGTTACCGAAATACAGCGCGGTGGCGACCGTGACGCGTTTGCACGTTTTGGTCGTAAAGGCATGGATGGCTACTCCTACCACAACCAATGGTGGGTCTCGCATAATCCCGATGAGGTGTTTGAAGCCATGGGTGTGCACGGCCAGTTAGTGCATGTAAATCCAGCCGCGGAGCTAAGTTTGGTCAGGTTGGGGTCGCACCCGGTGGCGTCTAACGACTTTACTTATGAGATGACTCGTCGGGTCACCTCGGCATTAGCAGATTTGTTGCGAGGGTAAATACCAAAGCGCCGCACTTGATAGTGCGGCGCTTTTGATGCGGCAGATATTTGCATATCTCGCTATTAGAGACTGCCGAATACCTTTTTAGCCAGGTTAGTGGCCGCCTCAGTGGGATTGCTGCGAATATCCGCTTCCTGCTCAGCGATCATCTCAAACAGGCCATCAAGGGTTCGCTCGGTCACATAACTCTCAATGTTGGCAGCGTCACTATCGACCACACCGAAGCTCGAGGCCTGCGAGGCGAACGTGTTGTATTGCTGAGCCAATCCAACCTGGTCCGTGGCGTCTTTAACCACCGGTAGGAATAGGGCGCGAATCTGGTCGCGGCTGCTGCTTTCAAGGTAGCGGGTGGCTGAATCGCTTGGGCCGGTCAAAACAGACTTTGCATCCTGCACACTCATCTTGCTGATTGCATCCACCAGCAACGTCTGTGCTTGCGGTACTGCGGCTTCCGCCGCTTTGTTCATGCTGTCCTCGAGCTGGGTAATCTGACCGCCCATGCCCATCATCTTCAAGGTACGCGAAGCCTTGCCAAGGTTGCCGGGCAGCTCAATACGCACATCCTTATTGTCACTGAAACCACCGGGAGCACTGAGCTCTTTTACGGCAATTTCGGCTCCTTGGGTCAGCGCGTCTTTCAAGCCAGCACTGGCATCCTGTTGGCTCAAGTCGGAGAGCGACAAGGCACTTGCCGAGGTAGAGAGCAGAGCGGTGAATAACGCAGCGGAAAGTACAGAAAATGGCATAAAACGGAGCATGGCAAGCCTCTGGAACAGTCAATGTAAAGCTAGAGCTTAGCTCATCAGCTACACTGGCGGCATTGAAATATTCGGAAATATTGGAGGAACTATGCTGCGTACCGTACTTGCCTTGCTGGTACTGCTCTGTGCCCTTGTTTGTATTGCAGGTGGCGCTTGGCTTGGTTTTTTAGGGGGCAGTTGGTTTTATCTACTGCTCGGCTTGGTGCTGGTTGCTGCTGGCGGCCTGTTGCTGGCCGGTCGTGCGGTGGGATTGATGGTCTACGCTGTAGCGCTTTTGGCAACACTCGCCTGGTCCGTATGGGAAGTCGGCTTCGATTGGTGGGCGCTCGCTCCCCGTGGCGGACTACTGGTCGGACTAGGGCTGTTGCTGCTGATACCGTCAGTGCGCCGCAGTATGCGTTACAAAACCAGCCAGATTGCCTATACCGGCATGCTGGGGCTGTCTTTGCTGGTGGCCGCTGGCGTAGCGGGTTATGCCTTGACCCAGCAGCAAGGAATCATGGGTGCATTTAGCGAGGAGCGCATGGCTTCGGCCATTAGCACTCAGGTAGGTGCGGACGCTGTGCCAGATGGCGAGTGGCACGCTTATGGGCGCACAGCCGCAGGCCAGCGTTTCTCGCCACTGGATCAGATCAACCCCAGCAATGTGAATGACCTGCAAGAAGCCTGGCGCTACAACACCGGCCAAGTTCGCGATGCTAGTGATCCAGGTGAGACCACCTATGAAGTGACACCGCTGGTGGTGGACGACCGCATGTACATCTGCACACCTTTCGGCACCGTTATCACGCTGGACCCAACCACCGGTGAAGAGCTCTGGCGCTTTGACCCAGAACTCAAGCAACCCCCCACCGTAACCACCCAGCATATGACCTGCCGAGGTGTGTCTTACCATGATGCTGGACCAGATGCAGAGCAGGGCGCTACGACTAATAACGCCAGCGTAAACAATGCTGAGCGACTGCAGATGAGCGTAGCTGAAGTGACGTCTAAAGCAGCGGGTGTAGCTCAGAATGTGGCTGCAGGGCAGGCGATGTCTGGCGATCCAAACCCGAAGGTGAAACGTGATGCAGGTTATACGGGTGCAGCAGGCAACTGTCGTCAGCGGTTGTTTGTGCCTACGTCAGATGGCCGCTTGATCGCGATCAGCGCCATTGATGGCAGCATCTGCCCTGGTTTTGGTGGTGACGATGGCACCATCAACCTGTGGGCCAATATGCCCAACGTAACGCCGGGCTCTTATTACGCGACTTCGCCGCCAGTGGTGACCGATAAGGTGATCATCGTGGGCGGGGCTGTCAACGATAACGCCTCGACTACCTCACCTTCTGGAGTGATCCGCGCTTTCGACATTTTTACCGGTGATCTGGTGTGGAATTTCGACAGCAAGAAACCGGATAACACAGCGCCCATAGCCGAAGACGAGACCTACTCAGAGAACGCACCCAACTCCTGGAGCGTATCCAGTTACGATCCCGAGCTAGATATTATCTATCTGCCGATGGGCAATCAGTCTCCAGACCAGTTTGGTGGCAACCGCAGTGAAGCTGTGGAGAAGTACTCATCATCCATACTGGCGCTCCACGCCAGCACCGGCAAAGTGGCTTGGGTATTTCAGACCGTGCATCACGACCTCTGGGACTACGACGTGCCAGCTCAGCCGAGCCTGGTAGATCTGACTATTCAAGGCCAACGTATCAAAGCTTTGGTCGCAGCCACCAAACAGGGCGAGATCTACGTATTGAACCGGGTAACCGGTGAGCCCGTACTGCCGGTTACCGAGGAGCCAGTACCGCAGGGCGCAGCCAAGGGTGACTTTACCGCGCCTACGCAACCGGTCTCGGCTATTTCCTTCAACCCGCCAACCCTTACTGGCAAGGATATGTGGGGTGCGACCCTGCTAGACCAACTGGCTTGCCGCATCCAGTTCCAGCAGTTGCATTATGAAGGTCGTTTCACGGCACCATCGGAGCAGGGCACCCTGGTGTATCCCGGCAACTTTGGCGTCTTCAACTGGGGCTCGGTAGCGATCGATCCTGACCGTCAGATCATGTTTGCTATGCCGGTCTACCTGGCGTTCACTTCCAAACTGATACCGCGGGGCAACGATACTGGCCGCTTCGTCACTAAAGATGGCGAGCCGATCATTAACGAAAACTTCGGTGCGCCCTACGCGACCAGCATGGCGCCCTTTATGTCGCCCGTTGGCCTGCCATGCCAGCAGCCATCCTGGGGTTATGTGGCAGGTGTTGATCTCACCACCGGCGAGACCCGCTATCAGCGCGTGAATGGCACAGTGCGCGATCTGGCACCTGTTCCGCTGCCGTTCAAGATGGGCGTTCCGGGTATTGGCGGCCCGATAGTCACACGCGGTGGCGTGGCCTTCCTTAGTGGAACCATGGACTACTATGTGCGCGGTTATGATCTGCGCACCGGTGAGGAGCGCTGGAAGTCTCGCCTACCAGCTGGCGGCCAAGCAACCCCGTCGACCTATTTGGGTGCTGATGGCAGGCAGTATTTGGTAGTGGTTGCTGGCGGCCATGGTTCAACCGGTACCAAAGCCGGCGACGCCATCATTGCTTACGCCTTGCCGGAGTAAGGGGTCGCTTGATCGGCTAAGTATATGAATAGTTGGCTCGCGGTAGCGCGCCAACTATTCATAAGTGCCGGGGTGAGTTCCGCTCAAGCGCGCTTGGCAGCCAAGCCACACCCTGCACATGAGGCTTTAGTCTAAGAATGCATAGAACAGCCATATAAATACCCGAATAAGTGATTTTAATCATTGGCTTATACGGGTTATTTAATCAATATTCCGCGATCTAAAAAAGCTGCGCTACGCCGCACTCTACCAAAGTCTTAGTCTCTTACCACCCAACTGGGTGCTACCTTGTTGTGTGTAATAACAACAAAAATTGGAGACGCTAATGTCCTTGTCAAAAGAAGACGCTGCACGCGCCTACTGGCGGGAAAACCTGCGGTTCATGATGATCCTGTTGGTCATCTGGTTCTCAGTATCCTTCGGTGCCGGCATCCTGTTCGTCGATCTACTCAACAACATCCAGTTCTTCGGCTTCCCGCTGGGATTCTGGTTTGCCCAGCAAGGCGCCATCTATGCCTTCGTGGTACTCATCTTCGTGTACGTCTGGAAGATGAATAAGCTCGATCGCAAATACGACCTCCACGAAGAATAAGAACAGGAGTCCTGCAATGGATACGCAAACGTTGATTTACCTCTTTGTGGGGGCGACCTTCGCACTCTACATAGGGATCGCGATCTGGTCTCGCGCGGGCAGTACCAGCGAGTACTATGTCGCGAGCAAAGGTATACACCCCATCGCTAACGGTATGGCCACGGGCGCTGACTGGATGTCTGCCGCCTCCTTCATCTCTATGGCAGGTATTATTGCCTTCGCCGGTTACGACGGTAGCGTCTATCTGATGGGCTGGACCGGTGGTTATGTGCTGCTGGCGATGTGTCTAGCACCTTATCTGCGCAAGTTCGGCAAGTTCACCGTGCCAGATTTTGTCGGTGAGCGTTATTACTCACAGACGGCCCGTGTAGTGGCGGTTATCTGCGTAATCTTTATTTCCTTTACCTACGTAGCAGGCCAGATGCGCGGTGTTGGCATCGTGTTCTCACGCTACCTGGAAGTGGACATCGCGACCGGCGTCATCATCGGTATGGCGATCGTGTTCTTCTACGCGGTATTGGGCGGCATGAAAGGCATCACTTACACGCAAGTAGCGCAGTATTGCGTAATGATGTTCGCTTACATGGTTCCGGCCATCTATATCTCAATCATGATTACCGGCAATCCAATCCCGCAGCTCGGCTTTGGTAGCGAAGTGATAGGTACAGGGCAATCAGTTATCGAACGACTCGATGGGATAGGTGCCGAACTTGGCTTTGGCGCGTATACGGACGGCTCCAAATCGACGATTGATGTGTTCTTTATCACCATGGCACTGATGGTGGGTACTGCTGGTTTGCCGCACGTAATTGTACGGTTTTTTACTACGCCAACAGTAAGAGATGCTCGTAAATCAGCAGGTTACGCTCTGTTCTTCATTGCGATTCTTTACACCACAGCACCTGCTGTTGCCGCTTTTGCCCGCACCAACCTGCTGAATACCGTAGTTGATGCGCAGTACGAGCAGGTACCTGAGTGGCTGTCGACCTGGGAGAACGCAGGCTTAATCGCGTGGCAGGATAAGAACAACGATGGCGTGATTCAGTATGGCCCAGGTGCGCCGTTCGTGGGCAACCCAACGTTTACTGGCGAGCGCGGTGTTAGTGGTGAACGCTTGCTCAGTAACGCACCGACCGATGCCGCCACCGAACTATATGTAGACCGCGACATCATGGTGTTGGCAAACCCGGAAATTGCCGGCTTGCCTGGCTGGGTTATCGCTTTGATCGCCGCCGGTGGTTTGGCTGCGGCGCTGTCTACGGCAGCTGGTCTGCTGCTGGTGATCTCAACGTCGGTATCGCATGACCTGCTCAAGAGCAACATGGCACCCAATATCAGCGAGAAGAACGAATTGCTGGCTGCGCGGGTAGCTGCAGGTGTAGCGGTGGCGATTGCCGGCTTGTTTGGCATCTACCCACCGGGCTTTGTGGCACAGGTGGTCGCGTTTGCCTTCGGCTTGGCGGCAGCATCTTTCTTCCCGGTCATCGTGATGGGTATCTTCTCTAAGAAGATGAACAAAGAAGGCGCTATCGCCGGCATGGCAGTGGGTCTGACCTTCACCTTTAGCTACATCGTGTTCTTCAAGTTCATCAGCCCTGAGCTGAACACGGCTGAGCATTGGTGGTTAGGTGTGTCGCCAGAAGGTATTGGTACCTTGGGCATGGTCTTCAACTTCATTGCTGCTGTGACGGTTGCGTCCTTCACCAAAGCACCGCCGGAGCACATCCAGCACATGATTGAAGATATTCGCGTACCCCGTGGTGCAGGCGCTGCCATAGATCACTAAGGTCCAACGCAGTCGCTAGAAATGAAAACGCCCCGACTGGTTCGGGGCGTTTTTTATTGCGGTTACAACTGCTTTAAAAGCGGTAGGTCAGCTGTGTGGATACACCGTGGGCGCTGTTGCGGTAGTCAGCGCTGTAATCGGCATAGTTGACCGACCCTTCACTTTCGCGCAGGTACGAGTAAGCCATATCTAGCGTGACGTCATCATTGATATCCCAGCCAGCGCCCAACGATAGGATCTTACGATCCGATACAGGGATGCGTGCGGTGCGGTCGTCGTCATCGGTGGGTGAAGGATCCACGGTATAACCGGCGCGCAACACCCAGTTAGGGCTGACTTGATACGCGGCGCCAATAGCGGCAGACCAGACGTCTTTCCATTTAATGTTTTCGTTTATAGTGCCGAAGAGAGCTGGGGCGCCGCTGTTTTCAACCGTGATTTGCTGTAGCTGGCTCCAGCGAGTCCAAGTAGCACCGGCGTAGAGCGTCCAAAAACCGTTTAGCTGGTAGGTAAACGAGGTATCGACTGATTCAGGGGTTGTGAAATCCAAGCTGGCATCGTAGTTACCATTAAGGCCTGTGGCGCCTGGGAAACCCGAGACACGGGTACGACCCTCGAGGGTGTAATCGACTTTTGAGTGATAAGTCAGGCCCCAAGCGAGTTGGTTGGTAACATCGACCAGTACACCGGCATTGAATCCATAACCAACATCATCACCCTTGATATTGACTTCGGCATCGGCACCGCCGAGTGAGGGTGGCGTCTGCACAGCGCTGGTTAATTTCCCGTCGATTTTATTGATGGTAGGACCGAAGCCAATAGAAACACGATCATTTATGCGGTAGCTCAGCGTGGGCTGCAAGGTAACCACTTGCACCTTGCTGTAAACACCGTGGTAGCGGCCCTGGAAGTTATCTTCGTAATCATTGATAAGCCCGAAGGGTGCATAAATGCCGATGCCAAAATGCCAATCTTCGTTCAATGGCTTTACGTAATAGCCGAACGGTACGGCTGCGACTGGCACCATGTCACCATCGCTGGTGCCGGAAACAGTTGTGTTTACGTTGCTGATGTCGCTCTTGGCCTGGATTACTGCAAACCCGCCACTGACTTGCGCACGATCTAGCTTGGACATACCTGCAGGATTGCCAAACAGGGTGCTGGCGTCTTCAGCGGAAGAGGAACGTCCGGAAAAACCGGTGCCCATGCCGCTGGCGCTTTGTTCGTTAATGGAAAGTCCATTGGCGAGGACGGGGTGGGCGAGGGTGCTGATAGCAAGGGCTATAGAGCCACTAAGCCAAGGGTGCTTGATCATCCGATACTCCGGCGCAATGAGGTAAGGGCGCGCAAATTAACAGCCATTGTCTTTTCGTGCCAGTCTTGACTAGCGCGAAATGAGAGAATGGAAGGTAAAACCGGATTTTAAAAGGGTGTTTGGCGGTAGATAGCGATTTTATTCAAAAACTGCCAACTCGTGCATGGCGCAATCTGCGCCACTGACCCAGGCGGCTTTTGACTTCCGCCAGACTGGTTAACCCTTGGGCTTTCGCTTTAGCCAGCAATATCAACATAATTTCAGCAGTGGCCAATGCATCGGCCGCAGCGTTATGCCGCTGGCTGTTCTGCAACCCAAAGTAAGCTTGCCAATCGTCCAGGCCGCCCTGGGGCAAGTTGGCTTCTGGGCAAAGCATGGGGGCGAGCTCGGCAACGTCCAGGAATTTGTGGCGTAGTTTGTAGCCCAAATCTAGACGTAGCCCGCGCAGCAACATGCGCTGATCGAAGGCAGCGTGACAGGCTATAAAAACGCACTCGCCGGAAAACGTCATGAAATCCAGTAGGGCATCAGCTGCATCTACCCCCTGAGCAATTGCACTCGGGGCAATGCCATGGATAAGTATCGACTCGCTGACCTGGTGATTCTCTCGGTACAAGGTGCATTCATACTGGCTGCCGAGATCAATGCAATTGTTTTCAATGACCACAGCGCCGACCGACAATATGCGGTCACGATGGACATTCAAACCGGTGGTTTCCAGGTCCACAACCACCAAGCGTGTTGCGGCGAGCGCAGTGCTATCCAGTGGCTGCGCGCGAGGTAACTGCGTGCACCGCTGGCGCTGCTGGTCAGTCAACAAATCGGCTCGTCTTTTCGGCAGCCACCCGAGCGGGTTCATAAGTTATATCTCAACGCCAAGCTGGCTTGCAGACGTTTTGCCTGACGGAAAGATTCACGCAAAATGCGGCGGTCTAGATGATTCAAGCTTTCGGGGTCGATGCGGTTGCTCAGGGGCTGGCCTTCGCGATCTTGAACTTGGTGCTGTTGCATGCGCACCAGTTGAATGAACTGGTAGGCCTCGACGTAGGCGTCGGCATCCAGTGGCTCTATAACGCCAGCCGCGCGCAGTGCCTGCAAACGCGCCAGAGTATTGCTATTGGTAACGCCGTTGGCTAAGGCCAGCAGCCGCGCGCCGTCTACAAAAGGCCCCAAGCCTTGAATTTTCAGGTCTAAGGTGTCTTTTTCAGTACCACTGCGGGCCAAAATAAACTCACGTAAGCGACCAATGGGTGGCCGATGGAGTAGCGCGTTCTGTGCCATTTGATGCTGAAACAAGCTGTTGCCGTTGATGCGTTTTAGCACCGATTGAAACATGCGTTCTGCCGCGTCAGCGTCGCCCCAGACCACCCGAAAATCAAAGTAGATAGAGGAGGCCAAAAGGTTTTTTGGTGTAGTGCTCTCGATCATCCGGCCAAAACGCTCAGCCCATTCGCTAGCCGAGAGGCAAAGCTGCGGGTTGCCGGCCATGATATTGCCTTTGCACAGGGTGAAGCCGCATGCCGCCAGTGCTTGGTTGATGCGCTTGGCCAGGGGCAACAGTAGCTGACGAGTTTGCTCGGTTTGCTCGGCTGAGCTGGCGACAAACAGAATGCCGTTATCCTGGTCGGTATGCAGTGTCTGCTCCTGCCGACCTTCGCTGCCAAAGCACAGCCAGCTGAAGGCCACGCCGGGATCACCTTGCTCTTGGATACACAGCTCTATGGCGCGGCATACGCTGTGGTCATTGAGCAAGGTAATGATGCGAGTGACCTGCGTGGAAGAGGCGCCATGCGCCAACATGCTGTCAACCAAGCGGCGAATCTCGCTACGTAGCGCAACCAGCGTTTCTAGCGTAGGCGCCTCACGTAGAGTGCGGGCCATATGCACCAGATCTACCCGCTGCAGAGAGAACAGATCCCGCTCGGACACCACGCCAGTAAGGCGCCCCTGATCGACTAGGCAGATATGCGCTATGTGTTGGCGGGTCATGGCGATGGCCGCATCAAAAGCGCTGGCTGAGGAGGGCAGGTGACTGGGGTTGGCGATCATCACCTCGCTAATTGGCTGTTCAAGGTCGGTAGCGGCATCGGCAATTAAGCCGCGCAGGTCACGTAGGGTAAATATGCCGAGTGGCGCTTGTCGTCCATCGGTAATAACGATACTGCCCACGCTGGCCTCGTGCATCAGCCTGACCGCTGCGCGAATAGGTGTGTCTAATGTGCAGATGATCGGGGCGCGATCCGTTAATTCAGCCAGGCGCGCATCCAGCGAATAATGCGAGCCGAGGCTCTCGCTGGCTTGCTGCTGCGCCTGTTGGTTGACTTGGTCCAGCAGGCTGCTGACACCGCGCAGGGCAAAATCGCGGAATGGTAACGAGCGTCGGAACAGGCTGACAAAATCATTGCGGTTTATGGTCAGACAAAAGGTATCTTCACCGGCCAAGTGTACCGTCCGAGTGGCGCGTTCTCCGATCAGCGCGGCCAGCGGAAAGCATTCACCAGTGCTGATTTCGAAGGTGGTATCGGGCTCCTGCTGGCCAGTAATCAGCCGTTCGCCGCGAATCAGCCCTTGCTTGACCACAAAGAACTGCTGCACGGGCCCATCCTGTGGATGCAGTATCTGCTCACCTGCGGCATAAAAGCGCAATTGGGCATGCTCTACTAGCCATGCCAAGTGTGCGTGTTCCATGAGATTGAACGGCGGATAAGCCAACAGAAAACTGATGGTACCGTGAACATTCTGCATGACAGCGGTTTTACCCGCCTGCGCGAAGCGGTCTTCTCGGGTCATATCGGCCAACCTTGATGTTGCTCATCAGTGTGCCGTTTCGGCATTGCTCCGCCCATGCTACCTAAGTCTTGGAGGGCAGGTCTGTAGGTAAAATGCTGAAGTACTAGTCATTTCATCTGCTCGGCCGTTTTGCTATTGTGGCGGCTGCAGATGCGTCCGGACAGTTTTTTTAGCCATTTGTTCAAAGCTTTGATCCTGACGTTTACTGATTATAGAAAAGGCAACGAGCTAGGATGCCGCCACCGTGTAACAACGCGATGGAATAATAACGTACGGTTTTCTGCGCAAGGGGTTGGATCTTGATCAAGGTACTGGTAGTTGATGACCATGACTTGGTTCGCATGGGTATTAGTCGGATGCTGGGTGATGTGCCCGGTTTTACCGTGGTTGGCGAAGCCGACAGTGGCGAAGCCGCGGTAACTCAAGCACGTTCGTTGCGCCCGGATGTGGTGTTGATGGATGTGCGTATGCCTGGCATTGGTGGGCTCGAAGCTACCCGTAAGCTAGTGCAGCACGACAAACACATCAAAGTGATTGCCGTCACTGTCTGCAACGAAGAACCTTTTCCCTCCCGCTTGATGCAGGCCGGCGCCGCTGGCTATGTCACCAAGGGCGCTGCATTGGAAGAGATGGTCGCTGCCATCAAGCAAGTGCATTCCGGCCAGCGGTATATCAGCCCAAACATTGCCCAGCTGTTGGTACTTAAGCACCTCAACCCGGGCGGTGAATCGCCTTTTGATTGCTTATCCGAGCGTGAGATACAGATCGCTTTGATGATTGTCGGCTGCGAGAAGGTCAACAGTATCTCTGACAAACTCTGCCTGAGCCCAAAGACAGTGAATACCTATCGCTATCGCATATTTGAAAAGCTTGGCGTTACCAGTGATGTTGAGCTGACGCTATTGGCTGTGCGCAATGGCATGGTAGATACCTCGCAACAGTGAGCATGGCTGACGTTATTTTTGATCCCAAAGCGTTTCTTGCAACTGCCAGCAGCAAACCCGGCGTGTATCGTATGTTCGATGCTCAGGGTGAGCTCTTGTATGTGGGCAAAGCGAAAAACCTGAAAAAACGCTTGGCCAGCTATTTTCGCGCTACCGGACTTAGCCCCAAAACGGCCGCTTTAGTCGCGCGCATTGGTCAGATAGATACCACTATCACTGCCAATGAGACCGAAGCTCTGCTCCTGGAGCAGAGCCTCATTAAGGGTAACCGTCCACCGTATAACATCCTGCTGCGGGACGATAAATCCTACCCCTACGTGTTTCTGTCCAGTAACGACGAGTTTCCACGGCTGGGCCTGCACCGTGGCGCAAAACGTGCCAAAGGCCGCTACTTTGGGCCGTACCCCAGCGCCGGTGCGATTCGCGAAAGCCTAAACCTGCTGCAAAAAACCTTTATGGTGCGCCAGTGCGAAGACAGCTATTACAACAATCGCACGCGACCTTGCCTGCAGTATCAAATCAAACGCTGTAAGGCGCCTTGCGTTGGCTTGGTAGATCAAGCTGAGTACGCCGAAGACGTGCGCCACTCAGTTATGTTCCTCGAAGGACGTAGCAATTCGTTAGCCACCGAGTTGAACGAGGCGATGGAGCAAGCGTCGATGAGCCTGAATTTTGAGCGCGCAGCCGAATTGCGCGATCAAATATCACAACTGCGCCGCGTGCAGGATCAGCAAAGCATGGATACCGAGCAGGGTGACGTCGACGTTATCGCTGCAGAAGTCACCCCTGGCGGCGCCTGCGTGCACGTCGTTATGGTGCGCCAGGGCAGGGTGCTGGGAACCAAAAACCACTTTCCGCGGGTACCTATCGAGCAAACTTCAGGAGAGGTATTGGCCGCGTTTTTGCCGCAATACTATCTGGGCACGGCCGAGCGCGAAGTGCCGCCGGAAATCATCGTCAATGCCGAGCATGAGGATTTTCCGGTGATCATCCAGGCGCTGAGCCAAGCGCGCGGCTGCAGCCTGAACATCAGCCATAACGTGCGTGGCAACCGCAAACGCTGGCTGTCGCTCGCCGAGAGCAACGCCACACAATCACTGGCAAGCTTATTGGCCAATCGCCAACATACCCAGGCTCGCTTCGAGGCGCTGCAACAGGCGCTCAACCTGGATGAAGTGCCGACTCGGCTAGAATGCTATGACATCAGCCATTCCAGTGGCGAAGCAACGGTCGCGTCCTGCGTGGTTTTTGGCCCTGAAGGCCCTCTGAAGAGCGACTACCGACGTTTTAACATCGAAGGCGTAACAGCAGGCGATGACTACGCGGCCATGCGCCAGGCGCTTGTCCGGCGCTTTAGCCGCATTCAGGATGGCGAGGGCAAGATGCCCGACATCCTGCTTGTCGACGGCGGTAAAGGGCAAATGAGCATGGCGATGGAAGTGATGCAGGAGCTGGCCATCCATGATCTGACGCTACTGGGCGTATCCAAAGGTGCGACCCGCAAAGCCGGCATGGAAACCCTTTACCTGAATGACCCGCACAATGAACTGGTATTGCCCGGACACTCACCGGCGCTGCACCTGATCCAGCATATTCGCGATGAGGCACACCGATTCGCTATTACCGGGCATCGGCAGCGGCGCGGCAAGGCACGTACCACATCTTCTCTCGAGGGTATTGCCGGAGTCGGCCCAAAGCGCCGCCGCGAGCTGCTCAAGCACTTTGGTGGGCTGCAAGAACTGAAGCGTGCGAGCGCTGCGGAGATGGCTAAAGTGCCGGGCGTCAGTAAAAAACTTGCGGAACAGATTTATGCTGCCCTGCATAGCGATTAGAATGCCCGCTTAGACGAGGTTGCATAAAATATGAACATCCCGAATATTTTGACCCTGACGCGAGTCGGGCTCATTCCTATCTTCATCCTGCTGTTCTACATGCCCTATCACTGGAGTTATGTTGCCGCCGCACTGATCTTTACACTGGCCGCCGTGACTGATTGGCTGGACGGCTATCTAGCGCGCAAACTGCAGCAGAGCACGCCGTTCGGCGCGTTTCTGGATCCAGTTGCCGACAAGCTGATGGTCGTCATAGCGCTGGTGTTGTTAGTACAGCATCACGCCAATTTTTGGGTCACGGCACCTGCGGCCATTATCATTGGCCGTGAACTGGTAATTTCAGCGCTACGTGAGTGGATGGCGGAAATGGGCGCGCGCGCTCACGTAGCGGTATCCCAGCTCGGCAAGTACAAAACCGCCTTGCAGATGGTCGCATTGGTGGTACTGCTAGCGAATCCACCATTGATTACCCATTGGGTAGTGATTGGTTACGTACTGCTGGCCATGTCTGCCGTCCTTACGCTTTGGTCGATGATAGTTTACCTAAAGGCCGCCTGGCCTCATTTGCGCCCCGACGCTGATCAAAATAGCAACAAATAACTTTTTTTGAATCAATGACTTGACAGGATCGCGCAGAAAGATAGAATTAGCGCCGTTCCAAAGCGGGAATAGCTCAGTGGCATGAGCACGACCTTCCGAGGTCGGGGTGAGGCGCATAGCCTCGCGATTTCTCGAGACCTTAGGGTCGATTGTTGTAGGTATATGCGAGAATAGCCCAGTTGGTTGGGTACGACCTTCCGAGGTCGGGGTGGGGCGCATAGCCTCGCGAGTTCTCGAGACCTTAGGGTCGATTGTTGTAAATGTGTGCGGGAATAGCTCAGTTGGTAGAGCACGACCTTGCCAAGGTCGGGGTCGCGAGTTCGAGTCTCGTTTCCCGCTCCAGTTTTTATATTACGCTGACGTCATCCACAGCGTGATAGCCCCCTTATGAGGCCGGGTGGCAGAGTGGTCATGCAGCGGATTGCAAATCCGTGAACGCCGGTTCGATTCCGACCTCGGCCTCCATCTTTACATATGTATATTTAGCCCGGATGGCGAAATTGGTAGACGCAAGGGACTTAAAATCTCTAATGTCAACCGTTTTGAAGAGGTGGCGATGTGGCTGGAACCCAGGCAGAACGCGGGTTCCAGCCGGATCGAGCTTTCGCGGTTGGATTGGGAAAGGCTCGCTAGGTGTCAAATAGGGGCCACTAGAACAAAAGAAGACGTAGTAAGCCTGGTACAAGCCGGGCAAAATGAAGACCACGCCCGAGTGGTGAAATTGGTAGACACAAGGGACTTAAACAATTTGAGCCCTCCAGGGGAAACCCTGAAGGTGAAGCCCGTCAAACTCGGCGAAAGCCCTGGATTCATTTTGAATCCGAGCCAACGCCGAGCCAAGCCCCAAGGCAACTTTTTGGGGAAGGTGTAGAGAGCAGACGGCGGGCACCTAAGGCAAAGCGGTTAAACGTGGAGCTAGGGTGAAGGCGTGCTCCAGACCACGAACAGTAGTCTGCTTATGCAGGAAGCTGGCGGTGAAAACCGAAGTGGTAAGAAAATCCCTCGACTGGAAACGGTCGTGCCGGTTCGATTCCGGCCTCGGGCACCATCTATCCTGCCTCCTAGTCACTAATTTTTAATGATTAGTGCTGTGCCATAAACTCATTAATCATCCTTTACTGGCATACACAGCAAGTACATTCTGCACGAAACGAATTCCGGTTGACCTTGCTGCAAGTGCAGCAATCACATATTGCCCGAGGAACCAGGTGCCACTGATAAAAATTGCCGTGTTATCGACACGGAGGAAATACAGAACTATGGGCACTATGGGGATGAGCAGAACGGACATTGCTGCGATATCACGGAACAGTAAATAATTCTTGTGGCTATCAAGTACTGACGGCTCCGATTCAACCTGCTTATAGAGGCGATACCACGTTGAATTCTGGCAGCGCTCATCGACCGGAAATTCTCCGACCTGGCCTTTGAGTTTTTCCAGGTCGATTCGGTGGTCCGCTGGCGCATGTACTGAAAATGCGCGTGAACCGGGCAGGGGATGCTTCAAACGCCAGAAAACAAGACTGGCTTTAAGGTTTGCTGAAATTAACGAGGACAGGAGCAAGACGGGGATGGGTAGTAGAGCCGCCAAGCTGGCTCTAATGGCGGCGACCCGGTCTGGCGTTAGTGCTTCAATCGTCGTGTTAAAGGCCAAGACGAGGAGAACAAGGAAATCCAGAACAAGTGTTGCCACGAGCCACGCGAGGTTCCTACCTTTTAGCGTTTTACCGCTTTCGTTTTTGGTGTTATTCATCCGAAGTGCTCCGTGTAAATTGTGAAATCACCACGGTCATTGACGTTGAATTGAATCCAGCCATCGCGACGGGTGGTCAAGACGCGTCGCTGCTTTTTGGTCGTAGAGACAAGAACACCGTTTGGCCAGTTGTCGCTGATACGCTGGCGGTATGTCTGCGTCATTCCTTGCGTGTTGTGTACGATGGCCTTATCGGACATGACAATCGCGCGGGGCTGACAAAACTCAAACACTTCTTCACAGTAGCCATTTTCTCGGCCATGGTGAGAAGCAACTAGAATATCCAAGCTGCCCAAATCATGACGAAAATCTTGTTTGGCCAATAATGCCAGCCAGCCTTCTCGTTCCAGGTCTCCCGGAAATAAAATCTTGAAACCACCAAAGTCAATGAATACGACGAGACTCAGGTCGTTCGTTGTATTGCATCCCGGATAGCTGTTGAAGTAAGTCTTTGCAGTTATCCCTCCCATGCCATCATTGAATGGCAGGCTAACCGGTTGATTGAAATTGCGATGAATTTCCAAATACCGTTGGATATCGCTGGTCAGGGGCCCGTTTACTTCTTTCATCGCCCGAAGTACTTCGGCGGGAGGATGGGGGTTGCGGGTGAATGTTTCAACTTGAACACCTTCCTCCCAAAGTCCGTTCAGATCACTCATGTGATCCTGATCGGCATTGGTGATAAAAAGATAATCGAGACGGTTTCGTTGCAGTTCGTGCCGGATATAGGTGCTGGGACGCCAATCTTGAGTGCAGCCGGAATCGATCATGGCGAGGCGGCCTGCTTGCCCATTGAGCAGGTGACGCAGCATCGCACAGGCTCCGTGCTCGACATCCCATATTCTCAAAATCATCTCACCCGGCATATTATCTCACCTCGCCCTGAAGAAGGTGTAAGTCCTGTTCTCCAACGATAAGTTGGATGGCAGGTAGGCCGTCTTCGGCCATGCCAAGAGTTAAATGAACCAGTTGTTCAATGTCGTCTCGACTTGGCGAGGCGGAATGGCCAGGGGGATGGCTGTGCCACTCACCGATGTACCCAACCATTCCGGCGGTACGTGTTGATGCTTGCTGTACTGCATCTGCCAGGCCGGCGATGCCACGCTCAAAAGATGCCGGGGAGGCCTTGCTGTCTGTTGGTGCCGGAAGGCACGCCACGACGGTGACTGCGTTGATATTGAAATCATAGTACCCAAGGAGCACGCCTCCCGTTTCATTGGGGAAGCCCTCCTGGCGCAGGCCCCTAAGCTCTTGCTCGACGCCGCTATCAATAAATAGATTGAGTTCGCCGAATGCCAGGCAGCGTTCAGGGGCTACCGGAACAACATAGACCTCGACGCTGCCTCGCTGCGGATCACGTTGCCAGATACGGATCAAAGCTTCGTCTTGGCTGGCCATTACCTGAATTTGTTCAGCCAGCGTGCTTGCATGCCCCATAATCCGCGAATAGGGCATTACCATTGAAATATCACGGCAGCTCGCTCCGCTCCAGAATGTGCTGGTGTGGCCACTGAGATGAAGCTCACCCCAGTCAGATTGAATCAGGGCTCGGTAGTATTGTGCTTCAAGTGTACGAAGACGTCGCTCGCGTGCTGAATCCTCGGCAAGCAAAACCGCCGCGTTGCCATTGGGTGTGATGAAAGCCGAGGCCTGCCGCGGCCATTGCTCAATCATGCTCGCTGCCCGTGGGTATTCAAGGGTTGTTGAAGCATCAATCACCAAATCGGCTGCCTGACAGGCATTTGTCACGCTGGTGTCGGAAAAGTCCGTGGCGTCAGCCACTATCGGAGTGATGGCAGACGCATCCGCCATAGCCGCCGCATGTAGTCCTGCCACCACAGTCGATTTCGTTTCACCGATGTGTTGTGTGTAGGCGATGTGTCGCGACAGGTTGTGAGGTTTGATGTGATCCTTGTCAATGACAGTCCACTGTCCCCAGCCGCTGCGTCCCCATAGACTAGCGAATAGGCTCCCAAGGGAACCTGCGCCGATCAGCACTCCCTTTGGTCCATCCGGGACAGTGCCGGATTGTCGTTGGGTCGCGGGGACATCATTTTGCTGTAACACCTCCATTGGAAGAATCAGGTGATCGCGCCATGCAGTTGAAGGCTCCTGATTCAACAGATCCTTGTAGTACCTTCCCTCGTGTGCCATCAAGGCACCGGTGGCAGCGCCGAGTTCAACGGTGCCGCTTTGCACCAGAAACGCGCGACGCGCGATGAGGCTCGGTTCCTCGTCGGTATTTCGGCGCATTGGGATATGCAAAAGGATCACTAATCCCTGATCGCTATCGGCGGCGGTGATACCCGCTTGACCCACTTCATCCTGCAGTGCCGTGCGTAGCGGGCCGATAAGGTCCACTTCTCGCTGTTCCAGTAAGTCGGCAAGTTGTCCGAGCGTCGCGGGGTCACATTCGACAAACCCATGCAAGATAGGGGGTAACGTCAACTCGATATATTTTGTGGTTCTGCCTTGCCGGGTAGCCTCCGATTGGGGCTCCAGAAAACAGGTGAATCCCTCATCAGGTCGTTCTTGTCGAAGCGCAACCACAAAACGCAACCTTGGGTTTTGCTGTAGCTCGTCCAGATTCCAGGGGAGAACAAGCTCGTATTTGCTGGCAAAGAACAAGTGCTCTACCGGTTGGTCTGTTGGGTGCAGTTCGCCACGAGCACTCTTTTCCAGCCACCATTGAATACGGCGGAGAAATGATTGCGGCGTCCAGGTTCGCATGACAGACGCTGCCGACTCAAAGTAAAGACACAGGCTCGCAGGCGCGTTGTGTACACCCTGGTTCTGGTGCATCAAGATTGGAAAGTCCCGGCGCAGTGCCAGGACTTCAACCAGCTGTTTTGCGTCTTTTGGAATGAACAGCGCCAATCGTTCCCGGTATCGAATGCCAAATGGGTTTTTGGGAGGAACATCGTCGCACTCGACGTCCACCACCAGACATTCGAGCGCAGCTTTACCCTCGACGGGATGTCGAAGCATGCAGGTAAGTGAATAGTCGCGATGTCGCTGGACGGCGCCCAGCAGAGCATGGGTTCGCGGGAAGGTAAGATCTTTGCTGTCGTGGACGTCTACGACGTTTTCTAGTTCGTGATATTCATCCGCCATTACCCAGCTCGGTACCCCGCGCGTGGTGGGGTGGACGTTATGATGGCAGGTGCGCCGATGGCCGCCGACCGCTTCCAGGTGACGCCGCCGCTGCTGACCTCGAAGACGATGGGCTCGGGCTTGTTAGCGTTGGGTTCTTCCATCGTCACAAGGAATTTTCGTCCACCAACTTCGCTCAAATACTTTTCATAAGCGTTGCGGGTCTGGATGTGTGGTGGTTGTACCTGATCGTAGGACTCTTTGATATCCGGGATCGGCTTACTGGAACTGATGATGTAGGCATCCTGTTTTCCGGCAAGCAGTAGTTTCTTGACGAGTGGTTTGGGTTCCGTCTCCTTATCACCTTTCTGGCCGTCTTCATTTAATGCGAGGTAACTGCAATGGTGAGGAATGTTGTACAAATCCCAGGCGAGTCGATCTTCGTTCTTGTGATATTTGGTGATGTTGACGATGTCTTCAATGTCTTCCCAGGTGGCATCGCCGACTTCCAGGTAGTCGTAATGCTCGCCATTGGCACGGAAGCGCACATTGAAAACCAGGGACGCCCGGTTGCGGATAATATCCCCCTCATCACAGTGCTTGATGAAGGGCGAATGGCAAAAGAACTCAACATCGTCGTTTTCCAGAGAGAACCCTGGAACGATGGTGCCGGCGTCAATGAACAGGTGGTCGCGTGCGGAGGCTGATTCGCCTCGCTCCTTTAATCGGGGTTCCAGCCAATTGGCAAGTGCCTGTGGTTTTGAAAATACCAGGATGTCCTTGCCTTCCAGCAGACGATGTCTGGCCTCCTGGCGGAGGAGAATATATTCTTCCTGCTGATGGTCGTTGTCCGCTTCCTCCAGTAGCATCGCGGCGGGCACCCAAAGTTCATTGATCTTGACCCGGCCGTCCCCTTGGTATTTTTTCGCATGCTGCAGTTCAAAGAAGTCGGTACTGCCTTGGATATGGTCCCGGTCGGCATGGGTAAATGCCACGACGTCGAAGTAGTCACGCCCCGCATTGTCCAGCTCTTCCTTGAGGTGGGCTTTTAGGTCGATTTCAGGCTCGTCGGAATCTTCGGCTTTGCCTGTATGGCGGAAGTCGAAAAGAACACGGCGTCCCGCCGACAAGACGATTTGTGTCGTGTCCCCATTGCCCACTGGGTAAAATATGACTTTGTGTGTTTCTGCCACGCTGTTCTCCTGCTGTTTTGCAGTCGGGTGGCAGTCCACGCACTAGCACTCTGCCACTGAGCAGTCATATTACCATATATTGTGTTTATTAGTGTGTCAACTATCTATATATAGTTGCTAATGAAAGGCAGTCAATACGTCCCGGCGTACCGCCGTCGGGCTCGCGGGCTGCGCCCCGCGCTTCTTGTCGAATCGCGGCCATCCGGCTTTGATCCTTGACGCCTCCGGCCCGTGAGGGCCTGCGCGCTCCGCTTGCCAATCCCTGGTGTTGTGGCTGGTGGGGTGTGGCGGTCTTGCTGTTTCCCTCACCGTACCACGGCGTTCTCGCCGTCAAGGGCTGCGCGTGCTCCGCGCGCTTGCGTCCTGTGGCCGTTATTGACCCCTGACGGCTTGCGCTGCGCCGTGCTGGCGCCGGTTCCGGGCAATTCCGCCCGAGCAACCGGAGCACGATCATGACTCAATTCTCTCTCATTTCCGATTCCTCGCTGCTGGTTCGTGATGACCAGGGGCGCTACCTTCCGGCTACGGCCGACCAGATCCTGACGGCTGCCCGCCAGGTGATCGACCAGAAGATCCAGCGTGGCGCCTCGTTTACGTCACCGGCCATCGTCAAGGAGTTCCTGTGTGCCAAGCTGGCAGGCTTCGACCACGAAGTGTTTGCGTGTCTGTTCCTGGATTCGCAGCACCGCCTGATCGAGTATGCCGAGCTGTTTCGCGGCACCATCGACGGGGCGGCGGTCTACCCGCGGGAAGTCGTGAAGATGGCACTTCAGATCAACGCTGCGGCCGTGATCTTCTCGCATAACCATCCGAGCGGGAATCCCGAGCCGAGCCAGGCGGATCGGACGATTACCCAGCGGCTGAAAGAGGCGCTGGCACTGGTGGATGTACGCACCCTGGACCATATCGTCGTCGGCGGTGAACAGACATCGTCATTCGCCGAGCGAGGGCTGTTGTAGCACAGGGGCTTCGGCCCCTTTTTTGCTGCGTTCTCTGCTACTTGAGGGGCGAGTGAGGTGGGGCGGTCTTGCTGCTCCCTTACACCGTACCACGGCGTTCTCGCCGTCAAGGGCTTCGCGTGCTGCGCACGCTTGCGGGCGTAGCCGTCTGTGACCCTGTGACTGCTTGCGCTGCGCCGTGCTGACGCCGGTTCTGGGCAATTCCGCCCGAGCAACTGGAGATCGTCATCATGAACGACAAATCACATGTGTCGCTGGAACGTCACGTCTGCCTGGTCTGTGGCACCGCCTTCGATACCGGTAACATCCTGCTCGACAAGCGCTTGCGCGCGAGCCTGGAACGCCACACATCGACAGGCTGGGGCCTGTGCGACGAACATCGGCGGCTGTTCGATGAGGGCTTTGTCGCCCTGGTCGAATGCGATCCAGAGCGTAGCGGCAAGCCGACAGGCACCGATCGCTTGAAGCCGGAAGCGGCGTATCGCACGGGGCGTCTGGCCCACCTGAAACGCGACGTGTTCGCCGGCGTGTTCAACATACCGCTTGCCGCCGATCAGGCTTGCGTCTTTGTCGAACCCGGCATCATCGAGCAGCTTCAGGCGATGGTGGAACCGGCATCGGATTGATCGTTCGATCCATCCTCGAAAGCGTCGTTCCCGTTGACCGGGGCGGCGCTTTTTTTCTGCTGCGCCCGGTGTCGATGTCTTCGGCTTTGTGGGACTGCGCGTTGTGCTTGCACTCCAGGGGAACGGCGTGTCGCCGATCCCCGCCGCTCTCCGTTTGGCGCCCCTGAAAAGCCGCCGAACAGGTTGCACCTGATCGGCCTTCGCGCCTGTGGCGGTACGCGCTTCGCTTGCTGTGTGGTCGGCACATAGTGAAGGCCATAATCTGTCCAGCCATCCTCCCTCATTACATCACTTTGTCCGCGACTGTAGCCCACGCCCGCGTGCCGTCAAGGCGCGCCGGGCCGGGCCGTGCCCACCCAGCGCTTATCTCCTTGACCGCCCCCGGCCGTGCGCTCCCGACCGTCGCGGGCGATGAACTCGGGAAAGACGGTTGCAACAGGGCCGCCAGACATTTGAGCAGATATCTGGGTTGGTTTATGGGGTGACAAGGCAAGTGGGCTCCGAATCTGGGAATCCGGTCATATCAATTCGATTCAGTCTTGCGTGCCCACCCTGGCGAAAACGACATGCCGTGACCGCTCCACTTTGCCGTGACTGGTTGTGTATTGCCCGGTAGCCCTCAATGCTGGTGATGGGCATAAAGCGTGAACGGGTATGGCTCATCTATCCGGGGGAGGCTTGCCTGGCGTTACTGTCCGGTCCGAGCTGCAACATCTGCGAAAGATGGAGGACGTTCCTCGCATGTCCTGTCCTGGGCCATGGACTGACGTGAACGGGTGACAACGGATACCGGTATCGCTGTGCCGCGGAATACCGGGTAGGCCATTACCCCTTTTGGGTCAGGTCGGCCCAATACGTCCTTGGTTCGTTGTGAATCCTGGCGAAGGTGCGGCTGCGCCTCGGGCTCAATGGCCGCAACCCTTCGGCGCAAAGAATATTCCCCGGCGCTGGGCGCCTTCCTCGCGCAGCAAATTCTTTGCGCCTTCAGGTCCTCCACGCTGTTGCGGCCGCTGCGCGGTGCGGCCCGCCCGACCCACGCCGACCGGATCACAACAAGGACGCGATGGGCGCGACCTTGGCAACCCGAAAGGAGTACACATCATGGCCAACATCGGCACCTTCACCGCAGAGAAAAACGGCTTCACCGGCACCCTGCGCACCCTGGCGCTCAACGTCAAACTCAAGTTCGTCCCCAACGACAAGGGCAGCGAAAACGCTCCCGACTACCGCCTCCTGGCAGCCAACGGCCTGGAGATCGGCGCGGCCTGGCAGAAAGTCAGTCAGGCGGAGCGGCCCTACCTGTCGGTCACCCTCGATGATCCGTCGTTCCCCGCCACCGTCTACGCCCGCCTCATCGAGGGCGAGGACGGCAAGCACAACCTGCTGTGGTCCCGGAACAAGGGCGAGTGATCGTCACGGCTTGCGCCCCGCCCTTCGTGGCGGGGTTTTCCGTGTGTCAGGATTCGGGATTCGCCAAGCGTCGCTCGGTGTCCGCCATCAGTTCGGCGGAGCTGCATTCCAGTGCCCGTGCGATTTTGAGAATCAGGGCCAGCGTCGGCATGTGCTCGCCGCGTTCGACTTTCCCCAGGTGAGAGCGTTCCACGTCCGCCAGATGGGCGAGGGTTTCCTGAGCCACGCCCCGTTCCGTGCGCAGGGCACGCACGGCCTCGCCGAAAGCCCGTGCCGGCTCGGCTTCATAGGTGGTGGCGCCGGTTGGGCGGCCGCGTTGGATTGGACGCTTCTTCATACATGAGAGCGTCGTCTCGCGGCATAATAAAAACCACGTTAAAGATAACTCATTTGCTGTTTTCGACCTATGATGGAAGGGGTTTTGTGACAGGGCCTTTTTATATGCGTGGAGACGTAAATGCGGAAAACCGCTTTGGTGGGGACGCTAAATTACGATTTGCCGGATTCGTGGTTTTGCTGATTTCCGCAGATCCAGCTTTGTATCTTTGGGCAAAGTCCCAATCCCGTATTCGTGCCATGTGGTAAAGGCGCAAGTCCGGTTTCGTGCATTTCAGGATCGCCTTCTTGGTTCATTCCACAGCGAACAGTGCGCGAGTCTGGCGCTCGCCGCTTGCCGTCAACCCCGGCCCGCACCGGACCGTGTTGGGGTATGACGGCCGCGCGGCCAGTCCGCGCCTGGTGTCGCCTCGCTCCGCCGTGGAGCGAACCCATCAGAGGAAGCGACCATGAAAACACTCATCACCGAACATCAACGCACGCAATTGCTGGCCAACGGCCAGGCCCACGCCGAAGGCCGGGACATCGATCCGCCGCCGGTGGTCAAGCTGTTCACGCCGGATGCCCAGGCCACCTGGCTGCTGACGGAACTTGATCCCGAAGACGGGGATACCGCCTTCGGCCTTTGCGACCTGGGGCTGGGCATGCCGGAGCTGGGCAGTGTGCGTCTCTCCGAATTGTCCACAATCCGCGGGCCGCTGGGCCTGCCGGTGGAGCGCGACCTGCAGTTCATATCCAGGCGCACGCTCTCCGAGTACGCGGCACTGGCCCGCGACAACGGGTCGGTCCTGGATTGATCGGCCCTGCCAGCCCGCAATGGCGGGCTGGCAACAGCACTGCCTTGATGAGATTTTTGTGACTTTTTCGGTCTGACGCCAGACCTCAGGCGCAACACTTCATATTGTTGCTCCAGCAGAGTGCGGCCAAGACGAAAAGAGTCAGGATGTTTGTGGCGAGATAGGGCAGGGTATTCGGTGCTGCGGGGAAAAGGTTTCCACGCAGCCGTCGCATTCGGACGATCCGCACAATGCCCCGGAGCCAATCGGACTTGACGCGCGCCCATAACGAACCAGGCAAGATGATACGCCGATAACGCCGTAGCTCCCACCGACTGAACCGCCGACTTCGCGCGACGTATCCCGCTGAAAGACAGGGAGGAGCCGCGTCGTGGCCAAGTCCGGCGAGCACTGGCACCCCGGTGCCGCCTATCTCTACGTCCTGCATCTTGATGGGCCGGCACTCGCCTGGGAGTACCTGCGCCGTCACCCCGACTACCTGCGCGACTGGTCGGGCCGTCGTCGTCATGCCGATGCGGCGGCGCACTGGGGGCTGCGCCTGTTGGAAGATCCTGCCCTGGATGCGCGGGACGCGCAACCGGTGTGGTGTCCCGATCACGCCGGTATGATCCAACTCCATCCCGATCTTGATCCGCCACCCGGTGTCGAGGGCTTCGGCCTGTGGCAGCTTCCCGGGCGCAAGCGCCTGGTCCATGACGGGCGTCGGTTGTTGGTGGCCACACGCTGGGCCGGTAGTTGTCTGCGCCTGGCTATTGCACCCGGCCTGCGGGAGGGCATGGCCTACGTCTGCGCGGCGCGCGCCTCTGCATGCCGCAACCTGGCCAACGAAGCCGAAAAATTGGTGACCGGGGCGGTGACGAACGCGATGGCTTGTGCCCGTCCCTCGGCGACCGAACTGCTGGAGCTTCATACCCTGCAGGCCCTGGACGGTGTTCTGGCCGGCGCATCCCTGCGCGCCGTGGCCGCTGTTCTTTTCGGTACGACCACCGTTGCCCGTGAATGGCATGCTGACAGTGCCCTGCGTGCACGGGTGCGCCGCCTGGTGCGCCGCGGCCGTGGCCTGATGCGGGGCGGTTACCGCAAGCTGGTATCGCCTCCCCTTGAAGGGGGACGTTCCGGTTCACCCACAGATCGTCCCTGAGCAGGGAGTCCCGCTTTCCCCAGACTGTCTCCATCCGGCCACAACAACGTGGCCATTGACCAAGACCGATGGAGATGCCTGTCATGAGACCCACGCCACTGCGGCCTTCTGCCGCCCCCGCTGCCACGCAGCAAGCCGTTCCTCCTTCCCGCTATCTCACCAACGATGAGGCGGCGGACTATCTTCGCCTGTCACCACGGACGCTGGAAAAACAGCGCGTCATTGGCGGTGGCCCGCGCTTTCGCAAATTCGGCCGTCGGGTGATGTACGCGGTGAGTGACCTGGATGCCTGGGCCGATGCCCGCAGCTACGAGGCTACTTGCGACCCCGAGTATATCGAACGCCACGCCGGCGACAGCCGTCATGAACGCTGAACGTACGTCCGACCATGGTGCGCTCCGCAAGCACGGGCAGCGGGCGGGAACAGCTCGATTTGTTCCGCGCCCTGCCGGGAGAGATGGCGATCCGCGACGCCCAGGACCTGATGGCCTATCCGTTCTTTTCGCTGGCCAAGTCGCGGCGCACCGTGCCCATCGACTTCCACTCCGGGCCGGTCACCGTGCGGGTGGAGGGCACGGGAGCGCACGGTATCGCCACCATCTGGGATGCCGATATCCTGATCTGGGCGGCCAGCCAGATTGTCGAGGCCTGCGATGCCGGTATCCGGCCATCGCGACGAATGCGCGCCACACCCTACGAGATCTTGCGCTTTATCGGACGGGGTACATCGCGGCGCGACTACCAACGCCTCAGGGCCGCCCTGGATCGCCTGCAATCCACCACGGTGGCCACCTCCATCCGCGAGACCACCGGGCGGCGCCTGCATCGCTTCTCGTGGATCAACGAATGGAAGGAGTGCGCGGATGTCCAAGGGCGACCGCTTGGCATCGAACTGATCCTGGCGGACTGGTTCTTCGCCGGGGTGCTGGACGAGGCCCTGGTGCTCACTATCGACTCGGCGTATTTCCGGCTGACCGGCGGTATCGAGCGCTGGCTGTACCGCCTGGTGCGCAAGCACGGCGGCCGCCAGCCCGAGGGGTGGCGATTCGATTTCCCGTACCTCCACCGCAAGTCGGGCAGCCTGGCCCGACCCAGCGACTTCGCCTGCGACCTGCGCGCCCTGGTGGCCCGGCAGTCGCTGCCGGGGTACGTGCTGTCCATCGAACGCCGACCCGGTTCGCCGGAAATCCTGGTGTTTCGGCCCGTGCCGCGCATGACACGTTGATAACTGCGGGACAAGCTGTGAACGGGCTCGTGCTATCGGGCGTACGAGCCTTCGTGCTATCAGGCGCAAGCGACTCGTGCCATCAGGCGTATGCATTCTCTGCCAGCTCAATGATCACGGGGCGTGCGCTTCTTCCTAACGTATTACCTAACAATCAATATCTTTATTTAACATTTACTTACCCATTGGCGCAGTGGATAAGTCGGACGAGTTTCTCCAAACGGTGCGATGCATCGGGGAGGGTGCCGACATGATCATCGCCCTGCTCAACCAGAAGGGCGGGGTGGGCAAGACCACACTGGCAACCCATATCGCCGGGGAACTCGCACTGCGCGGTCAACAGGTCATCCTACTGGATGCCGACCCCCAGGGCTCGGCCCTGGACTGGACGCAGCGGCGCAGCCAGCAAGGGCTGCCCCGTTTATTCAGCGCGGTGGGGCTCGCTCGGGAAACCCTTCACCAGGAGGCGCCGGAGCTTGCCCGGCGTTGCGATCACATCGTCATCGATGGCCCGCCTCGCATTGCCGCCATTGCCCGTTCCGCGCTGATGGCTGCAGAGCAGGTGCTGATCCCCGTGCAACCCAGTCCCTACGATCTGTGGGCCAGTGGCGAGATGGTGGCACTGATCCGCGAGGCGCAGGTGTTCCGGCCACACTTGGCCGCGGCCTTTGTGATCAACCGGCGCGTGGTGCGCACGGTGATCGGCCGCGAAGCCCGTGGCACCTTGGATGAACAACCGTTCCCTGCATTGGCTTCCGAGGTTTGCCAGCGCATCGTCTTTGCCGACAGTGTGGCGGCAGGTCGCCTCGCCCGGGAGACCGCACCGGACAGTATGGCGGCACGCGAGATTGCCACCTTGGCCGATGAACTGCTGCGGAGGGTGCCATGAGTGGAAAAGGCGGCAAACGCGTCGCCATTGGCGCACGTCCGCCGGTCGATCCCAATGCCGAAGCCTGGATACGCCAGGGCGATGCCAACGCCGTGCAAAAGGGAGAGCTCTACACCGCCCGGCTGACACTGGATGTGACGCCGGCGATGCGCGCCCGTATCAAGGTATCGGCCTTCACCAGGAACACCACGGTGGCGGAATTGCTGCGCGCATTGCTGGAACGCGAGTTTCCGGAGGAGGGCGCATGATGCTGGACGAGTCACCCATGAACAACTTGCCGTTGATGCCGCCTCGGGCATTCACCGCGCCGAATGACGACGCACCCTTGACCCGCGTCTCGCTGCTCTACATCGAGCAACGCATCAACCTGTACCTGCGCTTCGGTTGCCCATTGCGTGTTCGCCAGATTGATCGCTGGCGACGCTGCGCGGTATTTCCCCCGGCGCAGTTGTTTTGTCGCATCCGTTGGGAGTCGAACGACTACGGCACCACACGCTGGCAACTGATGGTCCTGCAAAGCGGCCGACCTGAAGAGCGTATGCAACGGGTGCGCGGTGTGCGTCCCGGTGCACACATCCTGTTGAATGCCGAGGGCGAGCGAAATGTGCGCGCCGTCTTGTCACAGATCGATGCCATTGAGGCACAGAGCATTGAGCCTGCTGATGTCTCTCCGACATATTGGCGCTTGTTGAGTAATCGCCTCGCCGCACGAGAGCCGTTACCCAATTACGACGCCGACCGCCATGCAGCTTGGTTGGCGGGGAGGGCGCTGCAATGACACCGAAACCTGCTGTGAACTCCCGCTCACGTCGCTTGGCGTGTGTCACTGTTATTGTGCTAATGGCAGCCGGTTTGGCCGCACTGGTCTGGGCGGCATTCACGCCGTCAAAAGCGCGGGTGGTCTACAACGCCTCTGACAGTGTGCCGATCGGCTGGTATCGCATAACACCGCTTGATACGGACGCAAATGCGATACCGGTGGACAGTATTGTGTTGGTTGATTTGCCCGAACACATTGCAACGCTGGCGGACAAGCGCGGATACCTGCCGTTGGATGTGCCACTGCTGAAACGTGTCGGTGCGGTAGCACCACAGAATGTCTGCATTGAGGATGGCCGCGTGCGCATAGATGGCGTAACGGTGGCCCACGTGTTGCTCATTGATGCACAGGCACGTCCACTGCCTTCCTGGATGCAATGCCGTCAGCTTGTTGAGAGCGAACTGTTCCTGCTCAGCACCACCAATCCGGGTTCCTTCGACAGCCGCTATTTTGGTCCGATCGATAGGGCAAACGTGATTGGCGTGGCCCACCGACTCGACCTGGAGTGACCAGCGTGAAAGCGAAAGTTGGAACAATTGTCATGCTCTTTTCGTGTTACTGCCGCTGTTGCAAGGGTGCAGTCGCGCCAACCGAAATGCGGCAGTCCCCTGTGCAGATATCTTGCCCCGAGCTCCCTCCAGCATTGGTGGGGCCGACTCTCGCCGGAGACCGGATGTCACGTATTGCAGCGTCGCCGGGGCATCGTATCCCCGAGCTTATAGGGCGGGGAAAGATGCAGGGCAAGATAAAAGGTCGCGGCACTTCGGTGCGCGAAAATCCAGTCTGCACATGGGGTGGACGCGGCACGCGCCTGGGGCGTGTAGCGTGCCGTCAAAAGCGCCAATGCCGCGTCCGCACTGATATAGCCGCGTGTCACTTGCGCCCCCTATTGCTGGACTTTGCTGGAGGTTCCCCATGAGCCGACGCCGCAATGACGAGGGCGAGCAGTTCAAGGTCAGGCCCAACGCACCGAAAAATCGCGGTCAAACCTTTATCACCTCCGTCATCAGGCAAGCCAGCAAGGCGGGGTCCCGAGCCCGCAAGGGAGGTGGCCGTCCAGGGGCGCGACTGGGCCGTGGCCATGTTGCCGCCCGCTTTGCCGGGCAATCTCTGGCGCCCAATGCCCGGCGCGTTACCATCAAGACCCGGCTGGTGAATCTCTCCAAAGCGGGGAAACGTTCCACCATCACTCATCTGCGCTATATCGAGCGTGAAGGCGTAGGCCGTGACGGGCAACAGGGCAGGGCCTACAGTGCCCTGAATGACGATACCGACCTCGCCGACTTCGAGCAGCGCGGCAGCAAGGATCGCCACCAGTTCCGCTTTATTGTCTCACCCGAGGATGCGGCGGAGCTGGAGGATCTGCACCGTTATACCCGCGACCTGATGCAACGCATGGAACAGGACCTGGGCACGCAACTGGACTGGGTGGCGGTGGATCACTGGAATACCGACAACCCCCATACACATATCGTTTTAAGGGGGCGGGATGATCAGGGTAGGGATTTAATCATCTCCCGCGATTACATCGCCGATGGTATGCGGCGACGGGCTTGCGAACTGGCCACCGAATGGTTGGGGCCGCGCACGGAGCTGGAGATCCAGCAAAGTCTGCAACAGGAGGTCGAACAGGAACGCTGGACCGGTCTGGATCGCACCCTGAAGCGCGAGGCAGAGGACGGCCTGCTCGATATGCAAAAGCTTGCTGAGCCACACCTGAAACGTCAGCGCCTTTTATTGATAGGTCGGCTGCAGCGTTTGCAGCGCATGGGGCTAGCGAGCGAACGACAGCCCGGCGGCTGGATGATCCATCCGGAGGCCGAACGGAACTTACGATCCATGGGAGAGCGGGGCGACATTATCCGTACCATGCAGCGAGCCATGAGCGGAAGGCAATGTGAACTGGATGTGTTCGAACCGACTGAAGACGCCAGTCCTATCATCGGCCGTGTCGCGGCCAAGGGCCTCGCCGACGAATTGAATGACCGTGGCTATCTTGTGCTTGATGGCGTCGACGGCAAAGCGCATTACGTGGCGCTGCCTGCCAAGGTGGAACTGGGAGAGTTCCCCATGGGTGCCGTGGTTGAAGCAACAGGTGTCGGCAAAGCCCGCGCCGTGGATCGAGATATTGCCGCACTGACCGAGGAGGGTCTGTACCGTATGAACCCGCATCAGATTCAACGGACTTTAAATACTCCTGGACGTAATCCTGAAGACGTACTGACCTCCCATCGCCGCCGTCTGGAGGCCCTGCGCCGCGCTGGCATCGTGGAGCGCCTGGGCGACGACGTCTGGCGCGTACCAGCCGATCTGCCAGAGCAGGGTCGGCAATACGATCGACAGCGCAGTGGTGGGATTGCCGTGACCCTGAAATCCCACCTTTCCATCGAGCGCCAAGCCCGGGCGATAGGTGCCACCTGGTTGGACCAGCAACTGTTAGACGGGAGGAATGTCGGTGGCGGCCAGGGCTTCGGTAACGAGGTTGGCAAGGCCCTGCAACAGCGAGCTGATTTCCTGGTGGAAGAAGGCCTGGCGGAGAAACGAGGCAGGCGTGTCATCCTTGCCCCCAATCTGCTGGCCACACTGCGCAATAAGGAACTGACCAAGGCGGCGGAAGGCATCACTGCGGAAACCGGCTTGGAGTATCTGCAACCCTCCGATGGCAAACGAGTCAGCGGCATCTACCGCCGCAGCCTGATGCTCACCAGTGGCCGTTTTGCCATGCTGGACGATGGCATGGGATTCAGCCTGGTGCCCTGGAAACCGGTGATCGAACAGCGGCTGGGGCGGTCGCTGTCGGCTGTGGTGCGGGGAAATTTCGTCAGCTGGGAACTTGGACGGGGGCGCGGTCTTAGTCTTAGTTAATCAATGCCATGATACAGAGAGAGTTGCCTCTATTTAAATACTTTTAATATAATGAGAATCATTATCGTATGCGCTTTGTCGTATCTGTTCGCGGTAATTAAGTGAAGGACATGGAGTCGGTCTAGAAACTGGAAACACAGCCCCTGCCAATCTGTCGGAACCTTAAGTCTTCTCAACCAGGTACTTTGTGAAGGAGATACAGGCTCTAACAAATTTTCGGGTTGGCGCCGCCATGCCGGGCATCTTTTTGCAGGAATAGACTGACAAACGGAAAAGCTGAAAAATGGAATTATTCGCATGGAGCTACGTCATTTGCGCTGCTTTCTCGCTGTCGCTGAAGAATTGCATTTCGCTCGTGCGGCGGAACGCCTGCATATCGAGCAGTCGCCTTTGTCCCGGGCGATAAAGGAGCTTGAGGAAGAGCTCGGGGTTCGCCTGTTTAACCGAACCACCCGCAGTACGAGGTTGACGCGGGCCGGTCAACTGTTTTTGAAACATGTGCCGCGTGTCTTTACTGCACTGGATCAGGCGCGGGGCAGTGTGCAAGCTGCCGCCGCAGGCTTCCATGATCAACTGCGCTTGGCACTGTCCGACGGCATCACGCGTCCGCGTCTCACGGCGCTATTGGCCCAGTGTCGCGAGGAGGAGCCGCAAGTTGATATCCGCCTGTTCGAGGTGCCGTTAGGGCAACAGCTCAGGGGCCTGCACGAAGATCTTTATGATCTGGGCTTCGCCCAGTCCCCCGAGGTTGGGGATGGCATTGTGGCGATGCCGGCCTGGAGTGACCCCCTTGTCGTGGCGGTGCCGGCAAGGCACCCGCTGTTGGCCTACCAGCGCATTCCACTGGACGAGGTGCTGCGTCATCCGCTGGTCGCCTGCGACCCCCAGTCATGCGAAGGCCACTGCCATCAGATCCGTCGTATCCTGCGTGGCGCGGACCGAGAACCTTTGGTGGTAGAGCAGGTTTCCTCCCACGACCTGATGCTGACGCTGGTGGCGGCGGGTTATGCGCTGGCACTGGTGGGCGCTTCTCACTTGGCCGCGTCCCGTCGAGAGGAGGTGGTGGCTCGGCCCCTGGCGGGACGATCACAGGTGCTGACAACGTGGTTACTACGGCGCGATGCCGAGCCATCCGGAACCCTTCGAAGATTTATCGAGCGAGTCACTCCGATAAGCGATCCCTCGCACGAGGGGGACTCATTCACATCCGATACCTTGGGAGAAAATTGATCATGAAACGTTTAAGCCTATTGTTGATTGCCGTGTTGTTGAGTGCCTGCGGCGAGAAGCCCGCATCAACTGAAAAGCCCTCCGTTGAAGCTCCGCCCACCGATACCGTGGAATCGCTGCTGGCCAATCCCGAGCGACGCAAGGAGTTGCGTGAGCAGTGTAGGCTCAATCGTGCGGAGTTGGGTGACAAACTGTGCAACATAGTAGCCGAGGCTACCAACAAGGCGTTTCTCGGTGATGGCGAAGTGCCGTACACGCCGCCGAAGGAAAAACCGGCCTTCTGACGTAAGTTAACCGAAACAAATTTCGGCTCTTAACTCGCTTTGCCGAAATACGCTCTCATTCCCGGTGTTTTTATCTCGTTCGCCCTGCCTGGCAATCTTGCATTTTCCTTCTGGATTGTGTCGATAACAGTCTTTGACCGACACTGATCCAGCACCGAATCTGACACCTGTGGGCGCACATACGCGCGCGCGAAACCAGGGCAAATTTGGAGGCGGATATGCGGGCGACAGGGGTACTCTACGGTCAGGTGCTGACGGTGTTCGGCATCGTCATCGCTGGCGTGTGGGGTGCCACCCAGTGGGTGGCCAACGCCCTGGGCTACCAGTCTCGTTTGGGTGCCCCTTGGTTCGAACTGCTCGATAAACCGGTTTACCACCCATGGCGCTTGTTCGACTGGTGGTTCTTCTTCGACGCCTATGCGCCCGGCGTGTTTGTCACCGGCGGTGCCATCGCCGGGGCCAGTGGTCTGGTGGCGGTGGTGGTCGCCATCGGTATGTCGATCTGGCGTTCCCGGCAATCGCGACTGGTGACCACCTACGGCTCGGCGCGTTGGGCCGAACCTGCGGAAATCCACCGTGCCGGGCTGATCGGTGATGTCGGTGTTTTTCTTGGCCAGCACGACGATAAATACCTGCGCCACGAAGGGCCGGAACATGTATTGACCTTCGCACCGACCCGCTCGGGCAAGGGGGTGGGTCTCGTGGTGCCGACTCTGTTGTCCTGGCCCGCCTCGGCGGTGATCCACGACATCAAGGGCGAGAACTGGCAACTGACTGCTGGCTGGCGGGCACGCTTTTCCCATTGTTTGTTGTTCAACCCCACCGACGCCAATTCGGCGGCCTACAACCCTTTGTTGGAAGTGCGGCGCGGTGCCCATGAAGTGCGCGATGTGCAGAACATTGCCGACATCCTGGTAGACCCCGAAGGGGCACTGGAGCGTCGCAACCACTGGGAGAAGACCTCCCATGCCTTGCTGGTGGGCGCCATCCTGCATGTGCTTTACGCGGGAGAAGATAAATCCCTGCGCGGTGTCGCCAACTTCCTCTCCGATCCGGCCTGCCCCTTCGAGGTGACACTGCACCGGATGATGACTACCAAGCATTTGGATGACGGGCCGCATCCGGTAGTGGCCTCGGCGGCACGGGAAGTGCTGAACAAGGCGGACAACGAGCGCTCCGGTGTGCTGTCCACCGCCATGAGTTTCCTGGGGCTGTACCGTGACCCGACCGTGGCCGCCGTGACCTCCCGCTGCGACTGGCGTATTGCAGATTTGATCGCCGCCGAAAACCCGGTGTCCCTGTACCTGGTGGTGCCGCCCTCGGACATCAACCGCACGAAACCGCTGATTCGCTTGATCCTCAACCAGATCGGACGGCGGTTGACCGAATCCCTGGATGGCAGCGACGGCATCGAGCGTCGGCACAAGCTGTTGCTGATGCTGGACGAGTTTCCCGCGCTGGGACGGCTCGACTTTTTCGAGTCGGCGCTCGCCTTTATGGCGGGCTACGGCATTCGCAGTTTCCTGATCGCCCAGAGCCTTAACCAGATCGACAAGGCCTACGGCGTCAACCACGCCATTCTCGACAACTGCCATGTGCGGGTGACCTTCGCCACCAACGACGAGCGCACCGCCAAGCGAATCTCCGACACCCTGGGCACCGCCACCGAACTGCGGGCCCAACGTAACTACGCCGGTCACCGGTTGGCGCCGTGGCTGGGGCATTTGATGGTCTCGCGCCAAGAGACGGCGCGGCCATTGTTGACGCCGGGGGAGGTGATGCAACTGCCGCCGGATGAAGCAGTGGTCATGGTTTCGGGTCAACCACCGATCAAGGCAAAGAAGCTGCGCTATTACCTTGATGCCAATTTTACCCGCCGGGTAGTGCCGCCGCCTGTTCTGGATGAAGGGCGTTATGTCGATGCGCCAGAGATTCGCCCCAATGACTGGAGCGAACTGGCAGTGCCTACGGTGCCAGCTGCGGCTTCCAACGCGGTTGATAGCGCCGGGGGAAGTGATGATGGCGGTCCGCGGCGGCAACCGGAACTCTCGGAGACTGTGAGCTGGGAGCCGGAAACCAAACCGCCCACCAATGATATGGCGATATTGGATGAGGAGGACGGCATCACGCCCTTGCCCTCGAAGTTTGACCCACGCCTGCAACGTTTGGCGCGGCAGGCCGCCCTCGACCCCGACGATGGAATTGCCCTATGAGCCGACTACATTCCCGCCACCGATTGAATTTGTTTATTGAGCGCGACCATGCCAGACGCCTGGACGAGTTGTCCGCCAAGAAGGGTGTGTCCAAGTCCTCCATTGTTGCAGCGGCATTGGCATCCTGGCTCTCGCCCGATGCCGCCGACAAGCGCGAAGCGGCCATGGCCAAACGGCTGGATCGCCTGTCCCGCCAGTTCGAGAAGTTGGAACGGGACCAGAACATCCTGATCGAGACGGTGGCGCTGTATGTGCGTTACTACCTGACTGTGAGCACGCCGCTGCCGGAGTCACATCAGGGGGCGGCCAGGGCCCAGGGCAGGGCGCGCTTCGAGCAGTTCATTGAGCAGTTGGGCCGCCACATCTTACGTGGACGCAGTTTGGTGCGGGAGGTTTATGAAGAATTGGAACCTGATACGCGGCGGCTGGATGAGATTGCCGCCCAAGTTGAGGCCCAAGAGCGCGAACGGCATCAACAGCCAGATGGGGAGGGCGAATCATGAACGCGGCTCATCCATCGTCATCCTCGGCACAATCACTCGACCGGCGCATCCGCATGCTGCACACCGCCATGGGGCCGTTGATCGCCGCCGCACTAGCGGACGCGGATGTGGTGGAGGTAATGCTCAACCCGGATGGCAGTTTGTGGGTGGATCGTCTGTCCACGGGGCGAGCGCCAACCGGTGAAACGCTGTCTGCCGCCGATGGCGAACGTATCATTCGCCTGGTGGCGGCTCACGTGGGTGTGGAAGTCCATCGTAGTCGGCCACTGCTAAGCGCCGAGCTGCCGGAAACCGGCGAGCGTTTCGAGGGTGTCCTGCCGCCTGCTTCACCGGCCCCGGCCTTTGCCCTGCGCAAGCGGGCGGTGGGGGTAATTCCGCTGGAAGACTATGTGCGCGATGGCGTGCTTGCTGAGGGTCAAGCGGCTTTCCTGCGCTCCGCAGTGCGCGAGCGACAGAACATCCTGGTGGCCGGCGGCACCAGTACCGGCAAGACGACGCTTGCCAATGCACTGCTGGCGGAGATCGCGGCCACCGATGACCGGGTGCTGGTATTGGAAGATACGGTTGAACTCCAGTGTGTAGCAAAAGACCACGTACCCCTTCGCACACGCCCCGGCGTGGTGTCCATGACCGAGCTGGTGCGGGCCACCATGCGCCTGCGCCCGGACCGGGTGGTGGTCGGTGAGGTGCGCGGCGGCGAGGCGCTGGATCTGGTCAAGGTCTGGGGCACAGGCCATCCCGGCGGCATCGCCACCGTACATGCCGGTTCCGCTCAGGGTGCACTGCTTCGTCTTGAGCAACTAATCCTGGAAGTCGCCATCACGCCACCGCGTGCGCTGATTGCCGAGGCGGTGAACGTGGTGGTGTTTATCGCGGGGCGCGGCCGTGCCCGCAAGGTGCGCACTGTGGCCCGGGTCACCGGTTTCGACAGCAATGGCTATCACCTCGACGAATCCCTGTCGTCGTCGCTTTCATTCTCAATCGTCTCATCCTCAACTTCATCTGGAGAACCCTCATGACCACTGTTCATCCAATGCGGATTTCTGTAAATCCGGTTTTACGCTCCGGCCTGAATACCCTGGTACTTGCTGCGTTATTGCTGTGCCTGGCGACAACGGCGCAAGCCGCGGGTTCCAGCATGCCCTGGGAAGGGCCGCTACAGTCCATCCTTGATTCCATCCAGGGACCGGTGGCCCGGATTGTGGCGGTCATCGCCATTATTGCCACCGGGCTGGCACTGGCCTTTGGTGATACCTCCGGCGGTTTTCGGCGGCTTGTGCAGATTGTGTTTGGCCTGTCCATCGCCTTTGCGGCCTCCTCGTTCTTCCTGTCCTTCTTCAGCTTCTCCGGCGGGGCGGTGGTGGCATGAACGGAGTGTCCGAATTCGCCTCCGGTTTCGAGGTGCCGCTGCACCGGGCGCTGACCGAGCCGATCCTGCTGGGCGGGGCGCCGCGCACCGTGGCCATCGCCAACGGCACCCTGGCTGCCGCGGTGGGATTGGGTCTGCAACTGTGGTTGCCCGGACTGGTGTTGTGGCTGCTGGGGCATTCGCTGGCGGTGTGGGGTGCGCAGGCCGACACGCAGTTCATGGCGGTGTTCCTGCGGCATCTCAAGCACAAAGTCCTGCTGGATGTGTAAGGGAGGGAAGGTGAGAGCATGTTGAACCTGACCGAATACCGCAAGCGTCCCGCCCACTTGGCCGATTGGTTGCCCTGGGCGGGCTTGGTGGCACCTGGGGTGGTGCTCAACAAGGATGGATCGTTCCAGCGCACGGCGCGCTTTCGCGGGCCGGATCTGGACAGTGCCACCCAAGGTGAGCTGATCGTGACATCGGCGCGACTCAATAACGCGCTGCGGCGCCTGGGCTCCGGCTGGGCGCTGTTCGTGGAAGCCGAACGCTTGCCTGCGGCAGGCTATCCGCAGTCGGAGTTTCCCGAGCCTCTGTCCTGGCTGGTGGATGAGGAACGCCGGGCCGCTTTCGAGGAAGACCACAGCCACTTCGAAAGCGTCTATCACCTGACGCTGGTGTACCTGCCACCGGAAGAGTCCCGTGCCCGGGCGGCCAGCCTCTTGTACGAAAATACGTCTCGCCAGGGGGCGAACTGGCGTGAGCGATTGGACGCCTTTACGGCGGAGACGGATCGCGTGTTCGATCTGCTCGATGGCGTGATGCCGGAACTGGCCTGGCTGGATGACAGCGAGACGCTGACCTATTTGCACGGCACTGTTTCCACTCGCCGTCACCCAGTGGCAGTACCGGAGACACCGTTTCACCTTGACGCTTTGCTGGCCGACAGCCCGTTGACCGGTGGCCTGGCGCCGACGCTGGGTGAGGTCCATCTCCGGGTGGCCTCGGTGCGGGGTTTTCCCACATCGACTTGGCCGGGGATTCTGGATGACCTGAACCGGCTGGGTTTTGGCTATCGCTGGAATACGCGTTTTCTGTGCCTGGACAAGGCAGAAGCGGAACGGGAGCTGGGGAGGTTGCGCCGGCAGTGGTTTGCCAAGCGCAAGAACGTGGCGGCGCTATTACGGGAGACCCTGTTCCAGCAGGAAAGTCCGCTGGTGGATACCGATGCCTCGAACAAGGCGGGGGACGCCGACGCCGCCCTGCAGGAACTCGGCAGTGACCAGGTGGCTTTCGGCTATGTGACCGCCACCGTGACGGTGCTGGACGAGAACCCGGCAATCGCCGATGAAAAACTGCGCCAGGTGGTGCGGGTCATTCAGGGGCGGGGTTTTGTCACCATCCCCGAGACCATCAATGCCGTGGAGGCGTGGCTGTCGTCGATCCCGGGCAATGCCTACGCCAATGTGCGCCAGCCCATTGTCTCTACGCTAAACCTGGCGCACCTGCTGCCGGTGTCGGCGCTCTGGGCGGGGCCGACGAAGAATGCTCATCTGGACGGCCCGCCGTTGGTTGTCACCCGCACCGATGGCGCCACGCCGTTCCGGCTGGTGACCCATATCGGCGATGTGGGCCACACCCTGGTGGTGGGTCCCACCGGCATGGGCAAGTCGGTGCTGTTGGCCACTCTGGCATTGCAGTTTCGGCGCTATCCAGGCTCCCGGATCTTTGCCTTCGATATGGGGCGCTCATTGCGCGCCACCATTTTGGGGCTGGCTGGTGAGCACTACGACCTGGGGTCGGATGGCGAAATCGCTTTCCAGCCCCTGGCCGGTATCGACCGGGAGGAACGCCGCGCATGGGCGGCGGAATGGCTGGAAGGGCGGATACGGCAGGAAGGGGTGACCCTTGACCCCGATGAAAAAGCGGCGATCTGGTCGGCGCTGGAAAGCCTGGCCGGTGCGCCGGTGGAGCAGCGCACCCTGACGGGGTTTTCCGTTCTGCTGCAGGACAATTCACTGCGTCAGGCGCTGGCCCCGTACCTGCTGGGTGGTGCCCACGGCAAGCTGCTGGACGCCGAGCATGACCGCCTGGGTATAGCTGATGTGCAGTGCTTCGAGATGGAGGAATTGATGGCCAGCCGTGCGGCGGTGCTGGCCGTACTCGGAGTGTTGTTCGCACGTTTCGATGAGCGTTTCGACGGGGCGCCGACGCTTCTGATATTGGATGAGGCCTGGCTATTCCTCGACGACCCGGTGTTTGCGGCGCGCATCCGCCAGTGGCTGAAGACCCTGCGCAAGAAGAATGTCAGCGTGATTTTTGCCACCCAGTCGCTGGCGGATATTCAGGATTCCAGCATCGCGCCGGCTATCGTCGAGAGCTGCGCGAGCCGCATTTTCTTGCCCAACCCCCAGGCCACCGAGCCACAGATTCGCTCCATTTACGAAGGCTTCGGACTCAATGCCCGGCAGATTCAGATTGTCGCCACTGCCGAGCCCAAGCGCGATTACTACTACCAGTCACGCCTAGGCAATCGTCTGTTCGACCTGGATCTGCGGCAGGTGGCGCTCGCCTTTGCCGGCGCCTCGACGCCCGAGGATCAGCGCGAGATGGATGCGCTGCTGGCCTCGATGCCGGTAGCTGATTTTGCCGTCGCCTGGCTGCGCCATCGCGGCATCGATTGGGCGGCGCAATTGCTTGACCACCACTCACCCGCAGGAACTTCCCTGGAGGAACAGCCATGAACCGTAAATGCTCGTTGATTTCCCGTTTTCGCGCGGTGGCGCTGGCCAGCGCCATTGCCTTCACTGTCGCCCAGCCCGCCCAGGCCCTGTTTGGTGTCGGCGATATTGTGCTCGACCCTTCGAATCTGGCGCAGAACATGCTGACCGCGGCCCGTACCCTGGAGCAGATCAACAATCAGGTACAGCAGCTGCAGAACGAGGCGAACATGCTGGTCAACCAGGCGCGGAATCTGCAGCGGCTTGATTTCAATTCGGTGAATCGACTGCGCTCGGCACTGGCGACCACCGGGCGTCTGATTGCCGAGGCCCAGGGTTTGGCCTATGAGGTAAACCGCATTGACCAGGAATTTGCCAGGCTCTACCCGCAGGAATACGCGGCTACCGTAAGCGGTGACCGCATGGCGCAGGATGCCCGCGAGCGTTGGGCGCACACCCTGGATGGCCTGCACACGGCGATGCGCATGCAGGGGCAGGTGTCCCAGAACCTGTCTGCAGACGAAGGCGTGTTGACTGATCTGGTGAATCAGAGTCAATCAGCCAACGGTGCCCTGCAGGCGATGCAGGCCACCAACCAACTGCTCGCGTTGCAGGCCAAGCAGTCCATCCAGTCCCAGCAACTACAGCTGACGCAGCATCGCGCCGCGTCCCTGGAGTTGGCCCGGCAGGCTGCCGCCACCGAGCGTGGTCGGGAAGTGACCCGGCGATTCCTGGGGGAGGGCACGGCCTACACACCACAAGCGGTTTCCTTCTACGGGTACTGAGGCAGCGTGATGACTTTGATACCTGTGCCGATGGAGGCGCGTGGCCATGGATGATGTCGCGGTAATCGACCGCTTCCTCAATGTCTTCTCCACCTACATCGATTCGGGTTTCGGGTTGCTGGGTGGAGAAGTGGCGTTCCTGACCGCCACCCTGGTGGTGATCGACATGACCATCGCGGGACTATTCTGGGCTCTGAGCCATGCCACCGGGCAGGCCGATGACGTGCTGGTTCGCCTGATTCGCAAGGTGCTCTACGTCGGGGCTTTTGCCTACATCATCGGCAACTTCAATACGCTGGCGGGTATCGTGTTCCGCTCCTTCGCCGGGTTGGGGTTGATGGCGTCGGGCACTGGCATGACGGCTGCGGAATTCCTGCAACCGGGCCGGTTGGCCAAGGTGGGTGTGGATGCCGGCGCGCCGATTTTGGAACAAATCAGCGAGATGAGCGGTTTCCCGGAAGTGTTCGTCAATATCACGCCCATCGTGGTGCTGTTCCTGGCCTGGCTGGTGGTGATCCTGACTTTCTTTGTGTTGGCGATCCAGCTCTTTATCACCCTGATCGAGTTCAAGCTGACCACCTTGGCCGGGTTTGTGTTGGTGCCTTTTGCATTGTGGAACAAGACCGCCTTTCTCGCGGAAAAAGTCCTGGGCAACGTGGTGTCCTCCGGCGTCAAGGTGCTGGTGTTGGCGGTGATCGTCGGCATCGGCACCGGACTCTTTGCCGAATTCCAGGTTGCCCCCGCCGAACCCTCTGTGGATTTTGCACTGGTAATCATGCTGGCTTCCCTAGCGCTGTTGGCCTTGGGAATCTTCGGGCCGGGTATTGCCACTGGCTTGGTTTCCGGCTCACCACAACTGGGCGCCGGAGCGATGGCGGGTGCCACGCTTGGTGCAGCCGGGACCGCCGTGGCCCTGGGTGCTGCTGCCACTGGAGTGGGTGGCGCCGTGGTGGCCGGAGCGCGAATGGCTCCCGGCGCGGTTCGGATGGCGACAGGTGGTGCCAGCTCGATGAAGGCTACGGCCAGTGGGGCGAGCTCGGTCATGGATTCAGCCGCCGCAAACACGAAGCACACGACAGCGTCGGGCGGACAGCCGGCTTGGGCCAGGCAGTTGCAACGTCGCCAGCAGCTTTCCCATACCGCGACGACCGTTGCCCACACCTTGCGCGGTGGTGACGGTGGCGGTTCTGGAACAGGCCCCAGTCTGAACGACCCGGATTCCTAAGGAGAGTTTTTCATGCGATTCAAGCGACCCCATGCGCGCTATGCCGAATCCCCCGAGCCAGCCACACCCTATCAGGCGGCTGCCCAGGCCTGGGACGAGCGCATAGGCTCGGCCCGGGTGCAGGCGAAGAACTGGCGGCTGATGGCCTTTGGCTGCCTGGCGCTGGCCCTGCTGATGGCCGGCGGACTGGTGTGGCGTTCGGCCCAGTCCATTGTCACGCCCTATGTCGTTGAGGTCGACACGGGCGGCCAGGTGCGGGCTGTGGGGGAGGCGACCACACCCTACCGGCCCAACGATGCGCAGATCGCCCATCACCTGGCCCGTTTTATCACCCTGGTGCGCTCGCTCTCCATCGATCCGGTGGTGGTGCGCCAGAACTGGCTGGACGCCTACAACTACACCACCGATCGCGGGGCGGCGGTGCTTAACGACTACGCTCGCAGCAATGATCCCTTTGCCCGTATCGGCCAAGAATCGGTGACGGTGCAGATCAACAGCGTAGTGCGCGCCAGCGACAGCTCCTTTCAGGTGCGCTGGAGCGAGCACCGGTTTGTGAATGGCGCGGCGGCCGGTATCGAGCGCTGGACGGCGGTGGTGTCGATCGTCCTTCAAACCCCGCGCACCGAGCAGCGGCTGCGCCGCAATCCATTGGGCATCTACGTCAATGGCCTGTCGTGGAGCCGGGAACTGGAGGCCACTGAAGGAGATATGCCATGAACAAACAATTGGATAGATGCACCGGGGGCCTGGTACTAGCGGTGGCGATTGTGCTGGCCGGTTGTGCCACGCAGCAAAAGCCGCCACGGATCACCCTGGACGAGCCCGTAGCGGCAACCTTGTTGCCGGCGCCCGACAGACCAATAGAAGTGGTGGAAGTGCCAAGGCCCCTGCCGTTGCCAGGGCAACTGATGCCATTACCAATGGAAGAAGTGGATGCTGAGGAAGTAGTGCCCGAAGACCCACAGGCACAGATAACCCAGGCTAACGAGGAGGCGCGGGTGGCACCGACGCGGGAAGGCTATGTCAATGCCGTCCAGGTCTGGCCCTTTGCCGCCGGTGCGCTGTACCAGGTCTATGCCAGTCCCGAGCGGGTGACCGTCATTGCCCTGCAGCCCGGTGAGGAACTGGTGACGGTCGCCGCTGGCGATACCGTGCGCTGGATCGTCGGGGATACGTCCAGTGGCACCGGAGTCGAGCAGCGGGTCAATGTGTTGGTCAAGCCCATCCGCGTGGATATCCGGACCAACCTGGTGATCACCACCAATCGCCGTACCTATCTGATGGAGTTGATTTCGACTGAGAAGACCTGGATGGCCTCGGTCTCCTGGGAGTATCCACGGGATCGCATGTTGGCGTTGCGGAAACAGTCGCGGGCTGCCGAGGTGGCCGCGCCGATTGAGCAGGGGCTGTCATTGGAGAGGCTGCGTTTCCGGTATGCCCTGAGTGGTGACCGGCCGTCGTGGCGGCCACTGAGAGCCTTCGACGACGGCGGGAAGGTCTATATCCAGTTCCCGGCCGGGATCGCCCAGGGTGAGCTGCCTCCGCTGTTCGTGATTGGCGCGCAGGGTGATGGCCAGTTGGTGAACTACCGTTTCCGCTCGCCGTATTACATCGTGGACCGGCTCTTCGGTGCCGCCGAACTGCGCCTGGGCGGCGAGGAAGGCGAGGTGGTGCGCATTGAGCGAACCGACGGGGTACGGAGGGAGTGAGCGTGGACGATGACAACACTCCGAATCAGCCACCGCCAGAACCATCGCCGAAATTGGCACCGGAACAGGTAGCGCTACGTGCCCAGCCGCGACCGGTCACGCGGTTGAACCGGCGGATACTGGCTGTGATCGCTGGCGGGGTCGGCATCGCTGTACTGGGCGCTCTATTCTGGTCGCTGCGTGTGCCCGAGCGGGACGATCTGAATGGCGCGGACGAGTTGTACAACGTCGAGCGCGTCGCCCATTCGGAAGGACTGACCCGTTTGCCAGCAGACTATTCGCAACTGCCGCCTGAAGTGCCTCGCCTGGGTAAGCCGTTGCCGGGTGACCTGGGTGAGCCAATTTTGAAGGCGGAGCGGCAGGTCATGGGTTATCGGGACGGCCAGGACTCGGCGGAAGCCGACCGACTGGCACGCCTCAAGGAAGCGGAAGAGGCGGCGGCCTCTGCCGTATTCTTCGGGTCGATTCGGCCGCGGTCTTCTACCATAGCTTCTGTTGCAGGTGGAGGAGAGGGGTTGCCGATAAATCAGGGCCTGGGCGCCCTCGATTCTTTTGCGATGTTGCAGGGCGCGCCTCCCAGAGAGACCGACCCCATTGCCCTGCAGAACCGTCAGGAACAGAAGGAAACGTTTCTCAACAATGCCGCTTTTACGGAAACCCGTAATTCCGGGGATCTGCAAACGCCGGTATCACCCTATCAAGTAATGGCCGGGACGGTGATTGCCGGTGCCCTGGTGACCGGCATCAACTCCGACCTGCCGGGCGATGTGATCGCCACTGTCACCGAACCGGTCTATGACACCGCCACCGGCCGCCACGTGCTGATTCCTCAGGGTTCCCGTATTCTGGGGCGCTACAACAGCCAGGTGAGCTACGGCCAGACCCGGGTGCAGGTGGTCTGGCACCGGGTGATCCTGCCCGACACTTCTTCCTTTCAGCTCGATAACCTCGCTGGCACCGACCTGGCCGGCTATGCAGGGTTGGAAGATGGCGTCGATTGGCACTGGGATCGCCTGTTCGCCGGCGCCGCCCTGACCACACTGCTGGGAGTGGGCGCCGAATTGGCCGCGCCCGAGAACCGCCAGGACGGCGACCGCGTCATCATCGCCGGGCGGGACAGCGCGCAGGACAGCATCAACCAGGTCGGCCAGGAGGTCACCCGCCGCAATCTCAATATCCAGCCCACCCTGACCAGCCGCCCAGGTTTGCCGGTGCGCCTTATCGTGAATCGCGACCTGGTGTTGCGGCCATACCAACCACTGATCTACAAGCGGGTGACTAAGCCATGACCACCAACAAGCTACGGCTAGGACCGCTACCCAAGAACGAAACCGTCAAGCTAACCTTTACCTGCCGGACGGCCCTGAAGGACGACCTGGAGCGCTATGCCGAGCTTCACGCTCAGACCTATGGCGAACCGGTAGATGCGGTGACCCTGATCCCACACATGCTGGAGGCGTTTATGGCGCGGGATAGGGTGTTTCGAAAGGGAAAAGGAGGGCGCGCCAGTCCTTCTCAGGCCACTGCGTCCGTGGGGCCGATAGACAGGTAATCGGATAATCATGTCTGAATATCCGCACTTAGAGCGGATTTTGGATAATGAGTTACGATCAGTGGCTACCACCACTACTCAGGGGATATTTAGAAAAATTTCAAATATCGTAGTATAGCTGCGATTAAAATAGGTTGATTAAATTGACTTGTATTTGGGAAAGCTGTATTAATCATAGCATGGCTACGAAAAACACGAGCAAACTAAATATTCTCTATACCAGGCTGGAGCCAGGGGCGCCGCTGACGTCGGAAGATCTGGCGGCCCTGGATATCTCTGCCGACTTGGCCGTTCACTACGTGCGGGCCGGATGGTTGATGCGGTTGGCGAGAGGGGTTTACTGCCGGCCAAACGAAGAATTAAAGCTGCATCCCTGTCTCCTTCTGTTGCAGCGCAAACTTGCAGGACTCCACGTCGGCGGCAAGTCGGCGCTCGATTGGTATGGTGTGCGCCAGTACGTGTCGCAACAATCGACGTTACTTCTTTATGGTTGGGCCGACGGCCATTTGCCGGACTGGTTCACCGACCGCTTTCCGGCCCAGTATCACCGCAAGCGTTTGTTCGACGAGGACTGTGACAACTTGTTGCATGCCATGCCTTTTGAGAGACGGGAGGGGGCGTCGCAGGTTTCGTCGCCGGAAAGAGCACTGTTGGAACTGCTCAGCGAAGTCGGCGTGCGCCAGCCTTTGCAGGAAGCCCGCGAACTCGTCGAAAGCACCTACAACCTGCGCGTCAATGTGCTGCGTGAACTGTTGCAGCACTGTACCAGTGTCAAGACGGTGCGACTTTGCCTCCAACTGGGTCGCGAGGGTGGATTGCCATGGGCAGAGAAACTTGATCCAAACAAGTTGCCGACCGGCAGTGACCGGCCCTGGGTATCCAAATCCAGCGACGGCCTGTTGGTGCTCAAGCCATGAATACGGCGTATCTCGATACCGCACGCCTGTTGACACAAGTGGCACCACTGGTCTTTGTGGATGACACGTTTGCCTTGAAAGGTGGTACGGCCATCAACCTCTTTGTGCGCGACATGCCGCGACTGTCAGTGGATCTCGATCTGGTTTTCCCGGATCACACCCTGCCGCGTGAACAGGCACTGGCTCGGATTAACGACGCGATTCGGCAGGCGGCGGAGCGCTTGAACAAACATGGATTTCAGACACACATGCCGGCCGCTGAGGCGGGTGAGACCAAGTTATTGGTGCGCCGTGGGGGAACCGAAGTCAAAATTGAAGCCAATTTCGTGCTGCGTGGAACAGTGAAGCCGGTGCGTCGGGCGTCTATTACACCTGTCGCCAGCGATGTGCTGATGGCCGATCTGGAAATCCCTGTGGCATCATTGGAAGATCTTTATGGTGGCAAGCTGGTTGCCGCACTGGACCGTCAGCATCCCCGTGATCTGTTCGATGTGATGCAGCTGTTTGAGCATGAGGGCATCACGTCCGGCATTCGCCAGGCCTTCGTTGTGTACCTGGTCAGTCATAACCGTCCGGTACATGAAGTGTTGTTCCCACAACTCAGGGATATTGACCATGACTACAAGTACAACTTCGAAGGGATGACAGCCGACTCCGTGGCGCTCGAAGCATTACTGGCGACACGTGATCGAATGATTGATGAACTTCAGTCAGGGCTCGACGGCAGGGAACGGCAATTTCTGCTATCGCTGGTAGCCGGTGCTCCCGATTGGTCGCTGATGGGTATCACTCATCTTGAACATTTGCCCGGTATTCGTTGGAAGTTGCACAACCTGGCAAAATTGCGGAAAGCCAATGCGAAGAAATTTGCCGAGCAGGCCGATATGTTGTCGACGCGGTTAGCCAGTGTGACTTGAATTGGACTTTCCGCCATAGCGAACTCTCAACTTTGATGGTGCTTCTGGTGGTCCAGGGAACCATCAATTAGTGGCACTCAATCTCTATCTTAATTCGGGTAACTAGGTGCAATACCTACAAGGTGCTTTCAAGGCTTCGAACCTGTTTAATCACTAGTGTTTGCCTAGGGCCTCCAAGATACGGCATTCGGCAATGTGACCACCTGAACAGCTTGCAGATATACGCCGTAACTCCCTGGCCAGAGATTCAAGGTGCCTGATGCGGTTGCGAATTCCGTGCAGATGCTTGTCGGTAATACTGTCCACCGCCTGACAGGAAAGATCGGGGTGCTCTTTGAGCGACAGCAGTTCCCGGATATCGTCCAAGGAAAAACCCAGCTCACGAGCATGAAGAATAAAGCGTAGCTGCTGGATATGATGGTCTGCGTAACAACGGTAGCCACTTTCCGAACGCGCAGTAGGTGAAAGAATGCCCACCCGTTCATAGTAACGAATTGTTTCGATATGGCAGCCCGACAGTCGTGATGCCTCGCCAATCTTCATGGTGTGTCTCTTGACTCTGTAACGGTTACAGACTTTATGGTAGCAGAGAAGACACAATGCTTGGAGAGGATAATGAGTTCAGGTTGCTGCGATGTCGATACGGTTGACCAGCTGGCCACGGCGGGGCGCCGTAAAACCCTGTACGTTGTCCTGTGGATCAATATCCTGATGTTCGCCGCGGAACTCGGCGCTGGCATCTGGGCGGACTCCAAGGCGCTGATGGCGGATTCCGCCGACAATCTCGGTGACAGCCTGGTTTACGCCATGAGTCTCTTCGTGGTTGCTCGCAGTATGCGCTGGCGTGCCGGGGCCGCCTTTATGAAAGGGTTGATTCAGCTCACCTTTGGGCTGGGCCTCATCCTCACGATTATCGCCAGCCTGCTGGGAGAACCACAGCCAATTGGGTTGGCGATGATGGCGGTTGCAGGCGTGGCGCTGGTTGGCAACCTGGTTTGTTTCGGACTGCTGATGAAGCATCGGGGTGAGGATGTGAACATGCGTTCTGTGTGGCTGTGTTCCCGTAATGATGTGATTGGTAATGCCGGAGTAATTATATCGGGAGCTCTGGTTATTTGGCTCGATTCGTATTGGCCGGACTTAATCGTCGCCAGTCTTGTGGCTGTCGTTTTTCTGCACACAGCCTATGAGGTGCTTCGAGATGCGGGCCGGTCCTGGCGGAATGAACCACACACCCATGTCGGCAGATGCGGTGATTGACGGAAAAGGCCGGTGAGTGTTGGGCCGCTCTTGCTTGTCAATTGTTTCTTGACGCCCTAAACTGCTTTAGCTTATTGATCTCAAATCCGACTTTCTAAACGCATCCGAGAAAACGCTGGCCACTGGTATTTTTGATGCTCCTCATGGTCTGGGGACAGTTTACCTATGCCTGCGAAACCATGGATATGCCACCCCAGTCGGTCTGCTGTTGTGAAGATGGCATGGAGGGCTGCGATACGGCAGTGCCTTCACCCTCGGAGGACGGTTGTGACCATCATGGCCCGGCCGCTTCTTCAGAGTCTTGCTGTGCGGTGGACTACCAGTCGGCCGTTGAAGACGCCACGACTTCATCGTGGAGTCCCGATCAATCGTTGACGTGGCTTTACAGTATTGCGCTTGTATTCTGGCCCTACCCGGACGCGCTATTCACAACCTCCGCAATAACACACCCTCCCAACCCGGACTGGCTTCTTGCCCAGGCCGAAAGCGGTCGTACCGTCTATCTCTCCACCCTGCGTCTGCGTATCTGATTAATCCGCCCCATTTGTCGTGAGGCTACGGTTTTCCCTCATGGGAAGCCGAGGATTATTCATTATACCGACGGAGGAGATTCCCCGTGCACAATCCAATTGGCGGCCTGATGGCGCTGGTGGTGTTCATTGCACCATTGGTGGCTTTCGCGGTGCTGCCGCAACCGGAAAACAGTCAATCGCTGCAGGAGGACGAGGCGCTAACCGCCGAGCAACTGGTGGACGCCGTGCTGACCCGCAATCCTGGCCTTAAGGGGCTGGCGGCGGCTGCGGCGGCAGCTAACTACCGCATCGCCCCTGCCGGCGCCCTGGACGACCCCATGCTGACCTATGCCGGTGCGCCGGAGACTGCCGGCGGCCCCCGCGGCTTCCAGGAGCGGGTGGAGCTGAGCCAGACACTGCCCTGGCCGGGCAAACTCGGCCTGCGCGAGGACGCGGCCCGCGCCCGGGCCGAGGGTGAGGAGCAATCCCTGGCGGACCGCCGGCTGGCCCTGATGGCGGCCGCCAAGGGCCTGTTTGCCGAGTGGGCGTATATTCACCGCACCCTGCAAATCAAACATGCCCACCGGGATCTGCTGGTCGAGTTGCGACGCGTCGCCGAAACCCAGTACGCGGCAGGGCGGGCCCGCCAGCAGGATGTGTTGCAGGCGGAAGTGGAAGCGGCCCGAATCGACACCGATATCGTGACCCATCGGCGGCACCAGCGGGAAGTGCGGGCGATGATCAACGGCTTGTTGAACCGTCCTCCCCAAAGTCCGCTGCCGCCGCCGGCGGCACTGCCTACACCGGTCGAACCACCATCGTTGCCGGCGTTGCAAGAGGTCGCTCTGGGGGAGCACCCGGAACTGCGCCAGATTCAGGCGCGCATCGCCGAGGCGAGCGCCCGGCATGGCCTGGCCGAAAAAGACTATTTTCCCGACTTCAAATTGTCCGCCGGTTACAACAGCCTGTGGATGGACACTGACCAGCGCTGGACAGTTGGTCTCACTGTCAACCTGCCGTTCGATTTCTCCGGCAAGCGCAGTGCCAGCCGGAATGCGGCCGAGGCCGATGTCATGCGCTACCAGTGGCAATTGACGGATCGCGAGGCGCAACTGCTGGCGCAACTGGAACAGGGCCGCGCGCAGGTGCAGGAGACCGGGGACATCGTGGCCATCCACCAGCAGCGTCTGTTACCCCTCGCCGAGGAAAGCCTCAATGCCGCCGTCGCTGATTACCGGGCGGGGCAGGGCAGTTTCCTCACCGTCATCGATGCCGAGCGGCAACAGCTGCGAACCGAGTACAACCTGGCCCGGGCCCATGCGGACTATCTGCGGGCGCTGGCGGCTCTGGAGCGGGCCGCCGGGCGATCTTTGGGCAGCGCACTGCTAATCCCCGCCAACCAGGCACCGGCGGGTACCGCCGTCGACGCGCACAAACAAGAGAAACGACCATGAACCGAAGAACGATCTTTTTTTCTATTGCCGTTATCGGGTTTCTGGTGGTTACAGGTACCCTGAGCCTGCTATGGCTGTCCGGGAACGATACCGCCACCGCCAATGGCCCCTCAGCCCTCCAGCCTGCCTATCGGGCTGGGCCGTTCCAACTGGGCATCGAGCTTGATCCGGAAACACCCCACGTCGGTAACAATACCCTGACCCTGGTATTGCTGGATCATCAAGGCCAGACGGTGAGTGGCGCTACCATTAAGGCCGTGGCGGAAATGCCTGCTATGGGCGCCATGGCCGCCATGCAGGCCCCGGCCGATATGACGGAAATCGAACCCGGCCTCTACCGGGGGATCTTCGAGCCCGCCATGGAAGGCAGTTGGCCGCTTACCCTGCAGATCAGCAAGGAAGGTGTGGGATCCGCCCGGGTCAGCTTCGACCTGGCCACAGGCCGAAAAGGCTTGCAGCCAGCCAGTGGCGTGACCGCTTTGGCCCAGGAAGGGGAAGGGACAGACGAGGTCGGTACCACCGAGTTGCCTTACCGCAGCGGTCCCTATCGCCTGGACGTATCGATAGAACCCGCCACGCCGCGCGTGGGTGAGAACGTCCTGAGCGTGGTGCTGCGCAATGCCGATGGGGAGCCTTTGGAGAACGCCGAGATCAAGGTGGTCGCCGAGATGCCGGCCATGGGCGCCATGCCCGCCATGCAGGCCCCGGCGGAGATGATGCAAATCGAACCCGGACTCTACCGGGGGGCATTCGAACCGTCCATGGAGGGCAGCTGGCCCCTGACGCTAAAGATTCAGGCACCGGGGATGCCGGCCCGGCAAATCAGTTTCGACCTGGCCACCGGTCGTGAGGGGCTGCAACTGGCCTCGGGCGCCGTCCGAACTGACGGCGGTGATATGGCCGACGAGGCGCCACCGGGCACGGTGACCCTGGACAATCGCCGCCGCCAGTTGATCGGTGTCAAGACTGCCGAGGCGCAAGCCATGGCCATGACCCGCACCATCCGCGCGGCAGGCCGGATTGCCTACGACGAAACTCGCCTGGCTGATGTCAGCCTCAAGTTCGATGCCTGGATCGGCGAACTCGATGCCGATTATGTCGGGGTTGCGGTCGCCAAGGGCGAACCGTTGTTTACGGTGTACGGCCCCGAACTGCTGGCCGCCCAGCAGGAATACCTTGAATTGAAACGCCGCGGTAGCGCCTCGCCGACACTGCTCAGCGCAGCACGCAAGCGCTTGGCCCTGTGGGATATGAGCGATGGGGAGATCGCGACCCTGGAGAAACGGGGCGAGCCCTTCGACTACGTCGCCATGCACGCGCCGATCAGCGGCACCGTGGTGGTCAAGAACGTGGTGGAAGGCACCGCCCACAAGGCCGGCATGACCTTGCTGCGCATTGCCGACCTGTCACAGGTCTGGGTGGAAGCCGATATCTACGAGGGCGAGCTGCCCCTGGTAACGCCGGGAATGCCCGTGACGGTGACCCTGCCTTACTTGCCCGGAGAACAGTTCGAGGGCAGAGTCGACTACATCTACCCCTATCTGGACGGCGCCAGTCGCACCGGGCGGGTGCGCCTCACTGTCGCCAACCCCGAAGGCCACCTAAAACCCGAGATGTACGCCGAAGTGAAACTCCAGGCCGACCTCGGTCGACGAGTGGTGGTGCCGGAAGAGGCAGTGATCATTGCCGGCGAACTGCGGGTGGTATTCGAGGACCTGGGGGAGGGCCGGCTGGTGCCACGTAAGGTGCAAACCGGGCAGCGGGCCGGCGGCTTTATCGAAATCATCAAGGGTATCGAGGCAGGCGACAAGATAGTCACCTCCGGTAACTTCCTGATCGCCTCTGAAAGCCGACTCAAAGCGGGGATGGAACAATGGTAGATAACAATCAAAAGCACCTACCAGCTCATCCCCCTGCCGAAGGGGAGGCCATCGGTTGGCTGCAGCGGATCATTGGCTATTGCGCCCGCAACCCCCTGATTACCCTGGTGGCGATGCTCGCGCTGACCTTCGGCGGCTGGCAGGCGCTAATGCGGGCCCCTCTGGATGCCATACCCGATCTGTCCGATGTGCAAGTGATTATCTTTACCGAATGGCCCGGGCGCAGCCCGGACCTGGTGGAGGATCAGATCACCTATCCCTTGACGACCACCCTGCTATCCGCGCCGGGGGTGAACTATGTCCGCGGCCAGAGCATGTTCGGCTTTTCATTCGTCTATGTGATCTTCGACGATGGCGTGGACATGTACTGGGCCCGCTCCCGGGTGCTGGAATACCTGAACAGCGCCGCCGCCGACTTGCCGGATGGGGTCAATCCTACCCTGGGGCCGGACGCCACCGGCGTCGGTTGGGTCTACCAATATGCTCTGCGAGACACGTCCGGTAATCACAGTCTGGCCGACCTGCGCTCGCTGCAGGATTTCAATTTGCGCTATGCCCTGGAAGCGGTTGAAGGTGTCGCCGAGGTGGCCTCCATCGGTGGTTTCCAGCGTGAATACCAGATCAGTCTCGACCCCAACAAACTCGCCTCTTACAACATCCCTCTCAAACGGGTGGCCGAGGCGGTGGGTGACTCCAACCAGGACGTGGGCGGGCGTATCCTGGAAGTGTCGGGCCACGAGCAGTTTATCCGTGGCCGGGGCTATGTGAAGTCTGTGGCGGACCTGGAAAAGGTGGTGTTAAAAACCACGGCGGGTGGCGTACCGGTCACGGTAAAAGACGTCGGCCATGTGGCCCTGGGGCCCGCCATGCAGCGGGGTCAGGCGGAACTGGACGGCGAGGGGGTGACCGTGGGCGGCATTGTCGTGATGCGCTACGGTGAAAACGCCCTCGACGTCATCGACAAGGTCAAGCAGCGCCTAGCGGATATCAAACCGGGGCTACCCGAGGGCGTGGAGATCGTGCCCGTCTACGACCGCTCCACCCTGATCAAGGACGCCAGCGTCACCTTGTCACAGATGGTTAACCACACGCCGGTGCAACTCGCTGCTGAACATCCGGAGATGACGCAGCAGGCGATCGAACGGTTGCGCGCAAAGCCAGAACTGTTATTCCAGGAAACGACCAATCCTCTGAAAATCACCCGCGACCAACTGCTGCTAGCACAAGAGGCGCACCAGCGCGGCGATTATCAGACAGCACAAGCACTGGCGGTCAGTGCTTATCTGGATGGCTTTGAATTGGTCGAAAACAGCCTGGATGCGCAGGATAAAGCACTTCGCCAGACGCTCGAAGCCGATATGATGGCGATAAGGCAATTATTGAAGCAGGCTCAGTCCCCGGGTGAGGTGGAAAGCGCTGTGAGCCGGACGCTGGCAAGGTTGGATGATGCGGATCGATTGCTTTCGGAATCTACCTTGTCCAATGCGACCCTGTTCAGTGCCAGCTTGGTTATTCTGTTGCGGGAGGGGCTCGAAGCCCTGCTCGTGGTGATTGCCCTGGTGACTGTGCTGGTGCGAACCGGTCGGCGTGACGGACTTCGGTATGTGCATTTGGGTTGGGTAACGGCATTGGTGGCCGGTGTTGCGACCTGGGCTGCCGCGCAGTCCCTGGTGAGTATCAGCGGCGCCAGCCGCGAAGTCATGGAAGGGGTTGCGGCCCTTTTGGCGGCGGTCGTGTTGCTCTATGTCGGCATCTGGATGCACAGTAAAACCCATGCTGCCCAGTGGCAGGCCTATATCCAGCAGCACATCAACTCCCACCTGACTGCGGGTACCCTGTGGGGTCTTGCGCTGCTGGCATTTATTGCGGTTTATCGTGAAGTCTTTGAAACGGTCTTGTTTTATCAGGCGCTGCTGACCCAGGCTGCAGCCGCTCAATATTCATCCGTATTCAGCGGCTTTGTAGCCGGTACTGCTTTCTTGGCCGTATTGGCCTGGTTGCTGGTGCGTTACTCAGTGAAATTACCCATTGCCAGATTCTTTTCCGTCACCACCTACCTGTTGCTGGCCCTGGCGTTTATCCTCATGGGTAAGGCGATGTCGGCACTTCAGGAAGCGGATATTATCGGTATTACCCCATTGCCTGTCAGTTTTGAATTCGATTGGGTCGGCGTCAAATCCACCTGGCAGGGGATCATGGCGCAATTGTCGGTACTGGTGGTTTTCCTGGTCTTTCTGGGGCTGGCGAGAAGGCAGCGGAAAAATGCCCCTGTTGCAGAACGTTCAGGAGAGTTTTTGGAACCGGGTGTCACCCGCTCGAAACCGGAGTAGCCGACAAATTCCGCAATATGCCGCACTGCTCCACTGTCCGACGGTTTGAACAGCTGCGGCGCAGCATTCTCAGTTGCTCGTTCAGCTTGGTGAGCTCCTGGATACGCGCCTCTATCTGCTCGATATGCCTATCCATCATCCGATTCACGTCACCACATTGTGCGCCGGGGGAACGGCTTAATCCCAATAATTGCCGGATCTCCGGCAAACTGAGATCCAGGCTGCGACAGTGTTTGATGAACAGCAATTGCTCAACGGCAACTTCATCGTACAGGCGAAAATTACCTTCACTGCGTTCTGCGGAGGCAATCAATTGTTCCTTTTCATAATGCCGGATGGTTTGCACGGAGCAGCCAGTCACTTTCGACAGTTCGCCAATTTTCATCTCTCAATATTCCGATTGACTCTATAGTTGTTATAGAGTTTATAGTGACCGTCTGTACATCCTCAAGGGCTTTTTCAATGTCTGACCCGTGCAATGACGGCTGCCAGAACGCGAAGGTTGCCAATGTCCCCGCCTCTGGGATAGCGAATACTGATACGGCTTTTCAACATGGCTATGTCAGTGACTACCGGGTACCAAAAATGGACTGCCCGTCGGAAGAGGGGATGATCCGCATGGCCTTGGACAGTATTGAGCCCCGGGTTTTACTGGAGTTCGATACACCGAATCGGAAGGTGCGGGTATTCCATGGCGACAATGGGGCTGCCATCGAGGAGAGGATGCGCTCCCTGGGGCTGGGTGCCACGCTCGAAAAAACCACCCCGGTGGGGGAAGAGGATCTAGTCCTGGCCAGGGAGAAGGAAGAGGCAACCGCCCAGGTCGAAGCCGGTATACTGAAGTGGTTGCTGGCCATCAACGGCGTTATGTTCGTGGTTGAACTGACAGTAGGCTGGCTGGCGCAATCCACTGGCTTGATCGCGGATTCTTTGGACATGTTTGCTGATGCCGCCGTCTACGGCGTGGCACTATATGCCGTTGGACACAGTGTGCGGATGAAGCTGCGCGCGGCGCATTTGTCAGGCTGGCTGCAGTTGATTCTGGCGCTGGGAGTCCTGGCTGAAGTCGGGCGGCGATTTGTTTTCGGCAGCGAACCCGTATCCGCGTTAATGATGGGTTTTGGTCTTGTGGCCCTGGCGGCCAACGTCTGGTGTCTGGTGCTTATCGCAAGAAACCGGCACGGCGGCGCACACATGAAAGCAAGTTGGATCTTTTCCGCTAACGATGTCATCGCCAATGTGGGCGTTATCGTCGCCGGTGTATTGGTCGCCTGGACGGGTTCCCGTTATCCCGACCTGGTTATTGGTCTGATCATCGGGCTGATTGTGCTGAATGGCGCCCGGCGAATTCTGCAACTGCGCTATTAGTCTCTGGTCCTTTCTCGCTGCTCGGATTCATGCCGGCAGAATTCCGCGCCTTGGCGGCCTGTTGAAATAGTCTCCGTTCTTACCGGTGCTTATAGAGATTTTTCTGTCAACCATGCCCATAGGTGTGGGCATTCTTGTGCACGTGGTCCGGGTGTTCGAATTCCAGTGTCGAATGACTGATATTGAATTCCTGCTCCAGAGCCTGTTTTATCCTGTACTTGATACTCTCAAGCTGATCCCATGCACTTACCTCGATAATTACATGGGCCTCCAGCGATGCCTCGTGTTCGCCCATCTGCCAAAAATGTACGTGGTGAAGATCGATAACGCCTTCGACATTGGCCAGGGCAACAATGACAGCATCGGTATCGATATCCACCGGGCTGCCCAGCATGAGGGTTCTGATGGTGCCGCCGATTTCTGTCAGACCCAGGTAGAGAATATAGAGGGCAATGCCGATGGTGATGGCAGGATCAACCCAGCGCATGTCGTAGAGTAAAATAAGGGCCCCGCCAATGACCACGGCGACCGACGCGAGTGCATCCGACAGATTGTGAAGAAACAGTGCACGGATATTGACACTGCCTTTCTGCATCGAATACGTGAGTAACGCCGTTAATGCATCCACGACCAGGGCGATGCCACCAAGCCAGACGACCCACCAGCCCTTTACCTCTGGAGGATCGATTATCCGCATGCCACCTTCGTAAATCAGGTAGAACCCGATAATGATCAAGGTAGTGTAGTTGATGAGGGCTGCAACCACTTCAATGCGTCCATAGCCAAAGGTCATCTTTGCGTCAGCCGGGCGGCGCGCAATTTTTTGCGCCGCGAACGCGATGACGAGTGATGCCATGTCAGAGAAGTTATGCAAGGCGTCCGCGATAAGGGCGAGACTGCCGGCGAAGATACCTCCCCCGATCTGGGCGAGGGTAAGAAAGCCGTTCGCCCAGATGGCTATAGCAACGCGTTTATCCTTGGTCTCTGGGCGCATATGCACATGATCATGACTCATTGGATCGACCTCGTTTGGTGTCTATGTATAAAGGTGTATCTGCTGTATTCAGCTTACTCTATGCTTGGTCTCTCGCCCTCGGAATTCTATTTGTGGTGCAACACCAGACTTAAATTAATGGCAGGTGCACAATTTTACATGAAGTCAAAGAGCTGGATCGTGGTTTCCGGCAACAGCGTGGCTGCATGGGGCGCGACCTCATCCGTGTGGGAATAATCCGCGTCGAATTATCGGTATTGATCGAAAATACAGGATACCTAGACTGCCCCTTGATTCACAACAGATAATAGATCACCTGCTCAATGGGGGCAGGGGGCTTCTGGGCACACCAATTAATCATGGTTGGTGCCGATAACATGCTGGAGAATATTTTGATTAGTTGCCCCAAGTGTGAAGGGGTGTGAGTATGGTGCTACTATGATTTCCCTGATGATTGACCTAAAGGAGAAGCTCATGAAATGTCCAGTATGCGAGAGTGTTGATCTGACGATGGCCGATCGACAAGGTGTGGAAATTGATTATTGCCCCAAATGCCGGGGCGTGTGGCTGGACCGGGGGGAGCTGGACAAGATCATCGAGCGTAGTGCCGTAGAACTGGCGCCGCCACCACGTCGCGAGCCAGAACCCCGAGGCTATGACAAGCACGGCGGTTACGGCAAGCATGGAGGCCATGGCAAACATGGGTATCGCCGCAAGTCCTGGTTGTCGGAAATTTTTGATTAGACAGGTTTGTTCAGGCGGCGCAACTCGGGTGGACATGGGCCTGCCTGGTGTCACCGCGGCGCAGGATCCTTACGTCTGGACTTTGACCTGGGGCCTTGACGCGCACCGCGGTCATCTGGTGGTCAAGGATGCGATACGTTGTGTTGGCGGAGGTGAACGTCACCCTTAGAGGAAGCAAATCATGGGACATCATCTTTTCCGGCGACCCAAACACAGACGGTATCGCGACATGGGTGGGTATTATGAGGGCGATGACCATTCCGGCTATCGCGAACGCAGAGCCCTGCCGGTGCTGAATATTCCGACCTCGGTCATCGTGGCCGGGCTGGTCATATGGTCTGCGCTTTCGCTCGGCGCTTGGTGGCTGGTCGATCCGGTCCTCTCCTGGATCTCCGGTGCAGCCGGGCCACTGGCCGATACCGGAGCGGGGCTTGCGAAGTGGTTTGGCCTTGGGGAGGAAGCCACGGCTTTACGTGATGCGGCCAATATTGAGGGGCTGCTCGGCTGGGCGGGTGGATCGATTCATTTTCTTGTCAAGACGGTCGTTCTGCTGGTTTGGGTTGCAGGGCTGATCGCGCTGATTGCAATACCCGCTGTCCTGCGACGAGGACAACGGCGACAGTAGTGCCCGAAGACTGATCGGAACCACCTTGCGCATGACATCCGAACCTCCGGTCATGACCGGACCGCTTCTCTTTCTCGACCATGTCGAGAAATATGTGTTACGGCTCTCTGTCCTTTTCATTGCGGACAATGGCGAGTGCCCGGAGCCAATCGAAACGGTCCACGGCGTACATACAGCGGAAATCCTCGCGGAATACGATCATATGACCGTTTGGCGAGCACGCTTCGACCTGCCCGCAAACCGCTCGTCCTGTTATGCCTGGAACGGCCAAAGTTACTCCTTGGCAAGTGATTTTCGAGGCGATATACGGATCGCCTATGTGTCCTGCAACGGCGAGCAAATCGGCGATCTGGAGCGCGAAGGGTCCGAGCGCAATGCGATGTGGGCACGCCTGACAGAAGATCACCGGAACGCGCCGTTTTCCCTGCTGCTGCACGGTGGCGATCAGGTCTATGCTGACCAAGTCACCGAGGGTCACCCCCTGAGCGAGGACTGGCCCGAACATATCCCCAAGGATCCTTCGCGCGCCGATCTTGCCGATTTGCGCCATTATTTGCGCGAACGCTTCCTGGAGCGCTACGTGGCGCTTTATCGTGCGCCGGAATTTGTCTGGATCGCCGCGCGCGTGCCGTCTCTCATGCAGTGGGACGACCACGATATTTGCGATGGCTGGGGATCGCTACCGGGGTCGAAGACCGACACACCGGTCGGCCAAATCCTGTTTGATGTTGCCCGCGAGAGTTTTTTGACCTTTCAGCATGCCGCAGTAGATGGTGATCTGCCTGAACGGTTCCACGATCCTGCCGGGCTGCATCTGGGCTGGAGTGTTCGCACAGCCGGTCTGCGCCTCCTTGCACCTGATATGAGGTCGGAGCGTACGCGCCACGAGGTAATGGGGGACGGCGGCTGGAAGATGATTCGAGCTGAGGCCTCGACCCCGGTGCAGGGTCACACGTTCCTGATGTCCAGCGTGCCGTTGCTGGGTCCACGCCTGTCGGTGCTTGAGGCTCTGATGGTCGCCATCCCCAAAATGCAGAAATACGAGGACGATCTGCGCGATCAGTGGCAAAGCCGCGCTCACCGTGACGAATGGTGCGATATGCTTCGGGTGATCCGGGACATGGCGCTTGCCAACGGCCATGATGTCACGGTGCTTTCGGGGGAAATCCACCTGGCGACGCGTGCCACGATGAAGCTCGGCGCCGGTCGCTGGTTACACCAGCTGGTTGCCTCGGGCATTGCGCATCGCGCCCCGCCAAGGGTGTGGGCACGAATTCTGGGGGCCCTTGCACAATTTGGTGAATCGCCGCTCAAGGCGTGTCCGATCCGAATCCCATGTATCCCCGGTCAGAAGTCGCGCTATATTGCGGAACGCAACTATCTGGTGCTTGAGCGGCGTTCAGATATATGGCGCGCCCGTTGGGCTCTGGAAGAGAGCGGGATAACACCGCCCCTTATTCTGTGATAATAATCTTCACACATGTATGTAAGGCCGCTAGCGCGGTCGTCGGAGTTTGCGCAGCCGATGATCCAGCACCAATGACCTGTAAATTGTGTGTTATTACCTGCCTTTTTCAATCCGTCATTCACGTCAAGCAGAAGCTCGAACAAATGAACACGCCTTGTATCCCCATCCAGGAAGAGTGGTCCGAGAGTTTGTTCGATCCACTTCATTGGGAGCTTCCTGCAACGGCTTCCTGTTGTCTGGTTGATTACACCGACATTTCCGCATTGGATACCCTACCCACGGGTGTAACAGGTGGAGCAAAACGAAATGCGAGCAAGCGCAGTGCGTTGAACACGACGACAATAGTCGACCCTTCGTGAACCGCCACCGCAGGTCCAATCCCAAGACCGAGAATCGTCGCGGGAACCAGCAAGGCAACAACGCCCAGGCTGAACCACAGGTTCTGTCGAATGATTGAGCTCGTCGACCGGCTCAACGCCACGGCGAAGGGCAAATGGTTCAGGTTATCCGCCATCAGAGCCACATCGGCGGTTTCCAGCGCGACATCCGAGCCCGCCGCGCCCATGGCAATGCCGACTGTGGCGTTCGCCATCGCGGGAGCGTCGTTGACGCCGTCGCCAACCATCGCTACTTTAGCCTCTGCGCGCAGTTTTTTGATCGTCTCCACCTTATCATCGGGCATCAGATCACCGCGTGCCTCGTCAAGGCCGACAGCCCGCGCGACAGCGTCCGCGACCTGCTGATTGTCGCCAGAGATCATGATCATCCGGCGAATGCCGATCGTGCGCAGCGTCTCTATCACCGCCGGTGCCGCTTCGCGCGGCGTATCCATCAGCCCAATCACGCCAAGATATCGGTCGCCTTGGCGAACAACCATCGTGGTGCGGCCGTTCGCTTCCAATGCTTCTATTTGGATCTTCAGAGAAGGAGGAATGGCAGGGCCGCCAATCTCCGCGAACAGGTCATCCTTACCGATGTAGGTTGTCTCGCCCTCGACGTCTGCCACGACCCCGCGGCCCGTAATGCTGCGCAGGTTCAATGACTCGGCGGCAGGCGTATCGCCCAGGCGTTCGCGTCCACCCCTGACAACGGCAGCGGCGAGGGGATGGTCGCTCAACATCTCGACCCCAACCGCCACCCGCAGAAGCTCCTCTTCCGCTACGTCATCGGCCGTCACCACATCGACGAGCTTCGGCTTGCCTTCTGTCAGTGTGCCGGTCTTGTCGAAGGCGATGGCCGTCAGCCGCCCCAGATTTTCGAGCGGGGCACCGCCTTTGATCAGAACACCGCCACGGGCGGCGCGTGCGACCCCGCTGAGAACCGCGCTTGGCGTCGCGATCGCAAGCGCACAGGGGCTTGCCGCTACCAGTACAGCCATGGCGCGATAGAAGGTGTCGCTGAAAGGTTCGTCGACGACGAAGCCCGCAAACAAAAGCGCAACGGCAAGAACCAGAACCGCCGGTACAAAGATGCGTTCGAACCGGTCGGTCAGGCGCTGGGTGGGCGATTGGTTGGTTTCGGCCTCGTTCACCATCTTGACGACACGGGCGAGGGTCGAATCCGCCGACGTGCGCGTGACTTGAATTTCTAAGGCACCGCCGCCGTTGATCGTACCGGCAAAGACACGGTTTTCGGCATCCACGAGGTCGGGTTTTTCCGCGGCAACGGTCGCATCCCCGACGGGTGATTTGTCCACCGGCACGCTCTCGCCTGTGATCGGTGCTTGATTGACGCTGCTTTTACCCTTGATGACGAACCCGTCCGCGGCCAGACGCTCGTTCGGCTTCACCAGCACGATGTCACCGACCCGCAAAGCATCGACGGCGATCTCTTCGACCTTGGCATCCCGGCGCACGGTGGCGGTTTTGGGCGCCAGGGCGCCAAGCGCTTCGATGGCCCGCTTGGCGCGACCCATGGCATAGCCTTCCAGTGCATGGCCAAGACTGAAGAGGAGCAGTAGCAACGCGCCTTCGGCCCATTCGCCAAGGGCTGCCGCGCCCGCCGCCGCCACCAGCATTAGAAAATCAATCTCGAACCGGCCATTACGCACACTGTCAATAGCTTCGCGCAGGGCGTAGTAGCCGCCAAAAAAATAGGCGGGCACGAGGACGAACAGGGGCGCCCATGGCGGCGTCGCCACGAACTTCGGCAAAAGCCAGCCAATCAGCAAAAGCGCACCGCACAAGGCCACAAAAATAAGTTCCGTTTGCGCACCAAATATGCCGCCATGCTCATGATCGTGTGCTTCGTCAGTCGGCTCATGGGGGCCGGATTCGTCTTGTACCAGCGACAGTCTCATGTTCTGAAGGGCATTACGCAGAGTGTTTTCATCAGTTTGCCTTCGATCAAATTCAATCCGCAGCGGCCCCTTGGCATTGGCCTCGGCCTCTACAACCCCTGGGAGACTGCGCAGCTGCGCGCTGACCGCTCTTGCCCGACGTTGATCCGGAATACCTTCAACCTGCCACACGAGGTGCCCGAACTGAGAGGTAATCTCTGCCCCGAACGCCTTGGCGACTTCGCGGACTCGTTCAAGCGAAAGCAATGCGGGGTCGTAATGAATACATAGCTCCATGCCCCCACCGCTTTCTGTACTGCGAACGTGGGCGCTAGAGACACCTTCACGAGTTTCCAGGCTCTCGGCTAGCCGTTGTGCACAAGCCCCATGCGCATCCGGCGTGTCGGGAAGGAGGAGCGGGAGGTCAAGGCGAAGTGTTTTATCCATGGTTGCACATCCTATCTTTTGTTGAAACCAAAACGCGACTGGGATCGGTACCTGGAATATGCTGCGAGACTAACGCAAAGCCGCAGGCACACAACGCTGCTGCCGCGCTGGCGATTGTTCTGCTCGCAAGCTGCAATTGCAATTTCCAAGCCAACTTCTTTCTCCAGTGTTTTTGTCTTTATCCGTTAAAGTAGACGTAGATGATATATTCTGCACCGAATTCACTGTTTGACACTTCTGCCCGGTGTGTGCGTCAGGTTGACAATAGCGCGACACCAATCGATATAGAGCACATGGGGCTTATGCAAGCGCAATACGAGCTGACGCGTGATTGTCTCCTCTACTGGTTTTCTACATGATATCCCTGTGTGATGTGTTCTTGGGCCTCACGGGCATCCAGTTCCCTCGTCGAGTTTCCTGTACGAACGAAATACCGTGCGACTTTTCCGTCTTGGAGGTAGATCGGAGCATACGCTTTTTCAACAACGATGCGGCAGACTTGGCGGTCGTCTATCACCGGAAACTGGCAGTGAACGAGCGTGCAGGCGTGCGCACCAAGCGTTGTGCGTACCAGGTCCATGATTGCTCGCTCAAAACCGTCCGTATTCTTGTGCCTCAAGGTTTGGCAGTCCGCCTCGATCCCGATAATTTGACCGTCATCGTCTATTCCGATTATTAGGCTGCCCCCGCGATGGTTCATTAATCCCACTATGGATTTGGCGACCACCATTTCAAGAGACTTGTTAGATTCCTGCTTACGCTGGTCCCACCGAAGCGAGGATTTGAATTCCAGACACTCGCTCTCACCTGCATCCACGAGATACAAGAGATTCATATCCAGTTCTTTTTCCAACCACGAAACGCGTCTTTGTTGTGCGTCGAGTGTGCGGGAGTAGGCGCTGATGACGATAGAGAATGAGGCACCAATCAACGCGAAAATGGCGTTCATGGGGACCAGTTCAAACCAAGCATTAGTTTGTAATCTAGTTATAGCAAAATCCCAGATACTTTCTGACGGAATATCGAACTGACTCTTGAATTCCAGAAAGAAAACTGCCGTGATCAGCGGATGTAACAGTAAAACGCCGAGGATAGCCCCTAGCGCGCCATGGAATGCTAATCTTCGAATAAATGGAGAGATTTGCTTTGGTGGTCTGCTCTTCATGATAGTTACTTAGTACTCCATGTGTCAGTTTTCGGTTAGTTAGGCGCGGTTTTGGATAATAGTTGCAATGCATCGGCGGTGTCCGTAACTTTCCATGAGGTCAAGGAGCTGGATTATCGTCTCCAGTAACATCCCGGCTGCGTGGCAGCCCGGCCAGGTCAGTGTGGGAATTAATCCCGGTCAATTATCGGCCTTTGGCCGAAGGCACAAGATCCACGGCCCGCTCTTGGATTGACAATAGCCGATGTCGGCGGTCTGTGAATCCGGTACTGGCGTCGCCAAACAATGCGGTTATGCGCTCATTTGGCCAGCGCGCAGGGATCACTGCAAAATACCGCCGATACTCCCGCCGCTCGCGCATGTTTTCAAACTGTTCCGCTGTTACCGCTCGAGCCCGCCCCTGAGAGTAAAAGCGCGCGGAGAATGGCAATTTATCCAAATATAGTAAGGGGCTGTCGGCGGGCCTGCTCTGGCGACTGTAGTAGTTGACCAGGCTCTTCTCCGACTTGACGAGGGTTAAGCTGTTGCCGACAGTGATAACGACACTAGTCAACAGCAGCGGGGTGATAGCGGCAGCAGGTGCGCGCAGGCGCCCGGGCCACGACTGCGCACTCAGCGCCGAAACCGGTCTTGCGATCAGTATCGCCGCAAAGGGTAACGAAGGCAGCGCATACGTCCACAGAATATTGCCCGCGAGAGTAAAAAGTAGCAGCGGCCCCAGAGCATAAAGCAGTAACAGCAGCGTCATCCGGTCATTCAAAATGCGTTTTGCCGCCAATCGCCTTCTCACCGTGGCAGCAATGAGCATAAACAGGGCCAGTATCCCCCACGGGAAGCTGGCCATGAGCCAGAAAACCCAGATGGTGCCCCGCGGATATTGATGCGCACGGCCATAGAGATCCCCCGCCCAGCCGGGCACGACAAACCGGCGGAAGTGCTCGCCGACGAGGAAATAATCCAGAAATCCCGGGGTCTGGAGTTCCGCCAAAACATACCAGGGCAGTACCAGAACGGCGGTTATCAAGCCTCCCCGCAGCCACGGCAGCGCTTTCAAATCGCTGAGTTTCCCGCCTCGAAACAATAACCACAACACAATCGGAATTCCCACCAGCACGGCTGCCAGTGGTCCTTTGGACAACAGTCCGATGGTCAGGCCCAAAAAAAATAACCAGCGCCAGGCAAAGCCCTGTTCCTGCGTCGCCAGGCAGAAACTCACGAGCGAGAGTGTTGTCCCAAGCGCCAAGAAGGCATCCGTCATCACAGCGCCGGCGCTTACATAGGTCAGGGCCATACTGGAAAAGATCAGCGCCGACCAGCGGGCTACGTGACTGCCCCAAAGCTGCAAGGCGAGCCGCCATGTGAGATAGACCATGCCGATAGTGGCTAGCCACGACGGCAAGCGCAGGGCGAACTCTGACAGTCCAAATAATTTGATTGCCGCAGCCTGTGACCAGAATGACAGGGGAGGTTTTCCCCAGAATGGTACGCCCGGTTCGAACCAGGGGGTGATCCAGTCCCCCGTTTCTACCATCAATCGTGCAATTTCCGCATATCTCGGCTCCGTGGTATCGGCGAAAGGAAATATCGCCATACCGACAAAACGACTTAAAAGAATCGCTGCCAGAGCCAGCAGCCAATAGCTATATTTCGGCAACATTGTTAAACGGCTCCTGCTGGACTGATCGGATGCAGTATTTTGCTTGCTGGCTTTCGATAATTTCCTCGGCGATATAGATGGGTCTTTGCTTGGTTTCCAGGTAAATCTTGCCGATGTATTCACCGACTATGCCGATGCTGAACAACTGAACTCCGCCCAGGAAAGTGATGATGGACACCAGGGATGGATAGCCGCTGGTTGGATCTCCAACCAATAGCGCTTTAATAAAAATCCAAAGCCCCCAGGCGAGCCCTGAAGTGGCGGATAAGATTCCCAAGCCGATCGCCCATCGCAATGGCGATACTGAAAACGACGTCAACCCCTCAAAGGCGAGTCCGACAAGCGCCGGATAGCTCCACTTGGTCTCGCCAGCTACGCGAGGCTCCCGCTCATACTGTAGGGTGTGGGTAGGCATGCCAATCCATGCATATAGCCCTTTCATATATCGATTGCGCTCATTGAGGCTGAGTAAAGCGTCAATTGCTTTTCGGCTCATCAGCCTGAAATCACCGGTATCCACAGGAATTTCGGTACGGCTTGAGACATTGAGCAGCCGATAGAACAGGTGGGCGCTCAAGCGCTTGAGCCGGGAATCGCCGTTACGGCAACGCCGCTGCATCAGTACCACCTCGGAACCGGATTGCCATGCATCGACCATGGCCGGAATATATTTCGGTGGATCCTGTAGATCCGCGTCCATCACGATGACGGCGTCTCCGCCACAGTGCTCCAGGCCAGCGGTTACCGCCGCCTCCTTGCCAAAGTTACGGCTCAGCTTTAGCAATTTGATGCCCGGCATTTTGGATATCATCTGTTTCAGATATTCAGCACTGCCGTCTTGACTGCCGTCATCGACGAAAACAACCTCCGATTTCAGGGCTAGCGATTGGAGAATTGGCAGTAGGTTTTCAAGAAAAACGGGCAACATCGTGCGTTCGTTAAAGACCGGAACGACTATCGATAATAGCAGTTCACGGCGTGTTGCTTGCTGTGGATCAGATTGTAGGCTCATGGAATATCAAACTCCTATAAATTACAAAATTCAGTACTGCCACCAGCGCCGTGGTAGTTGCCTGTGCCGCGATAACGGGTAGATTCATACCGTGGTTCAGCAACGTAAAGAGGGCGAAGTTGGCGAACCATGCGAACACGCAGGAGCCCAGGTATCGCCAAAGTGTTCGACCGTGGCCACGCGCGTTGCGAAAAGCGAGTCGCCGCTGCAGGCCGTAGTTGGCGACAGCGCCAGCCACACTTCCGGCAGCTGTGGCCGTGACCGGTTGAACTGTCACGGCGATCAGAGATGCCATGAGCGCCCAGTGAGTGGCGGTAGCCAGGCCTCCTGCGGCGAGAAAAGCCGCGAATTGAACACGAATACCATCGGACATCGTTTATTTCTTCCTGTTTTCGTGGCTATCTCGCGCAGTGCCGATCAACAACGTGGCAACACCGACAACGGCGGCAATCAGCGACGCCAACAGGATGCTGATCTTGGATATTTTGATCAATTCAGGGTCGCTAAACGCCAGGTTGGTGATGAACAGCGACATGGTAAATCCAATGCCGGCTATCATGCCCATGCCAACCACATGCCGCCATCTCAGTGAGCTGTGCAATTCGGCTATGCCCAGCTTTTCACCGATTAGCGCGAAGAGGGTTATTCCTAATGCCTTTCCAAGCGCGAGACCTAGCAATATACCCAGGCCCAGGGAACCCGATACCACCTCCAATAAACTGACATCCAATTTAACGCCCGCATTAGCAATAGCGAAGACAGGGATAATGAAAAAGACGTTAAAATCAATTAACGAATTTTCTAATTTCAGTAGTGGTGGGCTTGAGTTTTCAGTGTCTTTTTTTATGGCCTCTAGAATTTTTCGCTGACGACTGTCCTGGAATGGGTCACGGTTTTCTATGTCCGTCTCTTCCAGTGCCGCAACATTTCTGGCGGTGCGTTCTTTCAGGGTTTTACTGTCCAGTTTGGGTTTAACGGGTATAGTAATGGCGAACAGGACGCCGGCAATGGTAGGGTGAACGCCTGAATTCAGGAAGCAGTACCACAAAGCGACACCTCCCAATAGGTACCAAAAAAGATTTTTTAAGCCAAGGCGGTTGCATAGTATCAATAGAGTAAAAGTGGCTGCTCCTGCCCCTAGATATAACCAACTCAGGTCATTGCTATAAAACAAAGCAATGACGAGTATCGCTCCTAAATCATCGACTATAGCCAGTGCAACCAAAAAAATTTTAAGTTGCAAAGGCACGCGTTTTCCCAGTAATCCGATAATGCCTAAGGAGTAAGCAATATCAGTCGCCATGGGAATACCCCATCCGGCTATATTTTCTGTGTCAACATTCAGGGCGACAAAAATCAGGGCCGGGACGAGCATCCCGCCAAGCGCTCCCAAAAGTGGCATGGAGGCTTTCTTTAGGGATGACAATTCGCCTACCAGAATTTCCCGCTTCAGTTCCAGAGAAGCCACCAGAAAGAATATGGCCATAAGGCCGTCGTTGATCCACTCTTCGAGTGTCAGGCGGAAAGTAAAATGCTCGGATAGCTCAAAAACAAGATCATCCCTAAGGTAGTGGTGGTATGCGCCTGCCCATGGAGAATTACCCAACACCAGAGCGATGACGGTGGCCCCAATCAGAAGCAGCCCTCCGGCGGTTTCCCTGTCCAAAAACTTACGGCCAGTTGCTTTATAGGCTAGATCAATGCTGTTTCTTTCTACTGACTGGTCCATGGATTTACCTGATTTTTTTCGACTCACGGCAACGGAATTTTGCATTGATAACTTTGTGGATTTTGGGTCATTGTTTACTCATCCTTCTTGACAGCTTTCAGGAATTCTGCGAGGCCTTCTTCTGCCGCTTTTTTGTTCGGGAATGGCCCGATATTTTGACCTTCACGGGTTAAAAAATACCAGTCACTGTTGATGGCGTGGATACGATGTGTTCGAAAGTGTGGAGCTTCCTTCGGGTCATCTTTTCGTTGCTTGGGTGAATCACTCATAATCTTGTCCTGTCGTCATAACCCTGCACGGTAAAGCCATCTAAAACGGCTTGAACTGACTGTACAAGGTCATGAGTCACAGCTCCTGTTGAAGATGAATCATCAGGTGTAGAGGGGGCGAAAGCTGAAATGGAACCCGCCCGCTTGAAAAGGGCGGGTTCTTTTCTCAGACAACCGTACTGTCCTCGGCACCGTCCTCGATTCGAATTGCACGATTGACGTCGCTGACAAAAATGCGACCATCGCCGCGCAGTCCGGTATGCGCCTCGGCTTTCAGTACGCGGACGACCTCGTCCACGTACTGATCGTGACACACGATCTCCACTTTCACGTGCTTGACAAAATCCCCCGCGCCTTCAATCGGGTTGGCAGCGCTGGTATTGACTTTGCTCCGGCCGAAGCCGACAACGTGAGCAACACTCATGCCGGTGACGCCCTGCACGCGGTGCAGGGCCAGGGTCACGGCTTCCAGTTTGCGGTGTTTGATATAGGCTTTGATCTCTTGCATGACAGTCACTCCAGGTTAATGGGATTCGCTCATATCAGCGGGCTTGTCGGCAAACCAGTGATACAGGGCGGGTATAACCAATAGGGTCAGGATGGTGGCGGTGACCAGGCCGCCGACCACAACGGTGGCCAGTGGCCGCTGCACCTCGCTGCCGGTGCCGGTGGCGAACAGCAGCGGGAACAGCCCCAAGGCAGTAGTGACGGCGGTCATGATCACTGCTCGCAGCCTTGCACAGGCCGCCCGCACACTGGCTTGGGCAATGGACACCCCGTCCTTGACCAGTTCATTGAGGTAACTCACCAACACCAGGCCATTTTCCAGGGCGATACCAAACAGGGCGATAAATCCTACTGAAGCCGGCACCGAGAGGCTCTGACCACTCAGCCAGAGGGCGACGATACCGCCCACCAGCGCCAACGGGATATTGAGCATGATCAGCAGGGCGTTGCGCAGGGATCTGAAGTTGACAAACAGCATCAGGAACACCAGCGCCAGGGTAATGGGCACAACGATCATCAGACGTTTGTTGGCCTGCTGCTGGAGTTCGAACTGCCCACCCCATTTGAGAAAATAGCCCGGCGGCAAATCCACTTGCTGCTTGATAGCGGCATCGGCCTCGGCCACGAAGGAACCGATGTCCCGGTCGCGGACATTGGTCTGGATGGTGATAAAGCGCTGATTGTTTTCCCGGGTGATCTGGCGCGGCCCCACCACTTCCTCAATGGCTGCCAGTTCCTCCAGGGGAATGCGCTGCCCGGCGGCGTTCTTGATAATGAGCTGCCCGATGACATCGGCCCGGTTGCGCGCGGGCTCTTCAAGGCGCACATAGATATCAAAGCGGCGGATGCCCTCGAACACCTGTCCGGCCTCGCTGCCGCCCACGGCGACGCTCAGGGTGCGCTGCACGTCGCTGACATTGAGGCCATAACGGGCAATAGCCTCCCGGTTCAACGAAATGCGCAATTGCGGCGTACCGCCGATTTGGTCGCGTTGAACATCCTGAGCGCCCTGCACGGTGCGCATCACCTTTTCTATAGCCTGTGCTTTCTCGACCAGCACATCCAGGTCATCGCCAAACAGCTTGGCGGCCAGTTCGGCCTTGGTGCCGGTGAGCAGTTCATCCACAGCGGCAGCAATGGGCTGGGTGAAGTTGAATTGCGCGCCGGGGAAATCCGCGAATTTCTCGCTCATGGCCGCATACAAGCCATCCAGCGTCTCCGCGCTTTGCCATTGGTCCTGGGGCTTGAGAGCGACAAAAATCTCCGCGTTGTTCACCGGATCGGCGTGGGCGCCGACTTCACCCCGACCAATGCGCGACACCACCTGGGTGACCTCCGGAAACGCTGCCATCAATTGCCGCTCGAATACGCCAATCGTCGTCTCGGCTTTTTCCAGCGAAATGGACGGCGCCATGGTGGCGCGGATCAGCAAATCCCCTTCATTAAAGCGGGGCACAAATTCCGAGCCCAGCCGCGGGGCGACAGCAACGCCGATGAGCAGGACCACTGCCGCTAGGGTCACGGCAATCCAGCGGCGTGCCACCATGGCCTCCACCAGAGGTTGGTAGCCTTTTAGCAGCAAACTGACAATGTCCTTGCGAGGTTTGTCGGGGTCTGTCTCGGGGCGCTTCATCAGCAGGGAGGAGGCCACCGGTGCCACGATCAGGGCAAAGAACAGGGATCCGAGCATGGCCACCGCTACGGTATAGGCCAGTGGCCGGAAGGTCGCCCCTTCCACCCCCTGCAAGGTGAACAGCGGCAGGAACACAATGATGATGATGCTGATGGCAAACAGAATCGGGCGCGCCACTGACTGGCAGGCCCGCGCCACCAGGTGCAGGCGCGATTCGTCCGGGGAGGATTCGCGCAACATCCGGTCGATATTCTCCACCACGACCACCGCACCATCCACCATCATGCCGATGGCGATGGCAATCCCGCCCAGCGACATCAGGTTGGCGGAGATGTCGAAGAATTTCATGGCGAGAAAGGTGAAGCCGACGGAGAACGGAATCGACAGCGCCACCACCAGGCTAGGTCTGAACCCGCCCATAAACGCCAACAGCACCAGCGCCACCAGAATAATGCCTTGCAGTAGTGCATTGATAACGGTACTGACAGCCGCCTTGACCAGGGTCGCCTGGTCATAATAGGGCTGCACCTCGATACCTTCCGGCAGGTTGGCATTGATGGTGGCCAGCTCCTCCTTGACGGCGCCGATCACCTGGGAGGTATTGCTGCCAATGAGCTTCAATACCATGCCCACGACCACTTCGCCTTCGCCGTCCTTGCTGGTGAGCCCGCGGCGGATTTCACCGCCGATGTCCAGTTCGCCCAACTGGTGCAGGTAGACGGGTGTACCGTCGATGGTTTTCACCACAATGTTGCGCAGGGCTTCAAGATCCGTGGCCAGACCCACCGATCGCACGATGTACTCCTCATCGTTTTTGACGATGAACTGGGCCCCGGCGTTGGCATTGTTGGCCTCGATGCGCTCCTTGATGTCGGGCAGCGACACGTCGTAGCGGATCAGCGCGTCGGGGTCGATACGCACCTGGAACTGCTTGACCTCACCGCCGATGGAAAGAACTTCGGTAACGCCCTTTACCGTCTGCAGGTTGAACTTGACGATCCAGTCCTGGATCTCCCGCAGCTCGGTATTGCTGTATTGTCCGCTGGTGTCCTCCAGCACGTAGAACAGAATCTGGCCGAGTCCTGTAGTGATGGGGCCCATCACCGGCTCGCCAAAGCCGTCGGGAATAGCCTCCCGGGCCACCTGCAACCGTTCCCCCACCAGCTGGCGGGCGAAGTAAATATCGGTGCCGTCCTCGAAGTAGATATTGACCACCGACAAGCCGAAGTTGGAGATCGACCGCACATGATCCAGTTGCGGCAGGCCGTTCATGGCACTTTCAATGGGGTAGGTAACGTATTTTTCCACTTCCTCCGGCGCCAGACCTTCGGTTTCCACAAAGACCTGCACCAACGCTGGTGAAATATCCGGGTAGGCATCCACCGGCAGGGTTCGATAGGCGAAGTAACCGCCGATAAGCATCGCCAGAGAGATCACGACCACTAACAGTCGGTTCTCCAGCGCAAAACGAATAAGAGTTTGCATACTGTGCTCCCGCGATTAGTGGTTGTGACCGGATTCGAATTCGCTTTTCTGTAGCTGTGCCTTGAGCACGAAGCCACCTTTAGAAACATAGCGTTCACCCGTATCAAGGCCCGCTAGAATCTCGACAGAGTGGCTGTCTCCGCGACCCAGCTTGACCGGGCGAGGTTCCCAGCTGCCGTCGTGCTGAACGAATATCGTGGGCTGACCCTCTATGTCGATGACGGCGGTTCGGGGCGCCACTACCTCTGCGGAAAATTCGCCCAGGGTGATTTGGCCTTCAATGAACATGCCCGGCTTCCAGTTATTATCCGTATTGGCCAGGAAGACCCGTGCCAGGCCCGTGCGCGTGGCCTCGTCCACCAGGGGAGCCACATAGTCCAGGCTGGTCTCCACAGGTTCGGGGCCGTGGCTGGTGGTTATCCGCACCGGCTGTCCGGCTTTTACCAGAGGCACTTGCTTGGGGTAGAGAGCGATATCCACCCACAGCGTGGACAGGTTCGCGACGACAAAGGCGGAATCATCGGGCGCTAAATGTTCACCCAAGGTGACGTGGCGTTTGATGACAATGCCATCAATCAGAGATTTCAGCTGAAAGCGGGACAGGGTCTCGGAGCTCTCGGCGGTGGCGAGAATGTCACCGGCCTTGACCCGGTCACCGGTTTTCGCCTGCACCTCGACGATCTTGGCCGAAAACCGGGGTGTGATATGGGCCACGGCTTCTTCGTTGAGTTTTACCTCGCCGGGTAGCGAGACCTGCTGGCGAATCATACCGGCTTCAGCAGTGGTGATTTCACCGCCAAATTCGCGTAGCAGATCGGCGCTAAAAGTTAGATCAGGCTCTTCCTCCTCATGGCTTTCATGGCCGGTTTCTTCGGCATGGTCGCCTTCATCCTCAGCGTGGTCTTCCCCGGCATGTTCCTCTTTCGAGTGTTGCTTTTCATCTGCGTGCTGAGCGCCTTCTTCGGTGTGAGCGGCTTGATCTGATGGGGCGGCGATTGTGCTTTGATATGCCATGGCGGCTAGCAGCAAGCCGCCCATTAAATAATTCAGTAACTTGTTCATTGTGATTCATCCTGTGGCGAAAGAGACGCTTTATCATCGATGCTGTCCAGCGTGGGCAGGCGCAGATCGGACCGGAAATCATTGATTGCTTCGGTGGGGTAGAGTGGTTGGCGCTCCCCCGTTAGCGGCTGGCCGGTCAAGGTCTCCAGGGTGATAAGGGTTTGATGAAAATCGGTGGCGGCGGCAACGGCCTCGGTTTCGAAGGACAGCAGCTGGCGCCGGGCTTCCACCAGTTCCAGATAGGAAAAACGCCCGTCGCCGTAGCCCTCCTGAATCAGCGCCAGTGCCTGCTGTGCCTCAGGCAGTATCTGCTCACGTAACAGGGTAACCCGCTCGCGGGCCTGTTCCAGTTGGACGAAGGCATTGCGCAGCTCCGTGAAAACCTTCACCCGGGTGGCTTTTTCTTCGAGGTCAAGTTTTGTCAGGTTTTCCCGCGCGGCACTGATGTTGCCCTGGTTTCGGTTAGAGATGCCAAGGGGCATGGAAAACGAAAAAACCACACCAGTATCACCGGTTCCCTCGACCCGTCTGATGCCAGCACCGACTTCGATGTCCTGTCGGCCGCGGGCGATGGCCAGGTCCAGCTCGGCCTGGCGCAGCCTTTCAAGGGTCAAGAACCGTTGCAGCTGCGGCGCCTGTTCCAGCTGGAGCTGGACGCTGGCAAACTCAGGCGTTGGCGCCAAGGCGAAGAGTTCGGCCTCTACATCACCAAAATCCGCTGAGGTTTCACCCCACAGGCTCGCCAGGCGCCGTTTGGCGTTTCCCAGGCGCACGGTGAGATTGCTCACCGCCAGCTTCGCTTGCATGAAGTCCGTGCGGGCACGGCTCAGTTCCGCCCGGCTGGCACTGCCAGCATTAAACCGCCTTTGGGCGACTTTCTCCGCGGCGCTTGTAAAGTCCACGACTTCCCGGGCAAAGGCCAGCAGGCGCTGGGTTTGTGCCACTTCCAGGTAGCGGCTGGCCGCCGCCGATAGTGCGTCCAGGCGGGCCAGTTCGTAGTCGCGCTCGAGGGTTTGGCGGCGCCATTGCCCGACATCCCGGCGCAGAGGGCGCTTGCCACCCATCTCAATGACCTGACTAAGCGCCAGGGTGGTTTCCATGGCATCGGTCCCCGAGAACTCGCCGCTGCCGGCTATATTCTCGACGTCGAGGGATACTTGCGGGTTGGGGCGAAACCCGGCCTGGAGGGCCCGCGCCTCGGCCGCGCGAATATCGTAGGGATAGATCGCCAATTCGGGGTTGTCACTGAGCACCCGGGCGAAGGCCTCGGGTAGCGTCAGTGTTGCAGGGGCGCGATCAGCGGCCTGGATAAGCCCGGACAGGCTTAGCAGCGCGCCGCAAATCAGCAGGCGCGTTGTCCGGATTATCAGGCTTCGGCCTGAATCCGGACGCAAACGGAATAGCATGGACATGAATTACCTCACGTAAAGATTTCTGAAAAATCCTGGTGCCGGTCGATGACCGGAAAGTGAGGTTAGGCTATGGGCGGTCGGAGTATCGCAGCGATGGGGGGAGACGGGTGGTCGACGGTATAGCGCAGTGTGACTTGGCCGGAAGAGGCAGTAGACAGCGTGGGCAGCTGCATGGACAGCAGCATATGAGAGCCATGGCAATGACAGGAGTGGCAATGGCCGGGCGGTGTGTTGTGGTCTGATCCCGGTGACGGGTCTGTCGCTTGGGTTGAACCGTCGCCCCCGGACATATCCGCCAACTCATGGGGTTGGTGATCCGAATGGATAGGCAATACATCAGCGGCGATGGATAGTGATTGCACTACCATCAATACCGCAAACAGTATTAGCGTCCAGTTTTTTGCCATTCGATTATCAAGCGAGCCGAGTAGAAATGAGCGCACACTATAATTTACTAGGGGGATTCAATCAACTTGGGCTATTGTCGCGTCAAAATCCGGCGGTGATGTTCAGAGAAAGTTCCTCGATCATGCCGCTTATTGTCTGGCTCAGTGGGTATTCTTGATCAGACGCGGCAGCCAGCGCAGATACGCGACCATGCCGAACAACTCGACCAGGGATTGGAAGACGATGACAACGATGGCGGCACGCCAGGGCTCCGGCAGTGACAGCGCCAGCGGCAGCATGACGAAGGAGTTGCGGGTACCAAAGCTGAAGGTGAGGGTGCGACCGATAGTGGGCGTGAACCCGAATAGCTCACTGAGCCCCTTGCCGATAATGGCGGCGGCAATCAGGTAAAGCACAAAAACCACAAGCGCTGACCACAGCAGGGCGCCATTGTCGATCACCAGGCTGACCTGGGAGCCGGCAATCAGAAACACCACCAATGCCAGCAATGGCACGGGCAGCCACCCAAGCCAGTTCACCAGTGTTTGCGCGCGCGGGTGCTTTTCCGTCAACCGTTCGGTAATCCAGGCCAGGATCAGCGGGGTGACAATCAATCCGAAGAATGCCGGCAGCAAGTGGCTGCCAACCGCCAGTTCAATGGCGATATTGCCCATGAAGAGCCAGATATAAATGGGTAGCAAAATGAGCTGGACCAGCAGAAGGATCGGCGCGGCCGCTATGGCCCTGGCACCGTCCCCACCACCGAGATGGGTAAAACTGATAAACCAGTCCGTACAGGGCACCAGCAGTACCAGCAGTACGCCGAGACGAATAGCGGGATCATCCGGTAACAGCCACAACAGAAGACCAACGACCACCGGTATCAGGATAAAATTGCCCGTCAGCAAAGCGGCCAGAAAGCGGCGATCACGAAATGCCGACCTGAGATGTATCAGTGGTACCTGAGTGAAAGTAGTGTACAGGAGAACACCCAGGGCCGGCCAAAGCAGCGCTTCCCAATGACGAGTCTGCTCTGGTGACATCCAGCCGATGGCCATGCCGGCCAGGATGGCAACCAGATAAAACCAGACCTGATATTGTTCTAGGCTGTTACGCATTTGGCTTCTTCCACGATGATACCCGGACTCGGCACCTGTTTGTGTGGGCCGGATAGTACCATGGGAGTCCTGTGAGTCACGGTGTTGTCAGCCAACGTGTCTGTGGGAGTTCCTTCCAACCCCAGCAAAGTACTACTGCATACGCTGAGATATGCCCCAAGTTACCGGCCGATTTCTTAGGGAAAATCTGGGGCAATTTGATCGCCAAACTATGCCATTTCAGGCCATATTGCGTAGTACGGTGTAGGCTTCCTACGATGGTGATAATAAAAGAAAATACGTATTTTTAGCCGTTTGGCGTTCAGTCTGTCCCCACTCTTGGAGAATGGTCATTAGGGTTCCGCCTTATTTGATTTCAGCCTGGTGATAATCTGGCGTCGATTTGCCACCAGTTCGGCTGCTTCCCGCACCGGATCGTCCTCGACATGAACGTATCGCATGAACATGGTCACGGTTTTGTGAGCGGTCAGTGCCATACCCACTTTGATCGGGATGCCGGAATTGGCGATGTCGGTGGCAGCGCGATGCCGGATGCCGTGTGTGCCAACAAGGGGGATGCCGGCCCTTTTCAGTATGCGGCGCCAGGCGCCATAGTAGGCGTTTTGGGTCAACGGCTTGTTGGGATCTTCCAGAGCAGGGCAGACGTACTCCGATTTGCTGTGGATTGCGGCATCAGAGAGCAGTTCGTAGGCTTCCGAGCTGATAGGTTTGGACATGTCACCGGTTTTGCTGTCGGGCCAGACTACTCGGCGACCGACCAGGTCTACCCACTCCCATCGCAGCGCCAGGATTTCGGACATTCTGGCGGCAAAGGCAAATTGGAGCCGAATGCCGAGAATCGGAGAAGGGTGTTCAAATTCCTCCTCTTCTGTTTTCTCCAGTTGCCTGAATAAGAGGATCATCTCCTTGTCGGTAAGTAGTCGAGTTTTGCCTTTCTCTGGGAACTTGGTCACGTGGCGGCAAGGATTGGTGCCATCCGGGCGGTACCCCCACAGTTCAGCCAGGTTGAACATTTTGCGAACACAAGCCAGTATCCGGTTAGCCTGGGTGGGTGTTTTTTCCAGGCGCTTCATGAGAGCCAGAATATCGGCTCGTTCTACCTCGTGGACTTTCAAGGTGCCCATAGAGGGGAGAAGATATTTATCGATATGGTACTGGTTTTTCTTTTGGGTAAGTGGTTTGTTGTGCGGTATACAGTGATCTTCCATAAAGCGTTTGCATAAATCTTTAACCGTCGGGGCTTGCCGATCCCTGGCTTTTTGGCCTGAAGGGTCATTGCCCCGGCGTACATCCGCCAGCAAATCCTGAGCGAGGGTGCGGGCCTGTTCGACAGTCAGCTCGCCAAACAGGCCAAGTGACGGCTTGCGTCGCTTGCCACTGTTTGTGCGATACTGGAGCATGAAAACCTTGCGTCCAGTTGGGGTGACTTTGCAGAAAAATCCGGGTACGAGGGTATCCCTCAATTCAATGTCGGTTTCTCCCGGTTGGGCACCGGCAACGATGGTTTTTGTGAGCTTTACTCGCGGCATTTCTGGACTCCTGAAACCTCCGGTTCCAGGTCTTATCCAAGGAGCAAATAGGAGCCTCGGGAGAGCGAACCAGAGCGATTAGCATCAAACTCCGGCATATGATCCCTTTTTTTAAGTCTTTGAAAAACCAGCTGAATCGCGCCGTATACAAGCAGGGAGTACCCCGGAGTGGAAGCCAGACTACCGCTTAAAATCCCTCGATCGTAAGATCGTGCCGGTTCGACCCCGGCTCCGGGCACCAATTTCCATGCGGGTTTCAAAGCGTCGCTCCCTTCCTGATAATTGCCTTAAAACCCCACTACTCCGTAATTTCGCAATATTGTCCTGCCTTTCCTCTGATTAACCTGATCCGTTACCCTTGCAGCGCTAAGCGTTGATTTGGCTCAACCAATCGTTGATGGATATTTGATTCTATACTCAGGAGAGTTTGAATCTTTTACCTGCCTGCAGATGCTTAGGAGTCAAGATATGGAGCATGCGTTGTTTTGGGAAAGCCTGGTGATATTTTCGGCTGGGGCATTGCTCGTCTGCGTAGGATTCTCACGCCGCGATAATACATCCGGCATTGTGTTGCTGTGGATGGGGGCTGCTTGCATGCTGGCGTTAGTCTTTTACCTTATACCCAAACTGCTGCACCTGACCTGACCTGACCGGAACACAGGACAATGAATCAATAAAAAAAGGAGGCCTAAGCCTCCCTTTCTTTGTTAACGCCGCTGTATCAGAAGTCGTAACGCAGGCTAGCCTGCACATTGCGTTCAGAGCCGAACCAGCAGTTCAGCCCATCAAAACAGCTGTAGTAACGTTCATCGAACAGGTTGTTGGCTGTCAGTTTGACGCTGGCCCCATCCAGGGTGCTGTCGAGACTTCCAAGATCGTAGCCAACACTTACATCTACCAAGGTAGCTGAAGGAACTCTGTCGGAGTTAAGTGCATCCAGTTCTGCCTCACCGATGTAACGCACCCCTCCGCCTAGGGTGATGCCAGCCATCGGACCGTTGAATATGTCGTAACTGGCCCAGGTATTGAAGGTCTGATCAGGAATCCAAACCGGCGTTTTGCCTTCTAATCCGCTGTTGTCCTTGGTGACCTCCACATCTTGGTAGTTATAGCTGGCCATCAGGTTCAGGTTGCGGGTTATCTGACTGCGGGCCTCGATTTCTAAGCCTTGCGAACGCACCTCACCAGTTTGAATCTTGTCGTAAGCGGTGCCATTGGGGTCGCGGGTAAGTACGTTTTCCTTGTCGATGCGGTAAAGCGCAATTGCACCTGTGGTCTGTTTGTCCGGTGTGCTGTATTTGATGCCGGTTTCCCACTGATTAGCAGTGGAGGGCTCGTAGGTGCCGCCCAAGCGGTCTAATCCGCTGACGGGCTCAAAGCTTTCGGCGTAGCTGATAAAAGGAGATAGCCCGTTATCAAGCTCGTAGAGCGCCCCGGCACGCCAGGAGGTGTTGCTCTGATCCACTTTGCCATCGACATTCAGGCCGTACTGCACGCCATGCTCACGAGACTCGTAAGTGTCATAGCGTCCGCCAGCGATCAGAACCAGTTGGCCAATGCGTATCTGATCCTGGAAGTAAGCGCCGATCTGTTCCTTCTCGATGTTGAACTGGCTGCTGTACCCCGATGCAGCAAAGTCGAGCGCGTTGCCATTGATCTGATAATGGTTTGGGTTGTAGATATCAATTGAGGGCGCAGCCGCATCCTCGTAGCCGATATCGCTGTCTAGCTTGAGGTAATCCAGGCCAAACAGAAGGTTATGCTCAATCGAGCCGGTCATAACAATGCCCGACAGCTGGTTGTCGATGGTGATGCCTTCACTGGTTTCATCAGTGATATAGGCTCGACGGTCGAGGGTGCGCTGATCTGCTGCCAGACCGGTGGTGTAGGTATTTTCCTGATAGGCATCGCCGTGCTGATAGCGGAAGTTTTGCAAGAAATTCCAGTTATCACTGATCTGATGATCAATTTTGTAGCCGAGCATTAATACTTCGCGCTCGTAGGTGTTCCAGTTGGCGTCGCCGCTGTAGGCATCTTCGTCCAAGTCGCCATTGATGTTGTCCTGAAACAGGCCCTGAGCGGGCAGGGTGGTGTAAATCCCCATATCAGGATCTTTCTGGTAGTAGGCGTTCAGGTTGAGCAAGGTGGCATCGCTGATTTGCCAGTCAACCGACGGCGCTAGCATTAGTCGTTCGTTTTCAGAGGTTTCTGCCTGGCCGTCGCTGCTGTTGGCCAAACCATTGAAGCGATAGCTTAGATCCGAGTCGCCAAGCTGGCCGGCTGAATCGAGCGTGATCTCTTTCAGGTTATTGCTGCCGACACTCAACTCAAGGCTGTTGTAAGACTCTTGTAATGGTTTTTTGCTGATTAGATTGACCATGCCACCGGGTGGCATCGAGCCGTATAACGCTGAGGTGGGGCCCTTAAACACTTCTACCTGTTGGACCGCTTGCATATCGACCTGTGGCTGCAGGTTCCAGTCGTTATAGAGCAGCTGCAGGCCATCGTAGAAATTCTGATAGTTGATAAAGCCACGAATGTTAAACAGGTCTATCCGATTGACCGCACCGCCACGCAACTCGGTATTCACCCCCGGCACATAACGCAGCGCTTCTGCCACTGTGTCGGCGTCGCGCGCTTCCAGGGCTTGCTCGTCAACAATAGAAATACCCTGCGGCGTCTCTTCCGGACTCAACTGCGTTTTAGTAGCCGTGTTGCGGTAGGTACTGCCATAGACCGTAAGGCTATCTAGCAGTTTTCCATCTTGCTCCTGGGCATGCAGCGTGGGTAAGTACGCTGCACTGGAAATCGCCGTAGCGAGCAGGGTATGGCGAAAGAGAGGTTGCAGGTTCATCGCGACTCCGGACAGATAATGAATCAATGGTAATGCTAATGATTCTATTTTATAGGTTCTGTTAGAGCTGTGACTTAACATTTTGGGGCATGGCGCAACGTTACAGCGGCTGATTTGAGGGGAGGCGATCCGATTAAACCCAAACGCATTCAACGCGGACGCACGGGCACCCAATACTCCATGTAGCTTTGTGCATTGTCTGAACTGAAACGCTGATCGTAAATCTCCAGATCAAAGCCGTTTACGCCGCAATAACCTGACTCGGGCAACCAATGGCGAATAAACCATTCCAGCACCTTTTGCAGATTATCTAGCGAGCCGTGATGGGGGATAACGGCGTATTCCTGCGCCGGTACTGTCAGAGTCGCTAACCCTTTGGGTGAGGGGCTGGTGCTCGCCTCAAGACAGGCCCAGTAGGGAAAACAGCCCTGATTGTTCTCGACGCAGGTCAGATCGAGTACGCCGATCAGCGTCAGGCTGTCCGGGTCTCGCTTCGCGCTGCGCGCCAAGCTAGTCAGGCTATTCCAGACACGTGGCACGCTGCTGGCAAAGTCCGGTGCAGGTGAAAACAAGCCATTGACCGGGGCACTGATGCCCCAGACCTGGAATGCAGGGCGATTCTCCACCCGAATCGATAACATCGGCTTGCTCATATCCGACGGGAGACGGGGCACATCCTGAAGATTGATAGACGCTAGCATTCCAGTGCGCCGCCCACGTTGTCGATAAGTGCCAGGTGAGCAGCCAAACATCTGCCGAAAACTACGACTAAAACTGATCTCGGTATCAAAACCGCAATTAAGAGCGATATCCAACTGCCGCTGCGGGGTGCTGACCAATAACTCAGCAGCGCGGCTGAGGCGTAATTGACGGATGTACTGAGCGACGGTAAAACCGGTAGCCGCCGTGAATACCCGTTGAAACTGCCAGCGTGACCAGCAGCTTTGCGCCGCCAGGCGCTCTACTGTGAGTGAGTCGTCCAGGTTGCAATGTATGTAGCTGAGAACCCGTTCGATACGGGTCAAACGCTGATCAGTTGAGCTTTCCAAGAATGACTTCTCATGCACGCTAGGTGGGTCAACGATACCTAACACCACATTAAATGCAAGTCATTCGCATTTAATGTGGTGTTCATAAAGCTTTCATCTCTCGGTCATCCCTAAGTCATGCGTGACTGGCGCAATCGAATGTGTTCATTAAAGGAGAGCACATCATGCAGATATGCGTCATTGGCTGTGGCTACGTGGGGTTGGTAACGGCGGTCTGTTTTGCTGAGATGGGTAACCGGGTCACTTGTGTAGACAATAGCGTAGAGCGCATAACGCTGTTGCAGCAAGGTCGATCACCCATATTCGAACCCGGCATTGAAGCACTGCTGAGAAACAATATTGCCGGACAACGTCTTGGTTTCAGCAACCAACTGGATACTGCCTTGCACGACGCGGACGTGGTCTTTATTGCCGTCGGCACGCCGTCTGCCGAGGATGGTTCGGCAGACGTCTCGCAAATCCTTGCAGTGGCCAATCAACTGGCTCAGCAACTAGCCCAACCCAGCATAGTGGTGTGCAAATCCACCGCCCCGGTTGGCACTGCCTGCCGAGTTCAGGACATCCTTGATCAGCACTGTGTACAGCACAAACTGCATTGGCGGCATCGGGTGGTAAGTAACCCGGAGTTTCTCAAGGAAGGGGACGCATTAAATGACTTTATGCGCCCCGATCGGATTATTATCGGCACCGAAGACGATCGAGCTCAACGCGTGATGCATCAGCTCTACGAGCCTTTTGTGCGTAATCACGACCGCATTATTGTCATGTCACGCCGCTCGGCAGAGATGACCAAGTACGCCGCCAATGCGTTTCTTGCGACCAAGATCTCCTTCATAAACGAGATGGCTGCTTTCTGCGACGAGTTTGCCGTTGACATAGAGCAAGTGCGCAAGGGTATAGGTGCGGATCAGCGCATCGGCCACCACTTCATTTACGCCGGCTGCGGTTATGGCGGCTCTTGCTTTCCCAAGGATATTCGCGCGATTTTGCACATGGCCGCCAGCCAAGCTGCCCGCATGCCAATACTTGAGGCAGTTGAAGCGCGCAACCAGCTGCAGAAAAATTGGCCACTACGTAGCCTTCAAAACCAGCTTGGCCCCAATTTAAGCGGCCAGAGCATCGCCATTTGGGGGCTGTCATTCAAGCCGGGCACCGACGATGTGCGTGATGCGCCCAGCCGGGTACTTATCGAGGCGTTGCTGATCGCGGGCGCACAGATTCGCGCCTTTGATCCAATAGCCGCTGAGAATATCCAGCAGTGCTATCCGCACGCCGTTGCCGAAGGGCAGTTACAACTGTTGAAAGATCCCTATGAGGCATTGCGGCAGACCGATGCGCTGGTCCTGATGACCGAGTGGAAGCAGTTCCGTCAACCCGATTTTGCCCTCATGCGCAGTTTAATGCGTAACCCGTTGCTACTCGATGGTCGTAACCAGTACGAGCCGGCGTTGGTCGAGCGTGAAGGCTTTGTTTATATGGGCGTTGGCCGGCCAACCAGGCAGCCCGTTACGTTGCAGCTGCGCCAGGTAGTTTAAGCGCACTCGGGCTGCCCTTTGACTAGCTTTGCGTTATGCTGGTGCGCCTACTCAAACGCGAAAAGGCCAGTATGTCTGACTACGATTTTGATCTCTTTGTCATAGGCGCAGGTTCAGGTGGCGTGCGCGCCAGCCGAATGGCTGCTGGTTTTGGTGCGCGAGTGGCAGTTGCCGAAGACCGCTACTTGGGTGGCACCTGCGTCAACGTAGGTTGTGTGCCGAAAAAGCTGTTTGCTTACGCAGCGCATTTTGCTGAAGACATCGCCGACGCCGCAGGCTTTGGGTGGGACATAGCAGCACCTGAGTTCACCTGGTCACGTTTATTGGAAAACAAAAACCAGGAAATCACCCGTCTGAACGGCATCTATCATAACTTGCTGACATCCGCTGGCGTCACCCTGATCAACGGCCGTGCGCGACTGCAGGATGCGCATCATGTGGTGGTCGGTGATACCACCTATAGCGCCGAGCGAATTGTAATTGCTACTGGCGGCTGGCCTTTCATTCCTGAGTTTCCCGGTCGTGAGCATGTGATCAGCTCCAACGAGGCGTTCTTCATTGAAGCGCTTCCCAAGCGCACGCTAGTGGTAGGCGGCGGTTATATCGCGATTGAGTTTGCCTGCATTTTCGAAGGCTTAGGTTGCGAGTCTCGGCTGCTATACCGTGGCGATCTATTCTTGCGCGGATTTGATCAAGGCGTACGTGAGCACATGTCGCAAACACTCAGTGCCAAAGGTTTGGAACTGACGTTTAACGCTGATGTTGAGCGCGTCGAGAAGCAGTCCGACGGCAGCTTGCTGGTTACCTTGAACAATGGCGACTGCATCGAAACTGATCTAGTGCTTTATGCAACCGGCCGTCGCCCACATCTGGATGGTCTTGGGCTGGAAAACACCAAGGTCATGCTGGATAAAAAAGGTTTCGTGAAGGTAGACGAACACTATCAAACCACCGAGCCTTCGATTTTTGCTATTGGTGACGTCACTGACACTATGCAGCTTACCCCTGTTGCTCTGGCCGAAGGCATGGCGCTGGCACGCAGGCTGTATAAGCCGGATGAGTACGTACCGGTCGACTACAACGACATCCCCACCGCCGTATTCTGCATTCCCAATATCGCGACTCTGGGTTTAACCGAGGAGGACGCGCGTGCCAAAGGTCATAAACTGCGCGTTTATGAAAGCCGCTTCCGTGCCATGCGCAACACACTGGCAGGGCGCAGCGAGCAAAGCTTTATGAAATTGGTGGTTGATAAAGCGGATGACCGTATTCTCGGCATTCATATGATTGGCCCGGAAGCGGGTGAAATCCTTCAGGGGCTGGCAGTAGCCGTAAAAGCTGGCGCGACTAAAGCCGTGTTCGACGCGACCATGGGCATTCACCCCACGGCCGCAGAGGAGTTTGTTACCATGCGCACCCCCACCCGCGAAGATTGATCGCGGCTTGCTAGTTGAGTGTGCAAATGAACTGGTTCTACGCGTTTGATTTGTTCGGCGTCGCTGTATTCGCCATTACCGGCGCGCTGATGGCTGGACGCAAATCAATGGACCTGTTCGGCGTACTGGTGATTGCCATCGTTACCTCTTTGGGCGGTGGCACCCTGCGCGATGTGATTCTGGATCATCACCCTGTTAGCTGGATTGGCAACGACCTCTACATCCTGGTTGCAACGCTCGCGGCTATCGGCACGGTGCTTTGGGTGCGCTTTACCCGGCCGATCAATGAGCGTGGTTTACTGATTGCAGATGCCTTTGGTCTGGCCGTTTTTACTGTGCTGGGTACCCAAGTCGCGCTGGCGCAGCAAGTGCCAGTCAGTGCTGCGGTCATCATGGGGGTAATGACTGGCGTTGCCGGTGGGGTAATGCGCGATATCATCTGTAACGAGATACCGCTGATCTTCCATAAAGAAATTTACGCCACAGCCTGTATTGCTGGGGCGTTAATCTACATTGCGTTGCAACATTTTGCGCTGGGCGAGGGTCTTGCCGCTTTGGTAGCCATGCTGACCGTACTAAGCATTCGCTTGGCCGCCATCCGTTGGCATCTTGAGCTACCGCGTTTTCATTTGCTCGACCGGGAACCGAAAGACCCGGATCAATGATGCGCGTGTGCGTCGCCAGCTGATTTGGGCTCTTCATCGGCTTGAATATTCACCTCCACTTCGACGTCACCTGCCTCGGCAAAATGCAGCGTTAGCGGGAAGTGCTCGCCGGCCACCAGCGGCTGCTCCAAGTTGAACAGCATCAGATGATAGCCGCCAGGCTGGAACACTAGGGTTTCGCCTGCGGCAACGGGTAATGTCTGCACCTGCTGCATTTTCATTAAACCATCCTGGTGCAGGTGCTCGTGCATTTCTACTTTGCCGGCAATAGGCGTGTCTGCGCCAAGCAGCTCGTCGTCATGTTCTCCGTGGTTAGCAATAGACAGGTAGGCAGCCCCGGTTTTTGCCACCGGGGGCAACGCGCGTGACCATGGATGATCGATATGCAGTTCACCCGCATCAAATTCATGGGCAGCCGCCAAGGGCGCCATACAGCAGAAAACCAGCAACGCTAAAACTTTGTTAAATGACATCGGAGATCCTTGTGGTTCAGAGCCAAACAAGCCTAACCTTAACAGGCAACTATCGGTAAAATCGATGGCATCTTGTGTTTTTCAACCGCTGCGAGAAAAGATTCAAAAAATGTCGATTGCTATACACATTCACACTGAAGATGGCTGTTCGCTAGCATGAAATTGAACCACACTCTGAGTGGGGCATTTCAGTCTGGTAGCCGAGGAAGACTGCCGTGGTAGACGAACAAAAATTAAAAGAACGCAGACGACTGGAGCGCCATTCAGTGAGCACAAGCCTTGAAGTTTTCGATTTGGACACCGGAGATCATTTGGGTCGTGTGGTGGATTTGCATGCAGAGGGGCTGATGTTGTTGAGCGAGCGTCCTCTGGATCTGTTCCGCTCTTTTGCCCTGCAAGTAAATCTGCCAATGACGCTCAACGGCATGAGTGAGTTTTTGTTCGATGCTGAGAGCCTCTGGAATCGGGCAAGCATCAGTGGACAGCAGTACTGGACCGGTTTGCACTTTACCAACTTGCCAGAAGAGTCGCGCCAATGCATAGAGCGCATGGTCGCTAGTCGCTGAGGCCTGGTCTGGTGTCTAGCATTAAAAAAGGCAGCTGATTAGCTGCCTTTTTTAATGCCTGCTCAAAGCGTTAGTTCAAGCCTGACGTAGCCTACCTGGGGTCAGATGGTTGTCCCAATGTACCGCGTAGCTGCCATGGGGCTGAGGTTGGTCAATCGCAGCGTCCAATAGAAACAAACCGCCCGTTCCCGACGATACCAAAAAGCCGTGCTGCCCAAAGGGCAGGGCGCCAGCCACATCGGGCACTGCTACGCGCTGCACCAATTCGCCTGTGTGGTGATTGATAATAATCGCACGACCACCACGGGGCGCGGTAATAACGGTGAACGGACTGGTTGGGCTTATGGCAATACTGGCTGTGTAGTTCTTCAACCCCATCACTTCTTCAAGCGGCAACTCAGGTTCACTGAATTGCATGTCCCGCGTATCCAGCTTGGCAATCAACGGCGGCGTATCCCATTCGGGCCCTTCGTACTGATAACCTGCGATAACGATGCCTTCCGGACTGACGTCCAAGTGGCGACAGCTCAGTTGATGATGCGAAGGTTCGAAGCGCTGGGTTATACGGCCGCTTTGCCGATCCATTAATACCAGCGCCGGCTGCATGCTCGCGGTGTTGAGTTTTAAACGGTCGTAATCAGGATGCGTTTCAATACCGCCGAGCGCGACCACCAAGGTCACGCCATCAGGGTGCAGGCGCAGCTCGTGGGGACCAATACCGTCTAGCGGGTAGTCGGTTAAGGCGCGGTAGCCATTCATCGCGTCGTAGACCCGAATCAGCCCCTCGGAAGTGGTGTAGTCATTCATGGTGACATACAGATAGCGCGCATCCGGGCTATACACGCCGTGTCCGTAATAATGAAACCCCTCGCCAGCCTGGATGCTGCGCTCCAGCTTGCCGCTGCGGGTATTGATTACGTGCATCTCCCGACCAGGTCGGCGTGAAAAGATCACCACATGATCGCCGTGTGGCTGCGGGCAGCCACCATGGCAACGTTCGCTTACTGGCACCATAAAGGCTTGCTCACCGCTCTGGCTGACGGCGGTGATGTAATGCTGGCCTTGATCATCATCAACAGCACTTAACAGCTGCAGAGGTGCGCTGCTGCTGTTGAGCTGCCGCGCTGAACAGCCGGCAAGCCCTAGCAAGGTGGCACCGGCAAAGCCCGCGCGTAAAACCTGGCGACGACTTAACAACGGATTAGTCCCCATCGCTGGAATTGAAACCGCGCACGACACTCAACGCACCCGATATGGGGCCGGTCAGCAGGGCTTTGGTAGCATTAACGTCGTCTAGCAACGCCTTAAGGCTTTTCTGCCCCTCCTCGGTTTCCATCAAGGGTGCGATGTCCGAGGGCAGTTGATCAAAGTGCGCCAGCGTCTTGTTCAGTTGCTGACTGAACTGTTCTGCCAAGGCGATTTGGTCCGTCTCTGCCAGTAGTAAATTCAAGCCAGGCACAAAATAATCAGACAAGCCCTTCAGTGACGTATGCAGGGTGTTGAGTGATTGGCCACTGCGCCATGCATCGGCCACGTAGGGATTGGGCTTGCTGTTGCTGCGCTGACCAATTGGCCCGGCGAGACGCCAATCAGCTATCAACTCAAGAGACTGCATGGCGGATTGCAGCGTACCGCTGTCGTAATCCTCAACGCTGAGGTAGCGCTCTTCCAGTGCAGCCCAATCAGCATTCAACGAATCTGCATTAGCATCCAGGTTGCTGCTGATAGCGGTCATTAGCGCGCAACTGCGCTCTGCTGGCAGCGCTTTATCGGTGGCGGTGATGCGCTCGTCGTACAAGAGGTATTCAACCGCGGGGAAACCCTGAAGCGCAACACTGTCTTTGCCAACGGCTTCAGCGGTGATGCCCTTATCGCTATTGAGCCAATAATCGACCTTACTGGCTGTGAGGTTCTTTGGATCTGGCCAAAACTGAAACTTCCACGCGCGGGTATTTTCTTCGATGGGACCGAAGCCCACAAAACGCACAGCCTGCCATGCGCTGAATGCGGCTAGCCAAGTTTCTTTAAGCTGTTGCAGATTGGCAGGTGAGGGCGCTTCACAATAACTGCCTGCGGTCTTTTCCAGCTCGCTGGTAGCGTCCGCAAGCTGACTGTAACCGTGGCCAATCTGAGCGTGCCACGCGGCACGGGGTGTTTCTGCCTGGGCGGCGCTGGCACACGCGAGGGTCAGTAGTGTGCAACAGCCAATGCGATGCAGGAGTGTCATGGATAGTTCTCGTTCAGAGGGAGTTGAGAAAACGCAGTAACGCTGCACGCTCGATGGCAGGCAACAATCGGTACTGATCAATCGAGGCTTGCGCCTCACCTGCGTGCCACAAAATAGCTTCTTCCAGGGTGCGGGCGCGGCCATCATGCAGGAAGCCAGCTGTTGGGTTCACACCTTGCGCCAAGCCCATACCCCAGAGTGGTGGCGTGCGCCATTCGTTACCATCGGCAAGAAATTCATCGCGGCCGTCCGCCAGGCCAGGGCCCATATCGTGCAGTAACATATCAGTGTAGGGCCAGATAACCTGATCGCTTAGGTCTTCACGCTCAACCTTGGCGGTGGTATAGGTTGGCGTATGGCAATTGGCGCAGTTCAGCTGATTAAACAACTCAGCGCCTTGCATTACTTCAGGGGCATCCATATCACGTCGGGTAGGCACCGCCAGGCTCGCGGAATAAAAAGCGATAAAGTTGGCGATTTTGTCGCTGACTTCCAACTCGCCGCCATTAGGGAAAGTTTCGCATTTCTGTTCAGGCGTGCAGTCAGTTTGTGGGCTCAGCTTAGAGGTGAGCCCCATATCCCCGGCAAACGCACCCATCGCCTGTTGCAGAATATTAGGCTCAGCCGCTTTCCAGCCGAATCGACCCAGTACCGTGGTTTCGCTGGTTTTGTCCCAAACGCGGTTAGCCCGTCCGGAAATACCATCGCCATCTTTATCGTCGGGATCTTCACGACTTAGGATGTCAGTTTCAGCGATAGACTCCAGTAAGCCCAAACCAATCATCGGCGGAGCAACCCGGGGGGATATCAACAGGTTATCTGGTAGCGGGCCGTAGTTTGGCGACTCTATATGATAAATCGGCTGGCGTAACATCACTACTGTGCCGTCAGCCAGCGTCTGCTCAACCGGCTGCCATTCGACAACCATATTGGCCTCCGGCTGCATGCCTGGGATGGCTGAGGTTTGCAGCTGGCTGCCGTACACCGGCGCCGGAACAAAACCGTGACGCTTGAGTATTTCAGCATCGCGTTCAGCATCGGCCGGTACCGCTAAACGCAAAAACAGCGAGACTGAGGGCTCATCAATTGACGGAGGTGCGTGACCACGGCCATCTTTGATGTGACAGCCCTGGCAAGAGTTGGTGTTAAACAGCGGCCCAAGGCCATCGCGCGCATCGGTGCTGGACGGTGCCACCACCCAAGGGTTGCGAAAGAAGCTGTTGCCAACGCTGAAATCCAGACGCTTGGTAATCGAGAGATTGCCTTGCGGAAGAGAAAAGGCATTGTGATCGTGCTGCGTCACACTGCCGGCACCACCGGTCATAGGGGTGTCTTGAATAGGGTATTCCGACTGTGCAGCCATGGCAGCGCTGGATAGCAGCAGCAAGGGAGCAAACAGCCCGTTAAAGCGGGTAGTAGGGCGAGGCATAAAACGTATTTACCGTTTATCAGAGGAGTAACTGCGATTGCTGATCATACTCACTCAAAAAAGCCGATGGTAGCGGAAGGTACCGCACCACCGGCTTTTATTGTTACGACAGTTGGCCTTAGAAGTTGTGGCCAGCGTCGTCAGGTTGGAGCGAATCAACCCCTACAATAGCCGCTACTTTTTCGATTGAACCCGTTTGCTCAACCAGTGCTGCGATTGCGTTGTTGATGATCTTGGCGCCTTCGGCATTATCCGGGGCGATCATCATGTCGAACTTAACAGGATTTTCAGAGGCTTCGGCTGTTTTCTTCATTTCGCCCAGCGCCGCCATCGTGGAGGCCAGCTCGGAGTTCAGCTTCTTGTCCAGTTCGGCATCGCTTGCAGCGACCAGATCAGACAAGGAAGCACCGCTCATCTCAGTACCATCAGCGCGCTGGTAAGTACCGGTGTAGACATTCTGGATGCCTTGCGCGTTGTAAAAATGAGAGTTGTGGGTGTTGTCGCTGAAGCAGTCATGCTCGTCTTCATAGGAGTTGGCTTCTAGGGCCACCTTCATGCGCTCACCAGCCAGCTCGCCCAGTGACAGCGAGCCCATGCCGAAGAGCATTTTCTGGTAAGCAGCTTGAGGCTCAATGGCAACAAACTCAGCTCGATAATTACCTTCGGTGTCCGCCGTCCATTGACCCACCATCCACTCCAGGTCGCTGACCAGCAAATCGGTTACGGCATCCAGGTAGTCAGCACGGCGATCACAATGACCGTTAGTGCAGTCTTCGCCTTTAGCGTAGTCAGTCACAGGGCGCTCGCCGGCGCCTGCTTCAAAGCCATTCATATCCTGGCCCCAGAGCAGGAACTCAACAGCGTGGTAGCCGGTTGCAACGTTGGCTTCGGAGCCGCCCACTTCGTTCAGGCTGGCTAACAGCTCAGGCGTTAACGTGGTGAGGTCCATTGTTTCGCTACCAATGGTCAGCTCGGTGTTGGCAATGATGTTGGCGTTGGCGCCATCGTTGCCCAGCGCATGCTGGTAACCGTCAGTTTTAACGTAGTCGATCAAACCTTCGTCTAGCGGCCAGGCGTTGAGTTGACCTTCCCAGTCATCTACCACGGCGTTACCAAAGCGGAAAACTTCCGATTGCTGATAAGGCACGCGAGCGGCCAGCCAGGCTTGCTTTGCTGCAGCCAGTGTTTCGGCCGTAGGATTTTTGATCAGTTCGTCGGTTGCAGCATCCAGCGCTTTGGCGGTGTTCAGTGCATCTTCGTAGGTGGCGTGGGCCAGATCAGCGTAGTGGCTGACAACCGCTTCGGGTGCTACCGCGTTGTCATTTGATGCCGCAGCGGGTGCGGTTTCAGCGACCTCGGCTGGAGCGGTGGCAGTCGGCTCTGGAGCAGCAGACTGAGCAGCTTTGTCTTCGTCGCCACATGCACTCAGAAGAAAAGCGGTAGAAATTGCCAGCGCAAGCGCCTGCAGAGGAAAACGCGCAGCCATGGAGAACTCCCTGTTTTATTAGTCGCTTTCAATTAATGATAGTGATTTGCATTTCTAATTATAAGGAGCCTATAGCATATTGCAATGCGCCGCTGCTTTGATCCGTAAATGAACCTGAACCCTTGGGCGGCATAGCTGTCTTCCATAGTGTGGACACACAACAGACAAATGGAGACCGCAATGTCAAACCATCATGTATACAAGAAAGTTGAAGTGGTAGGTTCATCCAGCAACAGCATAGAAGATGCGATTCAGGTTGCTGTCGCTGAATGCAGCAAGAGTGTTAAACATGTGGAGTGGTTTGAAGTAGTTGAAACCCGCGGCCACGTAAAAGATGGAAAAGTCGCCCACTATCAGGTTGTACTAAAAGTGGGCTTTCGCATTGAAGGTAGCTAGCGCATAAAAGCCAGCCTTCAGCTGGCCTTGGTCGCCAATGTGAGCGCAATAGCGCCATCCGCAGCGGCGGCCAACTCCTCACCTTTCTGAACGAAATGACGACTGTAGTACTGCCGGTGTTCATCATGCTCATGAAAGTTATGGGGGGTGAGTACGGCCGTCAAAACCGGAACTTCGGTTTCCAGTTGCACCTGCATCAAACCTGAAATAACCGCATTGGCAACAAAGTCATGCCGGTAAATTCCGCCATCTACTACCAGTCCACTGCAAACGACCGCAGCGTAGCGGCCCGTTTTTGCCAAAAGCTTGGCCTGCAGGGGGATTTCATAGGCGCCGGGAACCGAGATCACGTCTATATTTTCCGGATCGTAGCCGCGTTCTTGCCACTGACTTTTAAACCCATCCAGACAGCGCAGTACGATCTCTGCGTGCCATGAGGCATGGATGAAGGCAACCCGCTGGTTGCTGCGATCAAAAGTGAAATTCGTCGAGCTCTGATTCATCAGTTACTTCCTGGACAAAGGTGAATCAGGGCGAACGGGCAGGGCAGGGCCGAGCGTTTACACGCGGCGGCACAGGCAACTGACGCGTTCTCTCCTATCCGGACTATGACCGTCGGCTCTGGAATCACACCAGATCTGCTGACCTCTGACTGAGAAATTCTGTCAGAGCGCTCGCGGGCTGAGGAGCTGACTCCTATCACCGCCGGTGGGGAGTTGCACCCCGCCCCGAGAACGAAGCTGTTTGCACAGCGGGCAGCAATATAAGGGTTTCTGGGTAGGCACGTCAAAGCTGGGGGGCGCTATAAAGATAAGATCACTGATGCCGATATAGACCTATAGCCACACGTGAGGTCGGCATGCGCATAGATTCAACTCCTACTCTGGTAACGTCCACATCACCATCTGCGGCGCCTGTCGCCGCGCCCGAGGGACAGCAAGAACAAGCCAAATCGGTGCGCGAGCTGGGGCAGGGGATTAAGGTGACACTATCCGAACAGGCTCAGGCCAGAGCTGCAGGCAGCAATAAGGATCAGGCAGTCGCCGACAGTGATCTTCCCGACACCATCAAGAGTTTGATCGAGCATATCCGCGAACTCAAAGCACAAATTGCAGAGAAGCAGGCAGAACTTGCCGCGCTGCAACGCGCCGCCGCCGACCCGGAGCAGGTCAAGCAGGTGCAGCAACAGTTGAGCAGCCTGACATCCGCGCTAACCACTGCCTATGCGAGTCTGGCTACAGCATTGGATGACGATAGCTTAAGCGATGATCAGAAAATGGCAGCGCTGAATATGAGCATGTCTTAAGGTCGGCCTTAGCTGATCTCCTTGCGCATATAAGGTATAAACTGCCAAGAGATGAGCAGGTGAATGCTGCCTGTATCAAGGATCAACCGACTGCAAGGCGGTTATGCATCTTCAAGGAAAACCACCCTCCCACTATCCGGTAAACGCTGACTGGCTCAAACGCGCTTGGCTTTGTTGCATGCTGTTACTGATGACCGCATGCGCAGCGCCCCAACCCTTGATGCTCATGCCGGCCCCCGTGCTCTACCGCGACGGCCTCGTCGACCCTTTTGCCCACTTGCTGCCGGCACGCCGCATACCACGCATGTCGATCTTTTACGCGACCAACCGCGAGCCGGAAATCACTGAACAAGGTCTCAGCTACGGCAACGACATCACCCCGCGTCTGCATCTAGGGCAGACCGTAGTGCAACTCGGTGATGACAATACCCAGTGGAACGACCTTTACGAAGCGTCAATTACCGACCAGACCGGCTTGTTGTTGCCCCTCAAACTACACTCGGTGGCTCAACAAGCGCGGTTCCCAGTTGGCATGGCCGCTCCCTCTGCTGAGCTCACAGATGAGGCGCAAACCTATTTCGCCGCAATCAATGCTGAGCTAGCCGAAGCCCAGGATCGCGAAATCCTGGTCTATGTACACGGCACTAAAGTGGATTTTCTTAACTCAGCCGCACTGACTGCCGAAATAGATCACTTTTCCGGTCGGGATTATGTTGGGCTTGCCTTCGCATGGCCCTCTCATCAAAATATTTTTCGTTACCTGATCCGCGAAGATGTACATCGCGCCCAAGCATCGAGCGATGCGCTAGCGACCTTGCTGGAGCTACTTGCGGAGCATACTGACGCCCAACGCATCAACGTATTGGCATACAGCGCCGGTGCGCGAGTTACCTCCAAAGCCTTGGATCAATTACGCACCAAGTACTCTGATGAAAGCGCCTATCGGCTAAAAAGCCGTTTGCGCATTGGCACTGTGATCTTTGCTGCTGCTGATGTAGAACTGCAAACCTTTCTTGACCGGCTAGGCAGCATCAGTGACCTCTCCGAACAGGTTGTCATCACCGTCAGCGATGATGACAACGCCTTGATCGCGGCGCGGCACTACATGGGCGGCGGTAGTCGAACCGGGGAAGAGTTAGCAGAAAGTGCGGAGGGATTCTTCATCCACGAACATCAGATCACCAATATTGAGATTATTGATGTTTCTGCGGGTAAGTTGGCTCGAGGCTTTGATATCAGCGGCCATCACTATTGGTATCGCCATCCCTGGATCAGTAGCGATATGGTGTTCTTGCTGCGTACCGGTTTGCGGCCAGACAGGCGCGGGCTGGCTTTCTCAGAACTGGAAGGCATTTGGTATCTGTCGGACGATTATCCGGAGCAGGTCCAGCGAGCGGCTAAAAAAGAGATGCGCGGCAGCTGGTAAATGATGCCGTTGCTCTACAAATGCAACAGTGTTTTGCGACTGCCACAACAGATTATTTCGACTACTCTCGAACAAGTGTGCGTTAATACTCCGCTTCTGCACACCGCCGTTTTGGAGTAAGCATGTCTGCGTCGCCGCATTCCGACCATCACATCTCAGCCCGCATGACCTTTTTTCTGGCGCTATGTTGTGGCCTGATCGTCGCCAACCTGTACTACTCACAACCATTGGCAGGCCCCATCAGCCAAGCGCTGAACATGTCACCGGAGTCAGCCGGCCTGATCGTCACCCTGACTCAGATCGGCTATGTGATTGGCTTGCTGCTGGTGGTCCCTTTGGCCGACCTGGTAGAGAACCGCAAGTTAATTCTGGCCATGCTCGGGCTCTCCATTGTCGCGGTATTGGGCGCTGCGCTGGCCGATAACGCGGTGTTATTTCTGACTGCTTCGCTGCTGATCGGCGTGGGTGCCGTGGCCGTGCAGGTCATAGTCCCGCTGGCGGCGCATTTAGCTAGCGAAGAGCGGCGTGGTCAGGTGGTTGGTAATGTGATGAGCGGCTTAATGTTCGGCATCATGTTGGCGCGTCCGGTATCCAGTTTCATTACCGACCTTTACAACTGGCATGCGGTCTTTGTGTTCTCTGCGGTGGTGATGCTGCTTTTGGGTGTCGCTATCCGTGTTCTACTACCGCCGCGTGTACCACGCGCGACCTTGAGCTATGGCAGTCTGTTGGCATCGATGGGTGGTCTGGCGTTGCACACACCGATTTTGCAGCGCCGGGCTTTTTATCAGGCAATGATGTTTGGCGCATTCAGTCTGTTCTGGACTACCACACCGCTCCTGTTGGCGGGCCCGGCTTTTAATATGTCGCAATCGGGTATCGCGCTTTTTGCCCTGGCGGGTGTGGCGGGCGCGGTCTCTGCCCCGTTGGCCGGGCGAGTGGCTGACGCTGGCTGGACGCGCTCGGCAACCCTATGCGCCATGCTTCTGGCGATTGGCTCCTTTGCCATTACCTTGCTGCTGCCTTTGGGCTCCACAACATCGCTGATGCTACTGGTGCTGGCCGCGGTACTACTCGATTTTGGCGTTTCCGCCAACGTCGTGCTGGGGCAGCGCGCGATCTATGGCCTGAGCGCTGATTTGCGTAGCCGTTTAAATGGGCTATATATGGCTACTTTCTTCGTTGGTGGTGCGATAGGCAGCGCTGTGGGCGTGTGGGGCTACGCGCACGGCGGCTGGCTGACGGCCGCATTGCTAGGCGGCAGCATGCCAGCATTAGCTTTGTTCGTACTCTGGTTGGTGGAACCAAAAACCGAAGCAACAGCGACGCTATCGACTTCGGTTGATTGAACTATCTAATCAGGTCAGGTAATCAAGCCACCGCTTTGGATGAGCCGTGCGAAGGCGTTGGATTACCGCGTTGATGCGGTTCAAGTTCTAGGATTTCATCTTCGATGGGCTCCTCTAGCAGCATGGCTGAGTCCACTTCATAGGCGTTAAGTACTTGCCAAGGCAGCTCGGCTCCTTGGCGGGGCAGGACCGCATTCGCGCGTTGAATGTAGCCCGACTCCAATGCGCCCATCATTGAGTGAGACTGCCGATTAGCGCCACGATCGTTTGCCTGTGCGACCGCCAGGCCTGTTGCTTGCAAGTGGTTCAGTAAGCGGCACACATAGCGTGCAGCGATATCTGCCTTTAACGTCCAAGGTGCATTGGTATAACCAAAAATCCACGCCATGTTAGGTACGCCTTCGAGCAGCACGCCTTTGTAAGTCATTCGCTCGTTAATGTTGCAGGGCGCGCCATCCAGCGTCAGCTTGGTGCCACCGAGCACCTGCAACTGCAGGCCTGTAGCGGTAATGACAATATCGGCCTCGAGCTCTTGCCCAGACGCTAGGCGAATACCGTTTTCGGTAAATGCGGCGATCTGATCGGTCACCACCGAAGCCTTGCCGCTGTTGATGGCGGTAAACAAATCTCCATTGGGTACTGCGCAGAGGCGCTGATCCCAGGGCATATAACGTGGCGTGAAGTGGGGCATCAAGCTCTGGTCATTCAGCTTGTTGCTAACGCCCTTGAGCAGGAAGCGTCGGGTCTTCTCCGGCCAACGCTTGGCGGCTTTATAAATCCAGCGTTGAATGGCGATGTTGCGTCGCCGCGCCAGTCGATAGGCCCAGCTTTTGGGCATCAAATGGCTCAGCACTGAGGTCAGCGTGTCATGCGCAGGCACCGACATAATATAAGAGGGAGAGCGTTGTAACATGGTGATATGCGCAGCGTCCTCAGCCATGGCTGGCACCAGGGTAACGGCCGTAGCACCGCTGCCGATCACCACCACGCGCTTACCGCGATAGTCGAGATCCTCTGGCCACTGTTGCGGATGAATGCAACGCCCTTTGAAAGAATCAACGCCGGGGAAGTTTGGCAGGTGGCCCTGTTTGTGATCGTAGTAACCCGTGCAGCTAATCAGAAAGCGGCAGCTGAACTTCTGCTCCTCACCCTGGTTGTCGCGAGTAGTGACGGTCCAGCGCTGCGTAGCGGAATCCCAATCGGCGTCCTGGGTCTCTTGGCCAAAGCGGATATGCGGGCTAACGCCGTGCTCTTTGGCTGTATCGGAAATGTACTGACGAATCGCGGGGCCGTCAGCCAGTGTCTGCAGGGCATTCCAGGGACGGAAAGCGTAGCCGAAGCTGAACATATCAGAATCAGAGCGAATGCCGGGGTAACGGAAGAGATCCCAAGTGCCGCCCACGGCCTGCCTGCGTTCAAGTATCAAATAGCTCTGGCCTGGGCACTCGCGGGCGAGATGGCAAGCAGTACCGATGCCGGACAAACCGGCACCAATGATGATCACATCATGGTGTTCCATAGTCATCGCAGCCTTCTATTTTTGTTTTGGCTTGGGTGACTATAGATCGCTTGCGCGTACTTTGCCGTGATTGTCACAACACAACATCAAAGGGCTGAAGATATAAATCAATCTATGGCCAAGGCCGCTACGCAGAATCGCAGCGGCCTTGGCTGCTTAGCAGTGCTCAGGCCTGGGTTTGCAACGGCTGGCTGCGCGGCGCAAGAAGAGCAACCAGCACGCTGACCAACGCAGAAGCCAACAAGGCACCGGCAAATGGTCCTAGACTTGGCACACCGCCAGGAAAGCTAGCGATTAACAAGCCCTGAACCAGACTGCCGCTCACAATCCAGCCCGGTAACACTGCGCCAAGTAAACCGGCTAACGCCCCAGCAATGGCCGCTGCGGGAGTCATTCGCGACCACAGCCCCAACAGCACTGGCACCACTGCGGTAGCGCACAGCAAATCCGCAATCAGGAACAGCCGCAGCACAGAGATCCCCTGCAGCGCAATCAGCACCACCGGCAGCATCAGTAGTACGGTGAACCAGCGAGCGGCGCTAAGCGAAAGGCCTTTTTTCTCGGTCACGGCCAGAGACGCTATGGCGTTTTGCAGAGTATCGACAGACGAGGCAACCAGTGTCATGGCCAGCAGCAGAGCGAGCAAGCTGAGCCAAGCGGGCGCATCACTTAGCATGGCGAAGAACGGAATCGGTGGAGAGCCAATATCCGCACCGCTCATTACCGTGAGAATGGCCATGCCGCCCACGACAGCGACTACCAATATCGTGGTCAAACCACCAAGCAATGCACCTTTGCCGAGTGCGCTGGAGTCCTCTGCCGCCCACACGCGCTGCCAGTAACCTTGATGAAACAGGTTAGCCGCAGTGACCGCGATCACCAGCGTCAGTGCGACGCTCAGTGCCGCGCCTGTGGGTATGCCGGGCAGTGGAGTGCTGGTGTCTATGTGCGGCAAACGTTGCAGCGCAACATAACCGACCACTAACAACAGACCCAGCAGCATCCAGGCCTGCCAGCGGTCTGTCACCAGGCTGGCGCGCAGCCCGCCCCACACGGTGTAAACCAAGGTTGCCATGGCAACGCCCACAATCACCAGAGCGGGGTTAACGTCAGAAAGCATGCCGGTAATGGCACCGATGGCGGTCAGCTCGGCAATCAGAAAGCAGCTCATGTACAGCAATGAGATCAGCGCTACCCAGCGGCGTACGCCGCCGCCAAAGCAGGCTTGGGCGAACTCGCCAATGCTACGACCCTCAGGCAGCGCGCGGCGGATCGCCGGACCACAAAAGGCAAATACAATGAAGGGCAGGGCCGCACCCCCGGCGTAACCCGCAAGCGCGATAGGGCCGACCAAAGCGCCGACTTCTGGCGGTGCAAAAAGGATCCAGCCACCCATACCCGAAGCCAAAAAAGACAGCCCCAGCGCCTGCGCGCCCTGGCTGTTGCGCGCGGTTATGTAATCATCCAGTCCGGCATCGGGTTGACGGGCCGAAAGGCCGATCCACACAAACAACAATAAAGCCGCTACTACAGCAGCCATACTCAAATACAGCATGTCGCGCTTCCTCCGCCGGTATTATCCGGATCAGGTTCCAGGGTTTGACCGCGATAGCGGTATGTTCTCAGCGCGGCACACGAGTACTGGTTGAAATAAAAGGATCATGTACAACAGGCTAGATTCCTGCTTACTTTCAACCGGCACTATTGATACCCGAGCTCCCCTGGCGACGTTAATGGGATTGTTATTAAAACAGCGGCGCTATCATCGCACAGAAGCTCGCATTGCCGCGCGGGCGTGCTACCTTGTAGGCTTCGCCTTTTCCATCACACATGCTCTGGAATGGACACCGCATGACATTTGACCCAAGCCGTTTGGCCGCCTGTTTCGCCTTAACCAGCAATGCCCAGGGCAAGCGTTTTCTTGACGTTTCCCACCCCATTGTTAGCGCCCGAATTGCCTTTGAAGGCGCCCACCTGCTGCAATGCACACCTACCGGTCAAGCGCCGTTATTGTGGGTCAGCCCTGATGACCCACAGCTACCGGGTAAGTCTCTGCGCGGAGGCATTCCGCTGTGCTGGCCTTGGTTTGGCGGTGACCGCTCAACTTCAGCACATGGCATAGCGCGACGCGCCCCTTGGCAGCTTAGCGCGGCAGAGGAAAGCGAACAGGGTGTGTATCTACGTTTTGATCTGCCCGCCAAATACATTAGCGAGCAACTACCGGGCGAGCCTTGGCAGGTATACGTCGAGTTTCGTTTGGGTGTGGCGATTGATGTGCAGCTGACCACCACCAACCTGGGTCAACAGCCAATGAAACTGAGCCAGGCATTGCATACCTATCTGCCTGTCAGGGATATTCATCAAGCACGTATCGGCGGATTGGCGAACGCCGCGTATATCGACGCGCTAGATGATTGGACGCACAAAACCCAAACCGGCGATGTGCAGTTTGCTGCGGAGCTTGATCGCATTTATTACGGACACGCAGGCGACTTGCAATTGCACGATGCGGATTGCCCCGTGGTGGTTGAGCGTCAAGGTAGTGAGTCTGTGGTGGTCTGGAATCCTTGGCAGGCGAAGAGTTTGCGTTTGACTGAGTTTCCGGCTGATGGCTACCTGAGTATGCTGTGCATCGAGGCGGCCAATGCAGGGCCCGATACACGCGTGCTGGAGCCAGGCCAGAGCCATACTTTGGGAACCCGTATCCGGCGCGCAGGCTAGTTGCACGTCAGCAGTGTGATTTAGGATTTAGCCCAAATAGAACAAGGCCGTTATCGATGAGCAGTCAGCACAACAACAAAAAATCCCAGCAGCAGAAATCCAGCATCACGCAGAACGCCGAAGGCACCAAAAGCAACCGAAAAAATGCTGTTTACCTACTGGCTGCCATCTGTGTACTGCTGCTAGCCGTGACAGGTTGGTGGTGGACTCAGCACGCTGCGAAAGCGGTAACACCCGCTCGCGACGTCGCGGCTCCAGCCTCCCCAGTCGCTGCACCTGCTGCGGCCAAACCGGTTACCAACCCGCAACCCACAGCCGATTTTGTCGGCATGGAAAACTGCGTGGGCTGTCACGCCGAGCAGGCTGAGCGTTTTACTGGTTCGCACCATGATCTGGCCATGCAGGAAAGCACCGAAAGCAGCGTATTGGGCGACTTCAACGACGTGAAGTTCGAGTTCGGTGGTGTAACTACGCGCTTTTTCCGTCGCGGCGCTGACTTCATGGTCAATACTGCTGACGATCAAGGCCTGTATCAAGACTACGTCGCGCGCTATACCTTTGGGGTTTATCCGTTGCAGCAGTATCTGCTGGCATTGCCCGGCGGGCGTTATCAAGCGTTTAGCGTGGCCTGGGATGCACGGCCAAAGGAGGAGGGTGGTGAGCGCTGGTTTCAGCTCAACCCCGAGTTCAATGGCGATGAGCCGGATAAAGCCTTTCACTGGACCGGCCGCAGCTTCAACTGGAACCTGACCTGCGCGGAGTGTCACTCCACCAATCTGCAGCGCAACTATGACCCGGTCAGCAATAGCTACGACACCCAATGGGACGATATCGACGTGGCCTGTGAGTCCTGCCACGGACCCGGTTCGCTGCATCTGAAGTGGACGGCTGACCCAGAACAACTCAGTCCCGAGCAACTATCCCGCAAGGGTTTGACGCTGAACTTTGATGAGCGCCGCAAAGCTATCTGGCAACACAACCCGCAAAGCGGTCAGCCCGAGCGTAGTGTAGCGAAAACCACAGAAACCGAGATCCAAGCCTGCGCAGCCTGCCATTCCCGCCGCGTCCAGCTGTTTGATGACAACACCCCCGCGCAACAGTTGGTAGAGAGCTTTTTGCTGGCAAACCTGGATCAAGGCCTGTATCACGCCGACGGCCAGATTCAAGATGAGGTGTTTGTGCACGGCTCCTTTGTGCAAAGCAAAATGTATGACGCCGGCGTCACCTGCAGCGATTGCCACGACCCGCATAGCCTGGAGCTACGCGCGCCCGGTAATGGTGTTTGTCTGCAATGCCACGTAGCCGACGAATATCAGACCCCCAAGCACCACTTTCATGAAACGGACGTTGGCTCGCAGTGTGTGGATTGCCACATGCCCGCCACCACCTACATGGGCGTTGACCCTCGGCGCGATCACAGCTTGCGCATTCCTCGGCCAGATCAGACCCTAAGCATGGGCGTTCCCAATGCCTGCAACAGCTGCCACGAAGACCAGAGTCCGCAGTGGGCCGCGGATAAGGTTGAGCAGTGGTACGGTCATGTACCTCAGGGCCATCAGGACTTCGCGCAAACCCTGCATGACGCCCGCAATGGAGTCCAGCAATCACCTGATGCGCTGCTGACACTGCTGAGTAACGAGACCCAGCCGGTCATTGCCCGCGCAACAGCGGCCAGCCTGCTGCAAAACTGGCCACAGCCTGAAGTGCTGGGGGATCTGGTGCTCGCGTTGCGCGACCCCGACCCCCGGATGCGCCTTGGCGCCCTAGAGGGATTGGGCCAGTTGGCACCCGTAACCCGCTGGCAAATGGTTGCGCCGCTCTTGACCGATCCAGTTCGTACCGTACGTATGCAAGCGGCGGCACAACTATTAGATATTCCACCGGACCAGGCACCCGCAGACAAGCGCGCAGACTTTCAGAAAGCACTGGACGAGTACGTGGAAAATCAGCACAGCAATGCAGACAACCCGTCAGCACAACTCAACCTTGCGGTTTATTATCAAAGCCGCGGCCAGTTAGCACTGGCTGAAGAGGCTTATCAACGCGCCTTGCTGCTCGATCCTTACTTCGAACCTGCCTACGTTAACCTCGCCGATCTATACCGCTCCTCTTTGCGCGACCCGGATGGCGAGCGGCTGCTGAGTGAAGCGTTAGAGCGAGTCCCACAAGCAGCTTCTCTGCATTTCAGCCTGGGACTGTTGCAGGTGCGTCAAAAGCAGGTGAGTCAGGCGCTTTTGCCGCTTGGCCGAGCGGTAGATTTGCAGCCGGATAACCAGCGCTACCGTTATGTGTATGCAGTGGCTCTTAATTCAGTCGGCCAGCGTGAGAAGGCCTTGGCTGTAATAGAGGCTGGCTTGGCGTTAACGCCCGGCAATCAACAGCTAACCACACTGAAAGCACAACTACAGGCCAGCCCGGAGTAAGTTATATGAATGAAAACATACTGATAGTGGCGGTTGATTTAAGCCTTTCTGATCATCGCGATGCGCTGGTCACGCTGCTTAACAGCTACGCGCTGGACCCGATGGGCGGTGGCGAAGCACTCACTGAACAAGTACGTGCAGCCTTGCCGGGTGCGCTCGAAAAGCGTTTGGATTATGTTGGAGTCATGGCGACTAAAGATAACAAATACATTGGCTTGGTTAATTGTTTTGAAGGGTTTTCTACTTTTGATTGTCGGCCACTTTTGAACATTCACGACGTGATAGTCGCCAGCGAATCGCGCGGGCAGGGCGTTAGTCGTCTGATGCTGGAAGCGGTCGCAGATATCGCCCGTCAGCGCGGCTGCGGCAAACTGACATTGGAGGTACTGGAGGGCAACAAGCTGGCCCAATCCGCCTACCGCGCACTGGGGTTTGCGCCTTACGGACTGGACCCCAAGATGGGTAACGCGATGTTCTGGGACAAATCCCTCTGAGATGCTGTGGGTTGCTCTGAGCCTCCCATCGAGCTAGTGCTCGACGGGTGACAGGTAGCCGCCCTTTGGGTTGAGCACCTTGAAATCACAACGACTGATCAGTCCAGAGGCTGATCAGTCTGGTTGGCCGCTAGCGCCTTGTAAGCCACCTGCGGGCAGGCGATCAGCGCCCCAGCTGCGATGGATATAGCCAATGATTTCATCCAGTTCGCCGCGTGTCACGGTGGCCATTTCGCCATGTTCCAACGGATCGTAATGGAATATATACAAGCGCGAGAGAAACTGCTCAAAGGGCAATGAGGCTTCCCCGAAACGCTCGCCATTACCTGCTGTGCTGACGGTTACACCATCGCCCCAATTCTGGCCGCTATCGTTATTCGGGTTGAAGAAATAGACCCGCATCACATCCTTGGGGTCGAGAGTGACGCGCAAGATGGTGATGGCATGCCAACCGATAAAACGGGCGGCGCTATCGGTTACCGCAATGCCGGCAGGTTGAGGATGAATCAACGGCTGATTGCCGTTGTGATACGGATGATAAGCAGCGTAGAAATGCCGCAGGAAGTCATCCAGATCTACCAGTTTACCGGTCGGCACATCGACACTGAGCCGAAAACCACGACCCGCCCACCAACCATGAAACTCAGGGTTGACCCAACGGTGAGGATCGCCCTCCCGACCGATACAGCGTCTACCCATCTCCGCATAAATACGGTCAAGGTGCGGCACTACAATCAGTGATACCGGGTCCAGGTCAATGGGTATGCTGGTGGCGACGCCCGACAGACTTTCCTGTGAAGAAATAGCCTGACCTTCAAAGTGCATGATAATTTCGTCATCGCGGGCGGCCCACGTCACCATCTGCAGCAGGTAGTCGGGGTCATTGTAGGCCCATATGGACAAAGCACGCGCCGATTGGCAAGTCGGGTTATTACCCTGACCCACGCCTAATGGCAGGCCCAACATACAGAGCACACCTTCGAGCAGAAATGCTTCGGGGCTGGCTTGGTTGCCGAAAGCCATCGCCAACTTCTCCCGTGAGTAGTTACTCAGCGGTAAGCCCAATTGCCGCCACATCGCTGGCGCGACGGGCGGTTGGTAAAGAATGCCACGCTCGAGCATCAACGACAGACCGTATATAGCCTGTGGTGTCGCCGGAAATACGCAGATATCTATCAGTTTTAGCGCAAGCTCGCGGTAACACATCAGGCAGTCGCGACCCGTCGAGGACAACCCTAGTGCTTCAGACAGCAGGTGCTCACCTTCGTTGAGCAGATACCGCACCAGTACCGTGTGATAGGCGGAAACCAAGCCAGTGTCGTGCATCGCGCGCGCAAAGCCGGTGGCCTCACTCTGCAATGCGGTGTTGTCCATGTACTCAAGGCGCTGCTGATAAACCTCGATACCGGGATCTTCACGACACGCATGCGTGGGGCCAAATAGGCTGCTGACCAATCTATCGGCGCCTTGACCGCTGTTGCCAAGATCGATCTCAGGATTAGCCTGGCAAATGGATATCTGGGTAATCATGCGGCGCACCGAGCTGACCTGAATCGGCCTTTGCTGCTGAATTCGCCAAATCTCATCAATCAATTGATCGATGATGTACTCATAGCCAATACAATTGGCCAAATGATTAAGGAGATTGCGGGGCAGGGCTACCAACTTACCCTGATTTTCGCGTTCAGCTTCGTTGGGCGGGCTGAACAGCAAAACTAAATTATTGGCTAGCACTTGAGTCAAAAAATGATGCGCCTGCTCGGCGCTCATCAATGGGTGCACGTAATCTTGCCGGGACACCGCCAATAGTCGCAGTTGGCTTAGTGCCTCAATAACCAGCGTATTAGCATCCGGGCTGCGCAGGGTGTTACCGGTCAGCGCAGGAATTAGCGTTTGCGGGCTATCCCAGTCCGAGCCCATAAACACACCGGCACTCTCCGTAGCCTGTGCACGAGCGGCCAAACCAACACAGCCGCCATCGTGCATCAAGACACGGCGAGCCGTATCGAATACCCGATCGAGCTTGCCGATTTTGGCAAACTCGGGCGCATTATCCAGCGCCTGTACGGCGTCATCAAACCGGGACAGCAACAGGGCGAGCTTGCTGTCATCAGCCTGATTCACGGTATCGCTGTTTGTCACACACTTCCCCTTGCCCAAACTATTGCGACCCATGATAGGGGTCCGGAACCCGATGTGCTACACGTAGAAGTCGAGTTCTTCCTGACGTTTGAGTAAGTCGTGCATGACTTTCGAGTCTTCGCCAACAAAATACAAGAGCCCCCAGTGGGTACCAAATGCCGTGCGCTTGGTTACCATCTCTTCTACCGGGGTAGTCAGCTCGTGTGACTCGAAGTAAGGGTGATCCTCGGTCTCTGCGGGCATCTCAAGCTTGCTGACTACCCGGCGACGGGGATACACGCCGAAGCAGCCGGCGAAACCGGTCGCATCTTCTATTTCCCTTGGGAAGTAAGCTTTAACTTCCGCCTCGGTCGATTTTGGATCGAAGACCAGCATTGACGCGTGGTAAGCGTTAAAGCCCTTGTAAACACGCTCCAGCAGCTCAAATACCTTAAAGCCCGGTGGCCGGTAAGCAACCTCGCCGAAGTACATTTCCCCGTCGCTGGTAACAAAGTATTCAGGATGGATCATGCCGAACTCGATATCGAAGGTCTTGATCAGCTTTTCGATCTGTTTGACGATCTGCGGGCGATAGGCTTCAAGCGCAGGAGAGGCGGGCACGTGCACTGAATAACCCAAACGTACGTATTCGGAAATATTCAGAAAGGAGATTTTGCCGTTGTGAATCCAGGCCTCTACTGCAAATTCCCAGCCGTCCAGATGCGACTCCATCAACGATGGGAATTCGTCATCAGGGATGGCGTCCACATCATCCGGCGTGCGGATTACACGATGGCCTAAACAGCCCGCTTTATCGAAAGCCTTGAAGTGGATCGGGTCATTCGGATCGCCATCGAGCTTGAGCAGCGTCTGATTAACTCGCTTAAGAAAGCGAATGACATCTTCACGATCATGCGCTTCTTCAAAGATACCGACGCGGATGCCGCCAAGCTGGGCACGGCGCTTCATCAGCGACTTATCGCGCATCAACATGGCCTGGCCAAACAGGCGGGGATTGTCTAGCAATACAGAGTTGATCGCGCCAGCCCATTCTACGGTTTCTTCAAAAAGGGGAATGGCAACATCTACCCCCATATCTTTTAGGGTTTGTGCTATTTCCACTGAGCGATCATTCAAGCGCTCGAAATTCCAGGGTAAATAGGGAATGTCATGGGTCTTGCAATATTCTTCCGCCCACTCGGGGGCAACAACCACGTAGCGCCGATCAAAGGTGGCTGCGGCTTCCACCGCATTGGGTGCCCAGCCGAGTAGTGCGATAAAGCCTTTAGTGGGATCCTTCTTCATGTGCAGCCTCCTAGAGAGCGCTTAATGGGGTGATCTCAACTCCTGTTTCTGCTTTTCAGCAAGAAGCCTGATCGCTTACATATGTAACTATCATACATAGCTTGGTGGGTGACGGCTAATCAGCAGAGGCAGGAAGGCTGGCTATATTTGCTTATGGTTCGATGGAATTCGCCATAGAAAGTTATTTGAACACAAAGAAAAACACCTGCTAGAGCAGTAATCCCAATAGCGTTTTTCGAGTAATAAACCCGTGATTCCGACAAGGTGAGCGTTACATGAAAATGGCTGCGCGTAGCAGTGGTATGGAGCATGCGACGCGGGTATACAAATGGCTGATAAGGCGAAGACAAACTCACCCTGATCTCTTTCTCAATGCCACCCCCGTTGGAATGGCTGCTTCGGCTACGCTGGCGGCCTTAAAGGCAGGAAAATACTTGTTTTCGCGTACTGAACCCGGGTTTGGAAGCATCGGCAAGCAGGCTGAATAGGCGGCGGCACACGTCTACTGCGCGGCTTGCTGCCGAGCTTGACTCGCCTGCACCACGCGGTTGGCCGGGATGCTCAATTGCGCCAGTAAATAGCGTTTGAAATCAGCACTATAGGGCTGCCGATCAATCGCTTGCTGCATGCAACCCAGCCAGGCATCACGTGCTTCGGCGTCAATTGACCACTGCGCATGGAAGGCAGGAATGCTGATTGAGCCGTAGCGCTCTTGATACAAGCGCGGCCCACCCAACCAACCGGACAAGAAGCAGGTCAGTTTGTCTTCAGACTGACTAAGATCCGCCTTGTGCATGGCGCGTATTTTCGCTGCCCCCGTCCAGCTGTCCATTATCTGGTAAAAATCAGCTACCAGCTGGTGAATACCCTCGAGTTCGCCTGCAGCCTGATAGGAAGCATCTGCGGTTCCAAACAGAGGATGAGTGCTTTTTGTCATGTTAAACCTCGAAGATTTAGGCGCCTGGTAATAGCCGGTAATTGGATTTCATCCTGCCCCTGCTGCAAGCCCATAGCACGCAACAGTGCAAAAAAGTATGACATGGATCAATCAGAAGCCCTGATGCCTGAAAGACTCGCGCGACACATGGTCGCATAGTCGCACGGGCAGAAACCGCTGTTTTTCGACCCCGTATCAAGCGGCCTGCAACCCAGCATATCCGGGGTTCTCGCTGACTTTAACAAACTCAAACCTATGCGAGTTGTCTGCCTAAAATCCCTCGCTTGGGCGTCGCAAACCCCTGCTTTAGACGTATTCTCGGTTTGCAGTCTGCGCTGAAATATTTTGTAATATTTGCGCCCTGAGTCAGCGTGCTTGAGTTTCAAGTCACACGGATACCTGCCCTTGCCACAAGGTCAGTACTTGGCTGCAGGCCGATTGGTTCGCTGCATGGCAATGTTGCTACCGCCGCAATCATCACCAGCGAGTGCCCGCCAGGACAGCGCACAGTTTTACCCATGCTGACTAAAAACGATTCCAACAGCGTATGACTCGATTTCGCCGTAGCGACTGTCGCGTGTCCCCGCGCGTCTGCCATTTACAGCTCGATTGATTCAAGAATCACCCGGTGAAACGGGAGAAATCAAGGCATCGTCGTCCGGCTCGCGGCGCGGCGCCAGTTCATTCAACAAGGCCGCAACATGAAAATAGAGCAGTTCTCTGGATATTTGAAACACTTGGTATGGCTGCCCCTGCTGCTGCTGGGCGGTTGCAAGATGGCGCTGCTGGATCCCAAGGGTCAGGTCGGCATGGACGAAAAGTCGCTGATCATCACCGCGACCCTGTTGATGCTGATTGTGGTGGTTCCGGTCATCGTTATGACCTTGGCATTTGCCTGGAAGTACCGTGCCAGCAACACCAAAGCGACCTATCACCCTAACTGGTCGCACTCCAACCGCATCGAGCTGGTGGTCTGGCTGGTGCCGTGCGTGATCGTTGCTATTCTCGGCACTATCACCTGGACCAGCACCCACGAACTGGACCCATACCGCCCGCTGGATTCCGACGTTAAACCGATCGAAATTCAAGTGGTTTCGCTGGACTGGAAGTGGCTGTTTATCTATCCGGAGCAGGGGATTGCTACGGTCAACGAAATTGCCTTCCCGAAAGATACCCCAGTGAACTTTAAGATCACCTCCCAATCGGCGATGAACTCCTTTTTCATCCCCCAACTGGGCAGCCAAATCTACTCGATGGCCGGCATGCAGACCAAGCTGCACCTGATCGCCAACCATGAGGGCAGCTTCGACGGAATTTCTGCCAACCTCAGCGGTGAAGGCTTTTCGGACATGAAGTTTCAGGCCATCTCCACCTCTGAAGATGGTTTTAAAAACTGGGTTGCCAAGGTCAAAAGTAACCCTGAGACCCTCGACGTAAGCAACTATCCAGCACTCGCCGAGCCAAGCAAAGCTGACCCGGTTCGCTACTTCGGTGCGGTCAGCCCAACGCTTTATCAGCACATTCTCATGCAGTACGCCCACGGCGGTCATCACGCGATGAACCACGCTGAGCACGCAGATGCCGGTATGCCCGGCATGCACATGAACGCCCGTATTGAGGAGTCTCACTAAGATGTTCGGCAAACTTACCCTTGAGTCCGTGCCGTTTCACGAGCCCATCATCATGGTCACCATTGCCGTGGTGGCGCTGCTCGGTTTCGCTGTTGTCGCCGCGCTGACCTACTACCGCCAGTGGGGCTATCTGTGGTCCGAATGGCTGACCTCGGTTGACCACAAAAAAATCGGCGTCATGTACATCCTGGTCGCTTTGATCATGCTGGTGCGCGGCTTCGCCGACGCGATCATGATGCGTGCCCAGCTAGCAATGGCGCAGGGTTCTGAGCAGGGCTTCCTGCCACCGGAGCACTACGACCAGATTTTCACCGCCCACGGCGTGATCATGATCATCTTCATGGCCATGCCCTTCATGGTCGGTTTGATGAACATTGCCGTGCCGCTACAGATTGGCGCGCGCGACGTGGCCTTTCCGTTCCTCAACTCATTGAGCTTCTGGCTGTTTGCCGCCGGTGCGATTCTGGTCAATATTTCGCTCGGAGTAGGGGAGTTCGCTCGCACTGGTTGGGTGGCATACCCGCCGCTGGCCGAGCTCGGTTACAGTCCGGGGGTAGGGGTCGATTACTACATCTGGGCGCTACAGTTATCGGGGCTGGGGACGCTACTGACGGGGGTTAACTTCCTGGTCACCGTGTTCAAGATGCGTACCCCAGGCATGACCCTGATGAAGATGCCAATCTTCACCTGGGCCTGCACCTTTACCAACATCCTGATTGTTGCCTCGTTCCCGATCCTGACCGCGACCCTGGGTCTGCTGACGCTCGATCGTTACCTGGACATGCACTTCTTCACCAATGAGCTTGGCGGCAACGCCATGATGTACATCAACCTGTTCTGGGCCTGGGGTCATCCCGAGGTGTACATCCTGATCCTGCCGGCGTTCGGTATTTTCTCTGAGGTGATTTCCACCTTCTCCGGCAAGAAGCTGTTCGGCTACACCTCCATGGTTTGGGCCAGCGGTGCTATTACCTTGCTTGGCTTTGTGGTCTGGCTGCATCACTTCTTCACGATGGGATCGGGTGCCAACGTCAACGCCTTCTTCGGCGTGGCGACCATGATTATCTCGGTGCCCACCGGTGTGAAGCTGTTCAGCTGGCTGTTCACCATGTTCCGTGGCCGTGTGCGCTTCACCACGCCGGTACTCTGGACGTTGGGTTTCATGGTGACCTTCACCATTGGCGGCATGACCGGCGTACTACTGGCCGTACCCGGTGCGGACTACGTGCTGCACAACAGCCTGTTTTTGATCGCCCACTTCCACAACACCATCATTGGCGGCGCGGTATTTGGCTATCTGGCCGGCTTCACTTTCTGGTTCCCTAAAGCCTTCGGCTTCAAGCTCGACGAGCGCCTGGGCAAGGGTGCCTTCTGGTGCTGGATCACCGGTTTCTTCGTCGCCTTTATGCCGCTTTATGTACTGGGCTTCATGGGTATGACACGCCGCTTGAACCACTACGACAACCCCATGTGGCAGCCCTACCTGATCGTAGCTTTCTGCGGTGCAGCGCTGATCTTCTGCGGCATTTTGTTCCAGATCGCGCAGCTGATCGTCAGCTTCAAGAACCGCGAGCAACTGCGCGACTTGACCGGCGACCCATGGGGTGGCCGCACGCTGGAATGGTCGACCAGTTCACCACCGCCTTTCTACAACTTTGCGGAGCTGCCTACTGTGCACAACATTGATGCGTTCTACGACATGAAAGAGAAGGGCACTGCCTACCAGCGCCCAGCCAGTTATAGCCCAATCCACATGCCGAAAAACACTGCTGCTGGCGTGGTCATTGGCTTGCTGGGCGCAGTCTTCGGGTTTGCCATGGTGTGGCATATCTGGTGGCTGGCTGGCCTGAGCTTCCTTGGCATGATCGCCACCTTCATTGTGCGCAGTTACAACCAGAACGTTGACTACTACGTGCAGCCCGACGAAATCGAGCGCATTGAAAACCAGCATCACGCGCGTTTTGAAGCGCACGGTCAGGCGCTGAACACCACCTCATTAGCAGAGCAGGTTTAAACCATGTCGACGGATGTAATGAGTTCCCATCACGCCGCAGGCCATGACCACGAGCATGACCACGACAGCGGCGGCAACACGGTATTCGGTTTCTGGCTGTATCTGATGACCGACTGCGTGCTCTTTGCCTGCGTATTCGCCACTTACGCGGTGCTGGTTAACCACACCGCGGGCGGCCCCAGCGGCAAGGAAATCTTTGAGTTGCCTTATGTGCTGGGCGAAACCTTTCTACTGCTGATCAGTAGCTGCACTTATGGCTTCTCCATGCTCGCAGCCCATCGCGGCTCCAAGAGTCAGGCATTGGGTTGGCTCGGCGCCACCTTCTTGCTGGGCGCCGGCTTTATCGGCATGGAGATCAATGAGTTTCATCATTTGATCGTCGAAGGTTTTGGCCCTGATCGCAGCGCCTTCCTGTCATCCTTCTTTACCCTGGTTGGCATGCACGGTTTGCACGTAACCGCCGGTTTGGTGTGGATGCTGGTATTGATGGCGCAAATCAAGACGCGCGGCCTGACGCCGCAGAACAATACACGCCTGATGTGCCTCAGCCTGTTTTGGCACTTTCTGGATATCGTCTGGATCTGCGTGTTCACCATTGTCTATCTAATGGGAGTTGCCGCATGAGTCACGCATCTACTGACGCCGGCGCCGGGCACGGCAGTTACAGCGTTTACGCGATTGGTTTCGTGCTGTCGGTCATCCTGACCGTGATCCCGTTCGGCATGGTCATGAGCGGCGACTTCAGCCGCCAAACCGCACTGGTTACCATGCTGACTATGGGGGTCGTACAGGTGGTGGTGCACCTGGTGTGCTTCCTGCACATGAACACCTCCTCGGAAGGCCGGTGGAATTTGTTGGCCTTCCTGTTCACCGTGCTGATCATCATCATGCTGGTAGGCTTGGCCATCTGGATTATGGTTAACGCCGACATGCTGATGATGCCCTGGATGTTCAATTGAAACTCAAACGCTATCTGTTGATCACCAAGCCGGGGATCATCTTCGGCAACTTGATTGCGGTGGCCGGCGGGTATTTTCTCGCAGCGCAGGGGCAGATTGATCTGACCCTGTTGCTGGCCACCGTGGTTGGTTTGTCGCTGGTGGTTGCCAGTGGCTGCGTGATGAACAACTGCATCGATCGCGATATTGACGGCCACATGCAGCGCACCCGCGAGCGGGTACTGGTCACCGGGCAGATTTCTCTGCTGGCAGCCATGACCCACGGTATTGTGCTGGGCGTGGCCGGCTTTGGCCTGTTGTGGTGGTTCACCACCCCCATCGCTACCTTGCTGGCGGCCTTTGGTTACATTATCTACGTGGGCTTCTACAGCCTTTGGCTCAAGCGCACCTCGGTCTACGGCACGCTGGTGGGCAGTCTCTCCGGCGCAATGCCACCGGTAGTAGGCTACTGCGCCGTCACCGGTCAGTTTGATACCGGCGCCGCCTTGTTGTTGCTGATCTTTTGCCTATGGCAAATGCCGCATTCCTACGCAATCGCGATTTTCCGCTTCGATGATTACAGCGCTGCGGGCATCCCTGTGTTGCCAGTAAAGGAAGGCATCAAGGTCGCCAAACAGCATATCGTCTGGTACATAGTCGCTTTTGCGGCTGCGGCGTTGACGCTGTCGCTCTCTGGCTTCGCGGGATACGGCTATCTGGTTATTGCCCTGCTAGTGAGCATCTGGTGGCTGGTGATCGCGTTATCGGGTTACAAGCAGGAAGTGGATGACCGTGTATGGGCGCGCAAGCTGTTCGGCTTCTCAATCATAGCTATTACGGCGCTGAGTTTGATGATGTCGATCGACTTTCGTGTATTGCCTACGCAATCTTTGTTCGCTTTGCTCTGACTTTGTATCTGGCAATACAACAACCCTCGCCGCGTGCGGGGGTTGTTGTTTCTCTGGGTTGCCAATCAGGCTGGTAGAAACGCCAGCATGGCCGCATTGACGTCGGCAGTCGCCTCGCTTTGAATCCAGTGCCCCTTGCCCTGCAGCATTTTAATCTGCACATCGGGTAAGCGGTCACCCATCATCTCCCGCAACTTGTCTTCACTTGCGCCCTGGATGGTCATATCGGCACTGCCGACAATAAACAAGACCGGACAGGTGATCGGGCTATCGCGCCAAGGCAGCATCAGTCGCCAGTTCTCATCTAAATTCCGATAGTAATTGATGCCGCCTGCAAAACCGCTGTGACGGTAAGCGTTGATGAAGTAAGCCAGTGCTTCATCAGACAACCAGTCCGGTTGCTCTTTTGGCTTGCCAAGGCGACCAATCCAACCGCCACCTTCGTTCGTTGAGCGACCCAGCAGAGGAGGGTCACGGGGTGTTTCAGGGGAGCAGTACAGTGCCCGCAAAATGCCCTCTGGGTCAGTATCAAATTCTGCTTCAGCTACGCCCGGGTCCTGAAAGTAAATCTGGTAGAAAAAGTTCTCACCGAAGTAACCACGCAAAAACTCAACCGGTGGAACATCAGCCACCGGACGCAGCGGCACACTCATATTGATCAACCGCGATACCGATTCGGGATGGCGTTGGATGAACTGCCAGCAGTTAATGGCGCCCCAATCATGCCCAATCAGCAAAACCGGTGCGCCCGCATTGGCTTGCTCAACCAAACCCTGCATAAAAGCGCAAATACGTATCACGTTGTAGTCAGTGATCTCTGGCAGCGCCTCGGTTTCACCGAATCCTGGCATATCAGGTGCAACCGCCTGATAGCCGGCGTTAGCCAGAGCCACCATCTGCTCTCGCCAGCAGTACCAACACTCAGGCCAACCGTGAATGAATAAGGCAACCGGGCCGCTACCCAGGGTCGCAACACGCGTTTGTAGGCCGGTAACTTGCCAGGTTTGCAGGGTGATGTCGTCAACGCTGTACATCAGCTTTCCTTATTCTTGTTTACCTATGGGCGAGGGTAACTGAGTAACGCACCGGCCTCGGCCAGGTCAAGATGTTCATGTTTTTGAATATCGCATCATGAGGGGAACAGGGCGTGGATTCGCCTTGATTAATGTTATGTTATAACTATAATTATCGATTCAATAATATGACGGATTAACCTTTGATGCCTGATCGTCTCCCCGTAACCGTGCTCTCCGGCTTTCTAGGCGCCGGCAAAAGCACCCTGCTAAACCAGATACTCAAAAACCGTGACGGCCTCAAAGTCGCGGTTATCGTCAACGACATGAGTGAAATCAACATCGACGGCAGCGAAGTGCAGCGCGACGTAAGCCTCAATCGCGCAGAAGAAAAGCTGATCGAAATGAGCAATGGCTGTATCTGCTGCACCTTGCGCGAAGACTTGCTCGAAGAAGTAGGGCGCTTGGCGAAAGAAGATCGCTTTGATTATCTGTTGATTGAGTCGACGGGCATCTCCGAACCGTTGCCCGTGGCCGAAACTTTCACCTTCAGAGACGAGAATGACATCGCACTAGCCGATGTAGCGCGGCTCGACACCATGGTAACGGTAGTCGATGGTTTGAGTTTTCTTGCCGATTACCAACAATCAGACAGCCTGCAAAGCAGGGGAGAGACGCTCGGCGAGGACGACGAACGATCAATTACCGATTTGCTGGTCGAACAGGTCGAGTTTGCCGACGTGCTACTGATAAGCAAAGCAGATCTGATCTCCCAGGCCGCCCGTGACGAACTGGCAGCCATATTGCGCGGTCTGAACCGCCACGCAAAAATTATCCCCATGGTCATGGGCCAGGTACCGCTAAACGAGATACTCAACACCGGCCGCTTTGACTTTGATCGCGCAGCGACGGCACCTGGCTGGCTGCAGGAGCTGCGCGGTGAACACGTTCCGGAAACCGAAGAGTACGGTATCGCCTCGACGGTATATCGCGCGCACAAACCTTTTCATCCACAGCGGTTTCACGATTTCATCAGCAGCGAATGGACCAACGGCAAGCTGCTGCGCTCAAAAGGCTTTTTCTGGCTGGCCAGCAAATGGCAGGAGGCAGGTAGTTGGTCGCAAGCCGGTAGTTTGATGCGTTACGGCAAGGCTGGGCGCTGGTGGCGTTTCGTCGACAAATCGCATTGGCCACAAGACGAACAAACGCTGCAAGCAATCATGAAGCACTGGCAAACAGAAACCGGTGACTGCCGGCAGGAGCTGGTGTTTATCGGTCAGGGCATGGATATGGCGTTATTAAATGCAAATCTTGATGTCTGTCTGCTGACAGAAGAAGAACTGCAGCGCGATCCACAGAGCTGGCGGTTTGGCGAAGATCCTTTTGGTAGTTGGGTTGCTGAGTGAGTTAAACCCGGACTCACGCTAGAGGTTTAAGCGTTTTGCGTGAGTCCGGGCCTTATCTGTCTGCAGATACGGTGTAAGAGTGGAAGGAAGCTTGGGGGCTGGTGAGTCAGTGGTATCTTTATAATTACCATATTTAACATAATATATATTATGCGAACTGATAGATAAGGCACGCCAGGGCGATCAATGCTCCTATTACCAGCCACATCCCTAAACCCTTTCTAGATGGCTTAGCCGCTTTGGTCGCAACAAACAACACACGCGATCGCCGGCTGCTGTGTTGTTGCGCTGAGGATGCGCGCACGTCAGGCATCTGCGATCTTCGTTTAGCATCTTCGCGGTACCATTCCCGGTCATCAAGGCTCATGCGGTTGTCTGCTCATGTTAAGAGTTACAGCGTTAATTCCTGCGCATAACGAAGAAACTCATCCGCGGGCATGGGTTTAGCAAAATAATAACCTTGGCCAAAGTTACTGCCCAAGGACGTCAGCATGTCTTGCACTTGCTGGTCCTCGATTCCCTCTGCGGTTGTCTGCAGATTCAGGCTGTGCGCCATCTGAATGATGGCTGTGACGATAGCCAAGTTCTGCTCGTTACTACTGAGATTGGTGACGAAGGATTTATCGATCTTCAGCTTGTCGACCTGAAAACGCTGCAGATAGGATAGGTTCGAATACCCCGTTCCAAAATCATCGATAGACAGCTTTACGCCCAACTGCTTTAGGCTTTTAAGACGTAGTTGAAAGCTGTCAGATTTCTCCAGCAGCATCGATTCCGTCAGTTCCAGTTCCAGCAGCGATGGATCAAGATTGGCGTCTTGCAAAGCTTTGCAGATGTTTGCTTCAAGGTCGCCCCGTTGAAACTGCACCGCCGACAGATTGACTGAGACGGCTAGTCCGGCGTGTCCTGATTGCTGCCAATAAGCCGTTTCTCGGCAGGCCTCATTTAAAACCCATTCGCCTATCTCTGTTATCAGCCCCGACTTTTCCGCTACATCGATGAATACATCAGGCCCTAGAAGCCCGCGTTCGGGGTGCTGCCAACGCAGTAGCGCTTCGGCGCCAACCATTTTGCGGCTGCCTAGGTCGATAATAGGCTGGAAATGCAAAACAAATTCGTTATGAATCAATGCTTGGCGAAGATCTTGCTCGATTCCCAAGCGTTCATGGGTGTTAACGTTCATGTGTTCATCAAACACGCAGTAGGTATTGCGTCCCGTCAGCTTGGCTCGTTGCGTTGCCAGTTCCGCTTTACGCAACAGTGCTGAAAAGTCATCGCCGTCGCGAGGATACAGTGCGATCCCAATTGAAAGTGAGGTGACCAGCTGCATATCGCGCAACGCAAACGGCTGGCCAACGATTTCCTGGATGCGCCGAGCAACCGATACCGCAGTATCCTCGCCATCGAGATCAGACAGAATCATGATGAACTCATCACTGCCTTGGCGGCTGACCGTGTCGGCACCGCGGATAGTCAGCTGCAACCTGGCTGCGATCTCCTGCAATAGTTCATCGCCGGCGGCGTAACCCAATGAGTCATTGATGTTTTTAAAGTTATCGATATCCACAAACAATAAGGCGAGCTGCCTACCCTGCTCCCCTGCCCTTTGGATTGCCTCTTGGACCAACTCCCCTATCGCCTTACGGTTCGGTAAATCAGTTAAGGCATCGTGCTGAGCAAGGTGCGAGAGCTGTGCTTCTGAGGTGCGCAGCCTTAGCATTTCCCGACGCAGAGTGACCGGGTGGCGCGCAAGTCACTCATTAATAGCGAAATGGCGAAGGCTGAAACGATGAGAATACCGCTTATTACTACCAATCGACCTACGCCAATTGGGGCCGGTTGATAGGCCTTCAACCCGGTAACCGAGACGTAAGTGATCAAGGCGACTACGCTCAGCATAAAAACCAGCAACAACAAAAACAGACGGCGCGAGGTTACCGTACCTGCAACCACCAGCAACGCCGGGAACGCCAGCACAGCACCGCTATAAAGCCCCTGGTTGTTCCACATGGATAGGCTGACCACCAATGCGACAACCACCAGTACTAATGATACCGACAGGTCTACGCGGCCTGCGCGGTTGAGCTGGCGGGCAATCATCACCACCACAAAGGCAACAGCCACCAGGGCACTGTCCAGCCAATCACCGACACTCAGGGTGCGAAATGCGATCACCACCAAGACTACGGCCAAAGCGTTGGCGATTTGCATCAACCGATCGGCTTGCCGGGTTTTGTTATTGCTCTTCAACAGGGATTCTAAATCCGTTTCCAACTGCACGTCTGGCATACAGTGAAGGCTTCCTTGGTAGTAACGCTAGAAGGGTCTGCAATCCAACAAAATGCGAACGCTAACCAATCCCACGGTGTTTATGCAAGCCAGGATTCGGCTCGACTGTGGCGTCACTTTGATTAAACCTGTCTAACCCAAGGGGTTTCGTCAATAAATGAGCGTCAAAATAATCATCGGGAATTCCATAGCATAAGACACCAAGACGTGCAGTGCGTCATATCACATTATCATTAGATTTTTTTTGGGCTCCCCTGCTTTCCTCTTCATATATAGGAAATGCACCAGAGAATCAGAATTGCACTGCAATCATCGCGTTAGCCAACTATCATTGGCGTAGGTGCTCCTGCCGAGATTGTCATGATAAGTAGTTACATTAATGCCTTTTAGTCGAAGCGAGTCGTCCTTCAGTTTAGGGCGCGCCATTTTTAGCAAGCAGAACAGCTTATCGTGGTTCGCGTTCGCTATTGCCCTGCTGGCCACTCTGCTGGCCTGGCAATACCTGCATCAGCGTGAGCTGACTTTAGCCGAGCGTCAGTTTGAGACGCTGACCACCGATATTACTTCAGCTATCCGCAAGCGCATGGTGGATCACGAGCAAATACTGCTTGGCGCTGCTGGTTTAATCGACGCTAGCGAGCAAGTAAATCGTCATGAATGGAAAACTCAAATTGAGCGGCTGAGTTTGGCCGAACATTACCCTGGCATCATGGGTGTCGGTTACGCTGAGGTCGTAGCACCCGACCAGCTGAGCAGTTTTGAGGCACGGATACAGGCTGAGGGATTCCCGGGGTTTCGGGTTCACCCTGACGGTGATCGGCCCTTTTACACCTCGATTGTTTTTCTAGAGCCTTTTACTGGTCGTAATCTGGCCGCTTTTGGATACGACATGTACTCCGAAAGTACCCGCCGCCAAGCCATGCAGGCTGCTGTTGATAGCGCCCATACCACGATCACCGGACCCGTCACGCTGCTGCAAGAGACTCACGGCAAGGTGCAGGCCGGCATCCTCATGTATCTGCCGATTTACACCCAAGGTGCGTCTTTGGCAACTACCGCGCTACGCACCGCAGCACTTAAAGGATTCGTTTATAGTCCTTATCGCATGGGCGACCTGCTGCAAGGCATTATTGGTCGTGCAAACCCGCTCATTGGTTATCAACTCAGGGATATAACAGACCCGGCTGAACCCAAGCCGCTCTTTCAAACCTACGATGCGGGCCCGGCGGTCGCGCCGATGTTCTCGCGCCAAATTGAGCTGCAGCTATATGGGCGTGACTGGCAGCTGGGCTTTAGCAGCACACCGCTTTTTGATTCAGAGCTGCCCGGTCATGCGCTGTTGCTGACTGCCGGCATCGGCATTTCCCTGATGGTTTTTCTGCTGGCCTCGCTGATCAACTTCCGACGCGACCAGGCCGAGGCCCTGGCGTCTCGAATGACCGAGAAAATGCGCGCGAGTAACGAAGCGCTGCAACAGAGTGAGGAACGCCAGCGGCTGGTGCTTAAGGGCAGCAACGATGGCTGGTGGGACGTCAATATTGAGCAATGGCGCTTCATTGCATCGGCTCGTGCATGGGAAATGCTAGGATATCCGCAGCATCGTGGCTTTCAGGCATTGCACCGGTGGCAAGCGGTTATTGCGCCCTCCTCTCGTCATCTCTTATTGAAACAGTTACAAGACGCGGTCAATTCTGACGCGATGTCTTTTTCCTGTGAAACCCGTTTTACCCACAAGGACGGGACTGAAGTGCCGCTGCTGATCCGCGGCGCTTTTCAGCGTGATGGTGAAGGCATAGCCATCCGCGCGAGCGGCACCATGTTGGATTTAACGGAACAGAAACGCGTGGAGGCGATGAAGAGTGAGTTCGTGTCTACCGTCAGTCATGAGCTACGTACGCCGCTCACCTCCATCTCTGGCGCACTGGGTATCGTAAACAGCGGTACTTTAGGTGCCGTACCAGAAAAAATACAGAAAATGTTGGAGATAGCCCACGCTAACAGCTTACGGCTTAACCACCTGATCAATGACCTGCTAGACATGGAAAAGCTGGCGGCTGGAAAAATGTCCTTCGAGATGCGTGTACAGCGTATAGACACCTTGGTGGACGACGCCATCGCGGCCAACAAAGCTTACGCAGACAAGCATCAGGTACAGCTCTATCGCGAGCCCTGCGCAGAATATTGGGCGGAGATAGATGGCATTCGCCTACATCAGGTGATGAGCAACTTTCTGTCCAACGCCATCAAATTTTCGCCTGAATCAGGGAAAGTAAAGATACTCCTGCAGCGCAAATCTGGCGTGCTACGCATCAGCGTGAGCGATCAGGGGGCCGGTATTCCAGAAGCCTTCCAGGCAATGATTTTTGATAAGTTCGCTCAGGCTGACAGCGCTGATAATCGGCAGAAGCCGGGCACTGGCCTAGGCTTGGCGATCAGCCGAGACTTGATCGAACAAATGGCTGGTGAGGTAGGATTCCATTCCATACCCGGCCAAGGGGCAACTTTCTGGTTAGAACTGCCACTGGCTGAGACCGAAAGCGAAGTAGCGGTAGACGCTAAAATTGAGCGCGCAATGAAGGTGCTGGTACTTGATGATGACGAGACCTTTGCTCAATTTATGTGCTTGATGTTGCGGCGCAACGGTTATGAGCCTATCTCTGCCAACAGTATGCGGGCAGCTAAACAGATGTTTGCTGAACATAATCCGGGCGCCCTGGTGACCGATCTGCGACTTCCTGACGGCCACGGCCTCAGTCTAATTAGAGAGTTGCGATTGCACCCCGCTACGCGCCATTTACCGATACTGGTGGTATCCGCTTACTGTGATGAAGGTCAACGTTTGCTGGATGGTAGTGTTCAGGGCGTTGCCTGGCTGGATAAACCAGTAGAAGAATTCAAAGTCTTGCCGGTACTCGCTGACTTGGTCAAGCGCATGCAGGCATTGACAGCGCAAAGCTGAAAGATAATAGCAGCGGAGAGACTGAGCTCTCCGCCAGAGTGAGCTAACCTAAACTCAGAGCGCAGCCAGTGCCGCGTCGTAGTCAGGCTCGTTGCCAATTTCGCTGACCAGTTCACTGTGCAGCACCTTGTCGTCTTCATCCAGCACCACAACTGCGCGTGCAGTCAGACCAGCCAGCGGGCCGTTCTCAATATCAACGCCGTAGTTGCGGATAAAGTCGTTGCCACGCATGGTCGACAGATTAACCACACTTTCCAGCCCTTCCGCACCGCAAAAACGAGCTTGCGCAAACGGCAGGTCAGCCGAAATACACAACACAAGGGTGTTATCCAAAGCGCTTGCCTTGCTGTTGAAAGTACGTACGGAGGTCGCGCAAGTCGGAGTATCTACACTCGGGAAGATATTCAGAATTTTGCGCTTCCCGGTCAGGCTGGCGAGGCTGACATCGGACAGGTCCTTGGCAACCAGGTTGAAAGCGGGAGCCTTGTCGCCTTTGGCCGGAAACTGGCCGCCGACTGAGATTGGGTTACCGCGCATTGTGACGCTAGACATGATGACTCCTTATGTGTGCTTCTGGCGCAACGAGTAATGCTGCGCGAAGCGAAACAGCAACCAAATTGGCTGCCTTGATAGCTGGTAAAACGTTTATCAGAAGTCGATACGATAGAAGAAATCCAGCGAGCTGGCAAAGCCGCTGATGGCTTCCAGATACAGACGCTGGGTTAAGTCGTAGCGCAGCGCCAACTGGTTGGCCGGTTCAAACACACCAACACCATAGCGGACACTGAGTTTATCGGTGATGCTACCGCTGGCGACTACCTGAGTACCGGTACCAGACCCTTCAGATTCTACCGCAAAGTCTTGCAGCCCCAGGGTACTACCAATCTTCTGGGTGATCGGCGCGGTGCCCGCCAGGCCCAGCGCCAGAGCGGCTTGACCGACCAGATTGCTGTCCCCCTCATCGCTCAACGGCCGTCCCAAAATCAGATAGGACATGGCTTCTTGCTGCGACATGGCAGGTTCGGAAAATACCTCTGAGGTAGGACTGGTGGCATTGCCAGTAAGCCGGAGCCCGGCAACCACATCATCCACTTCACGGATTGCTTCAATGTTCATGTAGGGCTGGCTGATCGGGCCGGAGAACAACAAAATCGCACGGCGCAGTTTCAGCTCTTGCCCCAACCGCTTGATGCGCCCATCCAATATTCGCAGGTCACCGTTGGCGGTCATATTTTCCTGCACCGCCAACTGCCCTTTCAAACGACCGGTTAAACCAAACGCAGAGAGCCGGAGTTGGTCGCCAATAATTAATTGAATGCGAGCCGTGATGTCCAGCGGCAAGGCCGGCACTTCTTCAACCTCTTGGCCGACAATAATGGTGTCTGGCGATACTCTTACCGCCTGCGGAGGCAGCTCTCGTACGGTGATATCACCTTCAGGAATGGCTATCTTGCCTTCCACATGCAAGGCGTTGTTTCGCAAGCTAACCTGTAGATCAGGACTAACCAGCAAATCTGCATAGGGCTCTACGGTGACGGGCAAGGCGTCACCTATTAACTCCAGGTCGACGTCGAGTGGAGCCCAACCGACCTCACCCTGCAACTTGCCGGTGCCACGCTCACCACTGCGCCATCTACCGTTGATTTTCGCGCTTTGGCCTTGTACCAGGATGTCAGCACTGAGCTCTTCCAGGCTGATGGGCAATGCGGGCCCGCTAACGTGTCCGTCGCTAAGACGCAGCTGTCCGTTAATGATAGGCGTGCGCAGTACGCCGCTTAACTGCCCTTGTCCGTTCAACTGGCCTTCGAGGCGTTGCACCTGCGCAATGAATGGGCGCAGGAAATCCAGTTTAAACCCGGATATCTGATAGGCACCATTCAGGGTCTGAGCACCGCCAGGGTCCTGCACCTGTGCTTGCACGTTCAACTGGCCGATGCTGTCACTGGTAAGCAGCAACTCGGCGTCTGCCTTCTTTTGTTGCAGCAACGTCGTAAATTGCAGCAGCTGATAAGGAAAGTCGACAGCTTGATCTTCGTCTTTGACATGAATAACGCCGTTGGCGCTACTGACCCGTATATCTGCCGTGGGCGTTTTACCTACCGCCTGATTGAACAATACTTTGGCATTTAGCAGCGCTTGCCAGTCGATATCTTTTGGCATCCAAGGCTGCAGCGAAGCGAGATCAAAATCGTCTATCGTCAGATCTATTTTGCGATCGGGCATCAAGGTTTGCTGGCCGTTGAAACACAGCCGGGAAGCATCGTGCAACCAGCAGTGTTCGCTCAACTGCAAACGTCCGGGTGCCATTTGGTATTGCAGGTCTGCACCTTCTTGCAGCGTCCAGTCAAACTGCTGGTAGGCGATTGCGCTTTGTGTCAGCCGACCTTGCCAGCGCGTGTCGTTCAGGTTTCCGCGCAAGCGCACTGTGGCATCAATTAGACCGTCTTTCAGGTCTAGCGCCAGGGTATGGCTGGCGCGGTTCCCATCGACCTGCAGATCAAGTGTGCCAAAGTTACTCTCGCCACTGCGCAGGCCCTCAGCTTTGACCTCTAAGCTGACGGGGAGCTCATCCGACATCTGCACCCGAGCATCCAGTGTCAGCAGCTCAACCAGCGCATCGGCGTAGCCTGCACCCTCTCCCGCCAAGGTCAGACTGATGCCCGGAGCCTGCTCGGTCCCACTGAAGTTCGCCCGTCCAGTTAACTCACCGCGCAACTCTGGCCAGAGGCTTGCCAGTTGCTTGAGCTGGAGATCCAGGCCGCCACTGACCTGTTTACCCCATTGGCCTTGCCCGCTAATACGATTCTCACCCTGCTGGATGAGCAGATCGCTAACCTGCCAGGCTGTCTCCAGTTTATTAACACGACCTTCAACAGCAAGTGGTTGCTGCCGCAGGGTGCCTTCAATATCCCAGTTGGCCTGAAGCTTCAGGAGCTCGTCTTGCAGGCTACCTTCGCTGTTTATCTGCCCGTTGAGCCGACCGGGTAGCTCCGCGACGAAGATGCCGGGATTCAGATCGTGGAGCTCAAACTCGCCATTCCAGGCAATCGCCGGGCTGAGGGTAAGATCGAGTTTGCCATCTGCACTGCCCGCTTCGGTCTTCACGCTCAAGGGAGCAATCGCCAGCGCCTGCTGGTCACCCTGCACGCGCATATCGAGATCAATGCTTTGGCCTGCGACACCGCTCAATGTTGCCTTAAGCTCGCTGTCAATTTGCTCGCCACGCAGGCTTGCCTGCATATCCAGTTGCTGCAACACGATGTCACCCAACTCAACCGGGTACAGCCAATGCCACGGAAAGTCCCGCTGCAAGGTCAGCGCGGCATCGGCGCTGAGTACGTCTTCCCAGTTAGCTTCGCCAGTCAGCTCCAGCTTGCGCTCCGGCGCCTCACTGACGTACAGCAAGACCCTGGCATCACTGACACCTGTCACCTTTCCCAATGCTGACAGCTCAAGCTTAACCTCGCCGCCCTGCCCCGGCATGCTGGAGCTGGCCTCTACCGCGAATCCGTCCTCAAGGCTTCCATCGACGTCTATGGTCAAATTGTTGAGCGTTAGTCCTGCTGGCAGACTCTCCAAGGCCAGGAAAGACTCTCCCTGCCAATGCAAGGTGGCAGGCAGTTTGCTGTCCAGGGGCGCCGCCTCACCCTGCAATTCGCCACGCAAGTAACCATCGCTTTGCAGCTGCACGCTGAGCTGTTGTTTAAGATTTCCACCTACATTGAGATCAATCCACCACTCACGTGAATCTACTGCGGGCAGATTGATGCGGCCCGCGAGCGTCAATGGCCACTCGCCCTGCATCTGCAATGCACCATTGAGGCGCCAATCCAGATCAGGCCCGACCCCGGAAAATTCGCTAATAATAAGCTGATCGCCATTGGCGTCTGCTTGCAGCACCAAATCACTCAGCAGCGTGTTTTCACCATCCAGCGAGATACTGTCAATGCGTACGTCGCCAAGCTCCACCGATAATGGAAGACTCAGCTCCGGTAACGTGAAGGGTTCGCTGGGTTCTGGTTCTTCGCTAGGCTGAGTAACCACGGTAATGCTGTGACTGTATAACCGATCGATACACAGGCGCCGGCCAAACAGGCAAGAGGGTGACCAAACGAAGTCTAACTGTTCAATGTCTAGCGCCAGGCCGGTGTCATGCCAGCCAACATGTTCAAACTGCCAGCCGTGCCATAGATTGCCGCTGACAAACGCTAACTCAAGACGCGGCTCCAACGCCTGAGCCTTGGTGAATAACCAGCGGTTCACCCCTTCGCTGCCCAACAACAACAGCACCAGCAACAGCAAAACCGCAATTGCCAACAGGCTGCGAAACAGTATTTTTAGAGCTAGGCGCATCAGAGCTCCGGCCCCATCGAGAAGTGAATGCGAAAGCCTTCGTCCGGATCAGAAAGCGAACGGGCGACATCAACACGCAGCGGCCCGATAGGTGAAACCCAGCGGATACCAAGGCCTACGCTGGTTTTCAGTGGATCGGTCAACGAATCTACCGCGTTACCGTAATCGACAAAAGTCGCCGTCCGCCAGTTTTCAATGAATTCGTACTGATATTCCATGGTCGAGGTTATGAGATATCGGCCACCGACGTTCTCGCCGGTGCTGTCTACCGGAGACAACGTTTGATAGCCGTAGCCGCGGATACTTTGATCGCCACCGGCAAAGAAACGCAGCGAAGGCGGAATATTGCTGAAATCGTTAGTCGCCACGGCGCCCAGTTGCAACCGGCTGAGCAGGCGATGCCGGTCAAATACCGTATACAAACCTTTGACCTGGCCGGTCACCCGAGCAAAATCGACAGTCGAGATAATGCCCTTCTTGGCTCCTTGGACATCAAACAGCATGCTGTAGCCCTGTGCTGGGTCGATGCCGCCGGAGGTTTTGGTACGCTGCAGCGCCAGGCTCGGGATCAATAACGTGCTATTACCCGAGTCGTCACCGAGCGAGAAAATCTCATTCTGGACGCGCAGCCCCAACACTCTCTCCCAACCGCTATCCAGCCTTTTACGCAACTCGGCTCCCGCGGCGACGCTGCGGGTCTCAACATCGTCAATATCTTCGTGTTGCCAGCCGACAAAATAACGCAGATTGCTGGTTAACGGCGGGTCCAGAGGTACCTGATAGAAAGCCGTCACCTCCTGACGAGGCAAGGATAGCTCCGCACTTGCACCGCGGCTATGACCCTGCGGATTGAGCCAGTGTTGATCCCAGGTCGCCTTGGTGCGTACGCCCACATCAGTAGAGAAACCACCACCAAAGCCTAAGGAATGCGGATCGCGCTCGGTCAGGCTCACCTGCACGGGAATCACGTCGCCCACTGCCTGATCGACCGGAGCAATCACTTGCACACCGTTAAAATAACCACTGGAAAGCAGGTCCCGGTTGAACTGCCCTACCAACTCGGCGTCGTAGGGCACGCCGGGCTCAAACGGAATGAAACGGTTGAGCAAATCGTCGCTGAATATAGTGTCGCTATAAGTGACTTCGCCTAACTTGTACCGCTGGCCGGTCAAATAGGCGATATCAACGTCTGCCTGGTTGGCATCTGGGTTTACTAGCAATTGATGTTGCAGGTATTGACCAGAAAAATAGCCGTAATGTAATGCACGGTTATTGATTTGCGTCTTGATGCTCTCGTAGTTGTCGTGATTCAGGCGCTTACCGGGAGCCAAATTTTCCGGCAACTTGAGTGCGAAGGCGTCGGTACCCTTGCCCTCGCCTTGAATATCCACGTTTATTTTGTTCAGGCGCACCGATGTGCCTAGGTCGACTCGAATGATCAACGTAGGGTCGTCTTCAGTGCCGGAAAACCGCAGGTAATTACGCGAATGGTAAAATCCCAACGCTTGCGCCGCTAGAGTCGCTTGTTCATCGGCATGGTCAAATAAGCGACGCAACTCCTCGCGGCTGCCCGCTTCAACGGGTCCTACGTAAGCTTCTATGTTCGCTTTGACGGCGCGGTTCGCCGGCTCAACCTGTACTTCCAAGTCAGCCCAGGCAGTGGGGGCCAGCAGTATCAGACCTAGCAATATTTTGGGTCGTGCCATGCGCTCCTTCCTGAACTTTGCGGCTAAGCAATGCTAACATGCTCACGGTAGCTGATCGGGGTTCATCAGCCTGATTTTATTGTAATCTTTCATCTCCATGCCGCTGACCAAGCTATGCGCTGGTTGCACAGTAGCTCAGGAATTGCTCATGAAAATAGTGTCTTTCAACATCAATGGCCTGCGGGCACGCCCTCATCAGCTCAGCGAACTGGTGGAGCGTCATTCCCCCGATGTTATCGGGCTACAAGAAACCAAGGTAGACGATCCTCAGTTTCCCTTGGAGATAGTCGAAAAACTGGGCTACCACGTTTACTTTCACGGCCAAAAAGGCCATTACGGCGTAGCTTTGCTGTGCCGAAAAGAGCCCCTATGGGTGCGAAAAGGTTTGCCCAAGGATAACGACGAGGCTCAGCGCCGCATGATCAGCGCCGCGATCCCCTGCGACGACGGCGAACCGCTGTTCGTTTTTAATGGTTATTTTCCGCAGGGCGAAAGCCGAGACCACCCCACCAAGTTTCCCGCTAAAGAGAAATTCTACGCTGATTTGCAGGCACATCTTGAGCAGGATTTCAGTGCCGATCAACGCATCGTCATCATGGGTGACGTGAATATTTCCGATACCGACGCTGACATCGGCATTGGTGCTGATAACGCCAAACGCTGGCTGCGCACAGGCAAGTGCAGTTTCTTACCGGAAGAGCGCGAGTGGATGCAACGCTTGAAGGCCTGGGGCATGGTCGACACCTTCCGCCATCTGTACCCACAGGTGAACGATCAATTCAGCTGGTTTGATTACCGCAGCCGGGGCTTTGAAGACGACCCCAAGCGTGGCCTGCGTATCGACATGGTCATGGCCAGCCAAGGCTTACTCGAAACCTGCACTGACAGCGGTATCGACTACGACATTCGGGCTATGGAAAAACCTTCGGATCACGCACCAATCTGGAGTAATTTCAAACTCTAGACAAAAAAACGCCCGAGCGGTCGACCGCTCGGGCGTTTCTATTTCAGGGCTAAAATCAGGCCATTTCAGCTTCAGGCACTTCGATCTCAAGCTCACCATCACGCAAGGTGATGTGTACCGTACCGCCGTTCTCCGCCAGATCACCAAACAAAATCTGCTCAGCCAACGGCCGCTTGATTTTGTCCTGGATTAACCGCGCCATAGGTCGCGCGCCCATCAACGGATCGTACCCTTTCTCTGCTAACCAGTTACGTGCACTTTCATCCACCTCCAGCAACACGTGCTTATCTTCCAGTTGCGCCTGCAGTTCGGTAAGAAACTTGTCGACCACAAACTTGATACTGTCGTGGGTCAGACGGCCAAACTGAATAATCGCGTCCAGACGGTTGCGGAATTCTGGCGTGAAAGACTTTTTGATGATCTCCGTACCATCGCTGCTGTGATCCTGATGAGTAAAGCCGATAGACGCACGCGTCATGCTTTCAGCACCGGCGTTGGTGGTCAGCACAATGATCACATTGCGGAAATCCGCCTTGCGGCCATTGTTATCGGTCAGGGTGCCGTGGTCCATTACCTGCAACAGCAGGTTAAACACCTCAGGGTGCGCCTTCTCAATCTCATCGAGCAACAGCACGCAGTGCGGGTTCTTGGTAACAGCCTCGGTCAGCAAACCGCCCTGATCAAAACCGACATAACCCGGAGGTGCGCCGATCAACCGTGACACGGTATGCCGCTCCATGTACTCCGACATATCAAAGCGCAACAACTCAACACCAAGACTCTTGGCCAGCTGTCGAGTTACCTCGGTTTTGCCTACCCCTGTAGGGCCCGAGAACAGGAATGAGCCAACCGGCTTATCCGCTGATTTGAGTCCGGCACGCGACAGTTTGATCGCTGTGGACAAGGCTTCGATCGCATCGTCTTGACCAAACACCACTAACTTTAGATCGCGATCCAGGTTCTGCAGCAATTGCTTGTCACTGGACGAAACATGCTTTGGTGGAATGCGCGCAATTTTGGCAACAATTGCTTCTACCTCAGGCACATCAATGAACTCAGGACGATTTTCCGGCAACTGCAAACGCTGATAGGCACCTGCCTCGTCGATCACATCAATCGCTTTGTCGGGCATATGCCGATCATTAATATAACGATCAGCCAGCTCCGCAGCGGCCTTCAAAGCCTCATCGGTATAGCGGATGCTATGGTGATCTTCAAAACGGCTCTTGAGCCCTTTGAGGATCTGAATGGTATCGGTCACCGAAGGCTCAACGACGTCCACTTTCTGGAAGCGCCGCGCCAATGCGCGATCCTTCTCGAAGATGCCGCGGAACTCCTGGTAAGTAGTCGAACCGACGCAACGAATCTCACCCGATGATAGCAGCGGCTTAAGCAGGTTGGACGCATCCATAACGCCACCGGATGCGGCACCCGCACCAATGATGGTGTGAATTTCATCGATAAACAGAATCGCGTGAGGACGCTTGCGCAGTGCTTTTAGTAGCGCCTTGAACCGCTTCTCAAAGTCACCGCGATATTTAGTGCCCGCCAGCAAAGAGCCAAGATCGAGCGAATAGACTACCGCTTCAGAGAGAATATCTGGCACCTCTCCGTCAACGATGCGCTTGGCTAAGCCTTCCGCGATGGCGGTCTTGCCGACACCCGCCTCGCCTACCAGCAAGGGATTGTTTTTACGGCGGCGCATCAAAATTTGCGCGACGCGTTCAACTTCTGACGCGCGCCCGACCAAAGGGTCAATGCGGCCTTTACGCGCTTGCTCATTCAGATTGCTAGCGTATGCCTCGAGCGGATTACTGGATGTGGCGCCTTCGCCACCTTCATCGTCCATTGACTCCTGCTCTTCGCCCATAGGCTCAGCATCGCCCGGTACTTTAGAAATCCCGTGCGAGATGAAATTAACTATGTCGATGCGCGCGATCTGTTGTTGCTTGAGGAAAAATACCGCTTGGCTTTCTTGCTCGCTGAAAATTGCGACCAGTACGTTCGCGCCGCTGACCTCTCCTTTCCCGGAGCTTTGCACGTGGAACACAGCGCGTTGCAGTACGCGCTGAAAGCCCAGCGTAGGCTGGGTTTCGCGGTCATGATCCTGTTTGGGAATCAACGGGGTGGTGGAGTCTATAAACTCAGTCAGCTCCCGGCGCAACCGATCCATATCGGCACCGCAAGCATTAATCACATCTACCGCAGCCTGGTTATCCAGTAGGGCTAGCAGCAAGTGTTCTACTGTCATGAATTCGTGGCGTTTGTTGCGTGCTTCCTTGAACGCCAGGTTCAGGGTGATCTCGAGATCTCTATTGAGCATTTTGCCACCTCATCTCACGCGATGAAAAATCGCTTTATTACGCTTCCCGTTCAATCTGACACATTAGCGGGTGCTGGCATTCTTTTGCATAATCATTAACTTCTGCTGCCTTGGTTTCAGCGATATCTCGGGTGTAGATACCGCACACCGCCCTGCCCTCAGTATGCACCTTCAGCATGATCTGCGTAGCACTTTCGCGGTTGTGCGAGAAAAAACGTTCGAGCACTTCGACCACAAAGTCCATCGGCGTGTAGTCATCATTAAGCAAGACAACCTTATAGCGCGACGGCGGTTTGAGCTCGGGCTTGCTGGTCTCTACGGCAAGCCCGTGATCATCCTCGTGCTCTGGATCGCCCGATCCTTTGATAACTGAACCTGTCATTAAGGTTAGTTGAAATTCTGTCATTGAAAACATCTGTCGCTTCGCTGGTTGCATTAGTAAATGGGCCGTTCATCTTAAAAGTGCGTACTGGTACACAGCTTGTCAGAGGCTGGCTTGACTTGCCTCAATTAGGTGATAAAAATTGTAAGTGTGCTTGACTGATCAGTCACGATTTAAATACCCCATTGACTCTCAGTCAGCACCGGACGATGCACATTCACATGACGTGACAAGTTATCAGAGGGATGCAGTATGGAGAACGGTAAGGTCAAATGGTTCAACAACGCTAAAGGTTACGGTTTCATTGTAGCTGACGGTCGGGAAGAAGACCTTTTTGCACACTACTCAGCTATCCAGATGGATGGTTACAAGACGCTGAAGGCCAGTCAACCCGTACAATTTGACATCATCCAGGGCCCGAAAGGATTGCATGCAATCAATATTCAGTGTCCAGCTGAACAAGCTAGCAAGAAACAACTGGAAAATGAAGACGTTTCAGCCGAGACCGCAATGAACCATTAAAGCTCTCATCTGATTCCAGTGCACATAACAAAGCCGGCGCAAGCCGGCTTTGTTGTTACTGCTACCAGCGCCAGGCCGGCGTTACCGGCCCAGTACCTTTTCTTACATGGAAGCGATCAGGTCATCACCGAACTCAGAGCACTTGCGCAGCTGGGCGCCATCCATCAGTCGCTCAAAGTCATAGGTCACTGTCTTGTTGGCGATAGCGCCTTCAGTGCCCTTGATGATCAGGTCTGCTGCTTCTAGCCAACCCATGTGGCGCAGCATCATTTCTGCGGACAGGATCAGTGAACCAGGGTTAACCTTGTCTTGGCCTGCGTACTTGGGCGCAGTACCGTGGGTCGCTTCAAACATGGCAATCGAATCAGACAAGTTTGCGCCTGGAGCGATACCGATGCCGCCTACTTCAGCCGCCAGGGCGTCGGACAGGTAGTCACCGTTCAGGTTCAGAGTCGCAATCACGTCGTACTCAGCCGGGCGCAACAAGATCTGCTGCAGCATGGCGTCAGCGATTACATCCTTAACGACGATGTTCTTGCCGGTTTTAGGGTTTTTGAACTGCATCCAAGGGCCGCCATCCAGCAGCTCAGCGCCAAATTCATCACGCGCAATGTCGTAGCTCCACTCTTTGAAGGCACCTTCGGTGAACTTCATGATGTTGCCTTTGTGCACGATAGTGACCGACTCGCGATCGTTGTCTACCGCGTACTGCAGAGCTTTACGTGAAAGACGCTTGGTGCCTTCCTCAGAAACCGGCTTGATGCCGATACCGCACATGTCGGTGAAACGGATCTTGGTAGCGCCCATTTCTTCGGTAAGGAACTTGATGATTTTCTTGGCTTCAGGAGTGCCAGCCTTGAACTCAACACCTGCGTAGATATCTTCGGAGTTTTCACGAAAGATGATCATATCGACGTCTTGCGGCTTCTTGACCGGGCTTGGTACACCGGTGAACCAGCGAACCGGACGCTGGCATACGTACAGATCCAGTTCCTGACGCAGCGCCACGTTCAAGGAGCGAATGCCACCGCCTACTGGGGTGGTCAACGGACCCTTGATGGATACAACGTAATCCTTGACCGCTTCCAGGGTTTCTTTCGGCAGCCAAGTATCTTGATCGTAAACCTGAGTGGCTTTTTCGCCAGCGTAAACTTCCATCCAGGAAATCTTGCGCTTGCCGCCATAGGCCTTTTCGACGGCAGCGTCGACGACCTTCATCATTACAGGGGAAATATCAACACCAATGCCGTCACCTTCGATATAAGGGATGACAGGGTTATTGGGTACATTCAGGGAAAGGTCAGCATTTACGGTAATTTTGTCGCCGCTAGCCGGCACCTGGATCTTTTGGTATCCCATTTTTGACTCCGTGTATGTTGTCGTTGTCACTAGCAGCCTACGAGCGGGTAACCCGAAGGCTCTGAATAAGAATACGGATTTTGAGCTGCGGTATTGTTGTAGTTTTCCTACAAAAAGTCACGCATTTTTCTTGAAACCTATCATGACGACCTACATGCTTGGGTTTAAACACGCTGATTGATCGCAAAAAACCAAAATCATGTAGTAACACTACAATCGCCACTACAAACCTTCGACTATCAGAATCCTAGACGCTTTTGCTGTCAATACTAGTCTTCATGTTATCCACCAGCGTGATGGTTCACCCAACAGCAGCTTTACGCTACCCTATGCCACCTGTCGAGGGCCCGTCATGCGCTTCACTCCCCATCTCACCGTTGCTTGCATTGTTGAACATAACGGCCGTTTTTTGATCGTTGAAGAACGCCGCGACGGCAAAGTTGTGCTCAACCAACCAGCGGGCCACCTGGAATCGGGGGAGACATTATTGCAAGCCGCGGTACGTGAAACCCAAGAGGAAACCGGCTGGAGCGTTGAGCTGACCGCGATTACAGGGCTTTATCTGTTCACCGCAGCTAACGGTGTGACCTATCAGCGTACCTGCTTCAGCGCCAAAGCCTTGCGGCATGACGCTGCGCAAGCACTGGATGATGGCATTATTAGAGCGCGCTGGATGACCCTTGAAGAACTCGAAGAGCAACGCCATAAACTGCGTAGCTACTTAGTGCTCGACTGCATCACCGATTACCTGAACAAACCGCACTATTCATTGGATCTGATTCGTTGACATGAACACTTTTACAGACAAAGCCCCTGATCAAACCCGCGTTATTGTCGGCATGTCCGGCGGCGTGGACTCTTCTGTCTCTGCAGCGCTACTGCTGGAGCAGGGGTACCAGGTTGAAGGCCTGTTCATGAAGAACTGGGATGAAGACGATGGCACCGATTACTGCACCGCCATGGACGATCTGGCGGATGCACAAGCGGTCAGTGACAAGCTGGGCATCAAGCTGCATACGGCCAACTTCGCAGCCGAGTACTGGGACAATGTATTCGAGCACTTCCTTGAAGAGTACAAGGCAGGCCGCACGCCTAACCCGGATATTCTCTGCAACCGTGAAATCAAATTCAAAGCCTTCCTGGACTACGCCCTGGCCTTGGGTGCTGACCTGATCGCTACTGGACACTACGTGCGCCGTGCCGAACGGGACGGCCAAACGTTATTGCTGCGCGGCCTTGATGGCAACAAGGATCAGAGCTACTTTCTGCATGCCGTTGCCGCCGAGCAGATCGCTCGCACACTGTTCCCGGTCGGCGAACTAGAAAAGCCAGAGGTGCGCCGCATCGCTGAAAGATACGAGCTGGCCACCGCGCGTAAAAAAGACTCGACCGGTATCTGCTTTATTGGCGAGCGCCGTTTTAGTGATTTTCTCAAGCAGTATTTGCCCGCACAACCCGGCGACATTCAAACGATCGACGGGGAAGTGATCGGCCGCCACCACGGTTTGATGTACCACACCATCGGTCAACGGCAAGGCCTTGGCATTGGCGGTTTGCAAGGAGCCGGTGACGAACCTTGGTATGTGCTCAAGAAAGACCTCAGCAAAAACATATTGGTAGTCGGCCAGGGCAACAATCACCCCTGGCTATTTGCCTCCGCCCTCACCTGCTCACACATCTATTGGGTGAATGAGTCGCCCGCAACAACACAGCCCGTGCGTCTGACGGCCAAAGTGCGCTATCGCCAGCCCGACCAGAGCTGCGTATTGGAATCAACACCTGAAGGCTACCGCATTGTATTTGAGGAACCTCAGCGCGCAGTCACACCTGGGCAATCCGTCGTGTTGTATCAAGACGACATCTGCCTGGGTGGCGGCGTAATCGAGACGGCTGAGCCGACGTTTGACGAGCGTGCAGCATGAGCAGCATTCGCGACCAGGCCATTGCTTTGGGTGCGATTTTTGAGGCGACATTGCAGGTGGATAAACTCGCCCGCAGCGGCCAGTCTGCAGAGGGCCCGACCCGCTGCCTGGCCAATAGCATCCTGATTACCTCGCCAGACGATGTGCTGAGCGTGTATGGCGGTAGTGCGCACCAGATTCGTAGTGGCTTGCAAGCGCTGGAGGCCATGCTGGAACGCGATACCGCTGCATTGCAGCGCGATTCATTGCGCTATGTAATGAACCTTCTGACTCTTGAAAGGCAGCTCTCCAAGCGCAGCGACATGCTACAAGTACTAGGCCAACGCATTGGCCAGACCGAACACCAGGTCGAGCACTTTGGCATATTGCATGACAACGTAATGGCCTCACTCGGCGCAACCTATCAAGACACACTCAGCACATTGCGCTTGCGTATTCAGGTGCAGGGCGACATGCGCCATCTGCAGCAACCCGATATCGCCAACCGCATCCGTGCGCTGCTGCTGGCAGGCATCCGCGGCGCCACACTATGGCGCCAGGTTGGCGGCCATCGCTGGCAACTGCTGCTCCAGCGCAGAAAGCTTTTGGACGCGACCAAGGCCTTGCTGCGTGGTTGAACTAGTCCGTCAGGACAATCCGCGTCAGGGCGCGATATTACTTGCGCTCTCCGCTCTTTTGTTTGCCGTCATGGGCGTACTTATTCGCGAAGTCTCGGTCGGCGTTAACAACGAAACAGTCGTGTTCTTTCGCAATCTGGTGGGCGTGTTCTTCTTCATGCCGATGATGCTGATCAAGGGCTTTTCACCCTTTCGCACGCAACGCCTCCGCGGGCACTTCCTGCGCACCTTCTATGGCCTTGGGGCCATGTACTGCTTTTTCTATGCCATCGCTCACCTACCTTTGGCCGATGCCATGGTGTTTACCTACGCAGCACCGGTCTTTACGCCGTTGCTCGCTTGGTGGTGGCTGCGTGAGAGTCTAACGCCACGCATCATTGGCATGGTGTTGATTGGCTTTGTCGGCGTGCTGATGGTCGCCAAGCCCACTGGTGCCCTGTTTGAGCCCAAAGCCTTCGCCGGAGTTGCCGCCAGCCTGCTTGCCGCTGCCGCTTTCGTCTCCATCCGCGCTATGAGCAATAGTGAGCCGGCCAGCCGTATCGTGTTTTATTTCGCCACTTTTTCCACCCTGCTCTCCGCTATCCCCATGCTTTGGGCGCGGCAAGCGCTAACGTCTCAGCAAATGTTGCTGCTGCTTGCTATTGGTTTGGTTGCGACTACCAGCCAACTGGTCATGTCCAAGGCCTACGCACTGGCACCTCCGGGTAAAATCGGGCCGCTGAGCTACCTAGCGATCGTTTTTTCTGGTGCTTTCGCTTGGTATCTGTGGGGTGAGCTGCCGGGCTGGTCTTCATGGGTAGGTGCAGGGTTAATTTTTGCTGCCAGCCTGCTGAGCATTTCGACCCCCTCAAGTCGGTCCAAAATCACGTGAATTGGTGTATGATTTGCGCCTTTTCCGCCAGCTTTTTTTGACGAGAACTCTTTTATGCAACTCTCCTCGCTGACCGCCGTATCTCCCGTTGATGGCCGCTACGGCAGCAAAACCGCCAGTTTGCGTCCTATTTTTAGTGAATACGGTCTGATCCGTTTCCGCGTGCAGGTGGAAGTCCGCTGGCTGCAGTGTCTGGCTGCTCACCCGGGCCTGACTGAGATCGGCCCTTTTTCAGCCGAGGCCAATCAGCTTCTCGATGTGCTGGCAGAGCAGTTCGATGTGGTTCACGCCGAGCGCATTAAAGAGTTCGAACGCACCACCAATCACGATGTGAAGGCCGTAGAGTATTTGCTCAAGGAGCAGGCCAAAAGGCTGCCGGAACTGGAGAAGGTAAGTGAGTTCATCCACTTTGCTTGCACCTCCGAAGACATCAACAACCTGTCGCATGCGCTCATGCTGCGTGCCGGCCGCGATGATGTTCTTCTGCCGCTGATGCGCCAGATCGCCAATAACATCCGTGCCCTGGCGGTGGAACATGCAGCTGTCCCGATGCTGTCACGCACCCACGGTCAGCCAGCCTCCCCCACCACCTTGGGCAAAGAATTAGCAAACGTGGTGTACCGTCTCGAACGCCAGATCAAACAGGTGGAAAGCATCCCGCTGCTGGGCAAGGTCAACGGCGCGGTGGGCAACTACAATGCACACCTATCGGCCTACCCCGATGTCGATTGGGAGGCCAACGCAAAGAACTTTATCGAAAACACCCTTGGGCTGGACTTCAACCCCTATACCACGCAAATCGAGCCGCACGACTATATTGCTGAGCTGTTCGATGCTGTAACGCGCTTTAACACCATCTTGATCGACTTCGATCGCGACATTTGGGGTTATATTTCGCTTGGTTACTTCAAGCAAAAAACCATCGCCGGCGAGATTGGTTCATCCACGATGCCGCACAAGGTTAACCCGATCGACTTCGAAAATTCCGAAGGTAACCTGGGCATCGCTAACGCCATCCTGCAGCACCTGGCAAGTAAGCTGCCGATCTCTCGCTGGCAGCGCGACCTGACCGATTCCACTGTGTTGCGCAATCTAGGCGTCGGCTTTGCTCACAGCGTCATTGCCTACGAATCCTCACTTAAAGGCATCAGCAAGCTGGAGCTGAACGCTAAGCGCATTGCTAAAGACCTCGACAACTGCTGGGAGGTGTTGGCTGAGCCGATTCAGACTGTCATGCGTCGTTTTGGTGTAGAGAACGCCTATGAGAAGCTCAAAGATCTAACCCGCGGCAAGGGCATTACCCCTGAGGCTCTTTTGGAGTTCGTCGAAGGGCTGGATATCCCCGATGCAGCCAAGCAGGAACTGAAAAGCCTGACGCCTGCCAACTATATCGGCAGCGCGGTAGAACAAGCGAAACGTATTTAATTTTTAGCGTGGGTAACTGGATACCAATCCATTGGCTGGTTATTGGTCAACGACCGGCTAGGCTTTGAATTCAGATCCACTTTTAAGCATCGCACCATAACGCCCGGGTCTTCCGGGCGTTTGCTATTTCAGGATTGCATAACATGAGTTCAGAATTTGACGCGTTACTCGGTGATGTAGGCGTAGAGCGTTTTCTCAGTGAGTATTGGCAACGTAAACCGCTACTGATTCGTCAGGCCATTCCTGACTACAGCAGCCCGGTGGAACCTGACGAGCTGGCCGGTCTCTCTCTGGAAGAAGAGGTTGAGTCACGCATTATCATCAAAAATGGCAGCCATCCTTGGGAGCTTCGTCGGGGGCCATTCAGCGACGAAGATTACAAACAGTTGCCTGAGCAAGACTGGACGCTACTAGTACAGGCAGTGGACCAATTTGTGCCCGAGGTTGCCGAGCTGTTGCAACGCTTCCGCTTCTTACCGAGCTGGCGCGTTGACGATGTCATGATCAGCTATGCCACGCCGGGTGGCGGTGTCGGGCCGCATTTCGACAACTACGACGTGTTTTTACTGCAAGTCGAAGGCAAGCGTCGCTGGCGCGTCGGCCAGCACTGCACCAGTGAAAGCGCCCTACAGGACAATCCTGATCTGCGCATTCTGCGGGAATTTGAGTGCCAGGATGAGTGGGTGCTTGAACCCGGCGACATGCTTTATATCCCGCCCGGCATCGCCCATGACGGTATTGCCGAAACCGATTGCTTAACTTACTCCATCGGCTTTCGTGCCCCCAGCCACCAAGAAGTGCTGGTGCATTTCACTGATTACCTTGCTCATCAATTGAGCGAAGACGTCCGTTACAGTGATGCAGGTCTCAAACAGCCACAAGATCCCGCTGCCATTGATCCGGAATCGATTGATCGTCTGCAACAAAGCATTCTTGAGCTGGTCCAAAATAAGGAAGCATTAGCCACTTGGTTTGGCCGCCACATGACCGAGGCCAAGTACCCGGAACTAGCGCAAAACTACATCGATGACGATGCTGATTTACTAGCCGGTCTCAATGCTGGGTACGGGTTGATTCACAACCCTTGCGTCAGGCTGGCTTACCGCGTCACTGAGAGTAGCGAAATTGAGCTTTTTGCCTCCGGCGAACATTGCCGGGTGCCCGGCGAACTAAAGGCCCTGGTGCAGCTGATCTGCAATCAGAGTTACTTGTCACCAGAGGCGCTGGAGCAATGGCAGCAAGACGCTGGAGCAATTGAACTATTGGAACAATTACTGGATAAGGGGTATCTCCTGTTGGAGAGGGATGATGAATGAGATACACATCACTACCGTTGCCTGGGTAGACGGCAAGGTATTAAGGGATATCCGGCAACAGGTGTTTATCGACGAACAGCACGTGCCGGAGGACATGGAGTGGGATTCGCAGGACGAAGGCGCGACCCACTTCCTGTTGTTTTACCAGCAGGAACCCGTGGCGACCGCTCGCCTGCTTGGCGACGGTCACATCGGTCGGGTAGCCGTGCTTTCAGAACACCGCAGTAAAGGTCTGGGAGCCGAGCTGATGCAGCACATCATCAGGCATGCTCACAGCTCGGGCATGCAGGAGCTACACCTTTCTGCGCAAACTCAAGCCACGGATTTTTACAACAAGCTAGGCTTTAGCGTTTGCTCGGCTGAATACCTAGACGCAGGAATCCCACACCAGGACATGTGCTGGCAGGCAAACGATCAAGTTGAAACGGACTTGCCTGATATCGAGTTCAGCTCACCTGGACGCTTCGAGATATATAACCCGCAGGTGACCCAGCAGGAATTACCTTCCCCGAGCTTTGATTCCACCGGCCTGGCGGGTATTGGCGAGGCTGGCGCGCCCTTGCAGGCTGCCACGCTGGTGGATCAATGCCGCCGCAGACTGCGCATCTACTCACCCGAACAGGCGCGATGGCTATTCAACCGTATTGACTTCATTAGCGCCTGCGAACGCCTTATTGCACGTGATCCAAAAGCCAAAATCCAGATATTACTACAACGTGTCGACAGCGAATTTCTGCAAAAGCGCACGTTACTCAGCCTTGCCCATCGCTTCCCGAGTCTGTGCGAAATACGCTGTCAGCATCCCGAACTAATGAATCACAAGTATGTGCAGCTAATGACAGACGCAGAAGGCTTTCTCATGCTGCCAGATAGCCGGCTGCGCGAAGGCTTTGTACGCCACCACACGCCTGATCAGGTCAAACGTTGGGCTAGCCAGTTTGACGAGCTCTGGGCCAGCAGCCAGAGCGATCCCGCCATTCGGAGATTCCTGCTATGAAACCGCGCTTTGTCATCAAACTCGTTAGCTGGATGTGTCTTTCAATTGTCGTGCTCTACGCCAATGCCGCGCCTACCACTGAAATCGTGCCGCTGGGGTATAACATGGCGGAAGACGTCATCCCTGCAATACAGCCCATGTTGCGCTCTGATGAGCGCGTTTCAGCCTACGGCAATCAACTACTGATTCGCGCCGAGCCAGCCCGTATTGTTGAAATAAAGGCACTCCTTAGCCAGATCGACAAGCAGCCATCGCGTCTGCTCATCAGTGTCTCAAATAGCGGAGGCAGCAGCGGCGTAGAGCGCGGTTACCAAGTAGACGGACGTATCAGCACAGGACCTGCCGACATCATCGTCGGCGACCCCAAAAACGGCAACCAAGCCAGAATCATCAACCGTCAGACGCATTCTGCCAACGATGGGGTGCGTCAGGTCACCGCGAATGAAGGATATCCGGTACTGATTCAGAGCGGCCAAAGCGTGCCACTCACCACCCGCACAACAGACGCCTACGGTCGAGTAGTGCAACAAACCCAGTACCAGGACGTCACACAGGGCTTCTACGCCACAGTACGACTTAACGGCAATATGGCGACCATCACATTGAGTGCCAACAACAATCGTTTGAATCGCAATAATCAGGGTGTGATCGATATACAGCGGGCTGATACCGTGGTTACAGCTCGGCTGGGCGAGTGGATCACCGTTGGCGGACTCGATGATGCGAGTACCGGTAATGACGGCGATATCGGGCGGCGCATCTCGACTCAACACCAATCCAGCAGCAGCATACGGCTCATGGTGGAGCGTGTGAATTGAGCTGTTCCGTGATGAATCAGGATATGTAGTGCGCCAAAAAAAACACTACACCTCATTGACTTATAAAACCTGAAGTCTCATCATTGCGTCGCTCCCGCTAGCCAGAGGCCTAAACCAGGTCTCCGAGTCGAAGCCTATACCAACGGCCAGACACGTGTCTTTACCGCTCACAAAGCTGTTTGACGAGGTGGCGACTGGAACGAAAGTTGTCCTGAGGGACGGGGAAGCGATTTAACCTAGACAATGGGTGTTAAGCAGCATTGATTTCGCAATGACGGTAACGTTATTTATGTGAAATTTGCCGCTTGTCGCACTTGTCATCCTCCCTCCTTGGCATTTCTCCAGTTTCCTCCTTTACTAGTCAAACTTTGTTTAAGCGGTGTTGCGGCCAGCGGGGCATGGGTCGACAAATCGTGCTGAACCTAACGCAAACTTTGAAGGATGGACCATGTCAGCTTATCAAAACGACATCAAAGCAGCTGCCGAGCTGAAAGAACAAGCAGGTAGTGGCTGGAGCGCTATCAACCCAGAATCCGTGGCTCGCATGCGTGCGCAGAACCGCTTCAAGACCGGCCTGGACGTTGCCAAGTACACCGCTGCCATCATGCGCAAGGATATGGCTGAATACGACGCCGACTCCTCTGTCTATACCCAATCTCTGGGTTGCTGGCACGGTTTCATTGGTCAGCAGAAGCTGATCTCTATCAAGAAGCACCTCAAGACCACCAACAAGCGCTACCTGTACCTGTCCGGCTGGATGGTTGCTGCTTTGCGCTCTGAGTTCGGTCCTTTGCCTGACCAGTCCATGCACGAGAAAACCTCCGTGTCTGCGCTGATCGAAGAGCTGTACACTTTCTTGCGCCAGGCTGACGCACGTGAACTGGACCTGCTGTTTGTAGCTCTGGACGACGCTCGCACCGCTGGCGACAAAGCCAAGGTTGCTGAAATCCAGGCGCAGATCGACAACTTCGAAACTCACGTTGTGCCGATCATTGCTGACATCGACGCCGGTTTTGGTAACGCTGAAGCGACCTACCTGCTGGCCAAGAAGATGATCGAAGCGGGTGCTTGCTGCATCCAGATCGAAAACCAGGTTTCTGACGAGAAGCAGTGCGGTCACCAGGACGGCAAAGTTACCGTTCCTCACTCCGACTTCCTCGCCAAGATCAACGCTGTTCGCTACGCGTTCCTTGAGCTGGGTGTTGACGACGGCGTTATCGTTGCTCGTACCGACTCACTGGGTGCTGGCTTGACCAAGCAGATCGCTGTAACCAACGAGCCAGGCGACCTGGGCGACCAGTACAACGCATTCCTCGACGGCGACTACATCACCAGTGCCGAAGACATTCAGAATGGCGACGTTGTTATCAAGTCCAATGGCAAGCTGCTGCGTCCTGCGCGTCTGGCTTCAGGCCTGTTCCAGTTCCGTAAAGATACCGGTATCGACCGCGTAGTACTGGACTGTATCACCAGCCTGCAGAACGGCGCCGACCTGCTGTGGATCGAAACTGAGAAGCCACACGTTGGCCAGATCGCTGACATGGTTAACCGTATCCGCGAAGTCGTTCCTAACGCCAAGCTGGTTTACAACAACAGCCCGTCGTTCAACTGGACTCTGAGCTTCCGTCAGCAGGCGTTCGACGCCATGTCTGAGGCAGGCAAAGACGTTTCTGCTTACGACCGTGCCAAGCTGATGAGCGTTGACTACGATGAAACTGAGCTGGCTCAAGTAGCTGACGAAAACATTCGTACCTTCCAGGCTGATGCTGCTCGCGAAGCGGGTATCTTCCATCACCTGATCACATTGCCGACTTACCACACTGCTGCGCTGTCTACCGACAACCTGGCAAAAGGTTACTTCGACAAAGAAGGCATGCTGGCTTACGTCAAAGGCGTTCAGCGTGAAGAAATTCGTCAGGGTATTGCCTGCGTTAAGCACCAGAACATGGCTGGCTCCGACATCGGTGACAACCATAAAGAGTACTTCGCTGGCGAAGCTGCTCTGAAAGCCGGTGGTAAAGACAACACTATGAACCAGTTCGGCTAATAGCTGACCGGGTTTTGGCCGAAAGGCCTGAGTGTTAAAAAGGGGCTGCCTTCGGGTAGCCCCTTTTTTCTGTCCTGCAGTCTATTGCTCAGGTAGAATGCGCGCCAATCTACCCTCCCCGTTCTTCTAAACTAGGCTTTTTTTGCTATGGCACGTCTGCAACTCGAATTCCCCGAAAACCAATTTTATTTCACCACTCAACTGACCGTACGAATCACTGACATCAATTCGGCCAATCACTTAGCCAATGATTCCATGATCTCAATGATCTCCGAAGCGCGTGCTCGTTTTCTCTACCAGTTCGGCATCGAAGAAGTCAGCGAAAAAGGGGTTGGCATCATAGTGACGGATTTGGCGACAACCTATCTACGGGAAGCCTTTTCGCGTGATGCGTTGGTTTTTGAAGTAGGCCTGATGGATTTAAACAAGTACGGGGGCGACATCATTTTCCGCATAAGTAAGGCGGGTAACGGAGAGCAAGTGGCACTGGCAAAATCCGGTTTCGTTTTTTACCACTTTGAAAGCTCAAAAGTACGTCCCATGCCGGATGACTTCCGCGTTCGTTTTCCCGGGGTCAACTCAGTAGATGAGTAAGCACGACCAATGTCATTAACACAGACATAAAAAAACCCGGCCTAAGCCGGGTTTTTCTGGTTTAGCACGCTATTAACGTACTTCAACCTCTGCTTCAACTTCAGCTTCAACGCGGCGGTTCATAGAACGACCTTCGTCAGTTGAGTTGTCAGCGATCGGGCGAGCTTCACCGTAACCGGCAGAGCTAACGCGCGAACCATCAACGCCTTCACCGATCAGCGCTTCGCGTACTGCGTTAGCGCGACGCTCGGAAAGGTTCTGGTTGTAGGTATCGCTACCGACGGAGTCAGTGTGACCTTCAACGGTAGTGGTAACCGATGGGTAGGTACGCATGAACTCAGCGAGGCTCTGGATGTCTTGACGGTATTCAGGACGGATAGTGTCCTTATCAAAGTCAAACAACACGTCCAGTTCTACGCGAACAGACTGCATTTCTGGAGCTGGTTCTGGCTGTGCCATTGCCACCGGAGCAGCCGCTGCAACAACAGCTTCTTCTTTCTTGGAGCCAAAGTTCAGACCCAAGCCAACGCCAGCTTGCCATTCAGTGTTGCCATGGTCAAAGCCGTACAGTGCATCAAGACCAGCCTTTACGAAGAAGTTTTCGTTCAGGTAGTTTTTGATACCAACACCGGCCATAGCCATAGTGGTACGGTCATCTTGGCTAGTTCCAACTTGCTCTAGCTCTTGATGAGCCAGGCCAGCAGAGATGTAAGGACGGATGTTGCTTTCGCCGAAGTGGTAAACCGCTTCAACTTGAGCCAGCTTACCGTCGATGTCGGTGTTGGTGGCGTCTGTTTCCAGGCCTTTGTACTTACCCAAACCGATATTCAACAGCACGTCATCAGTCACGAAGTAACCGAGGCTACCACCCACCAGGGTACCGTCGTTCATGTCGTACTTACTGTCACTGAAGTAGCGATCCGCGAAGGCTTCTACTTCCACTGAACCCTGTTGGCTCATGGCCATAGCAGGGATGCTGGACGCAGCAATCACAGAACCAACAACGAGACCCACAGTGTTTTTCAATTTCATTCTTGAATCCCCATCAAATCCATTAGGACGTTAAGCTTACGCAAAACTCGCACGCAGTATAACTGAATTACGCTAATTACTATACAAGCCTTATATAAAAGGACTGTCAATCTGATTGCGCAATTTTTCTAAAGCACGCTTATAGCGCATTTTAGTCGCACTTAAACCCATGTGCATAATATCGGCAATTTCTTGGAACTCAAGTTCCGCAACAAAACGTAATACTAGGATTTCTCTATCGATCGGATTGACGTGAGCGAGCAATAAATTTAGCCCCTGGGACTCACCCACGGGCGCCTCAGGCTCGGACTCATCCTCTTGGCCATCCAGGCTTAAGGCCTCTAGCAAGCGCCTTTTGCGCTTTTCTTTACGGTACTGAGTGATGCATTCATTATAGGTAATGCTGTAAAGCCAGGTCTTGAACTTTGCCTTCCCTTCAAATTGTTTCAAGCCATGTAAAACTTTCAGCATTACTTCCTGGCATACGTCATCCGCATCCCTTTCGTTGCCCAAATAGCGCGCACAGACGTTAAACAACGTGCGTTGATAGCGTCGCATGAGCTCTTCGTAAGCAAGCGTAACGTGAAGCAGTTCACCTTTTGCCACGGTAACTAGCTCTTCATCACTGAGCGTTACCGGGTCATAGCGGCGGCGAGGTTGCTGATTACGACTGGTCAAGGCTGGTCGGTCTTTGCTGAAAAACGGAGTTCGTCACGATCAACGCGACACTTTTTCGTTGACCAAGGTGCTATTGGCCAACGACACCATTTGACCATCATCAGTCAAAATTGAGGTTTTAATCGTACCGATTTCCTCAATGCTACCGACTAGGTCGCCGACCTTTATCCGGTCACCAACCTGATAAAGCTCACGTACATAAATGCCGGCAATGATCTGGCTTACCGTGTGACGACTTCCCAGCCCCAAAGCCAATGCAGCCGCCCCACCGAAAGTGATCAAAACGATACCAATCACCATGTTTAGCAGAGCTGTTTCTATTTGCAGTTGGCCGATGGCGAGCGAAACAGTAATGATAACCAAAAGGCCTTGTACAAACCGACCCAAGCCGCTGGCATACTCTACGCCCATGCTCTCTGCTGCGCCCCGAACCACCCCATTAACCAGGTGGGACAACAGCAAGCCGGCAAGTAGAATCAGTGCCGCTCCAAAGACCTTGGGCAGATAAAGCGTAAATACGTCGAGTGTTGAAGACACCCGCGCCAGCCCCAGCGACTCTGCGGCTGAGACTATAAAGGTCAACACCACAAACCAGTACACTACCTTACCGATGATGACCGACACCGGAGCGTTGATTCCGATGCGAGCCAGCATTTTGTTAACACCAGCTCCGCCCATCAAGCGATCAAGCCCCAGTTTCGCTAACCCCTTGCTCAAGACGGCATCAACTATTTTAGCGATAACAAAACCAAGCAGGATGATGAACAGCGCTGCTATGAGATCCGGCACAAAAGAGGCCACCTTGCTCCACAGGGTAGTCATCGCTGCTACGAAACTCTGACTCCAGACGTCAAATTCCATAATGCCCTCTTATTGATTGTCGTCTTTGGATGGGATGATCGCCGAGACGCGGCTGACTGGCTTGATATGCCGTGCGCCACGCGCACCACCCTCTGACAGCACCCAACCCCAACGGGTAAACAGGTTGATCAAATCAAACGCGCCGCCACGAATATGGGCTTTGTGTAGAACTCGGTCCAGCCGGCGAACGTCACGATCAACCTCAGCGCTTTCTGAAGGATCTTGCATGAGGTTACGCAAACGGCTTTCTAGAGGATCTTCAGACATGGTGGCTCCTGGCAAAAAAGCGAACTCTAGATATACCAAAGGGGAAGGCAACACAGCCTTCCCCTTTGATTTACCCACTACAGAATCTGTTGCTTATTCCGGCATGCGCAGCGCTTTGGGCGATACGATAATGCCGTTATTGTCAGCATAGACGTACTCACCTGGGCGGAAGGTCACACCGGCAAAGCTCACCACCACGTTGAGATCGCCAATACCACGCTTGTCGGTCTTCATCGGATGACTTGCCAGCGCCTGTATGCCCAACGGAGTCTGCGCCAGGACATCCACGTCCCGCACACAACCGTAAACGATGATACCTTCCCAACCGTTCTTGGCTGCTTTCTCTGCCAGCATATCGCCCAGCAGAGCACGACGGAACGACCCGCCGCCATCGACGACCATGACCTTGCCGGTACCATCATTGTCGACCTGCTCCTTCACGATGGAGTTGTCTTCATGGCACTTCACGGTGACGATTTCGCCACCGAAAGAATCATGACCACCGAAGTTGCTGAAAATAGGCTCAACAACATCGACGTCCGGGTAGGCATCGCACAGATCTGGCGTTACATAGTGCATTGCGTTCTCCTCGAAAACTGGGTTGCAATCGCGTTACTTGCCATTCTCGGCCAGGAAGAACCAGGTGTCCATGACCGAATCCGGGTTCAACGAAAGACTCTCAATACCCTGCTCCATCAGCCAACGCGCAAGATCGGGGTGATCCGAAGGTCCCTGACCACAAATACCAATGTATTTGCCTGCGTCACGACAAGCCGAGATCGCCATGCTCAAGAGTTTCTTGACCGCCGCATTACGCTCATCAAACAGGTGAGCAATGATGCCGGAGTCACGATCCAGACCAAGAGTCAGCTGGGTCAGGTCGTTGGAGCCGATAGAGAAGCCGTCGAAATGCTCCAGGAATTCATCGGCCAGCAGCGCATTGGCGGGCAACTCGCACATCATGATCAGGCGCAAGCCATTTTCGCCACGCTTTAAGCCATTCTCGTCCAGCAGCTCGACAACCTGCTTGGCTTCGCCGACGGTGCGCACGAAGGGAATCATAATCTCGACGTTGGTCAGCCCCATCTCGTCGCGCACACGCTTCATCGCCCGGCATTCCAGCTCGAAGCAATCACGGAACGAGTCACTGATGTAGCGCGAGGCGCCCCGGAAACCCAGCATTGGGTTCTCTTCTTCCGGCTCGTATAAGCGGCCGCCGATCAGGTTTGCATACTCGTTGGACTTGAAGTCCGACATCCGCACGATAACCTTTTTCGGCCAGAATGCTGCCGCCAAGGTGCTGATACCTTCAACCAGTTTATCAACGTAGAAACCAACTGGATCGCCGTAACCGGCGATACGCTTCTGTACGCTGTCCTGGACATCACTAGGCAAGCTGTCGAAATTCAATAGCGCCTTGGGGTGAACACCAATCATGCGGTTGATGATGAACTCGAGACGCGCCAGACCTACGCCTTCGTTTGGTAGATTGGCAAAATCAAAAGCGCGATCAGGGTTGCCGACGTTCATCATGATCTTGAACGGGATCGGCGGCATCGCATCAACGCTGTTTTTCTTGATGTCGAATGACAGCTGGCCAGAGTAGATCAGGCCTGTGTCGCCTTCGGCACAAGATACGGTCACTTCCTGGCCTTCCTTCAACTCAGTGGTCGCGTTGCCGCAACCTACCACTGCCGGAATGCCTAATTCGCGCGCGATAATTGCAGCGTGGCAAGTACGACCGCCTCGGTTAGTCACGATAGCGCTAGCGCGCTTCATGACCGGCTCCCAGTCAGGGTCGGTCATGTCGGAAACCAACACATCGCCCGGCTGAACCTTATCCATTTCAGAGACGTCGTTGACGATACGCACAGGGCCAGAACCGATACGCTGGCCAATTGCACGCCCCTCAACCAATACAGTGCCCTTCTCTTTCAGCAGATAGCGTTCCATAACGTTGGCGGTGGTGCGGCTTTTAACGGTCTCGGGACGCGCCTGAACGATATACAACTGGTTATCATCGCCGTCTTTGGCCCACTCAATATCCATCGGGCGGCCATAATGCTGCTCGATGATCACCGCCTGCTTGGCTAGATTGGTGATCTCTTCGTCAGACAAGCAGAAACGGCTGCGGTCAGCCAGATCAACATCAACGGTCTTGACCGAACGACCCGCCTTGGCTTCGTCGCCGTAAATCATTTTGATCGCTTTGCTGCCCAGGTTACGGCGCAAAATTGACGGACGACCAGCGGCAAGCGTGGGCTTGTGCACGTAAAACTCATCAGGATTCACCGCACCCTGCACGACGGTTTCACCCAAGCCGTAAGCACCGGTAATAAAGACCACGTCGCGGAAACCCGATTCTGTATCCAGGGTAAATATGACGCCAGCAGTACCTGTTTCAGAACGCACCATGCGCTGCACGCCAGCAGACAGAGCAACCAGCTTGTGGTCAAAGCCCTGGTGTACGCGGTAAGAGATAGCGCGATCATTGAACAGCGATGCGAACACTTCCTTGGCGGCATAAATGACGTTATCAACGCCACGGATATTAAGGAATGTTTCCTGCTGGCCAGCAAACGACGCATCGGGCAGATCTTCTGCGGTAGCGGAAGACCGAACCGCAACGGCTAGATTAGGGTTGCCGTCGGAAAGCTTGGCGAATTCGTCGCGGATGGCCTTGTCGAGAGCAGGCGGAAAATCAGCTTCCATTACCCACTGACGGATCTGCGAGCCGGCTTGAGCCAAGGCGTTAACGTCATCTACATCAAGCTTATCCAGCACGGCATTAATGCGATCATTCAGGCCACTTTGCTGGAGAAACTCGCGGTAGGCATCTGCCGTGGTAGCAAAGCCACCGGGAACCGAGACACCGGCGTTAGCCAGGTTACTGATCATTTCGCCGAGGGATGCATTTTTGCCCCCGACCCGCTCTACATCGTCGACACCCAGGTGCTCGAAGGACACTACGTACTCTAACAAGGTGATCTCTCCGTCAATCAATGAATTAGTCGGCGACCGCAACGGGGACGACTGGTCTGCCCGTAACAAATGCGCCACAATGCCGTTTTTACGAGTGTGCCGGGCCTGAGCTCACAACCACGCTCTTCATGGAATACGACATCTTAAGGCTTCGCGAATGAAACGCACTGCTTTTTTCATTTCTGATGGCACCGGCATAACCGCCGAAACGCTTGGTCAAAGCCTGCTGGCTCAGTTCGAGAACATACAGTTCACCAAGCTGCTACGGCCCTACGTCGACACCGTTGAAAAAGCGCGAGACATGGTACAACAAATCAATGCCGCTGCCGAGAAGGATGCAGCACGGCCGATCATTTTTGATACCGTGGTCAACCATGACATTCGCCAGGAGCTGGCGAAGTCCAGTGGCTACATGATTGATATTTTCTCGACCTTTCTCGCTCCGCTTGAGCAAGAACTCGGTGACGGATCATCTTACTCCGTCGGCAAAACTCATTCGATTCAGCACAATACCCATTACAAAGACCGTATTGATGCGGTGCACTACGCCATGGATAACGACGATGGCGCCCGGACTCACCACTATAAGCAAGCTGACATCATCCTGGTTGGCGTATCGCGTTGCGGCAAAACGCCGACCTGTCTGTATATGGCATTGCAATACGGTATTCGGGCAGCAAACTACCCGCTGACCGAAGACGATATGGAAAGCCTGCAGCTGCCCAAAGCGTTGAAGGAGAACAAAGCCAAGCTCTTTGGTTTGACCATTGATGCCGAACGGCTCGCTGGCATTCGTAACGAACGCCGCCCCAACAGCCGCTATTCGAGCTTTGCCCAATGTGAGTTCGAGGTGCGGGAGGTAGAGAACCTCTTCCGTAAGGAAAATATTCCTTATATCAACTCCACGCATTTCTCAGTGGAAGAGATTTCAGCCAAAATCTTGATGCAGATGGGTATCGAGCGTCGCTTGAAGTAATCAATGCAATCTGATGATTTAAATGAATTTAGGCACCAAGCCATTGACGTAAATCATTAGGTGACCGACCTGTCAGGCGTTTGAGAAAGCGCCTGAAGTTGGTACGGTCATTGAAACGCAGATAACTGGCAACCGCTTCATTACTAAACCCACGGCATAAATACAAATCCACCGCAATCAATGTTCTGGCACGATCAAGCTGCGCCTGAAAGTGCGTACCCTCACGCTGCAAGCGACGTTTGAAGGTGGCAGTGCTCATGCCAAAATCCGCCGCAACCTGTTCCAGCCCAGCCAGCCGCGGCATATATTCGCAAAGGTAGTCGAACAAGCGGTCGGTCATACTTTCCTCTCCCGCCAGTTGCTCCTGTTGCTGCCTGCTTTGCTGTTCAGCAATCTGCCCTACGACTGCCGAAGCCTGCCTTACTCTGCCAGCCAAATGCTCGCGCGGTAGACACATGAAACTGGCCGGGCTTTGAAAGCGTAAGTGCTCCCCCAAGTGCACCCAATACTGTTCTATATAACTGGGTTCAGCGTATTCCAGATGGTAATGCCAAGGCAGATTCGGACCCGCTAACTGACGGGTGAGCGCGGTGACCGCGGCCATACTGGCCTCAAGTAAAAACTGTCTGTTCTGGCCGGACTCAAAGCTGTCCAGCCAGTATAGGTAAAGCATCTGCTCGTCCATCCGCATCACGGGAGCACACAGTGGGCTTAGTAGCGCCTTGAAACGCTGCAAGTACTGCAAGGCCTGCAACAGGGTATCAGCGTGCAGCAGCACATTGCTGGTAGGACCATAGTGGCCGGGCAACAGCTGTTGGCCGAACAAAAAAGCGCTGTCGTCGGCCGCCAGCAATTGCTTACTGTTATCGATTAATCGATGGAACTGCTGGGCGCTAATGTAGGGTTCATTACTGAGCAGGTCATCGTAAAACAGCCCGGTACCCTTGAGTATGCGGTGGCTATCGATATCCCGGGATAGTGCCAGGTCAATTAGGCAGGCTGGCTGGCCGCGCGCGGCAATAAAGCGCGTTTCACGGTCAAGCCACGGGCGCGCACTCATGCACCCACTCGCTGCAGCTGTGGCGCCTGCTTTGCCCGCGCCATGACAACATTGATTCGTTTGAGCAGCGCATTTGCGTCCTCCTGTCTGGCCATCAGGGCTACCGTGGTAGCGCTAATTCGAAGACGCTCGCCCTGTCCCGCACTTTTCAACGCCAGGTGCGCGACTGAATCTTCAAGCTCCTTGGCCAGTGTCTGTGCCTGCGCCTCCAGGGTGGCCGGCAACAACACGATAAAACGGTCGCCCGCCAGACGGCACAGCAAATCATGGCTGCGCAGGTTAAGCAGTATCTGCTGGGTTACCAATTGCAGCACACGATCACCCTCGCGGTGGCCATGCGCGCGATTGATGGCACTGAACTCGTCAATATCCAGCATTACCAGCGACAGCGGCTCCTGGTTCAACTGCGCCGCAGGGAGCGCCTGCTCTAGCTGACGCCGAAAATAACCTGCATCGCCCAGCGGCGTTACCTTGTCGAAGTGCCGGTGCTCGCGAAAGTGCCTTTCGCGATTAATCATCTGTGCGCTGATCGCGAGCTGTTCACAATGCCAGTGATAGATACCCATAGTCAGCAACACAAAGCCCAGCGGCATGGGCGCCGATTCGAGCCAATGGTCCAGCAGCAGAGTGTCCGGCAGGGCGATGAACTCGTCCAGACTGTCCATCCACAGCGAAAAGAACAGGCAGGCAAGCCCTAGAAACAACAGATTAGTAACCCTGCCCGCTGGCCGCCCTTTGAGCAGCAGTCCGGCCCACACCAGAACCAGCAGCGCGGACCCGCCCTCCCCGGCAATATCCGTCCATGACCAGATTGCCAGCGGTTTGATGTCGCCAAGGCTCAGGTAAAGCAATGCGCCGCCGTTAGCGAGTAACAACAGGCTTAACAACTTGAATCGGTGGAGGGCAAACATGGTCGACATAGGCTGGGTATCCGGTTGCAATATGCAGGCAAGGACAGCAGAACAATATGACGATCAGGTTTCAGGCCACGGGTCATTTCAGCTCAGATCAAATGTACTGGTTTGCTCGCTTTATTGAGAAGAACCTAGCGCGGGCACCATAAAATCAGCCCTCGCGACCTTTCTTAGCCTTTAAAACGGGGTGCTAACAGCTCATTTATCACGGCTTTGATGGCAAATACCACGACACAAACCCTTACGGCCAAACACCGTCACAGAATAGACATAAAGCACGCTTAAGTTCTCTCCACATCAGGGCAAATGCCCGCTTGTCAGCAGAGGACTTTGTAGATGTTAGCCACCCATTCTTTGTGTCGTGCCGGTTTTCGCTGGAGCGCGCTGGCGTTGTCGATTACCACCGCCAGTTACGCCACCGCGCAAACGCAGCCCGAAATTGTCAACGTGATCGGTCAGGGCGCCCAGCTGCAACAGGCATTGGAAGAACAGCGTATGTCCGACAGCGTAGAGAGCGTGGTTCATGCCGATGCGATCGGCCAGCTACCCGACGATAACGCAGCCGAAGCTCTGCAACGCGTTCCAGGCGTATCGGTTGAACGTGATCAAGGCGAAGGTCGTTTCGTGCGTGTCCGTGGCCTGGGAGCTGATCTCAACTCAGTCACCATCAACGGCACCCTGGTCCCTGCACCGGAAGATGACCGCCGCGCGGTGGCCATGGATGTATTGCCGAGCGAGTTGATTCAGTCGCTGTCTGTGGTCAAGACGCTAACCCCGGACATGGACGCCAATTCGTTGGGCGGCACAGTTGAGGTCCAAAGCCTTTCCGGCTTTGACCACCCGGCCGCTTTCTACAGCCTGACAACCGAAGCCAGTTATGACGACAACACCGGTGACACCAGCCCGAAAGTGTCCGGTGCCGTCAGCAATCGCTTTAGCCTCGGTCAGGGAATAGACAATTTTGCAGTAGCGGCGGCGCTCAGCTGGGAAGACCGCAGCTTCGGATCCGACAACGTCGAAACCGGTGGCGCTTGGGACTTCGACGACCCCAGTGGCGCACGCTTGGAAGAGCTAGAGGAGCGTCGCTACGACATCAATCGCGAGCGCACTGGCGCCGGTCTCAACTTCGACTACCGGCCAGATGACGATACCGAACTGTATCTACGCACGCTGTATAGCCGTTATCAGGATAGTGAGACCCGCCAGGCTAACGTGATCGAATTCGCCGACGCGCAACTGCCCGGTGAACGTGGCGACGCTGAGGGCAGCCGTGAACTCAAGGATCGCTCAGAAACTCAGGAAGTGAAGAGTTTGGTCATCGGCGGAAAACGCCGCCTGGGTGACTGGACGCTGAGCAGCCAGTACGGCTACAGCGAAGCCAGTGAAGACAGCCCCCTGCATATTCCGGGAGCCAGCTTTGCGGGCAATGACGACTTTACCGATGCTGGCTACGACAGCAGCCGTAAACCCGATCTGCAGATCAACGATGCTTTTTATCAGGCCAGCAATTTCACGCTGGATGAAATTGAGCGCGAGAAACAGCTAACTACCGATACCGAGCAGAATATTCGCTTGGATCTCGCCCGTGACTACTTTTGGCAAGGGCTGCCGTCACAGCTCAAATTTGGCACCAAATTCAGCACTCGTACAAAAGACAATGACCTTGAGGTTTGGGCCTATGAAGATCTCGGCGATTACGGCTTTACCGATGCTCAGTTAAATATGGCTAATTTCATCGACGGTGACGGTAATCTCGGACCAGAAATCTCCGCCAGCGCACTTGAGCGCCTGATTGCCGGACTGGACGCGAACGATTTCTATGATGACGAGCAATCACGTATCAATGATTTCGAGATGCAAGAAAACATCAACGCTGCCTACATCATGAACACCATCGATATTGATGATCTGCGCATTATCGCTGGCCTGCGTTATGAGGGCACGAAGCTCAAGGCGGAAGGCTCCGGGCTTAACGACGGCGCCTATGAAACAGTCAATGAACGCAATGACTATCATCACTGGCTGCCAGGTCTGCACGCGATCTATCAGCTAGGCAATAACAGTCAGTTGCGCGCGGCATGGACCAATACCGTGGTCAGACCTACCTTCGGGCAGCTGTTTCCCGGATTTGTCATTGACGGCGACGAGGCCGAATTCGGTAATCCTCAGCTTAAGGCGCTGGAGTCCAGCAACTTTGATCTGGGTATCGAGCATTACATGGGCAAGGCCGGTGCGGTATCTGCCTTTGTGTTCTACAAGGACATCGAAAACTTCGTTTACAACGCCAACCTGGCTGGCACTGCCCAGTACGCTGCCTTTGACGAAGCCTACACCTACGTGAATGGCGATGAAGCCAGCGTCTACGGCCTGGAGCTGGCTTACTCCCAGCAGTTCAGCTGGCTACCCTCCCCCTGGAATGGCCTGTTGATGAGCGCCAACGGCACTTTCAGCAAGTCCGACGCCGATATCGAGCAGCTCAATACTGATACCGCCAGCATGACCAAACGCAGCATCAGCCTGCCGGGCCAGTCAGACACCACCGGCAACCTGACCCTGGGCTGGGAAAACAGCAAGTTCGGTATGCGTGTCGCTGCCAACTATCAGTCCGACTACCTCAGCGAAGTAGGCGATGTGCTCGACAAGCGCTACGACTACCGCGTGGACGATCAGTTGTTTATCGACCTAAGCGCGCACTACTTCCTTACCGACAATTTACAGCTGTTTGCCGAAGCTCAAAACATTACCGACGAGAGATACTACGTCTACACCGGTGATCGCAGCTACAACGCGCAATACGAAGAGTATGGCCCTACCTACAAGATAGGCCTATCGCTGACCCACTTCTGATACCTCTGGGCGTGCGTCAGCGCGCCCGGTTAACCGAGTTGATGTGAGAATCTGAATGCGATTTACATTGCTGATCGCCGGCACCCTGCTGCCAGCCTGTTTTGCCCTGAGTGGTTGTTTCAATGATGAAGCGATCTCCGCTGAGAACCGTGACACCAGCGAGAAGGTGGTCGCTAGCGATACACAGCTGACGCCTTGGACCGCCCCGGAACTGCCTTCCGATCTGAACAGTTGGGTGTTACTGCCGGCCGGCAATAACGTTCCAGCGGATCGCGTCGCCGTAGGTACTTCGGGGCTCTGGTTGCTAGACGCTACCGGCAACCCCATAACCGAGCCGTACAGCGGTCGCTTTTCCGCGCTGGATACCCGGCCGTTGGGCAGCACATTGCTGAGCGCTACACTGGATGAGGAGCGCGATCAAACTCTGCTGTTAGGCTGGAATGTAGAACAACAGGTCTTTTCTGCGCCCAGCTGGCTGCCAGCGACCGACTATCCGGTTGAGAGCTTGTGCTTCTATCAAGACCCAAACGACTATCTGTACCTGTTCCTGATCGGTGAAGAAGGTAGCGGACAGCAATGGCTCGTCGCCGAGCAACAGCAATTGCTGACTAAGCCCCAACTGATGCGTGACCTGCATTTGCCCGTGGGCGCGCAATACTGCGCGGTTAACGACCAATTGCATACGCTCTTCATCAACGAGGAGGACGTTGGCATCTGGGCTTACCCTGCCAACCCGGAAACCAACGGCGAACGCCAAATTGTCGATCTAGTCGCACCCTATGGGCTCCTTCAGGACAGCGCCCAGGGCCTCGCCGCCAGTTCCGATGGCGTGCTAGCACTGAATGGCAATGCAAGCCTGCACCGATATCACATAGAAGCCGAAGGCTGGCAGGCAGGCGCCCCATTGGCACTGCCGCCACTGCGCGACGCCGAACGCGTATTCTCACGCCAGTCCTCCGCATCCACTGAAGTCTTGCTGGCCGACGCTGCCGACCAGCAGCTCTATCAGGCCAAAGTCCCCCAGGCTGCTTTGCCGGTAGCCGCACCGCCTATCGTAGAAATACCTGCGCAGGCTCAGACCGACTCGGTACCCCACGGCGGCGACGCGGCCGATGATCCAGCCATCTGGGTCAATCCCAGCGATGCCAGCCAGTCGCGCATTCTCGGAACCGACAAACGTGGCGGGCTAGGCGTCTACGATCTGCAAGGAAAGCAGCTGCAGTACCTGCCGGTCGGTCGCATTAACAACGTCGATTTGCGTAGCGGATTTACTCTTGGCGAGCAGCAAATAGATCTGGCCGTCGCCAGCAATCGGGATAGCAACAGCCTGGAGCTGTTCGCCATCGACCCGCAAACCAGCAAGGTAAGTAGCTTGGGGCGCATTCCCTTGCCGCTGTCCGATATCTACGGCCTGTGCATGGCCAAAGGGCCGCAAGGCGATATCTACGCCATTGCAAACGACAAGAGCGGCCGATTTTTGCAATACCGGCTGCAAGCAGAGAACGGTGAAGTCACCGGCGCGTTGGTTCGCGAGTTCAGTACCCAAACCCAGCCAGAAGGCTGCGTTGCGGATGATGCGCGTCAGCGTCTGTTCATTGGCGAAGAAGGTGTTGCCGTTTGGACCCTCGGCACCGATCCCAACCAACCGGGCGAGCTGAGTGAAGTGATTCGCGCTGAAGGCCCGCTGCATGCAGATGTTGAGGGCATGGCCATCTATCAGGCCGAAAAACCCTATTTGGTGATTTCCAGCCAGGGTAACGACAGCTACTTAGTACTGGACGCCGAACCGCCCTATCAGCTTCGCGGCGTTTTTCGAGTGGGCATCAATACCGCTGCTGGTATAGACGGTGTGTCTGAAACCGACGGCCTGGAGGTCAGTTCTGCCAACTTCGGCAGCGTATTTCCACGCGGCATGCTGGTGGTGCAGGACGGCCGCAAGCGCATGCCGCAGGGTAATCAGAACTTCAAGCTGGTGTCCTGGGAGCAAATAGCCAAGGCGCTGAATTTGCCCTGACAGCCGCTACGTCATCAAACCGAAATCTTGTTGTCATCCAATAGACAGGCGGGAGCTAGCTCAGGCCCGCCAGCGAGGAAAGCATGCCATCCACGAATGAAACACACACTATTTGGTCACTGGTGCTTGAAGCCAGTCTGCTAGTCAAAGGCGTTATGTTGATATTGCTGCTGGCCTCTGTGGCCACCTGGTTCCTGATTGCCCAGCGCAGCAACCTGTTTAATCATGCCAAGCGCGCCATCAAGTCATTTGAAGATCAGTTCTGGTCCGGCAAGGATCTGAGCCAGCTGTACAACACCAGCCAGGATCACGCGGGCGTCGAGCAAATCTTTCGTGCCGGTTATAAGCGAATTCGCGCAGCTCAACCAGCACAATCGCAGCGAACCGGAAGCTGTTATGCAAGGCGTAGAGCGCGCCATGCGTGTGGCCATTGCTAGAGAGGAAGAGCGCCTTGAACAGCACTTGCCGTTTCTCGCTACCGTGGGTTCGGTAAGCCCCTACGTAGGCCTGTTTGGCACGGTGTGGGGCATCATGAACTCGTTCATCGGTCTTTCGCAGGTACAACAGGCTACCTTGGCGACTGTCGCACCGGGCATCGCTGAAGCGCTGATCGCCACAGCCATCGGGTTGTTTGCTGCGATTCCGGCCGTAGTCGCTTACAACAGGTTCAGCACTCGCAGCGAGCATCTGCTCGGTCAGTACTACAATTTTGCTGAAGAATTCAGCGCCATTCTGCACCGCCGCGTGCACAACCGCGCGGCGGGGTAACTCAGATGCGCCCTCCCCGCCAGAAACGCAAACCCAAGGCTGAAATGAATGTGGTGCCCTACATCGATGTGATGCTGGTGCTGCTGGTGATATTCATGGTGACCGCACCCATGCTCACCCAGGGTGTACAGATCGATCTACCCAAGGTCGCTAGCGAAACGCTGAACAATGAAGATCCATCAATAGTCACCCTCTCCATCGACAACGCCGGTAGCTACCACTGGAACCAGGGCAGTCACGTACAAACCGATAGCTACGAATACAGCGCCAACGCACTGGAAGAACTGACAACCCAACTCGCCCGTATTTTACAGCAGCAACCAGAGACCCAAGTGATGATCCGCGCCGACGCCGGCGTGGATTACGGCAAGGTAGTCAGCGGCATGGCAGCGTTACAACAAGCCGGCGTGACCAGCCTTGGCCTGATCACTGAATCGCCATGAGGGAGCGCAATGTCGAGCGATAACAGTCTGAACGACACCTTGAACGCGGCCGAGCGGTCAGTGCCCTCCAGCCCACGCGTTTGGCTCATGCCGTTAAGCGCGACGCTGTTACTGCACGCTGGCGCTGCCGGCCTTATCTACCTGGGCTGGCAGCCAGCACCGCCACCTGCACCGGAGGCCAGTCGTAGTATCAAGACGCAGCTAGTAATGATGCCCGCCCAAGCCGCTCCCACACCTGAGCCAACGCCCATAGTCGAATCGACGCCCGAACCCGTTCCCGTTAAACCGTTGCCGGAGCCCGTCGTACAAACACCGGCGGTACCCAGACCTGCACCTAAACCTACACCACAAGTTAGCAAACCCGATCTCGCCGCTATCGCACGCAAGGAGCGTGAGCAGCAACAACGGGAGGTGACGCAGCAGCGGGAAGATCAGCGAGCTGCTGCCGAAGCACAACAGGTCGCGCAGCAGGCAAGGCAACGCGCAGCAGAGCAGATGGCCGAACAACAGCGTGCGCAGCTAGCGGCCGCAGCTGCAGAAAAAGCAGAGATCCGCAGCTACGCACCCATTAACAAGTCCGCTCCCGACTATCCCAGACGCGCGCTAAGTCGCCAGCTGGAAGGTGATTGCACAGTAGAGTACACGGTGCTCCAGAATGGTCAGGTGAAGGACCCTCGAATAGTGCCCGGCGCTTGTGAAGAACAAATATTCGTTCGCCCTTCGCTCGCAGCAGCCAAAGACTTTATCTATAAACCCCGCATGATCAACGGGCAGGCGGTATCCGTACCAGGCGTGCGCAACACCTTCCGTTACCGCATGGAAACAGTGAGCAGACCATGAAACAGAATCAGTCCTTCCACGATGCACTGGAATCGTTGGACGATAAAAGCATCAATACCTCACGGCAACCAAGTCTTAACCAGTTGGTTAATGAGGGGCGGAGAAATCTGCTTAAGGGGGGCGCCGCACTCGCCATAAGCAGCCTCTTCCCCTCGTTATTCAGCCCTTTAGCGCATGCGATATCAGCTAATATAGAAAGAAATTCTCTTATTAATTTTCAATCAGTTGAAGCGGTAACCTCATCTGATTTCGACATTGTGAGCGTACCGCCAGGCTATCGTGCCCAAGCCTTTTTCAGCTGGGGTGATTCGGTCATGCCGGGCGCGCCTGCCTGGCGCGAAGATGCCAGCAATACCTGGCAAGACCAACTGCTGCAGGCCGGCGATAACAATGACGGCATGCACTTCTTCCCGTTTGCCGAAGCACCCAATGAACGTGGTCTGTTAGTTGTAAACCACGAATATGTGAACCCTACGTTGCACCCAGAAGGCATGCTGTTTACTGACAATCCAGATGGCAGTCGCACACGTCCGGCGGATCAGGTTCGCAAGGAACTGGCAGCGCACGGCCTCAGCGTGATCGAAATACATAAGAATGCCGATGGTCAGTGGCAACGCGTGACGGATTCCGGCTTCAATCGTCGTATTACCGGATTCAGTCCATTCAGGATCAGCGGGCCGTTAGCCGGTGACCCGCGTATGAAAACCGCAAGCGATCCCGAAGGCGATGAAATACTCGGCACCCTGAACAACTGTTCGATGGGCGTCACGCCATGGGGCACTTATTTGGCCTGTGAGGAGAACTTTCACAATTACTTCGTCAACCGAGACAAGAAAGATTACGCCAACAGACCAGAACACAAGCGCTATGGCATAGGGCTGGGAGGCAGCAGTCGTTATTACGCATGGGAGTCGACAGAGCCGCGATTCGACGCCACACCGGATCCCAGCCAAGCGCACGATGGGCATGTCAACGAGCCCAATCGGTTTGGCTGGGTAGTTGAACTCGACCCCTTCGCGCCTGAAAAATCCCCCGTCAAGCGCACTGCCATGGGTCGCTTGGGTCGCGAATGTGCGGTCTGTTCCTTGGGTGACGACGGACGCATGGCGTTTTACTCAGGCGACGACGCGCGCGGCGAATACTTGTACAAGTTTGTCCCGGACCAGGCCTATCGTCCAACAGACCAAGCACACAACCAGAACCTGCTAGACAGCGGCACCCTCTACGCCGCCCGCTTTATGGCCGATGGCTCGGGGCGCTGGCTGCCACTGCGGTTCGGCGATCCAGGGCTAACGCCTGCAGAGGGTTTTGCAGACGCGCAAGCCGTGCTGCTTAACTCCCGCGGTGCAGCCGATGCGGTTGGCGCAACGCCTATGGACCGTCCTGAATGGGTCGCAGTACACCCGCATACCCGAGAGGCCTACGTCACCCTGACCAACAATACGGATCGCGGCAAGCAGCAGCCGGTTGATGCCGCCAACCCACGTGAGCAAAACCTGCATGGACAGATTTTGCGCTGGCGTGAAGCCAGACGCGACCCAACTGCTGTCGAATTTGAGTGGGATATTTTCGTTCTCGCGGGCGAACGCCAGGATGCTGACCACAGCATTCCGGCTAACCGCGTCGGCACTATCAAAGGCGACCTGTTTTCATCCCCTGACGGCCTCGCATTCGACAGCGCCGGGCGCTTGTGGATACTCACCGACGCAGATGAAACCGCGCCCTACATGAACAAAATCGGCTCCAATCAGATGCTGTGCGCTGACCCGATCAGTCGCGAGGTACGCCGCTTTCTGGTCGGTCCTTGGGGTGCCGAAATTACCGGTATCACCTGGTCGCCAGATGAAAAAGCCATTTGGGTTAATGTGCAGCATCCGGGCATCAGTTATCCAGCCAGTGACGGGCACTCACGGCCGCGCTCAACCACGGTGCTGATAACCCGAGAGGATGGTGGCGTGATTGGTAGCTGAATAGGGCGAATGAACAAAACCAGTGCCACGGGGTCTCACATTCAGTGACGTTTATTAATCAACAAAAGGACTCTATGCCATGGATCTTATTCGCATTCTAATTGCCATACTGCTGCCACCTTTGGGCGTATTTCTCCAGGTCGGTTTTGGCGGCGCTTTCTGGTTGAATGTGCTGCTGACTATTTGTGGTTATATTCCGGGCATCATTCATGCCGTGTGGATCATCGCCAAGCGCTAAAGCAAAACCAATCTAAATTAAAAGACCGAGCTCGGTATTCACTCCGAGCTCGGTCTTTTTTTGCCCTCTCTTCCTGCATATAAGATGAGCCACGCGCCTCCATTTGCTGCCTTACCTCTTAGCTCACAGGCTCCGGCATCTTAGGCTGACCAAACCAACGCTCTGCGGTAGCCGCAGCTGTCGTTTTAACTTCGTCATCGATGTACATGGAAACCATAGCCAATGCGCCGGCGAATACGCCTAAATCATCGGTAAAACCCACAAAAGGCGTAAAATCAGGTAACGCATCAAGCGGGGCAATGAAATACGCCAATACGCTGACGATAACCGCTTTGGCCCAACCGGGTGTTTCTGGACGGCGAGCCGCGTAATACAGGCATAGGGCTTTTTCTACTACTTCACGCCCGGCGGTCTTAGCGTACTGCGCCAATTTCTGCCAAAAAGCTTTTTCACTGTATTGATGTGCCATGCTGCTCACCTCGCTGGCTGCCCGGTACGGCAGCAATTTCAGTGTGTGGGTAAAATCAGTATCTGTGACTAGAATGAGATATTAATCGCCATTTTACAATGACGATACATTCAACCACCCGATGGAGAACGTCCCCATGCTGAAGAAATTGCTGTTCATCGCTCTTTGCTTTAATGCCTCTGCAAGCCTCGCCGACCTAAAACCCGATATCATGGGTTGCGACGCACAAAAAGCCACGCGCAATGCGGCTATGGAGGCGACGGTAGGCGTGAGTGGCGGTTGCGATGCGAGCAAAGCCGCAGGCAACGCCAAGGATAATGCGGTAGACAACGTGACAGACCACGTCGATGACGCCCGAGACAGTCTGCCACAAAACCCAATGCACGATGACGAACGGCCTGCTGGCAAGGCCCTGGACCGCGATTGATCAATCTACTGGTGTTTCCAGTCCTTTGATCACAGTGCAGTTCCGGCCGGCGTCTTTAGCCTGGTAGAGGCAGACGTCGGCATCCCTCAGCCATGCCTCGCGGCTACCCTGATCTTCCAGCACGCAGCCACCAATTGATACCGTAACCGGCCAACCGGGAGAGCGGAGCTGATTGGCAACACTGCGCTGAATATGGGTCGCCGCTCCTGCCAGCGCTTGTCGATCGACCTTGGGGACCAGTAATACAAACTCTTCACCACCCAGACGAAATATGCGGTCCGAGGCGCGGCAGGCACTTTTTATTACGCGGACAAAATCGACCAAAACCTGATCGCCCACACTGTGCCCAAACTGATCATTCACTGATTTAAAGTGGTCGAGATCCAGGACCAGAAGGCCAAAGCTCATACCATAGCGCTGACTATCCGAGATGGCGATATCCAACTCGTCATCCATGGTTCTGCGATTGCCAATGCCGGTCAATGGATCGAGGGTGGCGAGCAGAGCCAACTGTCTACGTTGAAAGCGGCTGCGATATGCAAAAACAAAAGCAAACAAACTCGCCAACAAATAGGTGACCACAAAAGACATCATCTGATAATGACTTTCAAAAATGTCCCCCGGCTGCTGCCAACCATAGATACAGGTGGCAACCAGGGTCGTCAGCGTAGCGGCCAGGCTTTGCACAGGGGGCACTACAAAGAAATTGAATAACACCAGGCAGTAAAGCCAGAACAGACCATTGATGCCTAATTTGATAGTGACGAGAAAACCGCCGAGAGAATAAATAACTGCGAGAAACTGGCCGGGGCGAACCGTATTGCCAGTTCGCCAAGCATAGAACACCGCGAACGAGGTGCCGAGCACCAGAAAGGTATCAGTAAAACCGACTATCCAATTCTGTTGATGGAGGCGATACACAGCATAGGGTGTTACTCCGAAAACGGAGCAGATGCCCACCAACGTCACTATCGATAGCTGGAAGTCGTTTCTCAGTCTTCCCCATAAACCGGACATCACGCGTTACCTTGGATAACTTATTGTTATTGTAGTTTCTATCTACAAAGTAGCGACGCGTTGAACAACACCTTAAACGCGACACCAATCCATCAACGCCTTTGTATCACGGAGGTGACCCCGAACGAAACGCGTCAAACAGTAACCATTGATTCGAGGAAAGACAACAGACTAATAGCAAAGTGACACTTATGCCGTGTTACGCAGCGAATATGTCGTATCAGCTGGCAGCGGCCGTGCCCTGAATGCGGGTGACCATGGCGCGAAGTCCATTGCCACGGGTTACGCTTAGGTGTTTTAGCAGGTTAAGTTCAGCGAAATAGGCCTCTACATCAAAGTCTGAGACTTCCTGCGGCGTTTTTGCGTTATACGCAGCTAGCACAACCGCCAGCAGGCCCTTGACGATGAAGGCGTCGCTATCAGCCTCAAAGAAGAGTTTGCCGTCACGCGCATCACTCACCAGCCAGACCTGGCTTTGGCAGCCGCGTACCAGGTTGTCTTCGGTACGGCGCGCCTCATCCAGCGGCGGCAGCTCTTTACCCAAATCGATGATGTATTTGTAACGATCTTCCCAGTTGTCGAAAAAAGACAGGGTATCGACTATATCGTCGCTGGTAATCTCGGTGCCAAATCGGCTCATGTGCAAGGGCCCTAGGGATCAGTTTGTCTAAATTGGTGAATCAACAGCGGCAATCAGCTCGCGTCAACGGGCGGATTACCGATTACTTGCCCGCGAGAGGCTAAAAAAACATGCCTGTTTCAAGCTGAGCTTCTTCACTCATCATCTCGCGCTGCCAGGGTGGATCGAATACGAGTTCAACCTGGACGATTTCCACGTTAGGAACCCGGCGCACGCGATACTCAACATCACCCACCAAAACGGGGCCCATGCCGCAACCCGGCGCAGTCAGCGTCATAGTGATGGTGACTGTGTGCTCAGATTGAGAAATTGCCAGCGAATAGATCAGGCCAAGGTTGACCAGGTCGACCGGAATCTCTGGGTCGTAAACGGTTTTCAAAGCCTCCCAGACCTGCTCTTCATTGATCTGGTCATCTGTGGGTTCCGGGAATGACAGCAGCTCAGGCTCTAGGCCCAACGCAGCGGCATCGGTTCCATCAACACGCACCATTTGCCCGTTATAGGTCACCGTGTAATTGCCACCCAGTGCCTGAGTGATGGTGACAAAAGTGTCTTTCGGGATGGTCAGCGGAGTGCCATCGGGCACCCGCCGCGCAGGACAATCAGCCTGCGCTACTACCATACGTCTTTCCATACTGATCAGCGCCCTGCCCTAGTTAACACTGAAGCTTTCACCACAACCGCACTCGTCTTTGACGTTCGGGTTAATGAACCTGATTTGCTGATTAACGCCTTCACGCACCAGATCAATCTGAGTGCCGGAAAGGACTTGCAAGCTACTGCTATCGATCAGCAACTCGACCTGCTCATCCAGCTGATAATGCAGATCACTGGCGCCCGCTTTCTCAACCAGGTCAATGGCATACATAAAACCAGTACAACCGCTTTTTTTGACACTCAGCCGCACTGACTTACCCTGCTCACTGCTCAGCTGGCGACGAAAATGCGCCAACGCTGACGGGCTTACTGTAACTACCTGACTGCTTGGGTCAAAAGATTCAACACTCATTTCATGCACTCCTAAACCAGGAATTGCCTTGCTTTGTCCAACGCTTCAAACAGCCGATCAACGTCTGCTCGAGTATTGTAAAAACTAAAACTCGCGCGCACCGTACCAGAGATACCAAACTGCTCCATGATAGGTTGTGCGCAGTGATTGCCGGTGCGCACCGCAACACCCTGCTGGTCCAGCAACAGACCCACATCGTTAGGGTGGGCGCCCTCCAACAGAAAGCTCATGACACTGGTCTTTTGTTGAGCAGTGCCGACAATACGAATGCCAGGCGTTGCCTTGGCGCGCTCTTCGGCATAGCTCAATAACGCTGCTTCATGCACAGCTGCGCCGGCACGATCCATACTTTGCAAGTAGTCTACCGCCGCGCCAAGACCAATAACCCCTGCGATATCTGGCGTGCCGGCTTCAAACTTATAAGGCAACTGGTTGAAGGTAGTACCTGCAAAGCTGACTGACTCAATCATCTCGCCACCGCCTTGGTAAGGCGGCATAGCGTCCAACAGCGATTCTTTGCCGTAAAGCACGCCTAACCCAGTCGGGCCGAACAGCTTGTGCGAGGAAAAGACGTAAAAGTCACAATCCAAAGCCTGCACATCAACCGCCCAGTGGCCCACTGCTTGAGCACCGTCAATCAGCGCGAGAGCACCAACCGCGTGGGCCATACGAACCACATCCTGAACCGGGTTAATGGTTCCGAGCGCATTGGAAACATGACCACAAGCGACTAAGCGAACCCGTTCATCCAACATGGCGGCAAAAGCATCCAGGTCAATCGAGCCATCTTCCAATACCGGTACCGGTTCAACCGATGCGCCCTTCTCTTCAGCAATCAGCTGCCACGGCACAATATTGGAGTGATGCTCCATCGCAGACACTAAAATGCGATCGCCGGCCTTCAGATTACTCCGACCCCAGCTGCTCGCCACCAGATTAATACCTTCGGTGGTGCCGCGCGTCCAGATGACCTGTCGCGCTTGAGGTGCGTTGATGAAGTCAGCAACCTTCACACGCGCACCTTCAAATTTCTCAGTAGCGCGATCAGCTAGCGCGTGAGCGCCTCGATGCACGTTGCTATTGTCGTGCTCGTAGTAGTCAACGATGGCTTGAATTACCGCACGCGGCTTCTGCGTGGTCGCTGCATTATCCAGATAAACCAGCGGATGACCGTTCACTTCCTGATTAAGAATCGGAAAGTCGGCGCGCACACGCTCTGCGTCAAAGGTGACGGGGTTGATCTGCTCACTCATAACTAAGATGCCCTACCCGCTCACTGGCTTGACCAAATAAGGACGACAGTCGCGGGCGCAGGTAATCCTGGATCGCCTGTTCCGGGACTTGATTGAGCAGTTCATTAATAAAGCCAAAGCTCAACATAGTAGTTGCGTCAGCGGCGGAGATACCCCGGCTTTGGAGATAATAAAGGGAAGTCTCGTCCAGCTGTGAAATGGTCGCACCGTGGGCGCAACGTACGTCATCAGCGTAGATTTCCAGCTCGGGCTTGGTATTGATCTCGGCAGTACGTGAGGTCAACAGGTTTTTGTTGCTCAGCTCGGCCAGCGTCTTCTGTGCCTTGGGGTGAATATGGATTCGCCCGTTAAACACTGCCTTGGCTGAGTCACCAATGATGCCGCGAAACACTTCATTGCTGGTGCAATTTGGCACGCAATGCTCAACATTGGTGTGGTAATCGATAACCTGCTTGTTACGCGGCAGATACACCCCATTCAGCTCCATGTGGGCACCTTCGCCACGCATGTTGAGCTGATAGTCGATACGCTTCAGTCGACTGCCCTGGGCCAGGGTGAAGCCATGAAAGCGCGCATCACGGTGCAGGTCGACGTGCACGCCGCCCACATGCAGCAGATTCTCTTCTTCCAGGTTGATACGGTAATGCTGCAGACGAGCATTGGCGCCAATCACGACTTCAGTGAGGCTATTGACGAAGCCGTTCTGCTCCCGTGCATCCGAGGCAAAGTGCTCAATCACTTCAGCTTCGCTGCCTTCCTCCAACACCACCAATAAACGTTGGCTGGCCACCGCAGACTCTGCTTCTGGCGTAGCAACATTGAGAATATAAAGAGGCTTGTCGAGCTTCTTGTTGCGCGGTACATAAACCAGAATACCGTCTTCAACCCATGCGTTGCTCAAAGCAGCGAAGAGGTGCCGTTCGCTATCTACAACCTTGCCAAGATGCTGCTGAATCAGTGGCTGCTGCTCCGCGTTAGCATCAGAGAAACGCACGACTCCAGCCGGCAGTGCACTAGAGCGCGCCGCATTGAAACGACCATTGACGAAGACTAGACAGGTCGCATCCAACTCAACCTGCTCAACCGAATCAACGGCGCTGTCATCCGCGTCGGTGCCCCAACGTAAATTACTCTGCTGTTGCAAAGGCGCGAGCGAAATGTACTTCCACGCTTCAGTCTTGCGACCAGGCCAGCTGGCAGCTGACCAATTGGCCGCGCCCTGCTCACGTAACGGTTGCAACCAGGTCGCAGCCTGTTGCTTGTTTGCCAGTTGCAATGCGCTTTGTTGAAAATCTGTCATGTGTTCAGGCAACCTCGTTTTCCAACCAGCCGTAGCCTTTGGCTTCCAGCTCGAGTGCCAGGCTCTTGTCGCCGGACTTGACGATGCGGCCACCGGCCAGCACGTGAACATAATCAGGAATAATGTAATCCAGCAGGCGCTGATAGTGAGTTACTACCAGGAAGCTGCGGTTACCATCGCGCATAGCGTTGACACCATTCGCGACGATTTGCAGGGCATCGATATCCAGACCAGAATCGGTTTCATCGAGGATGCACAGGTCAGGTTCGAGCAACATCATCTGCATGATCTCGTTGCGCTTCTTCTCACCACCGGAGAAGCCTTCATTAACGCCCCGCTTGAGAAAGCTGGCATCCAAATCAACGCGCTTGCAAGTCTCACGTGCCAACTTGAGGAAGTCTACTGAAGACAAGTCAGGCTGAGCATGGTGTTTGCGCTTGGCATCGACTGCTGCCTTAAGGAACTCCATGTTGCTCACACCGGGGATTTCTACCGGATACTGAAAGGCCAGAAATAGACCCTCACGGGCACGCTCTTCGGTGCCCATCTCCAGCAAATCCTGACCTTTGAAGGTCACGCTGCCAGCGGTGGCTTCGTAGCCAGGACGACCAGAAAGAATATTGCCCAAGGTACTTTTACCGGAGCCGTTCGGCCCCATAATGGCGTGAACTTCACCCGGCTTCACGTCAATCGATAGGCCTTTCAGGATATCTTTCTCTTCAACTTTGCCGTACAAATCACTGATATTTAACATATTAATATCCAATAAATTACTTTAGCTGTTTGCGCTACTCGGTTGCTTGCGCAAGCTTTAACCTACTGAGCCTTCTAGGCTGACCTCAAGCAGCTTGCCGGCCTCAACCGCAAACTCCATGGGCAATTCCTTGAACACTTCTCGGCAGAACCCGTTGACGATCATCGACACTGCTTTTTCAGCATCTAGGCCGCGCTGCTGGCACAGAAATAACTGATCATCGCTGACTTTCGAGGTAGTGGCTTCGTGCTCAATGACCGCGCTGGGGTTCTTGCTTTCGATATAAGGGAAGGTGTGTGCGCCACAACGATCACCGATCAGCAGCGAATCACACTGGGTAAAGTTACGCGCGCCTTCAGCACCCGGGTTCATACGCACCAGTCCACGATAGGAGCTATTACTGCGGCCAGCGGAAATGCCCTTAGCGATGATGGTAGACCGAGTATTTTTACCCAGATGAATCATCTTGGTGCCGGTGTCAGCCTGCTGAAAGTTATTGGTTAACGCGACCGAATAAAACTCGCCGACGCTGTTATCGCCTTTCAGTATGCAACTAGGGTATTTCCAGGTTACCGCAGAGCCGGTTTCGACTTGCGTCCAGGATATTTTGGCATTCGTATGCGCAATACCGCGCTTGGTAACGAAGTTGTAGATGCCGCCCTTGCCTTCCGCGTTACCTGGATACCAGTTCTGTACCGTGGAGTACTTGATCTGGGCATCATCCAGCGCGACCAACTCTACTACCGCAGCGTGCAGCTGGTTTTCATCGCGCATGGGCGCGGTACAGCCTTCCAGATAGCTGACATAAGAGCCTTCATCAGCAACGATCAAGGTGCGTTCAAACTGCCCGGTGTTCATCTCGTTGATGCGGAAATAGGTAGACAGCTCCATTGGGCAACGTACGCCCTTGGGAATGTAGACAAAGGAACCATCAGAGAACACGGCCGAGTTGAGCGCGGCGTAGTAGTTGTCTTTCTGCGGCACCACACTACCGAGGTACTTTTTCAGCAGCTCGGGATACTTGTGTACCGCTTCGCTGATCGGGCAAAAAATGACGCCTGCCTCAAACAACTTCGCGCGGAAGGTGGTGACAACCGAGACAGAGTCGAAGACGGCATCAACCGCAACGCCAGCGAGCATTTCCTGCTCGTGCAAAGGGATGCCGAGCTTCGCGTAAGTAGCGAGCAGCTCGGGGTCGACTTCATCGAGGCTTTGCGGCTTGCTGTCCATGCTCTTGGGCGCGGAGTAGAAAGACACCGCCTGGAAATCGATTTCCGGGTAATGCACATGAGCCCAGGTAGGTTCTTCCATTTCCTGCCAGGCGCGGAAGGCTTTCAGACGCCATTCCAGCAACCACTCGGGCTCTTCCTTCTTGGCGGAGATAAAGCGGACCACATCTTCGTCGAGACCTGGTGGCAGCGTCTCTGACTCGATGGCGGAATGGAATCCAGCCGCGTAATCCTTCTTGATCAGGCTTTCGACTTGTTCAGTCACGGTATCACCTCAATCCTGCCGCCCCGGTTAATCGGGCAGCCACTTTCATATTCAGGCATTGCACTACCTGGCCGGTAATGCATCGATGGAAGGCTCTACGGCCTCTTTAGATAATGCGTTCCAGTTCGTTTACCGTCTGGCGTGCAGAAACGGAGCAACTGTCTTGGCGCGTTCTGATACGCTGAATGTCTTCACGGGAGACCAGGTCCGCCAGCGTGATATCACTCAAAAACTGATGCAGTCGGGCACTTAGATCCGACCACAGATGATGGGTAAGGCAAACTTCGCCATGTTGGCAGTCGCCTTTGCCCAAACAGCGCGTTGCGTCCATTGAGTCGTTAACCGCCTCAACAATCTGCGCTACGCTGATGGCTGCGGGTCCACCAGACAATCGATAACCGCCGCCGGGGCCCCGAACACTCTCAACCAGCTTACTGCGCCTGAGCTTGGCAAACAGCTGCTCCAGATAGGAAATGGAAACACCTTGGCGTAATGATATATCTGCCAAAGTAATAGGTCCTTGGTCTTCGTGCAGTGCCAAGTCCAGCATGGCTGTCACTGCGTAACGACCCTTGGTGGTCAGTCGCATAAGCGCTCTCAAGCGGTTGAAATCTGAGTGCAACTATGCAATATCCAAGCAAAACAGTCAAGTATTCGGCCCGCCCTACCGAGCGCATTATAAAGGGGAGATGGAACTGTCGGAAGCCATATGGCGTCGTAACATTTACATTGATTCAACACAAAACCATTCAAGCATTGACAGAGACAGTGCTAAGGTTTGAAGGTTTTGCACACCCATAAAAAGGAGCCACATCAGAATGAGCCATCACAAGCAGTTCTATATCAATGGTAAGTGGGTCGAGCCCAAGGGCGACAACACGCTGGACGTGATCAACCCCGCCACCGAAGAAGCCGTTGCGACCATCGCATTGGGCAACAAAGAAGACGTTGATTTGGCTGTCGCTGCCGCCAGAAGCGCTTTTGAGTCCTATTCCAGTACTAGCCGTGAAGAGCGCATTGCACTGATCGAGCGTGTTATGAGCGTTTTCCAGCGGCGCATGGGCGAAGTTGCAGAAGCTATCTCTATCGAAATGGGCGCGCCGGCCAAATTATCCAAAGTTGCTCAAGCACCTTCTGGACTTGGCCATTTCGCCGCCGCCCTAGACGCTCTGAAAGAATTTGAATTCGAAGAGCAGATTGGTAACACCTTGGTCGTTAAAGAGCCCATCGGCGTATGCGGCCTGATTACCCCTTGGAACTGGCCGATCAACCAGCTGACGTGCAAAATCGCACCTGCGCTGGCTACCGGCTGCACCATGGTACTGAAGCCGTCCGAAGTCGCTCCGCTGTCCGCTTTGCTGCTAGCCGAAATACTCGACGAAGCTGGCGTTCCTGCTGGCGTATTCAACCTGGTTAACGGCGATGGCCCCACCGTCGGCGCGGCCATGTCTGCCCATCCGGATATCGACATGATGTCGTTCACTGGCTCCACTGGCGCGGGTCGTCAGGTGATGCAAAACGGTGCACAGACTATCAAGCGCGTCGCGCTGGAGTTGGGCGGTAAGTCGGCCAATATTCTGCTGGACGATGTCAATTTCGAGAAAATGGTTGCTCACGGTGTCATGTCTTGCATGAACAACAGCGGTCAATCCTGCAACGCGCCGACTCGTATGCTGGTGCCAAACAGCCGTATGGACGAAGTAGCCGCCATCGCCAAAGCCGTCGCCGCCAAGGTAAAGCCGGGCGATCCGAATGCTGAAGATACTGTCATCGGTCCAGTCGTCTCCAAAGCGCAGTGGAACAAGATTCAGGATCTGATCAGCGCCGGTGTTGAAGAAGGCGCCAAGGTAGTTGCTGGCGGTCCAGGCCGACCAGAAGGCTTGGACAAAGGTTATTACATCAAACCTACGGTATTCAGCCACGTAAACAATGAGATGAGCATTGCGCGCGAAGAAATCTTCGGGCCTGTGCTGTCTATTATTGGTTACGAAAACGAAGATGATGCGGTGCGCATTGCTAACGACACCAACTTCGGTCTATCCGGCTATGTGTCATCCGGCGATCTGGATCGTGCCCGTAAAATTGCTCGTCGCATCCGTACCGGCATGGTTCACCTCAATGGCGCAGCGCTAGACAACAAAGCCCCTTTTGGTGGCTACAAAGAGTCTGGCAACGGTCGCGAGTGGGGCCATTACGGCTTTGAGGACTTTCTCGAAGTTAAGTCTATCTTCGGCTACAACCCGAAGCAGGCCTGAGCTTTAGCGTAGCTATAAGCCAGACATAAAAAAACCCCGGCATACGCCGGGGTTTTTCTTGGCTTGAAGCTTACCGCTGGGCTTAACCCAGCGACTTGATCGCTTCAATCATCTGCACCATTACCTTCTGCGCATCGCCATACACCATCGAGGTGTTTTCTTCGAAGAACAGCTCATTCTCTACACCAGAATAACCTTTACCCTGGCCGCGCTTGACTACATAGGCCTGACGCGCCTGATCCACGTTCAGAATCGGCATGCCGTAGATAGGGCTAGACTTACGGGTACGCGCCGCGGGGTTAACCACGTCGTTGGCACCCAGTACGATGGCAACATCGGCCTGCGGGAAGTCTTCGTTGATGTCTTCCAGGTCATAGATGATGTCGTAAGGCACGCCGGCTTCAGCCAGCAGTACGTTCATGTGACCAGGCATACGCCCAGCTACCGGGTGAATCGCAAAACTCACCTCGACGCCCTGCTTCTGCAGCAGCTTCACAAACTCGTACAGCTTGTGCTGCGCCTGCGCTACGGCCAGACCGTAACCCGGCACGATGATTACCTTGCTGGCGTAATACATGGCAATGGCCGCGTCAGACGCGTCCGCTGCTTTCATGCTGCCGCTGATTTCGCTGTCATCGCTATCATCACCGCCACCGAAGTCACTGAAGATGATGTTGCTGACATTGCGGTTCATCGCTTTGGCCATCATTAGCGTCAGCAGCGTACCTGCAGAGCCCACTACAGTACCGGCGATAATCATCGCGGGGTTCTGCAGCACAAAACCTTCAAAGGCTACAGCAAGGCCTGTAAATGCGTTGTACAGCGAGATAACCACCGGCATATCAGCGCCGCCAATGGGCGTAGTGAGCATCACACCCAGAACCAGAGCAACAATGAAGAACAACGCAATCACAAATACCGGCGCTTGAACCACATCCATCAAACCCATAACTACCAGCGCAGCACCCATTGCGAGCGCAGCACAGAACAGCCCCAAGTTAACGTATTGCTGATTAGGCAAACGCCAGGTCTTGTTCATTCGGCCATCAAGTTTGGCCCAGGCAATCAGCGATCCTGACAGTGCAACTGCACCAATCAAACCACCCAGCACTGCTAGTAGCGTCACTACCGGCCCGTGTGCCAGTGCGTTGCCCGAGAACAGCTCAGTCGCGGCAATCGCAGCAGCAGCACCGCCACCCATACCGTTATACAAGGCAACCATCTGTGGCATATCGGTCATCGCAACGCGCTTACCGCTGTACCAAGCCCAAGACACACCAAGCCCCAGTGCAATTACCAGGAGCAGTAGGTTCATGCCCAGATGAGGCTGCGCCCGCGGGCTGACATCAAAGCCATACAAGAAAGCCGCGGCAACAGCCAAGACCATACCACCGCCAGCAATAACAATACCGGAGCGTGCAGTAACCGGACTGGCCATCCGCTTGAGACCAAACAAAAACAGAAAAGCAGCGATAAAGTAGGCCGCATCAATCAAAAAAGCGCTGAACATGGCTTACTCCTTATCTTCCGTGGATGGCGCAACTTTGGTGCTGGGCTTGAACATCTCCAGCATGCGCTCGGTGACCACGTAACCACCCGCCGCGTTACCCGCGCCCAGCAGTACCCCAAAAAATCCGATTACCTGTTCCAGTGTGGAACCCGCATTAAGCAGCGCCCACATCGCACCAACCACCACAATACCGTGGATGAAGTTGGAGCCTGACATCAACGGCGTGTGCAGAATGGCTGGCACGCGGCCGATAATTTCATAACCAGCGAAGGCCGCCAGTAAAAAGATATAAAGGGCTACAAACCCGGTAATGGTCGTAGTGATTTCCATTAGAGAGCTCCTTCTGACTGGTTCTCGACTGCTTCACGGGCAGCATCATTGCGGATCTCACCCTCGTGGGTGAGCACGCTCTTGGCCAACACTTCGTCTTCCCAGTCCAGCTTCAACTCGCCGTCTTGGACCATCAAGGTGACCAAGGCAAGCAGGTTGCGCGAGTACAGTTCAGATGCGTGTTCAGCCAGATGGCTGGTGATATTTAGCGGCGCGATAATCGATACCGGACCCACTTCAATCGTTTCGCCTGGCTTGGTCAACGGCGTATTACCGCCGCCTTCGGCTGCCAGATCGATAATGACCGCGCCGTCCTTCATGCCCATAATCTGAGCTTCAGTAAGGATCTTGGGGCTGGGCTTACCGGGAATAGAAGCTGTCGTGATAACCGCATCAGCTTGTTGAACATGACGAGTCAGTACAGCTTCAACCTGCTGCTTCTCTTCGTCAGTCAGCTCACGGGCATAACCGCCTTCGCCTACCGCGTTAACCCCGGTATCAACAAACTTGCCACCGACCGACTGAACCTGCTCTTTTACTTCAGGGCGCACGTCGTAACCTTCAATCATGGCACCCAGGCGTTTGGCAGTCGCCAGCGCTTGAAGACCGGCTACGCCGGCACCCATAACCAGAATACGCGCGGGGCGTAATGAGCCAACGGCGGTCGTCATCATTGGCAAAATACGGTTCAGCTGAGTTGCTGCTAGCAACGCAGCATAGTAGCCAGCCAGAGCGGCCTGCGAGGACAGAGCGTCCATCGCCTGCGCACGAGTGATGCGCGGAATCAGCTCCATGGCAAAGCAGGTAATGTTGCGTTCCTGCAAAGCCTTAACTACCGCAGGTTCACGCTGCGCATAGATAAAGCTGCACAGCACAGCACCTTCCGGCATCTGCGCGATGTCTTCGAGGCTAGGCGGTTGAACCCGGAAGATCAACTTGGCACCCTCGACAGAACCCAGACTGACGCCTGCATCGGTATAGGCACTGTCGGGGATCCGCGCTGCCTTACCAGCACCGGACTCCATGGTAATTTCCAGTCCCAGCTTCTGCAGCTTGGCAGCTACAGAAGGCACGAGCGCAACACGCTTCTCGTGTTCCTTGGTTTCTTTGGGCACATATAAAGGAAGGGGCATATTGACTCCTTATCGACAAAATGGCGCACATGATAGCCTAGGTTTTACACATAATGCGACAAATTACCCTGGTGTCTCAGGCAGCCACTCCCGTCTCAGCCACAGCAAATTCCTTCTGATACTCGCGCATCAGCTGTTGATTATCATGCTGCCATGGATGGAAATCTTCGCGGTAAAAATCGCGGTAAGCCCCAAAAAGGCTGGAAAAAAAGCCTCCCTTGCCCCACAACCAGCCTAGGCCCTGGCGCCACATGCGTAGGTTGGTCAACTCCCCGTCGCGGCGTAGCATGTGCCACATGCCAAGCGTCACATCCTTAAGGAAAAAGAAAGTGGATTGCCGCATCGCGGCGCGCAACATTTTACGATCACCACAGACCTTCATATAAACATCGAAAGCGACTGCTTTATGCTCGGTCTCTTCCAGTGCATGCCAGCGCCAAATACGCTGCATCGGCTCAATCGCACCATCGAACCAGCTTCGTTCGCGCAATATTGAGTCAGCCAAAATGGCAGTGAAATGTTCCATGGCGACCGTGCCAGCTAACTGCCGCTCCGGGCTGAAATGCTTTTGCACATAGCGAATCCGTTTCTTGACGGGTTGCATGAGTTTTTCCACGTCATAGCCAAGATCACTAAGCCGCTGGTTGTATTCAATGTGCTCGCGACTATGATGCCCTTCCTGGCCAATAAACCCTTTAATCAGAGCGAGCTGTTCGGGGTCGTCAATTTCAGGTCGATAGTGGCGTACCGAATCAATAAAGAACCGCTCGCCATCCGGAAACAGAATGGACATCGAGTTAAAAAAATGGCTCTTAAACGCGTCATTGGCGTGCCAATGACGCGGCAATTGATCTGGCAGGGAAAAATCGATACGTCGGGGCTGGATCGTCAGGCCTTCCGGCTGTTGTGTATTCATGTGTCACCTCGTACTAATCTGCTTTCATTATTGTTGGGGAGCAACGAGATTCATCAACTTTCTATCCTCTGCTCAGCGCAGCGGAAACACAAGTCTGTTTCATTTCGCTTACGGCTGGCACAATCGCTGCGAACATCTACTGTTACTAAACATTTCCGCAGTAGCCATTTATACTTGGGGGGTCCGCGATGGATGCAGTAATCGGCTTTTTGAACACGGTTTTCTGGGGCTACGTACTGATTTACGGCCTTCTCGCTGTCGGTATTTTCTTCACCATTAGATTGGGCTTTCTGCAGTTTCTGCACTTTGGCGAGATGGTTCGCTCTATTCTGGGATCAAGAAAAAGTGACAAAGCGGGCATTTCGCCCTTCCAGGCCTTATGTACCAGTTTGGCCTCCAGGGTAGGGACCGGAAACCTCGCTGGGGTGGCAGTAGCCCTTTATCTTGGCGGTGCTGGCGCGATTTTCTGGATGTGGATGGTGGCGTTGGTGGGCATGGCGACAGCCTACTCTGAGAGCAGTCTCGCTCAGCTGTATAAGGTGCGTGACGGCGAAGGCCAATACCGCGGCGGGCCAGCGTTTTATATCTCCAAGGGGCTAAAGGCACCCTGGGCCGGCAGTATCTTCTCGGTCTGCCTAATTATTTCGTTCGGTCTTGTATTCAACGCGGTACAGGCCAACTCGATTGCTGACGCGATGGAAGGTGCTTTCGGCTTCTCCAAGCTGGCGGTTGGTATCGTAATTGCGATATTGGCTGGTGTAGTGATTTTCGGTGGATTGCGCTCCATCGCCCGCTTCGCCGAGATCATCGTGCCCTTTATGGCGGCCGCTTACGTATTAATGGCGTTGTATGTGTTGGCGATGAATATCAGCCAAGTGCCCGGCGTGATCGCACTCATCTTTAAAAGCGCCTTTGGCCTGGAGGAAGCTGCTGGCGGTGTTGCCGGTTCAGTTACCGCGGCTATGCTCAACGGCATCAAGCGAGGTCTGTTTTCCAACGAAGCCGGCATGGGCTCGGCTCCTAACGTTGCGGCAACAGCCACCCCAGCACCGCATCACCCTTCGTCACAAGGCTTCGTGCAGGCCATGGGCGTGTTTATTGATACGTTGGTGATCTGCACCGCCACCGCAATAATGATTTTGCTCTCTGGCGTACTAGAGCCTGGTAACGGCGTCACCGGCACTCAGTTGACGCAACTGGCAATGGAAGCGCATATCGGCGTTGCCGGTAAGTACTTCATTGCCGTCGCCATTCTATTCTTCGCCTTCACCTCCATCGTCGCCAATTACTCCTATGCAGAGAACGCCATGATATTCCTGGGCATAGGTAACAAAGCAGGCATGCTGACATTACGTTGCGCAGCATTAGGCATGGTTGTATGGGGCGCATATCAGGCTGTCGGCACTGTATTCAACGCTGCCGATGCGTCTATGGGGCTGATGGCGACGATCAACCTGATCGCAATTCTGATGCTATCGGGGACGGTGGTGAAGCTAACCAAAGACTATATGGCACAGCGCAAAGCCGGTGAAGAACCCACTTTCAAAGCGGCCGACTATCCTGAACTGAAAGAGAAAATCAGCTCAGATATCTGGTACTAAGATGAAAAAAGGCCAGCACCCCTGATTCGGGTACTGGCCTTTGCTAACCAATGTCTAATCACTGGTCAGCCTTTCATTTCCTGCAGCGAATTCCCGCCATCGACCACCAACATCTGGCCGGTCATATAACTACAGCCCTCACTGGCAAGAAATAACGCAACGCGTGCGACTTCTTCAGGCCGCCCAGGCCGCCCTATAGGTGTGCGCCGCCCCGCGTCCAGCTCTGCTGGCATACTTGAGGGGGTCTCTATCCAGCCTGGCGCAATCGCGTTAACAGTAATCCCTTGCCCCGCCACTTCATGAGCAATTGAGCGGGTCAGACCCACCATAGCGGATTTTGCCGCGCTATAGCCGGCGGTGCCAGGGAAGGTAACCAACGGCCCTGTAACAGAAGCAATATTGATCACCCGGCCAAACCCAGCCTGTAACATATGTTGCAGCACGAGCTGACTGATATGTACGCAGGTATTGAGATTTAAGTCGAACTCACGCTGCCAGTGCTGGAAAGGCATTTTGTGGAATAGCTCTCCAATCGGCGAGTCGATGCCCGACTGCGCCATCCCCGCGTTATTGAGCAAAATATCCACCCGTCCAAAACGCTCCATCACTTGATCAATCAGCTCAGCTGCCTGCTCCGGGTGCGTCAAATCTGCGACCAGTGCCAAGCTGCGCTCGCGGTCGGGATCAAGTTCGTTCTGACGTTGAAAGATGCGGTTGGTGGTCGAAGTGAGCACCACCTTTGCGCCGGCTGCATAAAACATCTTCGCCGTCGCAAAACCGATACCGTCAGGACTGCCGGCACCGGTCACCAGTGCCACGCGCCCAGTGAGGTCTGTCATGCTATGTGGCATCACTATTCAGCCAGCCGCCAGGTCGTACCGCCCTTGCCGTCTTCCAACACAACACCCATAGCCGTCAGTTCGTCACGGATGCGGTCAGACTCAGCCCAGTTCTTATCGGCGCGGGCCTGCAGGCGTGCTCGAATCAGCGCATCGATGGCAGCTGCGTCAACTTTACCGTCGGCACCCGCCTGCAGAAAGGCGTCAGGTTCGAGTTGCAGTACGCCCAATACTTCAGCCAACTGCTGCAAACGTGCGGCCAGCGCCGCAGCTGCTTGCATATCGGTGTCTTTGAGGCGATTGACCTCGCGCACCATCTCGAAGAGCACCGCGCACGCCACGGGCGTATTGAAGTCATCGTCCATCGCCGCCGCAAAGCGCACTGCATACTCATCACCGCCGAAGGCTTTAGCCTGTGGCAAGCCTTTGAGGGCGTGGTAAAACCGCTCCAACGCGCCCTTGGCTTCCTTTAGGTTGTCTTCGGAATAGTTAATTGCGCTGCGGTAATGGCTCGATACCAGCAGATAACGCACCACCTCGGGGTGGTACTTTTCCAGCACCTCTCGAATGGTGAAAAAGTTGCCCAATGATTTGGACATTTTCTCGCCATCTACGCGCACGGCACCGGCGTGCATCCAGGATGCAGCATATTGCTCGCCGGTTGCTGCTTCGCTCTGAGCAATCTCATTTTCATGGTGAGGAAAAACCAGATCCGGACCACCACCATGAATATCGAAGGTATTACCCAAGCAGCAAGTCGACATCACCGAGCACTCAATGTGCCAGCCTGGCCGTCCTTCGCCCCAAGGTGAAGCCCAGCTAGGCTCGCCAGGCTTTACTGCTTTCCAGAGCACGAAATCCAGTGGATCTTCTTTGGCCTCATCAACATCAACCCGCGCACCACTGCGCAGGTCTTCAGTCTTCTTGCGTGACAGTTTGCCGTATTCGGCAAAACGACTGACCCGGTAATACACGTCGCCATTACCCGGCGCGTAGGCAAAGCCCTTATCGATCAGCGTTTGGATCATGCTGTGCATGCCCGGAATATGCTCGCTGGCCTTGGGCTCTTGATCCGGACGCAATACGCTCAAACGGGTTTCGTCTTCGTGCATGGCGTCGATCATGCGGCCGGTTAGCTGCTGGAAGGTTTCGCCGTTCTCATTTGCGCGGCGGATAATCTTGTCGTCGATATCGGTGATATTGCGGATGTAATTCAGCTCGTAACCGCTATGCCGAAACCAGCGCGAAACCACATCGAAAGCCACCATGACCCGCGCGTGACCGATGTGACAGAAGTCATACACCGTCATGCCACACACGTACATGCGCACCTGATTACCAACCAATGGCTTAAAGGTTTCTTTGGTTTTGCTCAGCGTGTTGTAAATCGTCAGCGCCATCAGTTACCCCAAGAGTCGCGCAAGGTGACGGTGCGGTTGAACACCAATTTATCAGCGGTAGCGTCTTTAGAATCCAGGCAAAAATAGCCCTCGCGTTCGAACTGGAAACGCTCGTCCACGCTGGCTGAAGCCAGAGATGGCTCAGCACGGCACCCTTTAAGAACAACCAGCGACTCGGGGTTAATATTTTCCAGAAAGCCCGCGCCCTCCTCGCCTTTATCCGGATTGGCCGTCTTGAATAGACGATCGTACAGACGCACTTCACATTCGATGCTGGTACTCGCTGGCACCCAATGCACGACGCCCTTAACCTTGCGGCCTTCAGGATTCTTGCCCAAGGTTTCGGGATCGTAAGAACACAGCAGTTCGACGATGTTGCCGTCGGCATCAGTTATCGCTTCATCGGCACGAATCACATAGCTGCCGCGCAGACGCACTTCGCCACCCGGAACCAGGCGCTTGTAGCCCTTTGGCGGCTCAACCATGTAATCGTCCTGATCGATATAAATTTCACGTTCGAAAGGCAGTTCGCGCACGCCAATATCGTGTTTCGGGTGGCGCGGCAGACTCAGCAGCTCGGTGTTACCTTCCGGGTAGTTGGTAATAGTCACCTTCAGAGGCTTGAGTACGCACATTGCACGCGGCGCACTGGCATCCAAGTCGTCGCGGATGCAGAACTCGAGCACACCCATATCAACCACGCCGTCCGAGCGAGTCACGCCGATACGCTCGCAAAACTCGCGGATAGAAGCTGGAGTGTAGCCACGACGACGGAACGCACTGATGGTCGACATGCGCGGATCATCCCAACCATCCACGTGCTTTTCGTCAACCAACTGCTTGAGCTTGCGCTTGCTGGTTACCGTGTAGTTCAGGTTCAAACGAGCAAACTCGTACTGGCGCGGAGTGGCTGGCACAGGCAGGTTGTTTAAACACCACTCATACAGCGGACGGTGATCCTCAAACTCCAGCGTGCAAATGGAGTGAGTCACGCCCTCGATTGCATCAGACTGACCATGGGTAAAGTCGTAGCTCGGATAAACGCACCATTTGTCACCGGTCTGATGGTGATGCGCATGACGAATACGATACAAAATGGGATCGCGTAGATTCATATTAGGCGCGGCCATGTCGATCTTCGCCCGCAGCACTTTGACGCCGTCGGTGAACTCACCCGCTGTCATGCGAGCAAACTGATCGAGGTTATCGTCCACACTGCGATCGCGGAAAGGGCTGTTCTTGCCAGCCTCGGTCAGAGACCCGCGATACTCACGCGCCTGCTCAGGCGACAATTCGCAAACATAAGCTTTGCCAGACTTGATTAGCTCAATCGCCCAAGCATGCAGCTGATCGAAATAGTCAGAGGCGAAGCGCACTTTACCGGCCCATTCAAAGCCAAGCCATTCAACATCTTGCTTGATCGCATCGATGTACTCCTGCTCTTCCTTGGCGGGATTGGTATCGTCAAAACGCAAATGGCAATCGCCGCCAAACTCGCGGGCCAGACCAAAGTTCAAGCAAATCGACTTTGCATGACCAATGTGCAGATAGCCGTTGGGCTCAGGAGGAAAACGGGTAACTATGCTGCTGTGCTTGCCGTCATTTAGATCCGACTGGACGATCTGACGCAAAAAATGACTGGGCGGCGTGGCTTCGGGTTTGTTCATAAGGTCAGCAAAACTCGCTACGGGTGAAGCCTGAGGCATCACGGATTTTGGCTAGGCCGAATTGGCCAAAACCCGTATCATACCCGAAACTGTCAAGCGCCTGAATGCGACAACGCACTCAGCGCGACTATACCCACGAGATTTTCTGCCCGAGGACTGCCCCATGGTCAAGCTGCACACAAACTACGGTGTTATCACCCTTGAACTGTTCGCCGACAAAGCCCCCGCCACAGTCGAAAACTTCAAGCAGTACGTTAAAGATGGCCACTATGACGGCACCATCTTTCATCGCGTCATCAGCAACTTCATGGTCCAGGGCGGCGGTTTTGAACCCGGCATGACGCAGAAAGACACCCGCGCGCCCGTCAAGAACGAAGCCGATAATGGTGTCAGCAACGCCGTTGGAACTGTCGCTATGGCTCGCACCTCTGATCCACATTCCGCCAGTGCTCAGTTCTTCATCAACGTGTCTGACAACGACTTCCTCAATCACAGCGGAAAAACAGCCCAAGGCTGGGGTTACGCCGTATTTGCCAAGGTCACCGATGGCATGGACGTGGTCGAGAAGATCAAGGCAGTTAAAACCACGTCACGCGGTGGCCACCAGGATGTCCCTGCAGATGACGTCATGATCGAGCGCGCTGAGCTGGTCGACTGAGCTAGTTTAAGTAGATGCGCTATCTATTTATTTCTGATCTGCATCTCGAAGCAAAACGCCCGGATATTACCCGGGCGTTTTTGCAATGCCTGCGTGATCAAGCGCGTGGTGTCGACGAGCTCTACATTCTCGGTGATTTTTTCGAGGTATGGCTTGGCGATGACGCGATAGATGCATTGGGTCGACAGGTGACCGACGCCTTGGCCGCCCTGAGCGATCAAGGCGTTCGTGTGTACGTCATGCACGGCAATCGCGACTTTTTGCTCGGCCGAGCCTTTTGTCGCCAGGCAAAATGTACGCTGCTACGCGATCCCAGCATCGTTGATCTAAATGGCGAACCCGTTTTGTTGATGCATGGCGATAGCCTGTGTACCGATGACCTCGACTACATGCGCATGCGCAAGTGGCTACGCAATCCGCTAAGCCGCTTCACCTTACGTAATCTTCCGTTACGTACTCGACAGAAGATCGGCCGTAAACTGCGCGATGAAAGCCAGAGCAGAACCCGCTTAAAGGCCGCGGACATCACCGACGTAAATCTGGGCGAAGTTGCCCAAGTAATGCGTAATGAAGGTGTTCGCACCCTAATCCATGGCCACACCCACCGCCCTGCCCGCCACGAATTGGTTATCGACGGCGAACCTTCGCAGCGTATCGTGCTGGGCGATTGGGATCAGGCTGGCTGGTATTTGTTGGTGGATGACGAAGGCTATCACTTAGAGTCATTCGCGCTAAACACGACAGACTCCAGCGGCACGCTATAAGCACCACGTTAAAATAAGCACAAAAGCAAAAAACCCGGCACGAGGCCGGGTTTTTTGTAGCACAAAGCAGCCTATTACAGCTTGGCTTCCAACTCAGGTACCGCTTCAAACAGATCTGCAACCAGACCGTAATCAGCCACCTGGAAGATGGGTGCTTCTTCGTCCTTGTTGATCGCAACGATCACCTTGGAGTCTTTCATACCGGCCAGGTGCTGGATGGCGCCGGAGATGCCGACCGCGATGTACAGCTGCGGTGCAACGATCTTACCGGTTTGACCCACCTGCATGTCGTTCGGTACAAAGCCTGCGTCAACCGCGGCGCGTGATGCACCCACA